>Ga0233425_10005782_pt1 | contig 19126 bp, 22 predicted proteins | sample Watercolumn_Towu_2_FD_181712 | JGI IMG/M metagenome (GOLD analysis project Ga0233425, IMG submission 181712) | Freshwater microbial communities from Lake Towuti, South Sulawesi, Indonesia - Watercolumn_Towuti2014_140_MG | ecosystem: Environmental > Aquatic > Freshwater > Lake | place... | reverse complement strand
ACCCCAACAAGATGCTGCAGGCGGCGTTCCTCGGCACCTTTTCCCCATTCCCAGCCAACACTGCGTCGTTCGGCTTCACGCCGGGCGGCTCCTCGGCGTTCTTCAATGGTTTCTATGTTTACGGCCAGTGGTACGTCACTGGCGAAGAGCGCGCTCAAGCGTACAGCGTCAAAGACAAGAACGGCGCTTCCTTCGAGCAGGTCAAAATTCTCAATCCTCTCAGTAAGGGCGGCCCCGGCGCCATCAGCCTTGCCGCCCGCTACAGCGCGATCAATCTCAACAGCGGCCGCTGGTCGGGTTCCGGCCTCTTCAACATGCTGACCTTTAGCTCGGTCGTCTTGGCGAACAACGCGACCAACAACGCGACCACTGCGCTCATCGCCAATCAGGCGGGCGTCGCTGGCGGCCGACAGGAGAATACGACCTTAGGCATCAACTGGTATCCGGATAACGGCTTCCACTTCCAGGCCAACTGGACGCATGTGCTGCACTGGTCCGCGCCGCTGGGCGCAGGCGCGGCGGCGGCGTTCGGCGGAGCGGGTCCGTTCAATCTTTTCCCGCCAGGCTTGGCGGCTCTCCAGGGCAGGTATCAAAGCACAGCGCATCCGGACCTTTTCGAAGTTCGCGCGCAAGTTTACTGGTAAGAACCGCCTCCAAAACTCTAAAGGCCCGCCGAGCCCAAGGCCCGGCGGGCTTTTCTTTGCGCGATTGCGGATGATATGGTTTTGGACGATTAAATCTGCCGGAGGGAGCGTTCGCGTTCGCCGATGAGGTCGATTACGACGACGCTCAGGCGCCTGGTCGGGCGCCCATTCCCTCGGCGCTACGGCTCGAGAACGCGCATGAACCGCTATGAACGCCAGCCTCAACCTGCCGACGAGGCCGTTGTCGAATATCTTGACGGCGAATATCGCGTGCGCAAGCCGGGCGCCTATGTACGCTGCGCCGTGACCGGCGAACCGATTCCGCTCGAAGATCTGCGCTACTGGAGCGTCGATCTGCAGGAGCCATACAGCGGGCCGCACGCCAAGCTGATGCGCCTTGGCGTAAAGAAGCCGGATTAGGGACGCGCTTCGTCCGCGCCGCGCAGCTCACGAAGCGCTTCGTCCAAAGCGACGGCGTCGTCAAAAACGAGGGTGACGGGCAACGTATCGACTCCGAGCGTCGCAAGCTGATCGCCCATTCGGGCCGCGTCTTTCTCAGTCGTGACGAGTCGAGCGTTATGCTTCTGTCGCAACTTCGACAGCGTCGCGTAATCGCTCGGCGTAAAGCGGCGGTGATCGCCGAATGAAACCCGCGCTGCGACTTCGGCGCCGCATTCCTCCAGCAAGCTGAAAAATTTCTCGGGTCGGGCTATGCCGGCGAAGGCGATGACTCGCGCGCCTTTCATCGCCTCGGCGGCGTTCGCGTCGGGCGCCAAGCGCGCGGCGACGATGGGCTTGTCCGCGCGCGCAGCGAGGTCGCGCCCGCGCGCGCCGTCGCCGATAACGACCAGCATGTCCGCCGCCGCAAGTTGCGCGTCGAGCGGCGCGCGCAAGGGTCCGGCTGGCATGCAGCGGCCGTTGCCCGCGCCATAGTCCGCATCGACGGCGACGAGCGTCAGGTCGGGCGCGATGCGTCGGCTGTGAAAGCCGTCGTCGAGAATAACGACAGTCGCGCCGAGGCGTTTCGCCAGCGCTGCGCTCGCGGTGCGGTCAGCGCCGACGATCGTTGGCGCTATATGCGCCAACAGCAGCGCTTCGTCGCCGACGTCGTCTGCGTCGTGACGGTCCAGATCGACAACGAAGGGAGTCGTTCCACCGCTATTGCGGCGATAGCCACGTGTCAAAAGCGCGGGCCGCTCTCCCGCCGCCTCGAGGCGTTGCGCGATGGCGATCGTGAGAGGCGTTTTGCCGTCGCCGCCCGCAGTCAATCCGCCGACGACGATCGTCGGCAGATTGGCGCGCGGCGCTTCGCGCGCCAGCCGCCTGCGCGCTATGCCGCCATAAAGGGCGCCGAGCGGGCAGAGGAGCCGCGCCGCCGCGCCGTCATCACGCCAGAAGCCAGGCGTGCGCATCTCAATCAGCGCGGGAGCGCATGGCGCTCACTGTTGTGCGACCGCCATTTGCGCGAGATAAGGCTCAACGGCGTTCATGATTCCGCGCGAAGCGCCCCCGAGTTTCTCGACAGTTTCGGCGGCGGCGCGCCCCATCTTGCGCATGCGCGCCGGTTCGGCAAGCAGGTAATGCGCGGCGCGCGCCAGCGAAGCGGCGTCTGTAACGCGCGCGGCTCCCTTCGTTGCGGCGAGCTCGCCGTAGACCTCCGTGAAATTTTCGATATGCGGGCCGTAGAGAATGGCGCAGCCGAGCTTCGCCGGCTCGATTGGATTTTGTCCCCCGCCGCCGGGCAGCAGCGACTTGCCCATCAGGACGACCCCGACGCTTCGGAAAATAAGGCCGAGTTCGCCGACGCTGTCGACGACATAGACGTTGACGTCGCGCCGCGGCTCGCTCTCCTGCGAACGCAGCGCGGCGCTCAGTCCTCTCTCGCGCGCGGCTTCGACGATCTCGACTCCGCGCTCAGGGTGACGCGGCGCAATGATCGTCATCAACGTCGGAGTTTGCGCGGCCATTTCGACATGCGCGTCGAGCACGATATCCTCTTCGCCGGGATGGGTCGAGACCGCCGCCCATGCCGGTCGTGCGCCGATCGCGCCGTTGAATTCCGCAAGTTTGGCGGAATCGGCCGGCGGCGGCGGCACGTCAAATTTCAGATTGCCGGCGATGCGCACGCAGCGCGCGCCGAGCGCCAGGAAGCGGGCCGCATTATCGGAGTCCTGCGCGAGGCAGAGATCGACGGCGCCGAAGATGGACTTCGCCGCGCCCGGAATGGCGCGCCAGCGTTCAGCGGATTTGCGCGAGATTCGGGCGTTGGCGAGAACGAGCGGCGCGCCGCGCGCGCGAACCGCAGCGACAATATTGGGCCAAAGCTCCGACTCGGCGAAGACGGCGATGTCGGGCCTCCAATGGTCGAGAAATCGTTCGACGAATTTTGGCGCGTCGAGCGGCGCATATTGATGGAACGCGCCGGCGGGCAAGCGCGCGCCGAGAACGCGCGCAGAAGAGACGGTGCCGCTTGTGACGAGCACTTCGAGTCCGCGCTGAATGAAACGGTCGATGAGCGGCAGCAGCGACAGGCTTTCGCCGAGGCTCGCGCCATGCAGCCAGACGAGGCGTCCGCGGGGGCGGGGGCGATTTGATTCGCCCATGCGCTCAGCCAGTCGCTCGGGGTCTTCCTTGCCAAGCTTTGCGCGCCAATTGAGCAGTGCGCTGGCGAGTGGCGTCGCCGCAATTGTCGCCAGCCTGTATAATTTCAGAAGCGACATGTTTCCTGTCTATTAGAAAATCCGGTGCGTATGGACCGTCTGACAGCGTCTTCTCCGCGCGTCGGGCCAACCGGAATGAAGATTTTATCGGCGGCAAAACCGGCAAATTTTGGAACTCCGATTACAGCTCCTCCACGTCCGGATCGAGCAGTCGGTAGAGGTGCACGACGAAGTAGCGCATATGCGCATTGTCCACCGTGGACTGCGCTTTCGCTTTCCATGCGGCGAGCGCGCTGTCGTTATCGGGATAGATGCCGACGATGTCGAGCTTGCTCGGATCGCGAAACGAGACGCCGTCGAGCGTCTCAAGCTCCCCGCCAAACACAAGATGCAACAGCTGCTTTTCCTTCTTTGCCGAGGCTGCTTGCGTGGTCTTGTTCATAATTTCCCTTCCAGGACCCCCCGCGCCAGCGCGAGGCTTTCGTCGAACAGCGATTTCGGAGCCGCGATGAGCATGTCCCGAGCGAGCGAGGCGCGATTATAGGTGAGCGCAACGCCTTCGGGCTCGCTCAACATGGCGCCCGCTTCTGCGAGGAGAACGTCGGCGGCGGCGATGTCCCAATCGCGCGCATTGGGCGCGGCGACGACAATATCATGCCGGCCCGAGGCGATGTCGGCAAGCCGCAGCGCGAGCGAGGGCGTGCGCGGCGCCATAACAAATCCCTGAGGCGAGGCCGCCAGCCGCTCCTGCATGGCGCGAGGCGCGACGAGCGCCGCCCCGGAGATTTCGGCGCGCTGGGGCGCGCGGATCGGGGAGGCGTTGAGAAAAGCGCCGAGCCCGCGCGCGCCCATATAGGTCTCTCCCAGAGCCGGCGCATGGATGACCCCGGCCACCGGTCGGCCGCCAACGATGAGAGCGATAGAAACCGACCAGCGCGCGTCGCCTCGCGAGAACGCGAGCGTTCCATCGATCGGGTCGACGACGATCAAGGCGTCGCTCTCAAGTCGATCGTCTGTGTCGACGCTTTCTTCGGAGAGCCACGCCGCCTGAGGCGCGATCCGCGCCATCTCCTGGAACAGGAAGCGATCGACGGCGAAGTCGGCCTCGGTGACCGGCGAGCCGCCGCCCTTGTAGGAAACTGCGGCGGTCGTCCGCGCCCCCGGACGGAAGTAGGCCATGGCGATGTCGCCGGCGCTGCGCGTGACGCTTTCGAGTTGGGGAAGAAAGGCGGCGAGATCTGCTTGGCTGAAGCCCATCATGAGGAGGAGTAGGTGAGGCGTCGAGCGGCCGCAAGCGCAGGCGCTGCGCAGAATAGGAGCAATTTGAACGAATCGGTTTCCATGGGCTTCACCCTCATCGCCTAAATCCTGCGTATAAGCAATGATTTACGTGCTGTTCACCAGGCTTTTTAGCGCCTTCGCGGCAAGGCTGCGGCAAGATCGGCGCCGACAAGGAATTCAAGACCTGAGGAGCAACTGATGACTGGAGCCCACACCGCGCGCAGGATTGAGGAAAACGTCTATGTTCAACGCGATCGGCGCGCCGACGGCGGCGCCCGCCGCGTCCGCATGACCCGGAAAGAGGTGTTGATCGCCCGTCGTTTGAGCGGCGTCGCCATGGTCGTCTCGGTACCCGTCAGCGCCTATTGTGGGGTCGCTCTCGACGTGGAGCCGGCCGATGACGGTTCGCCCCGCTACGTGTTGTCGCTGGCGCATAGCGACCCGGACCTAGACATTCTTCTCGGCGAGACTCAAGACTGCGGGGCCATCGCCGCAGACTGGCGTTACTGGGCGGCCTGGCTTGGGCTGCCCCGCGTCGCCGAGGAGGACGGCGAGTTGCGCGCGCTCGACGGCGCCTCCGAAGAGGTTGTCGCCGCCTCCGCGCGCCGGCGTTGCGAGACCAATGGGGGCAAGCGCCGTCCGCGATTTCTCATTCGCCGAAAGTCGGGCGACTCCCGCCGCATGAAGCTGGTCTACGCAAAAGAGCGCGAGATCATTTCCTATGAGTGAGGCGTCTTCTGCTCGGCCTACGCGCCAAGGACGATCTTTTCGAAGCCCTCGCGGATCTCATGCTCCTTCAGCTTCCTGCCGATGAAGACGAGGCGCGACTCGCGCTTCTCGCCTTCCTTCCATTCTCGCTGCAGATCGCCGTCGAGGATCTGATGGACGCCTTGGAATACGAACCGCCGCGGCTCGTTCTTGAAGGCGATGATTCCCTTGCTGCGCAGAATGTCCGGGCCTTCGCGCTGAATGAGGTCGTTGAGCCAAGGGACGAAACGCTCAGGGTCGACCGCGCCCTCGTGGCGGATTGAAATGGAATGCATCTCGTCGTCATGGAAATGCTTTATCCCGGCCTGGTGCGCGTGATGATGCTCATGGCCATGATGGTGGTCGTGATGATGGTCATGCCCGCAATCGGGGCCGCATTCATGATCATGGTCGTGATGCGCATGCTGGTGATCGTGGCTCGACTGCTCGGCTTCGAGGAACGCCGGCTCGATTTCAAGAATCCGGTCGAGATCGAAGGCGTTGCGCTCCAAAACCGCCTGGAGGGGGACGTCCGACCTCACCGTGCGATGCAGCGCGGCGTAAGGATTGATCGCGCGGATGCGGCCTTCGACCTCCGCCAGTTCGTCGTCTGAAACGAGATCGGTCTTGTTGAGGACGATCACGTCGGCGAAGGCGATCTGATTTTTCGCCTCCGGCGCGTCCTTCAGCCGCTCGCCGAGCCATTTGGCGTCGGCGACCGTCACTACCGCGTCGAGCCGCGCCGCCTCCTTGACGTCAGCGTCCATGAAAAAGGTCTGCGCGACCGGGGCGGGGTTGGCGAGGCCGGTCGTCTCGACGACGATCGCGTCGAACTTGCCGCGACGGCGCATCAGACCGTCGAAAATGCGAATGAGATCGCCGCGCACGGTGCAGCAAATGCAGCCGTTATTCATCTCGAAGACTTCTTCGTCGGCCCCGACGACAAGGTCGTTGTCAATGCCGATTTCGCCGAACTCATTGACGATGACGGCATAGCGCCGTCCATGCTGTTCAGTGAGAATACGGTTGAGAAGCGTCGTCTTGCCCGAGCCGAGATAGCCGGTGATGACGGTGACGGGGATTTTCTCGGTCATTTTTTCTCCTGCGGAGAAGGCAGTCGGGCATTGGGCAATCGGCAGTCGGAATGCCGATCTCCGATTGCCTACTGCCCACCGCCCTTTAGTGCGCCAAGGCTTTGGCCAGTTCTTTCACATTGTGGCGCATCATGTCGATATAGGTTGCGCCATCGCCTTTTGCGTCGGACAGCGCGTCGGAATAGAGCACGCCGCCAATACGGGCGCCGGTCTCGTTGGCGATCCTTTTAGCGAGGCGCGGGTCGGCGACATTCTCGATAAAGACCGCCCCGACCTTATGCGCCTTAACCGCGTCGATGATTTTAGCGACGTCGCGGGCGCTGACCTCCGCTTCTGTAGACACGCCTTGCGGCGCGATGAATTCAACGCCGTAGCGTGCGGCGAAATAGCCGAAGGCGTCATGGGTTGAAACGACTCGGCGACGCTCCTTTGGAACGGCGGCGATCGCCTGCTGGATTTCAGCGTCGAGCGCGTCGAGTTTCGCGAGATAAGCGTCGGCGTTCGTTTTATAGGCCTGGGCGCCTTCGGGATCGGCGGCTGTCAGCGCTTCCCGGATCGCCTCGACATAAACCTTTGCGTTGGCGACGTCCTGCCAGGCGTGCGGATCTTGCCCCTCTTCGTCCTTCCGCGTGGCGACGCCTTTTCCAAGAGTGACGACATCGCCCTTGCTTTTCGCCGATGCGATCAGTCGGGCGAGCCAGCCTTCGAAACCAAGCCCATTGACGAAAATAAGCCGCGCCTGAGCGATGCGACGGCCGTCGGCGGGACTGGGCTGGTAGACATGGGCGTCGCCGTCGGGGCCGACGATGGTAGCGACCGAGATTCGGTCTCCACCGACTTGGCGGACAAAGTCGCCAATGATCGAAAAGCTGGCGACGACGGGAATTTTCTGCGATTCCGCCTTCGCTGGCGCGAGAAGCGCGGCGAGGGAAAGCGCGAGCGCGCTGCGGCGTGTGAGCATCGCTCTATCCTTCGAGGTGTCGGCGGGGCCGTTTCAGTCGCAACAATCCGCCGGCGCGGCCAAAAATTATCGAGACAAAATAAACGACGCCCGCGGCGAGAATTATGGCGGGTCCGGTCGGCGCGCTCGTCTCGTTGGAGAAGACGAGACCGCCGTAACAGCACAGTGCGCCGATCGCCGCGGCGAGCGGCAAAGCGACGGCGAGATCGCGCGTCCACAATCGCGCCGCAGCGGCGGGAAGCATCATCACGCCCACGGCCATCAGCGTGCCGAGCGCATGAAAACCGGCGACGAGATTGAGCACCACCAGGGTAAGGAAGAGAAAAGGCGTGAATTCGCCGAACGCGCTCGTCTGGCGCAGAAACAGCGGATCGAGCGTGTCCATCACCAGCGCTCGATAGAAGAGCGCCATCAGGACGAGCGTCACGGTCGAGACGCCGACGAGCATCAGAAGCGCAGCATCGTCGAGTCCGACGACTGAGCCGAAGAGCACATGCAGAAGATCGACGTTCGAGCCGCGAAGCGACACGAGAGTCACGCCCAGCGCCAGCGAGACGAGATAGAAGGCTGCGAGCGACGCGTCCTCGCGCAGCGTCGTGAATCGCGAGGCGGCGCCTGCGGCGAGCGCGACGACGAGGCCGGCGACGAGTCCGCCGAACGTCATCGCGGGTAAAGACAGGCCGGCGACGAGATAGCCGACGGCTGCGCCGGGCAGAATTGCGTGGGACAGCGCATCGCCGGCAAGCGACATGCGGCGAAGGATCAGGAACACGCCAAGCGGCGCGCCCGATAAGGCGAGCGCCAGCGAGCCGACGAGCGCCCGTCGCATGAATTCATAGTCGGCGAATGGCGTGACGAAGACGTCAGTGAACATGGAGCTTATCTTCGGCGCCAAGCTCGTCGTCGCGGAGACATTCGCGCGCGCGCTCGTCGAAGGCTTCCGACATGGCGCGCGCGCGGATGAGATTCTTTTCGCAAAGCGCGTCGCGCGTGTCGCCCCAAAAGATGCACTCGCGCGCGAGCAGCAGCGTGCGCGGGAAGGCGCGGCGGACGATGTCTAATTCATGCAGAACGGCGACGACGGTGCGCCCTTCGGCGCGCCATCGCGCGATCAGCGCCAGCAAATCGTCTATCGTGGCTTCGTCGATCGCGCCGAAAGGCTCGTCAAGAAGAACGATCGGCTGATCCTGTACGATCAGCCGCGCGAAGAGCGCCCGCTGCATCTGTCCCCCGGACAGCGTTTCCAACGTTCGCGATTCGAAACCGACGAGTCCGACCGTTTCGATCGCAGCGGCGACCCGCGCGCGCTCGGCTGCGTTGAGCGCCGCCAAAAGGCCGATGCGGGCGAGAGCGCCCATCGCCACGAAGTCCCGCACATTGATCGGGAAGGCGCGGTCAATGTCGACGACCTGCGGCAGATAGGCGGCGGCGCGTGGCGATGAGCCGCCGAAATCGATGGCGCCGCCAAGCGGCGCAAGCAGCCCGGCGAGCGCCTTGAGCAGCGTCGACTTGCCGGCGCCGTTCGGGCCGCAGACGGCGAGGCCCTCTCCAGGCGCGATCTCGCCGTCGAGGTGATGAACCGCGGGGCGACGATCGTAGCCAAGAGTGAGATTGACGAGCCGGATCGCCGGCGCGTGAGCGCCCGCCTTCAATGCAGCGCCCAATAGGCGCCGGCCCACAGCGCTACAAGAAGCGCCGCCGCGACGCTCAGTCGGGCGCCGGCGGAGGCTCCAAGGGCTGAGAGGCGCGCCTCTTCAACGCCAGGGCCTGCGGCGGGGGCGTCGGCGTGCGCATGCTGGGGCAGGGCGCGTTCGTGCGTCGTCATGTGGAACATGGCTAATGTTATATTGTAACGCTGGGATTGAACAAGGCGCCGCGAGGAAACGCGGGGCGCCTTCGGTGCGCACACCGGCGCCTCCTTCCGCTGCAGAAGTATAGGTTGAGGCGTATCCGAGCCAATAGGCCGTGGACAGGAAAGGGCGACTCTGTTATTTCCTGCCCTACGGGTCAGGCGCTCCGTCAGCGCCCGGCGGACTATTCCCTATTCGACCGCTTGCCGACGGCTCTGTCGCGGCGCGCCAAACACAGGATGGATACGTGCAAGTTCTCGTTCGCGACAACAATGTCGATCAGGCTCTCAAGGCTCTGAAAAAGAAGATGCAACGCGAGGGCATCTTCCGCGAAATGAAACTGCGCGGTCATTATGAAAAGCCATCCGAGAAACGCGCGCGAGAGAAGGCCGAGGCGGTCCGCCGCGCCCGCAAGCTCGCGCGCAAGAAGCTCCAGCGTGAAGGCCTGCTGCCGGTAAAGGCCAAGACGGTCGGCCGCTGATCCAGCCGCCTTGTCGAATTCTCGCCGGATTGCGGGCGCTTTTTTAAGATTGCCCGACGAAAAGATAGCGAGACGACTTATACGGCTTGGGAGGTTTTGAAGGCATGGTCTTTTGCCGTGCGGCGACGGCGCGTCGCCAAGCTTCGCTCCATCGTCAGGCCCTAACGCGCGGCATCGCGACGCTCGCCATCGTCGCCCTCGCGGGCTGCGAAACCGCAAGCGGCATTCGGCCGCCGGGACGCGGCATCGCCGAGATCGCCGACACCGACCCCAAGTCCGCCTCAGCCAATATTGATTCGCTCAGCGAAGTGATTCGCCGCAATCCGTCGAGCGCCGAAGCCTACAATACGCGCGGCGTCGCTTACGCCCGCGTGGGCCGGTTCCAGGAAGCGGTCGGAGACTTCACCCAGGCCGTCAAGTTTGAGCCGGATAATGCGGCGGCTTACACCAATCGTGCGCTCGCCCTTCGCCAAATGGGCCAGAACGACGCCGCGCGCGCCGACTTCGACCGGGCCATCGAGGTGAATTCCAAACATGCGCCGGCCTATGTCGGTCGCGCCAATTTGCTTCGCGCCCAGGGCAATCTCGACCAGGCTCTCTCAGATCTGGATCAAGCCATCCGCCTCAATCCCGAAAGCGCGCAGGCGTTTCACGCGAGGGGGCTTATTCACCAGAAACGCGGCGACCACGCGCGCGCGGTGACGGACTTCGACAACGCGATCGATCGCGATCCATTCGCGGCCGCGCCCTATCAGGCGCGCGGCGAAAGCTTGGTCGCGCTCGGCAAATACGACAAGGCGGTGGAGGATTTCAACGCCGCGCTCAATGTCGACAATAAGAGCGCGCTCGCCTGGGCGTGGCTCGGCCTCGCCTACGACAAGAGCGGCAATCGGCCCAAGGCGCAGGAATCCTATCAGCGCGCGTTGCAGCTCGATCCGCAGCAGCCGATCGCCAAACAGGGCGCGCGGGGCTAGCCTCGCTAGGCGCGCTGGTCTTCGCGCCACTGCCGGTAGACCGCGACCGCAAAGGCGACAACCAGCACGAGGATGCAGCCCGCGATCGAGAGGCTGAGCTCAAACGCTTTGTGGTCGGTGACATGCACATATGCCGGCAGCGCCGGATCTGCGGCCGCCATGTCGCCTGCGACCCAGCCCAGAAGGCCTGCGCCCGCCCAGACCAGCGCCGGAAACCTCTCCAGCACTTTGAGCAGCGCGCCGGCGCCGAACATCACGATCGGCACTGACAACAAGAGGCCAAAGACGATGAGATTGGTCGAGCCGCGCGCCGCCGCCGCTATGGCGATCACATTGTCGAGCGACATCACTGCGTCGGCCATAACAATTGCGCCAACCGCGCCCCAGAGGTTCGGTTTGGCTTTTACGTCGGAGTGCTCGGTTTCGTCGATGAGCAATTTGACGGCGACGATGAGCAGGAGCGCGGAGCCGACGATCTTCAAATAGGGAATCGCCATGAGCTGAACGATGATCAGCGTGAATGCGATGCGAAGAATGATTCCCCCGAGGGCGCCGAGAAACACGCCCCAGCGCCGCTGACGGACCGGAAGCTGCCGGCACGCAAGCGCGATCAAAATGGCGTTGTCGCCCGAGAGAAGAAGATTGATCCAGATGATCTCGAAGACTTCCCACCCGAGGGCGAAATCTAGAGACATGCGCGCCTACCTATCGGGCGAAGCCCATTTGTGCAAAGCCGACGAGAAGAATCCGTTAGGAAGGATTCCCCCTGAAGCAGCGTGACATTTGTTTCGAAGATTGAAACTTGCCAACTGATGCTGATCACGCGCTCGCGCTGCATTAACGCGTTTCCGCTTAGGAAGAAACCCGCCGCTAAGCTTGTATGGCGTCTATTTTGTCCGGGGTGGTTCGTTACGCCATCATGACATTCGGCGGCTTTCTGGGCATCGGGGAAGGCGAACATCCTCTTCCGTGGAAGTCGTTCCGCTACGACACCAATCTCGGCGGTTACGTCGCCAATGTGACGGAAGAGCAGTTGCAGAACGCTCCTGAATACGCTGGCGAAGAGAGTTGGAGCGATCGCGATTGGGAGACCAGGCTCAAACAAGAATTACGGGTCTACGCCCTATTGGGAGGATACGACCACATCGACGTCGATGCGCGACGCGACGACGCGCGGCGGCTGGTAATATCCACTGCCGTGGGCGTTAAGGGGCGAAGCCAATTTGGCTTCGCCCTTTTTGTAGCCCTATATTCTTATGGCCCTTATTTTTGAAGAGATCGTCGAGGGGCTCATTCCATGCGCATGGTTGTAGCCGCATTCTTCACATGCTGGGCGCTGACCTGCGGCGTCGCCGTTGGTCAGGAGGTTTCGCAGTATTCGCGCAAGGCCGAGATCGAATCGATTCTCAAGCGCATCACACTTCCCCCAGGCTTCTCCATTTCGCTCTATGCGATCGCGCCCGGCGCGCGCACCCTCGCGATCGGGCGAGAAGGGAAGGCGATTTTCGTCGGCGCCGAGGAAAGGAACGTCTATGTCATTACGCCGGGCGAGAATAAGGCCGCCGCGGTCGAACGCTTCGCGCCGTCCCTGCCATTCATCATGCCGCATGGCCTGTGCTTCTCAAAGGATGGCGCGCTTTTTCTCGTCGAACGCAACCGCGTCACGCGGTTCGACGATGCCGAAAACACATGGCGTGACGCGGCGGCGAACGCCAAGGTCGTCGTAAAGTCAGGCGATCTCATTCCAAGGAACGAAGAGAGCCGCGGCCATGCTTCTCGCGTGTGCCGCATAGGTCCGGACGACAAGCTCTACATTTCGCTTGGCCAGCCGCACAATGTCGCGCCGCCCGATAAGCTCCCACTTTACGAGAAAACCGGGATCGGCGGCATCATCCGGATGAATCTCGACGGGTCAGGGCGTGAAGTCTTCGCCACGGGCATTCGCAACTCCGTCGGAATGGCCTTCGATACGGACGGGTCTCTTTGGTTCACCGACAATCAGGTCGACTCGATGGGCGACGATCGACCGCCAGGCGAAATCAATCGCGCCGACAGGGCAGGATTGAATTTCGGTTTCCCCTGGTATGGCGGCGGACATGTGCGCACCTATGAATACGCCTACGTCGAGCCGCCGAAGGACGTCGTCTTTCCCGTCGTGGAGACGGCGCCGCACGCCGCCGATCTTGGCATAATGTTTTACCGCGGCGACATGTTTCCGCGAGAATATAAGGGCGCGCTGTTTTACGCGCAGCACGGATCGTGGGACCGCAGCGTGCCGATCGGCGCGCGGGTGATGGTGACGCTCGCGGGAACGACCGCGAGCACGCCCTTCGCCGAAGGATGGAACGTCGGTTCCGAAACCTATCTCGGCCGGCCGGTCGATGTCGAGGAGCTTGCCGATGGCTCGCTCCTCGTCACCGACGACCAAAACGGCGCCATTTATCGGATCACCTATCAAAAGCCGTGAGGCGCGTCGCGAGCGCACGGCCATCATGGCCCGTGCACAGCGCGTCGATCATCAGACCCGCCTCCACGCCCGGCGTGTGCGCAAGCGTGAAATCGGCCGCGCGTGCAGTCCCGCCGCGCTCCGTCAGCAGCCGCAAGGTTCGGCCTGTTTGCGCGTCGAGATGGCCTCGCAGCGCCGCGTCGCCCTTTTCGCGCAATCGCGCCGCGCGCTCCTTCGCGATCTGTGACGCGACTTGCGGCATGCGCGCCGCCGGCGTTCCTGGACGCGCGGAAAAAGGGAAAACATGAAGATGTGTGATCCCGCAGGCGTCGACAATGTCGAGCGTCGCGGCGAACATCTCTTCGGACTCGGTCGGAAAGCCGACGATGAAGTCCGCGCCAAAGACGATGTCGGGCCGCTGCTTGCGCAGCGAACGGCAGAAGTCGATCGCGTCCTCTCGCGAATGGCGCCGTTTCATGCGCTTCAAAATGAGATTGTCGCCGGATTGCAGCGACAGATGAAGATGCGGGCAGAGCCGTGAGTCTTCGGCAAACGCGGCGATAAGTTCGTCATCGACTTCGATGCAATCGACGGAAGAAAGGCGCAGGCGCTCAAGCTGTGGAAGTTCGCGCAGCAGCAGACGCACGAGGCGGCCAAGCGTCCAGCCGTCGCCAAGATCGACGCCGTAGCTCGTGAGATCGACGCCGGTCAGCACGATCTCTTTCTTGCCGCTCGCAACGAGCGCGCGCGCCTGTGCGACAACCTCACCCGGCGGCGCGGAGCGCGAGGGGCCGCGTCCGAAGGGAATGACGCAGAAGGAGCAGCGATGGTCGCAGCCGTTCTGAATGGCGAGAAGACCGCGCGTGCCTTCAATGCCCGCGAGCGCGCCCTTCGGCGCATGTTCGGCGAGAACGCGCGTCACGCCGTCGATCTTGGCGAAGCCTTGCGGATCCACCCGCGCGGCGCAGCCTGCGACGATGATTTCGGCTCGGGGCCGTTCGCGGTGCAAGCGGCGGATGGCCTGACGCGCCTGCCGCGTCGCTTCGCTCGTTACGGCGCAGGTGTTGACGATAACGCTCTCTCGCGCGCTCGCATGCGCTTTGGCGAGCTCTTGCGATTCAACCGCGTTGAGCCGGCAACCGAAGGTCACAACCTCGGCGCTCCGCAACGGCGCGTTCACGCCGCGATATCCTGAAAGATCTGAGGATCGAGCGTCGTTTCGAATTCGAATTCGACCGGCCCCGTCATCAGCACGTGATCGTCGGCCCGCCATTCGATATTGAGATCGCCGCCCGGCAGGCGCAGACGTGCGGCGCGCTCGCCAATGCCGGCGCGCGCCGCGGCGACGAGCGTCGCGCAGGCCGCCGAGCCGCAGGCCTTGGTGGCGCCGGTTCCGCGCTCCCAAACGCGCAGCAAAATGTCGTCGCGCGAAAGCATCTGCGCGAAGGAGACATTGACGCGCTCAGGAAACAGCGGGTGGCGCTCGATCGCCGGGCCAAGCGTCTCGAGATCGATCAGCGTCGCATCCTCGACAAAGAAGACCGCATGGGGATTGCCCATGCTCACCGCAGAGAAGCGGGCCGGAGCGCCAGCGACAGGCGGATCGAGCGCGACCTCGCGCGTTTCCTCAACGGCGTGCGCAAGCGGTATCTCGCGCCAGTCAAATCGCGGACGACCCATGTCGACGGTGAACACGGTATCGGCTTGGCGGCGGGTCTCGATTGCGCCGGCGTCGGTTTCCAAACGCAGCGCGTCCTTACCCTCGCGCGCAAGCGCATAGGCGACGCAACGCGCGCCATTTCCGCAGGCGCCGGAAAGCGAACCGTCGACATTGTAAATGCGCACAAAAGCGTCGTCGCCCGGCCGGCGAGGCCGATGGAGCGTCATCAATTGGTCGAAGCGCAAGCCAGGCGCGCTGGCGATCGCGCGCGCCTCCTGTGGCGCAAGCTCGTGGCCGCTCCCGCGCAAATCCAAAACGAGAATCTCGTTTCCGGCGCCGTTCATGCGCAGAATCGGAAGATGGTCGAGCGGATGCGCCATGAAGCAGTTTTCGCCTGTTCTCCGGGAGACGCGCTCGTATATAGAGAAGGCTGCGCCGAAGCGCCACTGGCGCAGACGCGCGTCGCGCTTGCGCGCGAAAATGCCACGATGGCCGGTTAGGGCGCTCGACCATGGAAGAAGAACCGGGCTTGCTGGACAGCCTGCGACGTCACTGGCGGGCGCTGGCGATCTTCACAATTCTCGTCGCGGGCGCCGCGATCTATTCCGAACGCGCGCTGTTTCCCGGCCGCGGCGTCGAAGAGGCGGAAAAATCCGTCGCGCCGCAAAAACCCGCGGCTGCGCCCGACGCGAAACCCAGCGAGACGAGCGACGCCAAGCCTGGCGAGGCGAAGCCCGGAGAAGCGAAGCCGGGCGAGGTTAGTCCTCCCGGGAGCGCCGCCGACGAAGCGGCGCAGGCCGTGATGAGCCAGACCGTGACCGTCGACGCCCGGCCCGCCGCCGTGATCAAGGGGCAGGGCAAGTGGGAGGACGCCGCGAAGACGCTCTCCGACGCCCTAGCGAGTCTCAACGACGCTGTCGGAAAAGCGGGACTTGCAGTCAACGGCCGCCCCTTCGCCGTTTTCACCAAGACTGACGACGCCGGCTTCTCCTTCGAGGCGATGGCGCCGCTCTCGGCGGCGCCGGAAGGCGCGCCCAAACTGCCGGAAGGCGTCAGCATCGGCGCTTCGCCCGCGGGCAAGGCGCTCAAATTCCAGCATCGCGGCGCCTATGACGAGATTGAAGCGACCTATGAGGCGATCGCCGCCTATCTCGACGAGAAGGGGCTCGACACCAAGGACCTCATTATCGAGGAATATCTCACCGATTTTAGAGGCGACGACGCCACCGTCGACGTCGACATCTACGTATTCTTGAAGTGACGCAGCGCCATTAGTTGGCGGCGTCGCTGCGCGAGCGCTGCGAAAGATCGGAAACGAAACGGCGCCAAAGTTGCGGCGCGGTTTCGCCGAAGGCGGTCTCGAACGACGGCTCGAAGGCGTCGCCAGCTTCGAGCCCGCGGAGCAGGCGCAGGAACGCGGTCTCGTCGCGCATGCGCAGCCAGCCGACGAACATGCCGGCCTGCCGATAGGCGAGCCGCTGGCGCTGGGTGAGCGGGTCCAGCGTCGGACTGCGCGGCGGTTCGCGTTCGAAGCCGAGCCTCGCGAAGTCGATCCAGCGACGCCCGTCAAGCACGACGCGATAGCCGTCGCGGATCGCCTGCGCCGCCTCGTCGTCGCTGACGCCCTCGGCGCCGCCGCCGCCCGACGCCATCACCGCGAGCCCTTCCGTGAACCATTGCGGCGGGCGCGGCGCGCCAAGCGGCCGCCAGCTCGAGAGATGCACATGCGACAATTCATGCGTGAGAACGCCTTGAAGACGAACGCGCTCCTCGCCGCAAAGCGTCGGCGACAAAAGCGCGGCGCCGGCGCGCGTCACGGCGGCGATGCCGGATTCTCCCATGCCGTTGGCGTTCGCGTAATTCTCGAAGGACGCGTAGACGCCGACCACAGGCGGCTGCGCAAATCGCCGTCCGTGGGCGGTCTCGATTTGCGCAATGGCGCGGGGCGTCAGATACGCGACGGCTTCGGCGCAGGTCCACGCCCGCGGCTCAAAATGAACGCTGGCCGCGCCTGCGAGGGCGGGCAGATTTGACGGGTCGTTCAACAGGGCGGCCACGGCATGGCGAAGCGGCGGACGGATCGCGAAGGCGACCGCGACAGCGCAGGCGAGCGCCGCGCTCCATATTCCGGCGATTTTGAAAGCGCGCAGCGCGCTCATGTCATTCCCCTGACGCTAGGGGCGCCCTCAGCCGCATTCAGCCGCTCCTCATTCTGAATGCTACAACCCGCGGCCAGCTAAGTCCCATTGAAATATCGGTTGGCCCAAGAGCGAGGCCAGCGTCAGAAAATGAAGTTCAGTGCGACGCTGCAGAGTTTGAGCCCGACTAGGCCGCTTTCACCTTCTCCATCATCTCGACAAAACGCCTAAAGAGATAATGGCTGTCCTGCGGGCCGGGCGAAGCCTCGGGATGATGCTGCACCGAAAAGGCCGGTCGATCAGTGAGCGCAATGCCGCAGTTCGACCCGTCGAAGAGCGAACGATGCGTCTCGACGGCGTTTTGCGGCAGGCTGTCGCGATCGACTGCGAAGCCGTGATTCATCGAGACGATCTCGACCTTGCCGGTGGTGAAATCCTTCACCGGATGATTGGCGCCGTGATGTCCCTGCGGCATTTTCTTGGTCTTCGCGCCGACGGCGAGCGCCATCATCTGATGGCCGAGGCAAATGCCGAAGGTCGGAATTTTCGCTTCGAGCAAGTCGCGGATCACCGGCGCGGCGTATTTTCCGGTCTCGGCCGGATCGCCGGGGCCGTTCGAGAGAAAGACGCCGTCGGGGTTGAGCGCCAAAATCTCCTGACTCGTCGCTGTGGCGGGCGCGACAATGACTTCGCAGTCCTGTTCGGCAAGAAGGCGCAGGATGTTGCGCTTCACGCCATAGTCGATGGCGACCACGCGATATCTCGGCGCGCCATTGCGCGCGCCATAGCCGTCGCCAAGCCGCCACGTCGTCTCGCGCCAGTCGTAACGCTCCTGTGAGCCGACGCTCGGCACAAGGTCCATGCCGTCGATTCCCGGCCAGGCGGCGGCCTTGGCTTTCAGCGTCGCAATATCGAAGCGGCCATCCGGCGCATGGGCGATGACCGCGTTCTGCATGCCGCGTTCGCGAATAAGCGTCGTCAGCGCGCGCGTGTCGACGCCGCACAGCGCCACGACGCCACGCGAGGCGAGCCAGTCGGCGAGCGGCTTCTGCGCGCGGAAATTCGATGGGTCGGTGCAGGGTGCGCCGAATACGGCGCCGACCGCGCCGGCGCTCTTGTCGAGATCGACGGTTTCAACGTCTTCTTCGTTCGTCCCGACATTGCCGATGTGGGGAAAGGTGAAGGTGACGATCTGCGCGGCGTAGGAAGGGTCCGTGAGGATTTCCTGATAGCCAGTCATGGCGGTGTTGAAGCAGACTTCGCCGACCGCTTCGCCGACGGCGCCCAGTCCATAGCCTTCGATCACCTCGCCGCTGGCGAGGATCAGCACGCCGGTATGGATCGGTTTCTTCCAGCCGTTACCTTGATCGAGGGTCATAAAGGGTCTCAGCGCTCCGGCCGCTGCTCGCTTGACAGGGCTCTTGCCGCGCGTCATGGCCGGACTTGATCCGGCCATCCACGGCTGCGGCTTTGCGTGGATGCCCGCGACAAGCGCGGGCATGACGCGATGTAATGCATCCGGCCCGGAATTGGAAACCCCAAGGACACAACATGCGCGAGAAGATTGCGGCGGACCTCAAGACAGCGATGAAGGCGGGCGAGCGCGCCAAAGTCGACGCGCTGCGGCTCATTAACGCCGCGCTGAAGGACAAGGACATCGAGGCGCGGGGCGCCGGCAAGACGCTCAGCGACGATGATGTGCTCGCGCTCTTGCAGAAAATGATCAAAAGCCGGCAAGAGTCGGTGGAAATTTACGAAAAGGCCGGTCGCACGGATCTTGCGGACAAGGAAAAGGGCGAGATCGCCGTCATCTCCGCCTATCTGCCGCAGCAGCTCTCAGAAGCGGAGGTCGCCGAGGCGGTGAAGATTGCGATCGCCGAGGTCGGCGCGACGTCGATCAAGGACATGGGCAAGGTCGTCGCCGCGCTTAAGTCAAAATACACGGGCCGCATGGATTTCGGCAAAGCCAGCGCGGCGGTGAAGGCGGCGCTGTCGGGGTAAAGGGCCTGCAATTTGCCAGCTCGCATTTGCCCCCTTCCGGCGCTTCGCGCCACCTTCCCCCGTTAAAGCGGGAGAAGGGAGAACGGCGCCGCTGCGCCTCGTCCCATTTAAAGGACGGCGGAAAGCATTCACGAGGTCGATGACGCGCGCAACCTGCTCCCTCTCCCGCGAAGCGGGGAGGGCTAGGGA
>Ga0233425_10005781_pt1 | contig 19131 bp, 14 predicted proteins | sample Watercolumn_Towu_2_FD_181712 | JGI IMG/M metagenome (GOLD analysis project Ga0233425, IMG submission 181712) | Freshwater microbial communities from Lake Towuti, South Sulawesi, Indonesia - Watercolumn_Towuti2014_140_MG | ecosystem: Environmental > Aquatic > Freshwater > Lake | place... | reverse complement strand
GCATGGGCAGGATACGGGGGACTGTCCCAGTTTTCGCCCCAGGGACTGTCCCAGTTTTCACCCCAGCGAAAATGGGACTGTCCCCTTACGCGCAGCCCCCTTGCCTGCCGAAGGGGACAGTCCCGTTTTTGCTGACACAAGAACTGGGACAGTCCCCGTCATCCGGCACAAACAGGGCTGTTGCACGGCGGCCGACGCGGCCGACGCCCGCCGCGTGGCCGAGATGCTGGGTATCCCCTTCTATGCGGTCAACTTACAGGCCGAGTTCGACCGGATCGTCGAGTACTTCGTCGCCGAATACACGGCCGGCCGCACGCCCAATCCGTGCATTGTTTGCAACACCTGGCTGAAGTTCGGTCGACTGTTCGAGTACGCCGACAGCATCGGCGCGGAGTTCGTGGCCACCGGGCACTACGCGCGCGTGATGGCGGTCGAACGCGATGATGATGCTGGGCGAGCCCCGGGCGTCAGCCCGGGGATGAGACCAGCCGAGGCGAGCATCCCCGGGCTTACGCCCGGGGCTCGCCAACCGGAAAATGGTCCGGGCCTTGGTGGTGCATACGCTCTTCTCTGCGGTCGGGACGCAGCAAAAGACCAGTCCTACGTGCTGTTCGGCATCCGTCGTGAGTTGCTTCCCCGCCTGAAATTTCCCGTCGGCGACCACAGCAAGGAAGAGATTCGCCAAATTGCCGCCCGGTTGGGCCTCCGCGTGGCGGCCAAGCGCGACAGCCAGGAAATTTGTTTCGTGCCCGACCAGGACCACGCCCGCTTTGTACGCCAACGGTGTGGTGGGAACCTCAACACGGCGGGCGAGATCGTCACCACCGACGGCACGGTCGTGGGTCGGCACGACGGTTTCGAGCGGTTTACCGTCGGCCAGCGCAAGGGGTTGCGCGTGGCCTTGGGCGAGCCGCGCTACGTCGTGCGGATCGAGCCCGCCGGCCGCCGCGTGGTGTTGGGGACGCGCGACGAACTTGCGCGGCGGGAGTTGACGGCCAGCGAAGCCAATTGGCTGATCGAGCCGCCCACGGAGAGCATTTGTTGCCAAGTGAAGATTCGCTACCGCAGCCGCGCCGCCGCGGCCACGGTCGAGCCGCTGCCGAACGGACGGTTCGCCGTGCGGTTCGACGAGCCGTGCTACGCGATAGCGCCTGGCCAGGCGGCCGTCTGCTACGATGGGCCGCGCGCCTTGGGAGGCGGCTGGATCGAGTGAGCGGGACGATTGAAGCCCGAAGCGCAAGCGCGGGAAGGGCCTCGTTTTCCCTCGCTTGCACTTCGGGCTTGAAAGACGCACCGCGTGCCAGCACTGCCAGCGTGCCGGGGCGGAACTGGACTTGCCGCCCCCCGGCCGTCTTGCTACCATCCGCCCCACTTGTCGCTATCCGTATCAGGAGAACGTGCCATGCCACGCGTTCGCGGTGGATCATGGTTGCCGGCCTTGGTGTTGCTGGCCGTCGCCGGCTGTCAGGGAAGTCCGTTGGTCGTGCAGGGCCAACTCGAAAAGTCCCAAAAAGAACAGCTTGCGATGCAGCAGCAGAACAAGCAGTACCAGGATCGCCTGGCGGCCTTGGACCGGCAGCAACAGGACACCGAGGCCCTACTGGCGCAAGCCCGGCAGCAAGCGAAGGTTTCCGAAGACGCCGTGGTCGCGTTGCGCGAACAGCTTCGCGGCGTGACGGCGCAACTGACGCAACTGAAGGCCGAAAAGGGAACCACCGACAAGAAAGTCGAGGCCATGACCGCTTCGATGCGGCGGCAAGGCGGCGTGTCGATTACACCCAACAACAGCTTCCTGCACACGCTGCCGGCGCTGGACCTTCCGCAAGGGCACGTCCGCCGCGACGGCGACGTGATCCGCGTCGCCCTGCCGGGCAGCCAACTGTTCGAGTCGGGCAGCGCCCGGTTGCGGCCCGGCGCGGTCAACACGATCACCAACGCCGCCAACGAACTGGCCCGCATCTACCCCGACCAGATCATCGGCGTCGAGGGCTACACCGACACCGATCCGATCGCAGGCGGCCAGTGGCGGAGCAACCACGAGTTGTCGGTCGCGCGCGCGATGGCCGTGTACGAAGTGCTGGCCGCGCGGACGCGGCTCCAGCCGGGACAACTCTTCATCGTCGGCCACGGCCCGAACCACCCCATGGTCTCCAACGCCACCCCCGAAGGCAAGGAATCGAACCGCCGCGTCGAGTTGGTGGTCTATCCGGAGAAGAAGGGGTAAGGCGGGGCGATTGCCTGGCGTAGCGAAGGCGCGCCGCGCACGTCTGCCCGGATCGTTATCATCGGCAAACCGTCCCGGTCGTTTCTGCGGAACACCACTGGACTGGGTTCGGTTATGCCCTATTATCTATATATTCCTCCCGCGCTCGCGCATTTCCCGCAAGGTGTGAGATGCCCCCGAAGGAAGGGCAACTATGCGCGGACACAGTGACCGAAGCCAGTGGACATGACCGGAACGCGCCGACGACACTTGCCTCCGCCAGGAATCGAGCATGATGCCCGCTTGTCCGCGGCGGTCCTTTTGGCCCTGTTTCTCGGTTGTCTTGCCGGCGCTGCTGGCCTGGACGCCGAGTGCGGAGTAGCGTGGGCTGCGTCGGCGGCTCCCGCCTCATCCCCGCTGGAAATCGACCGCTTGGTGCTTTGCGACGCGCGGACGCCGTGGCTGGCTGCGCTGTCGGCGCCGGTGGTGGCCCGGTTGCGGGAGCACGGTGAACTTCCGCTGCTGGTGGCGACTTCGTATCCGCCCGGCAAGAGCGCGGAACAGCTGTTGCAACGTCTCCGGCCGCGCCGCACGTTATGCCTTCTCTCGACGAGCGGAGCCCTGCCGGACGATTCGGCGCGCGAAATGGTTGTGGTCGGGGCCGACCCCGCAGTGGCCAGTTTGCGGATTGCCGAGCGATTCTGGCAGACAAGTCCCGAGGTTGTGTTGGCGGCCGCCGACGACCCGGCGGCGATCATCTTGGGGGCTTCGTTGGCGGCGCAGCAGGCTGTCCCATTGCTGCTCCACGATCCGTGGCGCCCGGCAACCGCGCTGCGGCGGTCGCTCGCTGCGTTGGAAGCCCGGCGGGCGCTGGTGGCGGTCGGCGAGTCGGCCGGCCCACCGGCGTGGGTCCGCGGCCTGCGTCAGGAAATCGTGCTCCTCGATCGCCGAGCGCTACAGCGGCGTATTGTCGCCGCGCTCGGCGCACGGCAAGTCCGCACCCTGGTCGTGACCCGCACACCCGACGACGAACTGCGCGTGGGCAACACGGCCTGGCTGGCGCCCTACGTGGGCCTGGCGCGGCAGGCGCCCGTCGTGTTGTGCGACAGCGATTCGGCCGCGGCGGCCGAGCGGCGTGCGGCGGAGTTGATCGAGGGCGCGCATTTGCGGCCGCGAAGCATCACGCTGCTGGCCGACTACCTGTCGATCGGCACGCACGCGGTGAAAACCGACCCGGACGCGAAGGAATCCGGTCACAGCCAGCCGGCCGAGGCCTACGAACTCGCGGTCGAGCCGTTCCTGCCGACCAATTTCGACCGGCTGGTCAGCTACGACGTGGGGCGGATCCCGTTGGCCTCACTGGAGCAGGCGTCGGCCCTGTTCGCCGCCGGATTGGCGCGTCCGCGGTTGCTGGCCGGACAACCGGCCAGCGCGGTGATGGTGGCGAATCCCGCGGGGGCCGAATCGCCGCTGCCGCTGGGCGAAACGGTGACCCGCGCTACGGCCGCGGAACTGAAGAACTGCGGCGTGCGGCTGGATGAATTCTACGGCGCGGCGCCCGACGCACCGCCGCTGTTGAAGGCCGCGGCGCGGGCGAATCTGCTCGTCTATCAAGGGCACATCGAGCAGGAGTTCCTGTTTCACGGTCCGCCGCCTTCCGCGGATCGAAGCAAGCCCGCGCCGGTTGCGCCGGGGCCGCGCATGAATCGCTCGCTGGACGGGCTGCCGGTGGTCGTGCTGCAGACTTGCCACTCGTTGGCTCCCGAGGTCTTCGCCTGCATCCAAGAGCTCGGCGGCGTGGCCGTGCTGGGAACCACGACCCCGGTTCACAGCGGCTCGGGCAGCGCCTTTCTCAAGGCCGTGGGCGACGGGCTGGCGTACCGCGGCGACACGCTGGGCGAGGCCGTGCGCGACGCCCGGAACTATCTCTTCTGCGTGCAAGAACTGAAGCAACTCCGCGGCCACAACGGACACGCCAAGACGCAGCGCGTCGCGCTCTCGTTCTGCCTGTGGGGCGATCCGGAGTTGCGGCCCTTCCCGCAAGGCATCGGCCCTCCCGCGCACGCGCCGGTGGCCGCGCGGTGGAAATCGCCCGGGCGGCTCTCGATCGCGTTGCCCGCCGAGCGTTTGCCCACCGTTGGCTCTGGTGATTTCGAGGTGCGACTGTTTCCCGGCAGCGAGGTGGCCGGGATGGTCCGGCAATTGCGCGGAACGACGACGCGGCGGGTGACGCCGCTGTACTTCTTCCGCTTGCCGCTGCCGGAGGGATTCGACGCCGCGGCCTGCCGCGGCTTGCAGCGGAGCGACGACGCGGCGCCGCGGGCCGTGGTGCGGTCCGATCCGGCCGGGCGCTTCCTGTACGTCGTGTATCTGCCACAGCGCGAGCGGGCCGGCGAAACGTTTTCCCTGCGGTGTCCGGGAAAGGACTCGCCCTAACGCAAGGACTTGTGGATGACTGCCCGACAAGCTGCCCCGCGCATGGCGCTCTTGCTGGTTCTGCTGGGACTGGCGCTGGTGGGCCTGCGCATGGCCTCGCAGCACAAGGCCGAGATCGCCCGCGGCGACAGCCTCTGGCAATTGACCTACGCCTTCAAAGTGCCGGACGCGAAGCCGGGCACGGCGATCCGCATCTCGCTTCCCTTCGACACGTCGTATTGCCGCATTCGCAGCTACCGCGTGACGCCGGAACAAGGGCAACAAGAACGCTGGCGTCCCGGGCGGACCAAGAACCGCGAGGTGACGGTCGTGGTGCCGAAGCCGGCGGCGGGAGCGAAAGGCAGACCGTTCGAGTGCGGGGCGGAATTCGAAGTCCACCTCAGCCGGCAAGGCGTGTGGCACTGGCGCGGCGCCGACGCGGACCTGAGCGCGGAAGACCGCGCCGGCTATCTGGAAGGAGAGAAGTACGTGCAGGTCGACGCGGCGGCAGTCGCGGAAGCTCTCGACCAGATCCGCCTGCAGACCCCGCGCAAGGCGCAGTTGGTGAACCAGATTTTCGAATACTGCCAGACGGAAATCGTGCCCGGCGGCAAGGAAGCGCCGCCCGACGCCGAAGGCGCACTGCGGGAGAAGACGGCGTCGCCCTTGGGCCGCGCGCGGGCGATGGTGGCGCTGTGCCGGGCGGCTAAGCTGCCCGCACGGCTAGTAACCGGCTTTGAGCTGAAGATCGGCGCCAACCTGCAACCGTCGTATTGGGTGGAAGTGCTGGCCGGCCGGGAGTGGGAACCCTACGATCCTGAGAACGGCCACGCGCGGGAACTCCCCCGCAACTTCCTCCCCGTACGCCGCGACGGCGCGCAACTGTTGCGCGGCAAAGGCATCGTCAAGCACGAGAAGCTCTTCGCCATGCGGAAGATTGCTCCGCGCCCGGGAGAACAGACCGCAGAGGACCGCGGCCTGGCTGACGTCCTCGACCTCGGGCGATTGCCGCTGGAATCGCACGAAATCCTCTCGCTCTTCCTGCTCGTCCCGCTGGGCGCGCTGCTCACCTCGGTCTTCCGCACGATCGTCGGCATCCGCACCTTCGGCACTTTCACCCCCTCGCTCCTGGCCCTGGCGTTCGTGTACAACAAGTGGCAGACCGGTTTGATCGTATTCGCCGTGGTGCTGATCGTGGGTTTCTGCGGCCGCTCGTTCGTGGACCGCCTGCGGCTGCTGGTCGTGCCGCGGCTGAGCGTGATCCTGACCCTCGTGGTGCTGTGCGTGGTTTTCGCCGTGTCGCTGTGGGACTACTTCGGCTGGGCCACCAGCGCACAGGCCGTCATGCTGCCGATGGTGATCCTCACCATGACCATCGAACGCTTCTACGTCAGCGCCGAGGAAGACGGCCTGCCGAACTCGTTCCGCCTGCTGGCGGGCACGCTGTTGGTGGCCTTCTGTTGCTACCTGATCCTATGCTGGAAAACGGTAGGAAGCGTGTTGCTGACCTACCCCGAAATTCACCTGTTCACCGTGGCCGCGCTGATCTTGTTGGGCCGCTACTCGGGCTACCGGCTGACCGAACTGTGGCGGTTTCGGGATTTGACCGAGCCGCGAACGTAGTAGTGTGTTGGGGCGACAGTTGTACTGTCGCCCCGGGGTGGCAGTGCAACTGCCACCCCAACTACCAACGGCGGCAAGTTGGCAACCTGCCCCACGACGGACGAAAACGATGAGCGACCACGCGACCAACGCCGAGAAGCGGACCTGGCGCTTCTGGGCCTGGCCGGGCGAGCTGCGCCGGCGGGGCGTGCTGGGCATCAACGCGCGCAACAGCCGCTACGTGCTGGAGGTCAATTCGCGGGCCCACTATCCGCGGGTGGACGACAAGGTGCAAACCAAGCGGATCTGCCGGCAGCGCGGCATCCCCGTGCCCGAAACCTACGCCGTGATCGAGCGTCACGGCGATATTCAGCGGTTCATGGAACTGGTGGGCGACCGCACCGAATTCGTCATCAAGCCGGCCAAAGGCGCCGAAGGACGCGGCATCGTGGTCGTCGTCGGGCACGATGGCAGCCGGTTCGTCACCTCCAGCGGCGAGCAAACCACGCTGGTCGATCTGCGTTACCATTTGTCGGCGATCCTGGCGGGCCTGCACTCGTTGGGCGGCCAGCCGGACCGGGCGATCGTCGAACAGCGGATACGGCCGCACGCCGCCTTCCGGGACGTGGCCGTCGGCGGTACGCCCGACGTGCGGATCATCCTCTACCGCGGCGTGCCGGTGATGGCCATGGTCCGCCTGCCCACGTGCGCGTCGCGGGGGCGGGCCAATCTGCACCAAGGGGCCGTGGCCGCGGGCGTGCATCTCGACACCGGCCGGACCTTTGGCGGCGTCTGCCTGCAACGGGCCGTCGCCGCACACCCCGACACCGGCGCATCCATCGCCGGGCTGGAAATCCCCGCCTGGACCAGGCTGTTGCAGGCCGCGGTGCATCTAGCCGAAGGGCTGGAAATGGGCTATATCGGCATCGATTTCGTGCTCGATGCCGAGTTGGGGCCGGTCGTGCTGGAGGCCAATGCCCGGCCGGGTTTGGCCATCCAGTTGGCCAACCGCTGCGGCCTGCTGCCGCGGCTGCAATTTATCGACAGCCAACTTGCGGAAATGCTGGCCGCCTCGCGGCGGATGGGACTTCTGCCCCAACTGGCGACGATGGAAAGCCGGCGCTAGTTGGCGTTTCTCGACACGTAGGACCGAGTTTCACTCCGTCCCACAAGAGGCGGAGTGATATTCTGGCAAACGGTACAGACGGAGTGAAACTCCGTCCTACGAGGGCGTGTGGCCGGCCGGCCCCCTTTGCGGCGATAGCCGATCGGGCTACAATTTGGCACATTGTTGTGAACTGCGTGTGCCGCGGCCGTATGTCGGGCAAGAGTAATCTGATGGCCGACCCCATCTTCCCGAAATGGATCGACCGGTTGCGGCCGCTGGCGGGCGTGCTGCTGGCGGTCGTGCCGCTCTATCTGGTCGGCATGGCCTATTACGCCGGTTCGCCCGAGACCACCGACGTGGGCTACTCGCCCGTGCAACCGATCGCCTACAGCCATGCATTGCACGTGGGCGAGATGGGCATGGACTGCCGCTTCTGCCACACCACGGTTGAGTCGGCCGCCTTCGCCGCCATCCCGCCGACCGAAACTTGCATGACTTGCCACAAGAACGTCGCTGCCGAGAGCGACAAGCTGCCGCTGCTTCGTGCGAGCTGGGCCGACGAGAAGCCCATCCATTGGGTCAAGGTGCACGACCTGCCCGACTACGTCTATTTCGACCACAGCGCCCACGTGACGCGTGGCATCGGCTGCGTCTCCTGCCACGGCCGCATCGACCGCATGGAGCAAGTCGCGCAGGTCGAGCGGCTGAGCATGGGCTGGTGCCTGGAGTGCCACCGCAACCCGGAGCAACACCTCCGCCCGCAGGAGTTCGTCACGGCCATGGACTGGAAGCCCATCGAACCGCAGGAAGTCTTGGGCAAACGGCTGCGCGAGAAGAACAACATCAATCCCTCGACGGATTGCTCGACATGTCATCGTTAGAGCGGCCGAGTGCCGGAAAACAGTATTGGCGGAGTCTGGCCGAGCGGGCCGACGCGCCCGAGTTCCGCCGCTTTCTGGAGGCCGAGTTTCCCGATGCGGGCGTGCCCTATCTGTCGCCAACGGAGAAAACGGGGACTGGCTCCGAGCCGAAGTACGTTGGCACGGCGGGCGCAGTTACCGGCTCGGTGCCTGTCCCCGTTTTCGATGGTGACGACGGCCTCAGTCGCCGTCGCTGGCTGCAATTGATGGGTGCTTCGCTGGCGTTGGCCGGCCTGTCGGGCTGCCGCTGGGAGAAGCGCGAGTTGGTGGCCGAGGTCAAGCGCCCCAAGGGCCGCACGCCCGGCAAGCCGCAGCGCTTGGCCACGGCGATGGACCTGGCCGGCAGCGCCATCGGACTGCTGGTCACTTGCGTCGACGGCCGGCCGATCAAGATCGAGGGCAATCCGCGGCACCCGGCCAGTCTCGGCGGCACGGACGCCTTCACCCAGGCCGCGATCCTCGAACTCTACGACCCCGACCGCAGCCACGACGTGTACCGGGCGGCCGAGGGCGGGCCGATCGTCCAGACGTGGGACAAGTTTGCCGAGTTCGCGCGCCCGCACTTCGCCGCGCTCCGCAAGTCGGGCGGGGCCGGCTTCCACATCCTGGCCGAGGCCAGCAGTTCGCCCACGCGGGCCATCTTGCTGGAGCAGTTGTTGGAAGAACTCCCCGACGCGATGTGGCACGAGTACGAACCGGCCGCGCGCGAGCGCGGCCCGCTCCGCACCGATTTCGACCTGGAAGCGTCCGAGGTGATTGTGTGCCTCGACGCCGATCTGCTGGGCGCGCATCCGGCCGCCGTGCGTTACGCGCGCGAGTTCGCCAAGGGGCGCGAGGTGGTCGAAGGACGCATGAACCGGCTCTACGTAGTCGAGAGCCATTTCACCGTAACCGGTGCGTCGGCCGATCACCGGCTGGCGATCCGCGCCGAGCAGATTGCCGGCTTCGCCGAGGCGCTGCGGAGGGCCATCGAGGGGCGAGCCCCGGGCGTTAGCCCGGGGATAGAAGAAGCGAACGCGTCCCATCCCCGGGCTGACGCCCAGGGCTCGCCAGATAGCGGCGGCTCGCCAGATAAGTTCCTCCGCGCGATGGCCGACGACCTGCTGGCGCACAAGGGTCAGTGCGTTGTGGCGGTCGGGCCGCGGCAGCCGGGGCACGTCCACGAGACGGTCCGCGCAATCAACGCCGCGTTGGGAAACATGGAGCAGACGGTTTGGCGCACGGTCGACTACGGCCCCGACCGCCTGGAGGCGCCGCAACCCATCGAGGCGCTGATCGCCGCGGCCAACGCCGGACATGTGGGCACATTGCTGATCCTCGGCGGCAATCCGGTCTACAACGCCCCGGCCGATCTGCCGTTTGCCGAGGCGCTAGCCAAGATCGGGACGACGATCCACTTGAGCCGCTACCGCGATGAGACTTCGCGGTTATGCACCTGGCACTTGCCGGAGGCCCATTTTCTCGAGGCCTGGAGCGACGCGCGCTCGTATCCCGGCGGCGAGTACAGCATCGTGCAACCGGCCATCGCACCGCTCAACGACGGCCGCTCCGCGTTGGAGATCCTCTCGCTGTTGTTGGAGGGCCGCTGGCCCGACGCTGAGAAACTGGTCCGCAAGACATTCGAGACGATCGCGCGGATTGTGGGCGGCGGCACGAGCGACCAGGCGTGGCGCGAGATTCTGCACAACGGCATCTCGCCCGCCAGTCCGGCGGCCTTGATGATGCCCTTGGAAAGCGAGTTGCCGGCCGTCGTCGAGTCGAAACCGGCCGGCAAGAAAGAGAAATCCGGCAGCGACCTGGAAATCGTCTTCTGCGCCGACGCCAAGGTGTTCGACGGCCGCTTTGCCAACAACGGTTGGCTGCAGGAACTGCCCGATCCGATGACGCGGCTGACCTGGGACAATGCCGCCATCCTGAGCCCGGCCACGGCCGAGAGGCTGGGCGTTGCCAACGGCGAGTTGGTCAGGCTGAAGTACCGCGGTGGCGAGGCCCAACTGCCGGCCTACATCATGCCGGGGCAGGCCGACGCTTCCGTGGCCGTGATGCTCGGTTACGGCCGCACGGCGGCCGGGCAGGTCGGCGGCAGCAGCGCCGACGGCGTGGCCCCGGTTGGCGTCGACGTCTATCGCCTGCGGCACAGCGCGGCCATGCACTTCGACTCGGGGCTGGCGGTCGAGCCGACCGGCGTGAAGTATCCGTTGGCCATGACGCAGGACCACTTCGCCATCGACACCGTCGGCATGGAGGCCCGCGCCCAGCGGGTCGGCAGCTTGATTCGTGAGACGACGCTTTCCGAGGAGACGGGGACAGGGCGCGGGCTGGCAGAGCACGAAGCCGTGGAAAAGGACTCTTCCGGCCAGTCCGCGCCCCATCCCCGTCAGGAATCGCTCTGGGAGGAGCCGGAGTACAAGGGGCATCGCTGGGGCATGGCGATCGAGCTGTCGAAGTGCATCGGCTGCGGCGCGTGCGTTGTCGCCTGCCAGGCCGAGAACAACATCCCCGTGGTGGGCAAGGAGCGGGTGTTGGTGGGCCGCGAGATGCATTGGCTGCGGATCGACCGCTACTTCACGGGCGACCCGGCCGACCCGCAGATCGCCGTCCAGCCCGTGGCCTGCCACCATTGCGAAATGGCCCCCTGCGAACAGGTCTGCCCGTTCGGCGCGACCGTTCACAGTGCGGAGGGCCTCAACGACATGGTCTACAACCGTTGCGTGGGCACGCGCTACTGCGCGAACAACTGCCCGTACAAGGTGCGGCGGTTCAATTTCTTCAACTACCACAAGCAGTTCCGCGATGCGGCCAACGAAGTCCTCAAGATGGCGCACAACCCCGAGGTGACGGTCCGCAGCCGCGGCGTGATGGAGAAGTGTACGTATTGCGTGCAGCGGATTCAGGCGGCGAAGATCGCGGCGAAGAACGAAGGCCGCCCGATCGAGGACGGCGAAATCCGCACCGCCTGCCAGCAGGCGTGTCCCGCCGGGGCGATCGTCTTCGGCGACCTGAACGACAAGCAGAGCGCCGTGCTCCGGGCTTGCCACTCGAAGCGGGCCTACGGCATGTTGGCCGAACTGAACGTGAAACCGCGGACGCAGTATTTGACGCGCGTGAGGAATCCGAATCCCGTACTCCTCACGCTCCGCGTGAGGGAGGAAGCATGAACCTCGTTCCCACGCTCCGCGTGGGAACGGGCGGCCGGACGCTCCGCGTCCCGGTGATGCAGACGACGCGGAGCGTCGGAGGACGGGCGTTCCTACGCAGAGCGTAGGAACGAGAGTGGGGGCGAGCGTGGAAACGAGATGATGAGTACAGTAGCGATCATCACCACCGACAACACCGCCGACGATCCGCGACAGCGCGAGCCGCTGACGACCGGCGGGCAGACGCTCGCGTCGATCACCGACACGGTTTGCGGCGTGGCCGAACGCGCGCAGACGCCGCGCGCGTGGTACTTTGCCTTCGCCATCTCGGCGTCGGTCGCCCTGGCGTTCTTCGGCCTGATCGGCTACCTCGTCACGACGGGCGTCGGCGTGTGGGGCAACAACAGCCCCGTGTTCTGGGCCTTCGACATCACCAATTTCGTCTTCTGGATCGGCATCGGGCACGCCGGCACGCTGATCTCCGCGATCCTTTTCCTCTTCCGTCAGAAATGGCGGACGAGCATCAACCGCGCGGCCGAGGCGATGACCGTCTTCGCCGTGATCTGCGCGGGCATCTTTCCGGGCATCCACGTGGGCCGCGTGTGGCTGGCCTACTGGTTGGCACCGTATCCGAACCAGATGTCGGTGTGGCCGAACTTCCGCAGTCCGCTGCTGTGGGACGTCTTTGCCGTGAGCACCTACGCCACGGTGTCGGTGCTGTTCTGGTATTTGGGCATGGTGCCCGACCTAGCCACGCTCCGCGACCGTGCGACCGGGCCTTGGCGCCGCCGGCTCTACGGGCTGTTCGCGCTGGGTTGGCGAGGATCGGCCCGGCAGTGGCACGTCTACGAGCGGGCCTACTTGCTGCTGGCCGCGCTGGCCACGCCGCTGGTCTTGAGCGTGCATTCCGTCGTGAGCACCGACTTCGCGGTCGCGCAGTTGCCCGGCTGGCACACGACCGTCTTCCCGCCGTACTTTGTGGCCGGGGCCATCTTCAGCGGCTTCGCGATGGTGATTACGCTGATGGTGCCGGCGCGCGCGTTCTTCGGGCTGAAGAACCTGGTCACGCTGCGGCACCTGGAGAACATGTGCAAGATCATCCTGGCCACCGGCTGCATGGTCGGCTACGCCTACGGCATCGAGTTCTTCATCGCCTGGTACAGCGGGAATCCCTACGAGCAGTTCGCGTTCTTCAACCGCGCGTTGGGGCCCTATGCCTGGGCGTACTGGATCATGGTCTCCTGCAACGTGGCGGTGCCGCAGTTGTTCTGGTTCAAGAGGGTTCGTACCACGCCGTGGTTGATGTGGCTGCTGGCCGCGGCCGTGAACGTGGGCATGTGGTTCGAGCGGTTCGTGATCATCGTCACCTCGCTGAGCCGCGATTTCCTGCCGTCGAGCTGGCGGTACTTCGTGCCCACGTGGGTCGATATCGGCATGTTGATCGGGAGTTTCGGCTTGTTCTTCACCTTGTTCCTGCTGTTCTGCCGCTATCTGCCGATGGTGGCGATGGCCGAAGTGAAGCAGGTGTTGCCGCACGGGGGGGACTGTCCCAGTTTTTGCGCGCACCATGCGCAGCATGGTCGCAAAAACGGGACTGTCCCCCTCGATGAAAAAGGGGGCCGTCCCCACGATGACTGAGTACATTGCACAACCGCAAGTCGAAGAGCCGCAGGCCGTCGTCGGCGTGTTGGCGCAATTCGACGGCGTCGAACCGCTGAAGAAGGCCGCGGCCAACATCCGCGACGCCGGCTTCCGCCGCTGGGACGTGCATAGCCCGTTTCCGGTCCACGGCATCGAGCGCGCGATGGGCATGCGCCGCACGCCGCTGCCCTGGCTGGTGTTGCTGGCGGGTTGCGGCGGCGCCGTCGTCGCCCTGCTGCTGCAATGGTGGACCAACGGCTTCGACTATCCGATCGTCACCAGCGGCAAGCCGTTGTTCAGCCTGCCGGCCAACATCCCGATCACGTTCGAGTTGATCGTTCTCTTTAGCGGGTTGGTCGCGTTTGGCGGGACGCTGGTCTTGAACCTCTTGCCGCACTTCAACCATCCGGTTTTCCGCAGCGAGCGCTTCCGCCGCGCCACGACCGACGGCTTCTTTATTTCGATCGAGGCGGCCGACGCGAAGTTCGACGAGGCGGCCGTCCGCACGCTGCTCGAATCGGCCGGGGCCACGGCCGTCGAAGTGCTGCAAGACACCACGGCGAAGCCCAAGTTCCCCACGTGGCTCTACAAGGCGGGTATCGTGGCGGTTGTGCTCGGGTTGCTGCCGCCGGTGCTGGTGGCCTGGTATCGGGCGACGCCGAAGTCGCTGCCGCGGATCCACATTATCCCCGACATGGATTTCCAGGAGAAGTACACGCCGCAGGCGGCCAGCCCGCTGCCCGCCTTCGCCGACGGCAGCGCCGCGCGGCCGCCGGTGCCGGGCACCGTGTATCGGGGCGGCTTGGAAGACGAGCACTTCGACCTCGGCCGCGTCGGCGGCAAACCGGCCACGATGTTTCCCATGCCCGTCACCGACGAACTCATGCAGCGCGGCCAGCAGCGGTTCGGTATCTTCTGCGCCACCTGCCACGGTCTGGCGGGCGAAGGGGGCGAAACCGGACTCACGTCGCTCCGCGCCGGAAAACGCAAGGAACTCGATTGGGTGCTGCCGGCCTCGCTGTTGACCTCGGGCCTGCGCGACCAGCCGGTCGGGCAGATTTTCGATACCATGACCAACGGGCTCCGCAAGATGCCGGCCCTCGGGCCGCAGATTCCGCCCCAAGATCGCTGGGCCATTATCCTGTACCTGCGGGCGCTCCAGCGGAGCCAGAACGCCGCGCCCGACGACGTGCCGGAGGAGATGCGAGACAAACTGCGATGATGACTCACTCAAACAACAAACGCCACCGCCGGGTTTACCCCGGCGGAGCGATGATTGGCGGCTACAAGGCCGGCAAGTCCCTCCCGTTCCGTTTTCGCGGATGTTTCGCCGCCCGGCCCGCCGGGCCGGGCGGCGAAACATCCGCGAAAACGGAAGGCGGCGAGGCGTGGCCGCTCGTTAGCTGCCAATCATCGCTCCGCCGACACAAGGTCGGCGGTGGCGTTTACAGTTTGAGCGAGTCATTTGTGTCGAAGAGTGCAATGCTAGGCGACTTGGGTAAGCGGAGTTTACCCGTGGTCCTGGAGTAGAGCAGTGCTTCACGGGTAAGCTCCGCTTACCCATGGCACCCGCGATAACAACATGCCAGCCGATCATCAGCACAACACGAACGGGACCGTGCGGGGCGACAGTGCAACTGTCGCCCCAACGATGGTCTTGGGCAACCTCCGCGGCCCGCTCTTGGCCGTGGGGCTGCTGGCCGGCGTCGCGGGGCTCGGCGCGGCGGCCTGGCTCGGCTGGGACCGCGGCGACGACTGGCGGCACTTCCTGCACTCATATCTCGTGAACTTCGGCTACTTCCTCAGCCTCTCGCTGGGAGGGCTGTTCTTCGTACTCTTGCAGCACGTCTCGCGGGCTGGCTGGAGCGTAACGGTCCGCCGGCTGGCCGAACTGCTGGCCGCCAACGCCTTTCTGCTAGCCTTGCTCTTTCTGCCGATCCTGGCGTCCGTGCTCTCGGGCAATCACAGTCTCTACGAGTGGGCCGATGCGGAAGAGGTCGCCCACGATCCGTTGCTCGCGCACAAAGCCGTGTTCCTCAATCCGCAGGCCTTCGCCCTCCGCGCGGCCGGCTACTTCGTCGTGTGGGTGTTCTTGGGAACGTATTACCTGACGAAGTCGCGGCAACAGGACGGCTCGCGGGACTGGCGCGCGACCGCGGCCATGGAACGCCTCAGCCCGCTGGGTCTGTTGCTCTTCGCCGCCACGCTCACCTTCGCGTCGTTCGACTGGCTGATGTCGCTGACGCCGCACTGGTACAGCACGATCTTCGGCGTGTATTATTTTTCCGGCGCCGCGGTCGGCGCGCTGGCCGCGGTCATTCTGATGGGCATGTTCCTGCAAGCCGGCGGGCGGCTGGGCGAAGAAACGGGGACTGGCCCCTTATCGGGTCGATCTGCCGCGCCGCCGCCGGTTCAGTCGGGGCCTGTCCCCGTTTCTTCGCCCTCGATCACGGTCGAGCACTACCACGACCTGGGCAAGCTGCTGTTTGCCTTCGTGGTGTTTTGGGGATATATTGCCTTTTCGCAGTACCTGCTGATCTGGTACGCCAACATCCCGGAAGAAACCGTCTGGTACCGCCCGCGGCACGCCGGCCCGTGGGGCTTGGTGTCGCTCGGGTTGCTGGCCGGGCACTTGCTGCTGCCGTTCTTCGGCCTGTTGTCGCGGAGCCAGAAGCGGTGCCGGCTGGTGCTGGGGTTCTGGGCCGTCTGGCTGTTGGCCATGCACTGGATCGACGTGTACTGGCTGGTGATGCCGCGGCTCTCGCCCGACGTCCCGGTCTTCGGGCCGATCGACGCCTGTTGCCTGGTCGGCATGGGCGGGTTGTTCGTGGCGGGTGTGGTCTTGGCGGCCGGACGCGGATCGCTCGTGCCGCTGGCCGACCCGCGGTTGGACGAAGCGATGGAGTTCGAGAACGCGTAGGGTGCGACTTCCATGTTGGGGCGGCAGTGCAACTGCCACCCCAACGTGAGGACCGGGTACGATGGCCGAAGAAAACAAAGTCAACGCCGGCACGATCGCCTTGGTCGGGTTCGTCGCCACGGTTTTGGTGGTGGAGATCGTTCTGTTGCTCATGGTTCTCTACTACCACGTCGCCGCGCAGCAGGCCTACGAGAAAGACATCAGCCAGCCCGCGGCCGAGTTGGTCAAGATCGAAACGGCCCAACGCGCCAAATTGAACGAATACCGTTGGGCCGATCCGCAGAAGAAGATTGTGGCCATCCCCGTCAGCCGGGCGATGAAGTTGGTGGTGGAGGAGTTGGCCGCCGCGGAGGAGACCGCCAGTGAGACGCCCGTGGCGCCAGGCGGCAAGGAGGGCGAGCATGAACGTTAATAGCCGCGAAGCGGCGGTTGCCAGTGATACGAGCCGCGAAGCGGCGCTAGTCAATAGCCTGGGGCGTCAGCCCCAGGTACGCGAACGCGCGAATCGTCGCGAGCCCCGAAGGGGCGGCAGTGCCGACTGCCACCCCTTCGGGGTTCACGCGGTCCTTCGCCCTTCTTCCCGGGGCTTACGCCCCGGGCTATTGACTGTCGTCCCTTCGGGACTATTCGCGCGACGGATCATGGTCCCTTCGGGACGATTCTTACGACGGACTGCCGTCCCTTCGGGACTCTTGCTCGTGCTCTTCTTCGCTGTCCCCGCGGCGGCGCAGACCTCGCCGAAGTGGGCCAAGGAACTGGAGAAGGTCGCCATCATCGAGCACCCCGGCGCGCAGGTACCGCTGGATCTGCCGTTCATCGACAGCGACGGCCGCGCGGTGAAACTGGGCGACTTCTTCGACGGCCGGCGGCCGGTAATCCTGACGTTGAACTACTCGAACTGCCCGGTGCTGTGCATCCAGCAACTCAACGGGCTGGTGGCCGGCATCCGCGACATGCCGTGGGACTTGGGCGACAAATACCAGATCGTCACCGTGAGCATCGACCCCAAGGAAACGCCCGCCAAGGCGGCCGACCGCCGGGCGAAGTATCTGAAGGAGTACGGCCGCACGGTGGCCGATCCGGCTTGGCACTTCCTCACGGGCCGCGAGGAGGAGATCCAGAAGCTGGCCGACACGGTGGGCTTCGGCTACGCCTATATCCCCGAGGACGATCAGTACGCCCACATGGCGGTGCTGATTCTCTGTTCGCCCGATGGGCGCGTGTCGCGGTACGTCGGCGGCGTGAAGTACGATCCGCAGACGCTAAAGCTCTCGCTGATCGAGGCAGGCGAAGGCCGCGTCGGCTCGGCGATGGACCTGGTGTTGATGTACTGCTACCACTTCGACCCCGAGACGAACCGCTACGGCCCGTCGGCCCTGGCGGTAGTACGGATCGGCGGGGCGCTGACTGCGTTCTCGCTGGGCGGGTTCTTGTCGGTGCTGTGGATCCGCGACGCGCGGCGCAAGCGGACAACAGCCCAGGAGGCGGCACGATGACGTGCTACGACGAAAGAACGGGGACAGGCGCCGGACGGACGGATGCCGGCCGCGCAAGAATTGGATTGCGTTCGGAGCCAGTCCCCGTTTTTTCGTCCGCGTCCGTTCTCCCACTCTTCGCCCAGGCCGGCCGCGATTTATGGCTGGCCCCGCCCGCCTCGGAGCAGGGGCACGTCGTCGACAACCTCTTCACTGCGCTGGTGTTGATTTCAGTCTTCTTCTTTGCGCTGATCGTCGGCCTGATGACGTTGTTCGTGCTCCGCTACCGGCGGCGCGCGGGGGTCGGTCCGGGCAAGTCGCCCAGCCACAACACGACGCTGGAACTGGTCTGGTCGGGCATTCCCGTGCTGATCGTGGCCGCGGTCTTCTACTTCGGCTTTACGGGCTACATGGAACTCCGCACGCCGCCCCGCGACGCCTATGAGATCGAGGTCGTCGCGCGCAAGTGGAACTGGAACTTCCGCTACCCCAACGGCCACGACGACGAGAATCTGCACGTGCCGGTCGACGCGCCGGTGCGGCTGAAGATGCGGAGCGAGGACGTGCTGCACGGGTTCGCCATTCCAGCCATGCGCGTCCACATGAACGTTGCGCCCGACCGCTATACGAACCTGTGGTTCCACCCCAACCGGCCGGGCACGTTCGGCATCGTCTGCACGCAATACTGCGGCACGCAGCACTTCAGCATGTTGGCCGACGCGATCGTCCACCGCCCCGGCGAGTTCGAGGTTTGGCTCAAGGACGCGGCCGCGGCCGCCAAGAACAAACCGCCGCTGGAACGCGGACGCGACCTGTTCCGCAAGCACGGTTGCGGACAGTGCCATTCGATCGACGGCGTCGCCGGCACCGGCCCCACGCTCTACGGCATCTTCGGCGGCGACGTGGACCTCGAAGGCGGCGAATCGGCCGTGGCCGACGAAAACTACGTCCGCGAGTCGATCCTCGAGCCGCAGGCCAAGATCGTCAAAGGCTTCACGGCCACGAAGATGAACCCGTACCGCCTCACCGAGGAAGAGATTTCCGACCTGATCGAGTACATCAAGACGCTCAAGTAGGGTGCGTGAAACGCACCGCGTAAGACCGTTGGGACGACAGGAGGACCGTTGGGGCGGCAGTTGCACTGCCGCCCCGAGAGTCGCGGAGTTTCAAGGTGCGGCAGTACAACTGCCGCACCAACATAGGCGGTGCGTTGCACGCACCCTACAAGATGTCCATGGCAGACTTAGCACCCGACAATTATCTGACGCACTCGCGCGGCCTGCGGTCGTGGCTCTTCACGCTCGACCACAAGCGGATCGGCGTGATGTATTTGGGCTCGATCCTGGCGGCCTTTCTGCTGGGCGGCGTGTTTGCGATGCTGGTCCGCACCGAGTTGGCCGCGCCGGGCCGCACGATCATGGGCCCCGACACCTACAACAAGATGTTCACCCTGCACGGGGCGGTGATGATCTTCTTGTTTCTGATCCCGGGCATTCCGGCGGCGTTGGGCAACTTCGTGCTGCCGCTGATGCTGGGGGCCAAGGACGTGGCCTTCCCGCGGTTGAACCTGGCCAGCTTCTACCTGTGGTGGATCGGCGCGATCTTCTTCTTCGTCGTGCTGGCCAGCGGCGGGCTGGACACCGGCTGGACCTTCTACACGCCCTACAGCACGCAGACGAGCACTTGGGTGGTGCCGGCCGTGGCGGGGGC
>Ga0233425_10005780_pt1 | contig 19132 bp, 20 predicted proteins | sample Watercolumn_Towu_2_FD_181712 | JGI IMG/M metagenome (GOLD analysis project Ga0233425, IMG submission 181712) | Freshwater microbial communities from Lake Towuti, South Sulawesi, Indonesia - Watercolumn_Towuti2014_140_MG | ecosystem: Environmental > Aquatic > Freshwater > Lake | place... | reverse complement strand
CGTCCTCGGTTTTGGCGGCGATGGCTTTCAGGATGGGCGCAACCGCCTCCCAGGCCGGACGCTGCCCGCCGGGCATGATCGCCGGGCCCCACAGGGCGCCCTCTTCGCCGCCCGAGACGCCGGTGCCGATGTAGTTGAAACCCTCGGCGTCGAGCTCCCGGTTGCGGCGTTCGGTGTCCAGGAAGTAGGAGTTGCCGCCGTCCATCAGGATGTCGCCCGCTTCCAGGTGCGGCTTGAGGTGGGCAATGGCGCTGTCCACCGGCGCACCGGCCGGGACCATCATCAGGATGCGGCGCGGTTTCTCCAGCGCGGCCATCAGCGCGGTAGGCGAGTCCACGCCGAGGATCTGTTTGCCTTTGCCGGGTCCTTCCAGGAAGGCCTTGGTCTTGGCCGCGTCCAGGTCGTAGCCGGCCACGGGAAGGCCATTGCGTTCCATGTTGAGGGCCAGGTTGTGGCCCATGACGCCCAGTCCGACGATGCCGATTTTGTAGCTCATAGGTTCATCTCCTGTGGTGGGACGGAATGCCCTTCCGACCTGCAACGATATAACATCTCTCCCGCCCGGGGGACGTACAGGAGGCCCTCCGCCTCGCGGCCCTGCCACTCTTCCGGGCGGACCGCCGACGGGTCCAGGTAGCCCAGGTTCAACCGGGCGCAGTCTTCGGGCGGGATCTGGCTGGCCAGGGTGACGCGCACGTTCGGTCTTTCCTCGCCGTTCTCCATCGTGCCCGAGCCGCGCACGTGGGTGGAATGCGCCAGCACGCCGAGCGGGACATGCCTGAAGCGCTGCCAGTCGTTCAGGAAATATGGCAGGATGTGGTATCCGACGTCAAAGATAAACTTGCCGTGCACATGGCTGACGATGTCCAGATGCGGGGCGTAGATGACGACCTCCCCGCCGGCCGCGACCGCCGGCTCGAGTTTATACATCGCCTTGGCCGCGGTCCATAGTTCGTCATACATGGCCGGGGCGCAGGAGAGCACCCGCTGATAAGGGCGCTCGCACCAGATCACGTTGCGCTGCGCCGAGAGGTCGGCCGCCGCGCTCCAGGCCTCCACCAGGTCGCCGACAAAGATGCCGGCGAGCTCGTGACCCTCCACCACCAGCCCGACCAGCGTGACCGGGGTGCGCAGCCGGCGTGCGGCGGCATGGATCATCGCCCGCACCGGCGTGTCCTTCAGGCCGATCGTCCCGACCACACCGGCCAGCGCCCCCAGCCAGTGGGTGGCGTTGATCATCTCCGGGCCGGAAATTCCCGGGAACAGGTACTTGGCCCCGCCCGAGAAGCCGACCACTTCGTGGGGAAAGGTCGGGCCGAGGATCAGGACGGCATCGTAGGCCAGCGCGGCCCGGTTGATGCGAATGGCGACCTGCTCCGGCAGCGACGGGTGCCAGCGTTCCCCGGCCAGGGATTTGATCTCATCCTGCTCCATCGTTCCGATCGTTGCCAGCGCGGCGGGATCGTCCCAGGCATGGTTCAGCAGGCCGACGTGTTTGAACGTGGTGGTGCGTTCCCCGGCCGTAATGCCGACCAGTTGATCCAGGGCCGCAGCGCTCAGCGGCGGGTGAGTCCCCAGGGCGACCATGAAGTCGAGCCGGCTGGCATCGTGCAGGATCTCCACCACGGCGCGGAACAGGAACGGCAGCGGCAGCGAGCGGGTGTGATCCGGGATCAGGACCAGGACCTTCTGGTGTGTGAACCGCCCGCCGAGACCCTGCTGCAGGGTCGCGTGGATCGCCTGCTCGCCGAGCAGGTTTCCTTGCGGGGCGGTCGCCTGGGCCTGGATCATGCCTCACACACCGCTGAAAGCCGAGAACCCGCCGTCCACCGGGACGACGATCCCGGTGACGAAGGCCGCCGCCGGGGAGAGCAGCCACAGGACCGCGCCGAGCAGATCGTCGGGGGTTCCGAAGCGGCCCATCGGGGTGTGCCCGAGGATGGTCTTGCCGCGGGCGGTCAGTTCGCCGCTGTCCTTGTCGGTCAGCAGGAAGCGGTTCTGGTCGGTCAGGAAGAAGCCCGGGGCGATCGCGTTGACCCGGATCGCAGGCGAGTATTCCTGGGCCATGTGCACCGCCAGCCACTGGGTGAAGTTGCTCACCCCGGCCTTGGCGGCCGAGTAGGCGGCGATGCGCGTCAGCGGACGGAAGGCGTTCATCGAGGAGATGTTCAGGATGACGCCCGATTTCTGTCCGGCCATCAGCCTGCCGAAAACCTGCGACGGAAGGATGGTGCCCATCAGATTCAGGTCGAAGACCCAGCGCAGGGCCTCGGCGGGCAGGTCGAAGAAGGGCTGTTCGGCGTTGGCGGTTGCCGCCGGCTTGTTGCCGCCCGCGCCGTTGACCAGCAGGTCGACCCGGCCGAATTTTGCCAGCACCGCCTGGGCGGCCGCTACGACGCTCTCGCGTTCGAGCACGTTGCAGGCGATGGCGGCCGCCGCGCCGCCCGCGGCGCGGATCTCCGCTGCCAGGGTCTCGGCTGCGGCCGCGTTCAGGTCGAGCACGGCGACCCGCGCCCCGGCCTCGGCCAGCGCCCGGCACAGGGCCGCGCACAGCACACCCGCGCCGCCGGTGACCACGGCCGTCTGGCCGGAGAGGGAAAATGATCTTTGCAGGTCGAAGGGTTCCATAGGGAGTCAGTCCTGGAGGAAGGGCGTCAGATGGCGGACGAAGTGCTTTTCAAGGTTGGCGGCGTACGCTTCGGGATTGGCGCGCAGAAAATCCATGAAGCGGTCGTAGAAGCGCCAGTCACCGGTGGCGGTCCTGTCGGTCAGGACCGAGCCGAAGGTGACGTGCAGGATCTCACGAGCGTCGAACTGCTCGAGCAGGGCGGACCAGTCGGTGACCGCCCCGGGCAGCGGGGCGCGCTTCAGGTCCGCCGAGACATGGTAGGAGACCCGGTCGTTTTCATAGCGCTCGCGGGCGAAGGTGTAGATCTCCTTCATGAACTCCGGGTTGGCTGTCCCGATCGTCCGCAAGGCCTCCAGGTAGCTGGTCCCGGCGGTCTTGACGTGGATGCGCCGGCCCCAGTGTTTTGCCAGCAGCGGGTAGACGCTGAACTTGTCCGAGCCGGAATGCAGGCTGATCTTGTACGTGCCGAAGTGGGCGGTCACGGCGGCGTGACGGGCCATTTCGGCATCCAGGGCCTCCAAGTCTCCGATGTAGTCCACGCCTTTCTCGAAACGGCCGATGAAGCGCGGCGCCAGTGAGGTGAAGCGCACGCCGCGGCGGGTCAGTTCACTGGCGATGAAGAAGTGCTCCAGTGGGGTGGTCGGCGCATCGGTCTCATCCACCGAGACCTCGAAGTCGAAATCATCCAGTAGTTCCGCCAGCCGCTGGTACATCGTGACCGTGTGTGCGATGGCGCTTCCGTACTTGACGGCTGCCCGCAGGAGAGTCTCAGGGTCGAACCGTCCCCAGGCCGGATCGTCTGGGGTGTGGAGATACAGCGAGTTCAGCTGCTCTATGTCCAGGTCGTGCGCCTTTGCTTTTAACACGGGCAGCGGGTCGCCGGCGGCGGCGTTGTCCACGTGCGCGCCGGGATCGACGGTGAAGAAGGTGTACCCGGCCCGCACGAATGGCGGGAGGTCCTCCGGCGACTTCAGGTGGTCGGCGTCCGCGCCCCAGGGGGCGTCCCAGCCGGCGGCTTCCACGGCGTGCCTGGCATCGTCCAGCACCTGCTGGGGCGTGCGTCCGGTGCGGGCATTTTCGCGCACCGACTGTTGGGCAAAGATCGGGGCAAGCCCGCTGCCGCGCACCGCGGCGATGTGTCCGGGCGTGGCGAGGCCGAGACGGTCGCCAAAGCCGAATGAAGGGGAAAGGGAGAGGGGGGTCAGCATGATCATCCTCCAGCGGGCCGGCCGGTCGTGGCGCGCACCAGCAGGCTGCCTTGCAAGGTCTGGATCTTGGGATGCGGGGCGCGGTCGTCCTCCGGGTCGAGCAATCCGAGCACCAGTCGGGCAGCCTGCTCGCCGATGGTGCGCTTGGGCAGGTCGAAGGTGGTCAGGGGAGGGGATGTGTAGGCCGAGAAGGTGATGTTATCGAATCCGGTTTTGGATACTTGCTCGGGTACCTGCATGCCGCGCGCATGCAATGCGTGCAGTATACCGATCGCCATCATGTCGTTGTAACAGACCAGCGCGGTGGGGTGTTCTGGCATCTCGACTTGTTTCTCAGCAACTGTTCGTTGCGAGGCAACTTTGCCTTCATCGGAGCGGCTCCTTTCGTCAACACCGCGCATCGATCACGGGGTAGGTATATCCCTGCTCCAGCTTTTCGCCCGCCTCCAGGTGCGCTCGCAGGTACTGGCCGCAGTTGCTGCCGACCTGATTCTCCTCCAGCTCGCCGATGCTGACGATGACCTCGTACCCGGCCCGGCGCAATGCTTCGACCGTTTCGTCGCGCGGGTCAGGGTTGGATGGATTGACATGCGAGGCCAGGCCGTTCTCCGCCGCCCGATAGGTCGGGTTGAGAGGCGTGATCTTAACCAGGAACTTCCCGGGCGAGAAGTGCACCAGCAGCGCTTCCGCCTCGAGCGGGTTGCCCTGCGCCAGGGCGAAGTTGAGCGTGATCTTACGGTCGCCGGGCTCATAGAATCGCTCCCCGTAGGCGGCCATCTCGGCCAGGCTCCACTTGCGGACCGGGATGAGCGCATCCCGCAGCCGGTCGTCGCTGGTGTGCAGCGAGAACTGAAATTGGAAGCGCCCACCACCGTAGTGCTCCCGCTTGATCTCCAGCAGGCGCTCGAAAAAGCGGCCGGCCGCAGCCGGGGCCACCGTAGAGAGGGACGGCATCAGCCCAGGGGCCGCGTAGCGGCCAGGCAACTGCGCGAGCGCCTCCAGCACGGCCGGGTTGAGGGCCGGTTCGCCCATGCGGGCGAACTGGATCTTGAACTGTTTGCAGGGGACATGCCCGTCGGGGTAGCGCCGGCGGACGAGGAAGTCGATCTGCTCCAGGATCCCGGCCGCGCTCGGCTTGCCCTGGTAGAAGCCGCCGGCGTCGCACATGGCGCAGCCGATCGGGCAGCCGTACATGGTCGAGACCAACAGGACCCACTTGTCTTCCCGTGGAATGGGCGGCTGGACGGATTCGACGCATTCCACCAGCTTGCCGTCATCCAGTTCAGCTACGTAGACCAGGGCGATGTCATCCCTTCCGGTCGAGGCGATCACGTTCATGGGCAGGTTCCTCCAGGGTGTGGTGAATGGACATCGCGGCGCGAATGCCGTCGCCGACGGCGATCGCCGTCTGCCGGAAGATGCCATTCTTGACGTCACCGACGAAATGGAGGATGCCCTGTTCCTCGAACTCGGACGCCCGTTCCCGCAGGGATGCGGAGACGAAGTCCAGGTACGGGTCCCGGCCGATGGCGCCGACCAGGTAGTCGGCATTGGTCTCCAGAGGGCCGTGGGGGCTGGAACATTCCACCGTCATGCCGCCCACGGGATCGACGGCCAGTCGCGTGACGGCCGTGCTCGGGCGGTAGGTGATCCCGGGGCAGGCCAGCGCCCGCTCCCGGAGCAGGGGCAGGCATCTGACCTGCTCCCCACGATTCAGGATTATAACGGAATTTGCGACTCCCAGGGTGAGGGCGTAATCGAAGGCCGCGTCGCCGGCGCCGACGATGACGATCTGCATCCCGGACCGGTCGCGCAGCCCGGCCACTTCGTAGATGACCCGGGCGCGCAGTTCCTCCGGGACCGCGAACCCGGTCAGCAGACGCGGACGAGTCCCCGAGGCAATCACCGCCGCCCGGGCCTCGTTCACCCCGCCCGGGGTCGCGGCCCGGAACAGTCCGTCCGCCCAGTCCAGAGCCAGGACCGGCTCGAGGATGATCTCCACGCCTCCAGCCGCGGCCTGCGCCAGGAAGGCACGCACCAGGTCCGGGCCGGGGATGCCGTCCGGAAAGCCGGGGTAGTTCTCCACCCGGTTGGCGTTCCACAGCAGACCGCCAGGACGGAAGGCCTCGAACAGGCGCACCCGCAGCCCATAGCGGTGCGCCTGTAGGGCGGCTGCCAGCCCAGCCGGTCCCGCCCCGACGACGATCACATCCTCAGGCATGTCCCTCCAGCGCGGAGCACGTCCGGAACGAGCAATGGCGTGGCGAGGCCGAGACGGTCGCCAAAGCCGAATGAAGGGGAAAGGGAGAGAGGGGTCAGCATGATCATCCTCCAGCGGGGCAGCCGGTGGAAGCGCGCACCAGCAGTCCGCCTTGCAGGGTTTGGATTTGAGGCTCCGGCGCGCCCTCGCGGGATTGATCGAGCAGACCGAGCACCAGCCGGGCGGCCTGTTCGCCGATCGTGCGTTTGGGCTGGTCGAAGGTGGTCAGGGGTGGGTTTGTATAGGAGGAGAAGGGGATGTTGTCGAAGCCGGCCACGGAGCAGTCCTGCGGCACGCGCAGACCGGCAGCCTGCAGGCCGTGCAGTGCACCGATGGCGAGCATGTCGTTGTAGCAAAAGAGGGCGGTCGGCATCTGCGACAGGGTCAGGAAATGCTGGATGGCTGACTGGCCCTCCCATGGAGTGCTGGCTTCGGCCTCGAACTCGTAGCCGTCCAGGACCGGCAGGCCGGCAGCCTGCATCGCTTCCCGGTACCCGCTCAAGCGTTTCAGGCTGCTGCGACCGGAGTGGGCGTAGCCGAGGTAGCCGATCCGGCGGTGGCCCAAGCCGATCAGGTGTCCCATCACCTGCCGGCTGCCGTCCAGATCGTCGTGGTGGATCGAGTAGCGGTAGTCCTCGGCGGACTGGTTGTTGATCACGACGATCGGGATCTCGTAGGAGCGCAGCTGCCGGCCGTGCTCCGCGCTGAAGGGCGTCGAGCAGATGATCACACCGTCGACGCGGTGCTCGCGCATCGTGCGGACGATCGAGCGCTCACGCTGCGGGTCCCGCTGGGAGGCGGCGATGAAGAGGCTGTACCCGCACTGCTGGGCGACATCGTCGATGCCCTGCAGGATCTCGCTGAAGAAGGGGTCGTCGATCGAACTGACGATCACACCCAGCACCTGCGTGCGGTTGGTCTTCAGGCTGCGGGCGGCGGCGGAGGGCTGGTAGCCCATCTCGGCTGCGATCTTCCGCACGCGGTCGGTGGTTTCCGGGGAAATGAGCGGACTGCCATGCAGGGCGCGCGACACGGTGGTGTGGGCGACCCCGGCTTTCCTGGCGACGTCCTTGATCGTAACGACCATGATGGAAGTACGCTCCAGTTGCACACGTGTGCATTGATGTCCCTAGTGTACACAGATTCGATTGCTAAGTCAAACTTTCTGCAAGAACACCTGCAAGATAGATAAATAATGTTGCATGATTTGCATATGCAAGAAATAGTGCCTCACAGGCAAAAATTGTAGAATCGCGTCAGCCATTTCCCTCCCCGTCTGGGAAAAGGAACCAATACGATGCAAAAGAATATCGAAGCCATCTTTCTGGATTTTGGCAATACCCTGCGGATCGTCATCCCGGTTCCGGAATTCAGCGCCGATGCGAAACGTCAGCTGGCCGAGCTGACCGGAGCCAAAATGTCCCCGGAGGATCTCTTCGCCCAGCTCGAGGAGCGCTACAAGGATCTGCGCAAGCGCGCCAAGGAGCAGCGGATCGAGGCTGCCCGGCGCGCCGGGGCCGCCCCGGTCCGCTGGATGGCGTCCTTGCCCACCTCTGGCTCGGTCGCCACGGGGCGGTCCGGGGGGAAGCGCCCCTGTTCGATGCATTCTGTCGTTTCTATCAGACGGTCCCCACGCGCCGGATGGTCGTCACCCACCTGGAGGAGTTCAGCCGGCCCCCGCAATCCCGCTGGCTGGAGCTGCACTACCGGCTGGTGCAGGACTGGTTCGGCCGGCATGCCCCCGAACGGGAACTGGCTTGTTGCCGGATGGGGGAGTCGGTCGTCCTGTAGCTGCAGTGGTTCGCAGAATCAAAAAAGCCCGGGAGGGCTTTTTTGATTACCCGTTCCTACAAGCGCGGCGAGATCAGGTACAGGAACTGGCGCAGGCCGGAGATGATCAGGTGGGCGAGGATCGGGATGCCGATGATCAGGACGACCAGTTGGACGGTGCCGAGTATCACCACTTCACCCCTGACCAGGAAGATCAGGACCAATTCCGCTACAGCTGAAAGAAAGCCCCACATCACGTTCCACGAACGGCTCCAGCGTTTCGGTGGTCCCATGATGAATTCTCCCTTGGCGGCGGGCTTCTGGGCGCGACTCTTTTTCTTGGATTTCGCCATTCTTGCCTCTCTTGAAGAGTTCATCCGGTTTGTTTTTTGCTCTTTTTCTCTTCAGCCTTGGCTTTCTCTTTTTCCTTTTCAAGTGCTGACTTGAAGCGCGGGAAGACCTTGCGCGGGTTCTCGCCGTTCAGCACGGCTATGGCATGCGCATAGACTTCGTCCGGGGTGACCAACTTCTGCACCGCTGCCACCGACTTGCGCGCCGGCCACAACGCTGACTGGCTGGAGATGAGCGGGAAGCGCGCTGCCTCCACAGCCGTCTCCCAGGGGATCTTGACGGCTTTACGAATGTTCTTTTGCGTGCTGTCTTTGCTGACCTTGTTGTTCAGGTGGATCTCTTTTGCCACCATGATCACCAGGTGGCGGTAGATGCGCGTCAGCGTCAGCCAGCACATGATCATCAGAGTGCCGTAGGCGAGTACCAGCAAGTTGATCGTGAGCGCATTCGCTTCGTAATAGTAGAGGAGCTCGCGCCCCCATTTTCCCAGGATCTGTTCGACAAAGCCACGTACCATGGTGATGAGCTTTCCCTTCTGACAAGATTGGAGGGGGCACACAGGGTGTGCCCCCTCCAATCATTATACTAGCAGGTTGGCGATTACTCGGAAGCGCCGGCGAACTTGTCCCAGGCCTTCTCATTCTTCTTGTAGAAGAAGAAGAGCAGACCGGTGACGACTGCGCCGATCCCAATACCGATCCAGCCCAGCTTGCCCAGCCACATGAAGACCAGCGGTGACCAGACGAAGCCGTCGGCAATGGAAGAGATCTGGGCGGCGTTCTCGGGGATGGCGAAGCCAGCTTCACCCGCAACCTGGGTGATCACGGGCGCCAGGGCGTTGGCAACATAGAAGCCAACGACGACGAGGATGGTGCCGATCACGACCATGCGGAAGACGTTGCCCTTGGCGGCCGGGGCGATCTGGGTGCACCAGAAGACCAGCACGGCCAGGTCCGCGAACAGGATCATGCGGTTGCCGGGCAGGATCACCGAGAGCAGAATGGCGATCGGGACCAACAGCATACCGGTGGCGATATTGGCCGGGTGGCCGGTCAGCACAGCACTGTCCAGGCCGATGTAGACCTCGCGGCCCTTGGCGCGCTTGGACATGAAGGTGCGAGCGGCTTCAGAGACCGGGATCAGGCCTTCCATCAAAATGCGCACCATGCGAGGCAACAAGACCATGACAGCAGCCAGTTGCACGGCCAGGACCAGAACCTTGGCCAGGGTGGGAACGAACGCGCCAGCGAACTCGCCGAAGTAGGCGATCAGACCGAGCACCAGGCCAATCAGCATGCCCATGATCATCGGGTCCCCAACGGTCGGGCCGAGGGCTTTTTCGATGGATGCGGTGTCGGCTTTCCAGTTCTTGACGCCTGGGATCTTGTTGAGCAGCCAGTTGACGGGTAGGCCGATTGCAACCAGCGGGGCGGTGGCGCCGTGCGGGATGGAGATGCCGGGTAGTTCATAGAATTCCTGGATGCCCTTGGCAGTCCAGTCGCCGAGGAAGAGCATGAAGGCGGCGGTGACGGCGGCAGTGGCAAAGCCCAGCGGTAGGCTGCCGGTCACCGCGGTGACCAGGGAGCCGGCAAAGGCATAGTGCCAGAAATTCCAGACATCCACGTTGAGAGTCTTGGTGACGCGCAGCGCTAGGAGGACGAAGTTGACGAGCAGGGCAATCGGGATGACCCACAGGCCAACGTCGGTGGCAAAGGCAACCGCAGCGGCGGCCGGCCAGCCGACGTCAACGATGTCGCGTTGAATGCCGGCGTTGGTCACCAGTGCCTGAGAAACGCCCGAGAGGGAGCCCCACATCAGGCCGATGACCAGGTTGATGCCGATGAAGGCCACGCCAATGGTCACAGCCGAGCGGAATGCACGTCCGGCTTTGGCGCCCAGGATGAGGGCGAAGATGAAAATGAAGATGGGCAGCAGGACGGTCGCGCCCAGCGTGTCGACCAGGGTCTTGAGTACTTGTGCAAATGCGTTCATAAAATGGAAACCTCCAATTTGGTTTTATGGAACAACATCAATGGACAAGAAAGGTGGACGGGTGTAGTATGGATTCCAGCAGACTCCTCCTTTCACATATTCATAACACCAGAATTTGAAAGCGGTGCTGGCGAATTTCTGGGTGCTGTCATTGACTTGGATTGTTATATTATTTTTTGAGCACTTCCATGATCTGGGCCATGACCAGCTCAGTGCCGATCCCGGTGAGGAAGGCCAGGCCCTTGATGACCGGGATGCCCGGATCGAAGCGCAACTGCGAGGTGGTGACGATCAGGTCCGCGCCGTCTGCCAGGATGGCAGGGATCTCGGCCGCCTTGCACTGCTTGACGATCACTTGGATGCCGGCTTTCTTGGCGGCTTCCTCGATGGCTGAGGCGACCACGGTGGAGGTCGCGATCGCGGTACCGCACGAAACGATGACTGTCTTTGCCATGGGGATTTCTCCTTCTTTGTGACGAGGTGGATCAGGATGAATTGACGGGAGGTGCGGCCATATCAGCAAGGATCGTCACCACTTCCTGCGCGGTTTGGGCGGCAACCAGGGCTCTGACCGTTTCCGGCCGTTTCAGGATCTGAGAAATTTCCTTCAACATCTCGATCTGGGACTTGGGCTTGTCCAACGCCAGCATGATGACCATGCGCACCGGCACTTCCTCGCTGTCGTCAACCATATTCTTGAACACCACGGGGTGGGTGAGGGTGGCCAGTGCCAGCGCCGACTTGTTGACAAATTCGATATCCACGTGTGGCAGGGCGGCATTGTATTCGCCCCCCAGCGGCAGCCCGGTGGGCATACTGGCTTCGCGTTTCAGGGTGGCTTCGATGAATCCGTCCTTTACATAACCCAGCGCGTGCAGTTTCCCGCCCAGTAAACGAATGATCTCTTCAGAAGATCCAAGATCCACCTGAAGACAAATCGCCTCTTGCTTGAGGAAATCCAGGACCGGCATGGTTATCTCTTTGTCGTAGCCCTTGACGAAATGCAGTTTTTCCGCTAAAGTAACATATGTGAATTGTTGCTCACGTATGTGAATATATCTTATAACAAGATGAACATTCTGTCAATCCCTTAATGTTATATTAATGTTAGCCATCTATCCACTCTTCCTGCACGAAAAGACCCCGCTATGACCCGACCCCTGATCCTGGTCACCAATGACGATGGGATCGCCTCCCCCGGCCTGGCCGCGGCGGTTGCTGCCGTTGACCCGCTCGGGGACCTGTTGATCGCCGCCCCGGCCACCCAGCAGACCAGCATGGGCCGCAGCCGGACGCGCCTTTCCGAGCTGGACGGCTGTATCCTGCCCAGGGATGTTCAATACCAGGGGAAGACCTGGCCTGGGTTTGCTGTCCAGGCCACGCCCGCCCTGGTCGTCGAACACGCCATCCAGGAACTCGCCCCGCGCCGGATCAACCTGGTTGTCTCGGGGATCAACTACGGGGAGAATGTCGGCAGCTGCATCACAATCTCGGGCACCATCGGCGCGGCGATGGAGGCTGCCGAGTGTGGCCTGCTGGCCTTGGCGTTCTCGATGGAGACCGAGGTGGAGCAATATTTCCGGCATGACCGTAGTGTGGATTTCAGTGCTGCGCTGTATTTTGTGCGCTTCTTTGCGGAGCGCGTGCTGGGCAAGCAGTTCCCGCCCGACGTGGATGTGTTCAAGGTGGACATCCCGCGCAGCGCAACCCCCGAAAGCGGCTGGATGATGACCGCCCAGGACCGCCTGGCTTACTACCGGCCAACGGTGGTGCGTGAAACCGGCGATCTCTTCCAGCCCAGCCGCCTGACCCATTCGGTCGCCAAGGGCAAATTCTCGCGCCCAGGCACGGATGCGTATGCCCTGTCCAGGGGACTGGTCTCGATCACCCCGCTCAGCCTGGATCATACCTCGCGCACCCCGCTTGACGAGTTGCAAAAGCTGATCGACCGCCATCCCGACCCGGGATGAGTTCGCACGAGTGGAACTGGCCTGGCTGCCAGTCCCATGTTCCAAAGGAGGCAGACATGCAAAACAGGCTTTGCTGGGCCATCCTGGGCACCGGCAAGATCGCCAACCGCTTTGCCGCGGCGCTCAACAATATTCCTGATGAGGCACAACTGCTGGCTGTGGGGTCGCGCTCAGCGGAGAAGGGTCGGGCCTTTGCCGACAAGTACGGCATCCCGCGCGTGTACCACGGCTATGAAGCCGTGGCAGCCGATCCTGATGTGGATATCGTGTACATTGGCACGCCGGGGGTTTTTCACCACCACGATGTGAGCATGTGCCTGCAGGCCGGCAAGCACGTCTTGTGCGAGAAGGCCTTCACTACCAATGCCCGTGAGGCCGAGGACCTGGTGCGCCTGGCGCGCGAAAAGAAGTTATTCATGATGGAGGCCATGTGGACGCGTTTCTTCCCCATCCACGTCCGCATCCGCGAGTTGCTGGCGGAGAATGCCATCGGGCAGGTCAACGGGATGGTGGTCAACTTCATGGCAAAGCCGCCCTTCGACCTGGAGAACCGCTTTTTCAAACTGGAACTGGGTGCCGGCGTACTGCTCGATACTGGCTCGTACGGTATCTCCTGGGCCTTCAGCTTGCTCGGCAGGCCGCAGCAGGTCACCGGGCTGGCCTACTTCGGTGAGTCCGGCGCGGACTACTCTTCGGCCTATGTGCTCAAGTTCCCTGGCGGAGCCCTGGCCACCATCACATGCTCGCAGGTCTCCTACGACTATAAGGAAGCGGTCATCTTCGGCTCGCAAGGGCGCATCGAGGTGCATGACCCGTGGTACAAGCCGACGCGCATGACCATGGTGGTCGAAGGCCAGGCGCCACAGGAGATCGAGATGCCGCTGGGTAATTTCACCGGCTACGAGTTCGAGGCCCGGGCGGTGATGGAATGCATCCGGCAGGGCAGGACCGAATGCGAATTGATGCCGCTTGATGAGACGATCGAGATCATGAGCACGCTCGACCAGTTGCGCGACCAGTGGGGTCTCAAGTACCCGAACGAGAATCCGGGAAAGTAAAATGAATAGAGTCGATTGAACCGACAAGCAATCTGGTTGACCCCTGGAAATACCAGGGGTCGTCTGCTTTCCATGAGAAGGTGTAAGTTAAGGGTAGCGGCATTTCTCGAATTGCCGCTACCCTTATGAATCATGATCATTTTTCCCCGGCACCCTGGTTCCGAACACGAGTGCACCAGGATTATCGGTCTTGGGTATCAAGCTAGAGCTTATGCATCCAGCCCAGCCAGCACGCCTTTCATGTAATCCTCGATCTCCTGCGCGGTGGCCAGCGACAGGGCCTGCTCACACACTTGGCGAGCCCGTTCATCGCTAAACTTGCCGATCAGGTTCTTGGCCAGTGGGATGGAGCGCGAGGCCATGCTGAACTCGTCCAGTCCCATACCGAGCAGGATCGGGATGGCTTTTTGCATCCCGGCCAGCTCGCCGCACATGCCCACCCACTTGCCCTTGCGATGGGCGCCGTCGATGGTCATCTTGATCATGCGCAGCACGGCCGGGTGCAGCGGTTGGAACAACCCGGCCACCTTCTCGTTGCCGCGGTCCACCGCCAGCGTGTACTGCGTCAGATCGTTCGTGCCCAGGCTGAAGAAATCAGCCGCCTCGGCCAACACGTCCACCAGCACGGCCGCCGCCGGGGTCTCGACCATGATGCCCACCGGCACATTCACGGCGCAGGGCAGGCCTGCCTCGCGCAACTCGGCCTCGGCCTGTGCCACCGTGCCGCGTGCGCACATCAACTCATCCAGCCCGATGATCATCGGGAACATGATGCGCACGTTGTGACCGGCAGCCGCGCGCAGGATGGCGCGTAACTGGGTCTTGAAGAGCGGGGTGTCGTCCATGCACATGCGGATAGCCCGCCAACCCAGGAAGGGGTTCATCTCCTGGGGGAAGGGCATGTAGGAGGGCGGCTTGTCCCCGCCGATGTCCAGCGTGCGAATGATCACCGGGCGCTGGCCCATCACATCAAAGATGGCCTTGTAGATGCCATACTGCTTGTTCTCATCGGGGGCGCGGGTTTCGTTCAGGTAGAGGAACTCTGTGCGTAGCAAGCCCACGCCCTCCGCGCCGAATTCCACTGCTTCTCGGGCTGTCTCCACCTCGCCGATGTTGGCGGCCACCTCCACGCGCCGCCCGTTGGCGGTGCACGCTTCGGTGCGGGCACTGGCCTTGATCGCCTCAAGGCGGATCTCCTTCTCGCGCTTGATGGCCCGGTAGCGGGTCAAGGTCTCCTCCGGCGGGTCAACGACCAGGGTACCGCTGCCGCCGTCCATCACCAGCATCTGACCGCTTTTCATGGAAGCGAGCGCCGACGCGCCCAACCCGACCACGGCCGGCAACCCCAGGGTGCGTGCCAGGATGGCACTGTGCGAGGTGAGTCCCCCGAGGGCTGTGCAGAATCCCAGCGCCAGGGCCGGGTCCAGCCGGGCGGTATCCGAGGGGGTCAAATCCTGGGCGATGATGATCGACGGGTTTTGCAAACTGTTCAGGGCGGTGTCTGGCAGACCGAGCAGGATGCGCAGTACCCGGCGCCCCACGTCCTGCACATCCGCAGCGCGGGCGGCGAACAGCTCATCTTCCATGTTGGCCAGCAGGCTGGCCAGCTCCTGGGTGGCATCCGCCACTGCCTGTTCCACGATGATGCCCTGCTGGATCTTGCTCCCGACCTTGTCGGCCAGCATCGGATCATCGAGCATCATCTCATGGGCGTCGAAGATGGCAGCGAACTCGTCACCCCGCGTGCGGGCAGCCACGTTCTCGCGCAGGCCTTTGAGCTCCATGCGCGCCTGTTCCTGGGCTGACTGGAAGCGTGCCAGCTCCACGTTGGGCTGTTCCGGGGTGCGCGTGGGGATGGTCAACAGCGGGACGGCGTAGCAGAAGGCCGGACCGATGGCGATGCCGTCACTAGCGGCGATGCCTTTCAACTCGCGGGCGGTCATCTATGCTTCCCCAAAGTTGCTCTTGACCAGTTCGCCCAGCGCCTGGACGGCCACTTCCTCGTCGGCGCCTTCGGCGGTGATCAGGATCTCGTGGTTCTGCATGACGCCCAGGGTGAGCACACTGATGATGCTCTTGGCATCCACCGGCTCCTCGCCGCTGGTCAGGTTGCGCACGCTGATCCGGGAAGTAAATTTATTGGCCTGCTTGACGAACAGGGAGGCAGGGCGGGCGTGCAGCCCGACCTTGTGGGTAACGGTGAACTTGGATTCGATCATCAACGGCTCCTTAATATAGCAGTGTTTCCGGGAATTCAATGCCTTCCACCAGGTCGGCCAGGAAGCGGGCAGCTACCACACCGTCGATGACGCGGTGGTCGGCGGCCAGGGTCAGTGAAAGGATCGGGCGCACGGCGATGGTATCCTGCTCGTCCACCACTACCGGCTTGCGCACCACCGCCCCGACCGCCAGGATGGCACTTTCGGGCGGGTTGATCACGGCCCGGAACTGGCGGATGCCGAACATACCCAGGTTGGAGACGGTGAACGTGCCACGCTGGACGTCCGACAGGGTCAGCTTGTTCTCACGGGCGCGTGTGCTCAGGTCCACCAGCTTGTCGGCGATCTGCCGGATGGACAGGCCGCCCACCCCCTGGATGACCGGCACGATCAAGCCGTCTTCCAGGGCAGTGGCCACGCCGATGTTGACATCCTTCCACAGGAAGATCTGCCCGTCGACCAGCGAGGCGTTCAAATACGGGTTGCGCTCGAGCGCCCAGGCGATGACCTTGACCAGGCAGGCGGTCAGCGAGACCTTGCCCTGGCCGGCACGGGCTGCCAGTGTGTTCATGTGCTGGCGGGCCTCCTCCAGGCGGGTGACATCCGCTTCGACGGTCAAGGAGATATGCGGGGAATCCTGAAAACTGGCCTGCATGCGGTCGGCGATCTTCTGGCGCATGCCTGCCAGCGGGAACACCTGGGCCTGTCTTTCACCGGGTGCGGCCAGGACCGGGCGCGGCAGCGCGACCACGTCCGCGGCCTGGATGCGGCCACGCGGGCCGCTGCCTTTCAGGCCCTCCAGGGGCACGTCCTGCTCGCGAGCCAGGCGGCGTGCTGCCGGCGTGGCAGCGATCTTGCCGGCAGGTGCCTGCCCAGGGATCGCGGCAGGAGCAGGGACCCGGGCGGGGGTCGAGCGGGAGGCCAGGTAACGTTCCACATCCTCACGGGTGATCCGTTCACCGGCGGCGGGTACCTGGGCCAGGTCCAGGTTGTATTCCCGGGCCATGCGCGCCGCGATCGGCGTGGCTGCGACGGCCGAAACCGGGGATGGCTGGACAGGCGCCTGTGGCGCGGGGAGCGGGGCCGGCGCAGGGGTTGCCTGGGCGGTGGCTGCAGCCGGCAGGTCCTTGAGCGTCTCGCCTTCCTTGAGGATGTAGGCGATGACGGTCGTTACCGGCACGACATCCCCAGGCTGAAAGCGAATGCCTGCCAGGGTGCCGGTGGCTGGCGCGGTGACATCGATGGCGACCTTCTCGGTTTCCACCACCAGCACGGTCTCTTCTTGTTTTACGAAGTCGCCGTTATGCCTGTTCCAGGAGACAATGGTGGCCTTCTCCTGGTCCATGTCCACCTTGGGCATTATGAAGGGTACGGGCATTTCAATACACTCCTTGCAGGATGGAGCGGATTTCTGCCTCGATATCCTCCTCCTGCGGAACTGCGGCACGTTCCAGGCCGCGGTTGTAGGGGATGGGGCAGTCCTTGCCTGTCAGGCGGCGCGCCGGGGCATCCAGGTAATCAAAGGCCCGTGAGCCGGTAACGGTGGCGATGATCTCGCCCGCCCAACCGGCGGTGTAGCAGGCTTCGTGGATCACCAGCAGTTTGCCCGTCTTGCAGACCGAGTTGATGATCGTTTCACGGTCCAGGGGCACCAGGGTGCGCGGGTCGATCACCTCGATGTCCATGCCTTCGCCGGTCAGCTTATTGACCACGTTGAGGGTCTTGGTTAGCATCATGCCGTTGGTCACCACGGTCAGGTCCTTGCCCGTGCGCTTGACGTCTGCCACGCCAAAGGGCAGACTATACTCGCCCTCCGGCACATCACCCTTGGATTTATAGAGCAGCTTGTGCTCAATGAAACAGACCGGGTTGGGGTCGCGGATGGCGGTCAGCAGCAGGCCTTTGGCGTCGTACGGGGTGGAAGGCACGATCACCTTCAGGCCGGGCAGGTGCATGAGCAGTGTTTCCAGCGACTGCGAGTGCTGGGCGGCCGCGCCGGTGCCAGAACCGCTGGGCATGCGGATCACCATTGGCACCGTGGCCTTGCCGCCGAACATGTAGTGCATCTTGGCGGCCTGGTTGGCGATCTGGTCCAGGGTGAGCAGGGTGAAATCCATGAACATGATCTCAGCGACCGGGCGCATGCCCACCAGGGCCGCACCGATGGCCGCCGCGATGATGGTTGGTTCAGAGATGGGGGTCTCGCGGATGCGTTCCGGACCGAACTCGTCGAGCATGCCGTGGGTCACGCCAAAGGCGCCGCCGTACCGGCCGATGTCCTCACCGATGATGAAGACGCGTTCATCGCGCTTCATCTCCTCCCACAGGGCTTGCCGGATGGCTTCAAGGTAGGTGATCTCAGGCATAAACATACTCCATGACAGTGGACGGGTCGGGTTCGGGGGAGGCATCCGAGAACGCCACGGCTGCCTCGATGACCTGCAGGGCTTCCTGGTCGACCTCGTCAGCCCGGGCGGTGGTGAGGAAACCATGTTCCACCAGCTGGCCGCGGAAGCGCATGATCGGGTCGCGGGTGGTACGCCATTCCTCGATCTCGTCCTTGCTGCGGTACAGGTTGCGGTCGCTCTTGGAGTGGCCGAAATAGCGGTAGGTCTGGGTCTCGACCAGTACGGGGCCTTTGCCAGAGCGGACGTGCTCTTCCGCCCAGGCCATGGTCTCGTAGACTTCCAGCAGGTCGTTGCCGTCTATGTAGCGCCACGGCATGCCGTACCCTTCGGCGCGCTGGGCGATGGGCAACTTGGCTGCGGCGCGTTCGATGTCCATCGACATGCCATACTTGTTGTTCTCGCAGACGTAGAGCACCGGCAAAGTCCACAGGGCGGCCATGTTGAGCGCTTCGTGGAAAACGCCCTCGTTGGAAGCGCCATCGCCGAAGACGGTGATGCAGATCTCGCTGCGCTTCTGCATCTGCAAAGCCAGGCCGACCCCCACTGAGTGCGGGATGCCCCCGCCGACGATTCCATTAGCGCCCAGGTTGTTGGAGGTGAAATCCGCGATGTGCATGGAGCCACCGCGCCCATGGCAGTAGCCGGTGTCCTTGCCCAGGAATTCCGCCATCATCAGGTTGATGTCGGCGCCCTTGGAGATGAAATGTCCGTGGCCGCGATGGTGGTTGATGAAGTAATCGTCGTTGTGCACGGCCAGGCTCAGGCCCACCGCAACGGCCTCCTGCCCGGCGGAAAGGTGCATGGTGCCGTGCACCTTGCCCATCGCGTACAGCTTATCCGCCATGTATTCGAACTGGCGGATCTTGCACATGGTCCGGTAGGCATCGACCAGTTTTTCACTGGCAAGTCCCAGCCGTTCCACCCGTGCAGGGAAGATTTCCTCGGTTTTCTTTGTTTTGGCCATAATAACCTCGATAAATGGGTGATGATCGTCTGGCTAGAATGCCAGCGGGTAACTGCCATACTCGTGGGCCGCCTGGGTCATGGCGACGATGTTCTCCGGCGGGACATCCGACTGTACGAAATGCGAAGGCGAGAGGATGTAGCCTCCGCCGGGTGCCAGCGCCCGGATGGCGGAGCGCACCGCGGCGCGCACCTCTCCCGGTGTGCCGAAAGGCAGCACGTTCTGTACGTCGATGGCGCCATGGAAGACCAGCCGGTCGCCAAAATCACGCTTCAGGCCTTCCAGGTCCATCCCGGCGCAGCC
>Ga0233425_10005779_pt1 | contig 19139 bp, 14 predicted proteins | sample Watercolumn_Towu_2_FD_181712 | JGI IMG/M metagenome (GOLD analysis project Ga0233425, IMG submission 181712) | Freshwater microbial communities from Lake Towuti, South Sulawesi, Indonesia - Watercolumn_Towuti2014_140_MG | ecosystem: Environmental > Aquatic > Freshwater > Lake | place... | reverse complement strand
TGCAATTGCTGTGGGCCGCCACCAGCTTCTCGTATCGCCTCTTCAGCCGAGGCTCAAGGTCTAACCAATCCGATGCATACTATTCATTTTCGCCCACTTCCCGACTTGTGTAGATACCTATGCCCTCTGGGAGAGGGCAGGGTGAGGGCTGAAGCGCCTGATGTTCCAACGAGGCCGACGCAAGCACGAGGCGCCCAGGCCCTCACCCCAACCCCTCTCCCACAGGGAGAGGGGCTTAATTCAACACCATTGATCCCGAGGGATGGGCGAGAGTCTAGCAGCGGGCCGCCGCCTGTGCTTCCCGCACTGTCCATCCGATCAATAGGCCTTGGCCCACACCACCCGGGTCGGGCTGGGCTTGCCGGTGAAGGGGCAGGTGCCGGGTTCGCTGGTTTCCTGGGGGATGCAGCGGACGGTGACGGACAGGTCGTTCTTGATCTGTTCCTCCAGTTCCAAATCTCCGCCGAAATGGGTCATGGCGAAACCGCCGTGGATGGGCGGCGGCAGGTTGGGGTCGGTTCGCTCCGGGGTGAAGTAGGCGTAGAACTCCTCGCGGCTGTCGATCTGGCGGGTGTGGGCGGCGCGGAACTCCAGGGCGCGCTGGAACAGGGTATCCTGGATGGACTGCAGCAGCTCGCCGATGGTGGAGACGAATTCGTTGCGGGCGATGCTGGCCTTGTCCTTCGGCGTGCGGTCGCGCCGGCCCACGAACAGGGCGTCCTTGTCCATGTCGCGTGGTCCCACTTCCACCCGCAGCGGCACGCCCTTCTTGATCCAGCTCCAGACCTTTTCGCCGCCCCGTTCGTCGCGCCGGTCCACGGTCGCGCTCACCGGCCGGCCGGCGTAGTGCTGGCCGCGCAGTTCGGCGGCCACGCCCTCGCAGTACTCCAGCACCTTGGCGCGTTCCTCGTCGTTGCGGTAGATGGGCAGGATCACCACCTGGACGGGCGCCAGCCTGGGCGGCAGCACCAGGCCGTCGTCGTCGGAATGGGTCATCAGCATGCCGCCGATGAGGCGGGTGGAGACGCCCCAGCTGGTGGTCCAGGCGTGCTGGCGCTGGCCGGTGTGGTCGAGGAATTCGATGCCGCTGGCCTTGGCGAAGTTCTGGCCGAGGAAATGGCTGGTGCCGGCCTGCAGCGCCTTGCGGTCCTGCATCATGGCCTCGATGCAGTAGGTCTGCACCGCGCCGGGGAAGCGCTCGCCGGGCGTCTTCTCGCCCTTGATCACCGGCATCGCCATCCAGTTTTCGGCGAAGTCGGCGTAGACATCCAGCATCTTCAGCGTCTCTTCTTCGGCTTCGGCGCGAGTGGCATGGGCGGTGTGGCCTTCCTGCCAGAGGAACTCGGCAGTGCGCAAAAACATGCGGGTGCGCATCTCCCAGCGGACTACGTTGGCCCACTGGTTGATGAGCAGGGGCAGGTCGCGGTAGCTCTGCACCCAGCGCGAGAAGGCGTCGCCGATGATGGTTTCGGAGGTGGGGCGGACGATCAGGGGTTCCTCCAGTTCGCCGGTGGGTACCAGCTTGCCGTCGGCGTCCAGCTCCAGCCGGTGGTGGGTGACCACCGCGCATTCCTTGGCGAAGCCCTCCACGTGGGCGGCCTCCTTCTGCAGGAAGGACAGCGGGATGAACAGCGGGAAATAGGCGTTCTGATGGCCGGTGGCCTTGAACATGTCGTCCAGCACCCGCTGCATGTTTTCCCACAGCGCGTAGCCCCACGGCTTGATCACCATGCAGCCGCGCACCGCCGAGGTTTCGGCCAGGTCGGCGACGCGGATGACTTGCTGGTACCACTCGGCGTAGTTTTCGTCCCGGGTGGGGGTGACGGCGGTCTTGGGCTTGTTGGCGGCGGTGTTCATCGGCGTGGGATCGGGGCTTTGCAAAAAGCGCAGATTCTAACCCGGATAGTCCGTGCCGAGACCGATCTGCCGTGCGAATTCCCCGCAGGTGCGGCTTCAGCCGCAACCGGCCGGAGAGATCGCCCCGATCCTCGCCGCCATCGACTTGAGGCCGGCGGTTTCCCCCCGTCCGGTGGCGCTGTTAGACTGCCCGCCCGGCGGTTCCGGCATCCGGCGCCATTCGCAGGAAGTCACAAGAGTTGGGGGATTCCATGAGTGGTACTGGCGTTACGGACCCACGGGCGGCCGTGGAAGTCAGCCGCTGGCCCGGCGAAAGGCTGTTTTTCGTGCCGTTGCGATTCGCGCTGCGGATCTGAGCGGTTCTGGTGGTTTCGATCTTCGGGCTAGTCTACGCCCTCATGTTCGCCGTGTTTCAATGAGCAACCCTATGCGCACCGGTGTCTACGTGAGTTCGCAAGCCTTTGAACAGCCATCCCAGGGGAGGGCAGCGATGAAAGACCAACCACCGAGTTGGTACTGCATCCGCTTGTCGCAGGACGAATGGGCCGGCGGGGAACTGGCCATCCTGGTGGGGGCCTTCCGCGAGGTGTTCGTGGCGCGTAACGGACCCCCGGGCATGGCGTTGTTCGGCAGTACCGCAGAGGACGGTTATCGGGTTTATGTGACGCCGGCCGCCGTTCGTTACGTCAGGCCGTTGCTGGAGGCTTATTCGGCCCTGCCGACGGAGCCCCGCAGCGTCAGGACACTGGATTTCCTGAGCGGTGATGAGACTGGCGGTTCCTTGTTGATGTGTTGAGGAGAGCGCGATGAAAAGAGTCATGAGATGTTCCGGGCTTGTGTTGGCCTTGCTGCTGCTGGGGGGAGGCGCTGCCGGGGCCGAAGAGGTGGGCTGCGTCACCACTGCCTGGAAGCTGATCGGCGCCAATCACAGGATTTGCGTCGACGCCTTCGAGGACCCCAAGGTGCCGGGGGTGACCTGCCATGTCAGCCAGGCCCGCACCGGCGGCATCGCCGGTGGCCTGGGATTGGCGGAGGACCCTTCCCAGTTTTCCCTGGCCTGCCGCCAGACCGGCCCCATCAGCCTGCCGGCCAATCTGGGCGAAAGCGACACGGTGTTCGCTGAAGACACCTCGCTGCTGTTCAAGACTACCAAGGTGGTGCGGATGCTGGACCGCAAGCACAACACCCTGGTCTACCTGGCCATCAGCCGCAAGATCATCGAGGGTGCTCCCGCCAACAGCGTGTCCACCGTGCCCATCATGCCCTGGGGAGGCAAGTGAGCGAGAGTCCCCCCGCAAGGGTGTTGAACTAAGCCCCTCTCCCGCGGGAGAGGGGGTGGGGTGAGGGCCAGTGCGCCTTGTGCTTGCGACCAGCTCGTTGAAACATCAGGCGCTTTGGCCCTCACCCTGCCCTCTCCCGCAGGTAGAGGGTTCCTTATGTCAACAGTATTGCGGGGAGACTCTCCCTCGTCCGGCCCTGCGGGCCGCCTTCTCCCAGGGGGAGAAGGGAAAAGGCGGCGTCTGTGAGCCGCAAACCCCTGACAGGCCGGAGCGGTCCGGTTTCACCGGAGCGTTCATCGTGGGCTGCGGCGACATCGGCCGGCGGGTGGCGAGGCTGGAGCAGGAGGCAGGTCTTGCGTTGACGGCGCTGGCGCGCAGCGAGGGTTCGGCCCGGCAGCTACAGGGGGTGGCCATTGCTCCGCTCCGAGGTGACCTCGACGATCCAGTTTCACTTTCCGGCTTGTCCGTTCAAGGGCAGATCCTCCATTACCTCGCCCCGCCGCCGGGAGAGGGGGAAGGCGATCCCCGCATCCAGGCCCTGCTGGCACAACTGGTGCCCGGCACTCTGCCGGCGGTCGTGGTCTACGTCAGCACCAGCGGCGTCTACGGCGACTGCGGCGGAGCCTGGGTGGACGAAGACCATCCCCTCAACCCGCAGACCGACCGGGCCCGGCGCCGGGTGGCGGCGGAGCAGGCCCTGCAGGCCTGGTCGAGCCAGACGGGGGTGCCCGCCGTGGTGCTGCGGGTGCCCGGCATCTATGGCCCCGGCCGGCTGCCCATCGAGCGCGTGCGCGCCGGCCGGCCGCTGCTGCGGGAGGACCAGTCGCCCCATTCCAACCGCATCCACGCCGACGATTTGGCCGCTGCCTGCTTTTCGGCGGCACGGCGCGGCCGGTCGGGGGCCGCCTACAATGCGAGCGACGGCCACCCCACCACCATGACCGACTACTTCAACCGGGTCGCCGACCTTGCCGGCTTGCCGCACCCGCCCCAGATCGGCATGGACGAGGCGCGCCGGGTGTTGCCCCCGGCCTTCCTGTCTTTTCTGGAAGAATCCAAGCGTCTCGACAATCGCCGCATGCTGACCGAACTGGGCCTGACGCTGCGCTATCCCGATCTCGATTGCGGCCTGGCCGCTTGCCTGGAAGACTTTCGGTGAACGATGCACGGACTGTTTCCTGATCCGTTCCTTTAGCCTCCTTCTGCGCCCGGAAGGGCGATGGTAGACTGAATATCCATACCAAACGGCTAGGTTATAGCCCTTGGTCCGTCGTTATTCGATCACCCATCCAAAGGAGTCTTCGATGAGTCACGAACTGCCCGCTCTGCCGTACGCCAAGAATGCCCTGGAACCCCATCTCTCCGCGGAAACCCTGGAATTCCACTACGGCAAGCACCACCAGACCTATGTGACCAATCTGAACAATCTGATCGCCGGAACCGAGTTCGAGACCTTGTCCCTGGAAGACATCGTCAAGAAATCCTCCGGCGGCATCTTCAACAACGCCGCCCAGGTGTGGAACCACAGCTTCTACTGGAACAGCCTGTCGCCCAACGGCGGTGGCGTTCCCACCGGCGCCCTGGGGGAAGCCATCGACCAGAGCTTCGGTTCCTTCGACAAGTTCAATGAGGAGTTCGCCAAGTGCGCGGTGACCACCTTCGGTTCCGGCTGGGCCTGGCTGGTGAAGAATGCCGACGGCAGCCTTGCCCTGGTCAGTACCGGCAACGCCGCGACCCCGCTGACCAACGGCCAGACCCCGCTTTTTACCTGCGACGTGTGGGAGCATGCCTACTACGTCGACTACCGCAACCTGCGTCCGAAGTATCTGGAAGCCTTCTGGAACCTGGTCAACTGGGAGTTCGCCGCGGCCAATTTCGCGGGGTAGCGGTGGTCCGCCGGGCCGGTCGGTTCCGACTCGGCCCGGCGGGAACCGGAGCGTCATCGGCGATGCCTTATAATCGGTTTTCACCGTTTCCGAGAGCACTGCCGCCATGATCCGACCGTTCCCGTTTTCCGTCTTGCTGCTGTCCCTGGTCGCTAACACCGCCGCTGCCGAAGACAGCCCCTGGGACCAGCCCACTCCCGCCCTGGACAAGCCTCGGGAGATGACGGTTTATCGCAGCCCCACCTGCGGCTGCTGCAAGAAATGGATGGCCCACATGGAAAAGCAGGGCTTTCTTCTGAAGGTCATGCCCACCGCCGACATGGACGAGATCAAGGGCAAGCTGGGGGTGCCCGAGTATCTGGCGTCCTGCCACACCGCGGTGGTGGACGGCTATCTGGTGGAAGGCCATGTGCCGGCGGGTGACGTGAAGAAGCTTCTCGCCGCCAAGAAGACGACCGCCCTGGGACTGGCGGTGCCGGGCATGCCGGCGGGCACTCCGGGCATGGAGATGGGTGGCAAGAAGGACAAGTTTTCCGTCATTGTCTTCGACAAGCAGGGCAATGCCGATCAGTACCACGAATACGTCAAGTACTGACCGGGAGGCCGGCAATGGGATTGCAGCTATTGGCCGGAGACATCGGCGGCACCAAGACCAAGCTGGCGGTGTTCCAGGTGAGCGCCGAAGGATTGCACGCCACCGCCGAGCAGGTGTTCGAGAGCCGCGCCTATCCGCGGTTTTCCGAGCTGATTGAGGAATTCCTGGAAGCGCACCGGTGTGATTTGGCCGCCGCCTGCCTGGGCGTTGCCGGGCCGGTGCGGGACGGCCGCTGTGCCACCACCAACCTGCCTTGGGAGGTGGATGCCGCGGCTCTGGCCAAGCTGCTGGGGGTTTACCGGGCGGAGTTGCTCAATGATTTGCAGGCCATGGCGCTGGGCATGCTGCAGCTGGCGCCGGCGGAATTCGTCGAACTCAACCCCGGCCATCTCAACCGCGAGGGCAATCGCGCGGTGATCGCCGCCGGTACCGGTTGCGGCGAAGCGTTGCTGTATTGGGATGGCCGCGGCTACCAGGCCATCGCCACCGAGGGCGGGCACGGTGATTTCGCGCCTAACGGTCCCGAGCAGGACGCCTTGCTGGTCCACCTGCGGGCCCAGTTCGGCGGCCATGTGAGTTATGAGCGGCTGTTGTCGGGGCCCGGTCTGTTCAACATTTATCGGTTCCTGCGGGAACGGGAGCCGGCCGCCGAGTCGCCGGAGTTTGCGGCGGCGCTGGGGCAGGGCGCCGATCCGGGCCGGCTGATCGGCGAGTTTGCCGATCAGCGGGAAGACGGCCTTTGCCGGAGGGCCTTGCGGCTGTTCGCCAGCGTCTACGGAGCCGAGGCCGGCAACCTGGCGCTGAGGGGCTTGGCGGTCGGTGGCGTTTTCGTGGGTGGCGGAATCGCGCCCAAGATCCTGCGGTATCTGCAGGAAGGCGGTTTTCTCGCGGCGTTCTGCGACAAGGGTCGGTTCGGTCCGCTGATGCGCGGCATCTCGGTGAAGGTCGCCACCAATCCGGATGTGGGGTTGCTGGGGGCAGCGGGAAGAGCTAGGCAGTTGGCGTTGGTGTGAATTGAGCCCTTTCGTAGATTTATGGCCCTGATCAGAGTTTGGAAGTCTTCGGGTTGTATCGGGATTTGATAGGGATTGAATCGCTGCGCGATGGCTGGTTTGAATGTGGGTTTTCGGACCCACGGCCGAGGAACTTTCTTTTGCGCGGCCAAAAGAAAGTTCCCAAAGAAAAGGCCGCCCCCAGCCGCGAAAGCCCTTGCGCTCCTCGCTTGCCAAGCGGGGTCGGCAGAAGGGGCTCCTGCCCCTCTGCCGACGCGCGGCATCCCTGCCGCGCCCCTTCGGGCCGGTCCGCTTGGCAAGCTGCGGTGCTCAGCGCGGCTGCAGGGGATTTAAGATCAAGAGCAACAGCGCTGGAACGGGAAGGCTAGTGCTCTTTCGCTCTTGGCTCTTGATCTTCAAGTCCCGTTCAGTCGCGCCGAGCACCGGAGCCTTTTGACGGGAATGGCCCGCAGGGGAGCCGCAGGGATGCGGCTCGTTGCCTGAGGGGCAGGAGCCCCTTCAGGCAACCCCCCGGCAAAAGCGAGGAGCGCAGGATCAAGCGACTGCCGGGCCGCCTTTTCTTTGGTTCGTTTCTTTTAGCGGAGCAAAAGAAATGAACTCGGCCGTGGGTCCGAGAACCCACATTTAAATTAGCCATCGCGTAGCGATTCATTTTCCGAAAGCCGCCTTGTAGGGAAAGATGGCATCTCCAGTAGCGCAAATTAGGTGACAGGTCCATGAAGATCGGCATACCCAAAGAAGTGAAGGACAAGGAAAACCGGATCGCCCTGACGCCCCAAGGGGCGGCGCGGCTGACGGCGGCGGGGCACGAGGTGTGGGTGCAGCAGGGTGCCGGTCTCGGCTCGGGCTTCTCCGATGCCGACTACCTCGCGGCGGGAGCGCGCACCGGCGAGCGTTCCCAAGTCTGGGACAGCGATCTGGTGGTCAAGGTGAAGGAGCCCCTGGAACAGGAGTATTCCCTGCTCCGCAAGCAGCTGCTGTTCACCTATTTCCACCTGGCCGGCGCACCTCGTGCCCTAACCGAGGCGCTGCTGGAGCGCGGCACCACCGCGGTGGCTTACGAGACCCTGGAGGACGAATCCGGCCGTTTGCCGCTGCTGGCGCCCATGAGCGCGGTGGCCGGCAACATGGCGGCCACGGTGGGAGCCTACTACCTGGCCAAGAGCCAGGGCGGCCGCGGCGTCCAGCTGGGCGAGGTGCTGGGCGAGCGGCATGGCAAGGTGCTGGTGATCGGCGACGGGGTGGTCGGCTACCACGCCGCCAAGAGCGCCTACGGCATGGGCGCCGAAGTGGCGGTGGCGGGCCTGATTCCGGAACGGGGCGAGCAGCTCAAGCGGGAGATTTCGCCCAACCTGGACGTGTTCCGCTCGACGCCGGAAGCCATCGCCGAACGCATTCCCGAGGTCGACCTGCTGGTGGGTGCGGTGCTGCGCCACGGCGCCAGGGCCGATTACGTGGTGACCGATGCCATGGTGCGTTCCATGCAGCCGGGATCGGTCATCGTCGACGTCAGCATCGACCAGGGCGGCTGCATCGAGACCTCCCGCGCCACCAGCCATACCGACCCGGTCTACCTGAGCCACGGCGTGACCCATTACTGCGTCACCAACATGCCGGGCGCCTATCCCCGCACCTCCACCGTGGCGCTCACCGCCGCCACCCTGCCTTACGTCCTGCTGCTGGCCGAGCAGGAGCTCGACGGCCTGCGCGCCAAGCCGGGGCTGGCCAAGGCCGTCAACGTCCACGACGGCCATCTCACCTGCAAGCCGGTCGCCGAGCTGTTCGGCCTGGAGCAGCGTTACCGGCCATTCGCCTGATTCGCAGGCGGCACCATCGCCGCGGATGGCGTGCGGCTATTCGGCCAGGCCGAGGGCGCGCGCCAAGGGCTCGGGGCGATGTTTCCAGTAGCCCTGCGCATAGTCGATGCCCAGTTCCATCAGCGCCGTGCCGACGGCCGCGTTTTCGACGCATTCGGCGATCACTTGCTTGCCGGCCACCCTGGCGACTTCGGCGAAGCACTTGATGGTCGTGTGGTCGATGGGATCGCTGAGGATGTTCTGGACGAAGCGGCCGTCGATTTTTAGATAGTCGATGGGGAGGGACTTCAAATAGCCGAAGGATGAGAATCCGTTGCCGAAGTCATCCAGTGCAAATCCGACTCCGTGGCTGCGGAGGTCACGAATGAAAGCCGCGGCATCTTCCATGCGGGAGATCGCGGCGGTTTCGGTGATCTCGAAACACAGCTTGTTCAGGTCGATGCCTGACGCCAGCAGCAGTTGCACCGCGTTCTGCTGAAAGTTCGGGTCGCTCAGGGACTGGCCCGACAGGTTGATGGCGATCCGGTCGATGTGATTCCACCTGTGGTTCTCCTTCTTCAGCAGTCCAAGCACGTTACGGAGGGTCCACTGGTCGATGCGCGCCGCGATGTTGAAGCGTTCCGCCGCAGGCAGGAAAGCGCCGGGCGAGATGACCGTTCCACCCTGGCCCTGCAGCCTCAGCAGTACTTCGCAGTGGGGCTTGCTGCCATCGCCTTGCAGGGAGTGGATGCGCTGGCCGTAAAGCAGGAATTGGTCTTGCCGGATGGCCTGCTCGATGCGTGTCCCCCAGTCCACCAGGGAGCGTTGATCCTGGGTGCGCCGGTCGTAGTCGGCGTAGACGTGGATCCGGTTGCGGCCGGCTTCCTTGGCGGCATAGCAGGCGATGTCGGCCGCCTGGAGCGCGGCATCCATGGTCGCCCAGCGCCGGGTGATCGGCACCAGGCCGATGCTGGCGCTGATTCCAAAATTGCGGTCGCCATGGATGAAATGCATGTGCTCGACGCGGTCGCAGATCTTCTGGGCCACCCGCTTGGCCTGGTCCAGTTCGCAGTGTTCCAGCAGCAGGGCGAATTCGTCGCCGCCGACACGGGCGACGGCGTCGCGCGAGCGCACGCAGCGCATCAGCACGCCGGCGACCCGCTGCAGCAGCAGGTCCCCGGCGGCATGGCCGCAGACATCGTTGATCAGCTTGAACTGGTCCAGGTCCAGGTAGCACAGCACATGCTCCGCCCAGATGTGTTGGGCGCTTTCCACCGCCGTCTGCAGCCGCTTTTCGAATAGGGTGCGGTTCAGCAGTCCGGTCAAGGGATCGTGGCTGGCGAGATAACTGATCTCGCCAGCCAGGCGCCGCTGCTCGGTGACGTCGCGAAACACCAGCACCGCGCCGACCACATTGCCGTCCGGGTCGCGGATCGGCGCGGTGGAGTCTTCGATGCCGATCTCCGAGCCGTCGCGGGCGACCAGCACCGAGTGGTCCGCCAGCCGGACCACCCGGTTTTCGCGGAGGCAGCGGGGAACCGGGATCTCCGCGGGAGCCCCGGTCTCTTCGTGGACCAGGTGGAACACGTCGGCCAGGGACATGCCCTCGGCCTCATCCAGCGACCAGCCCAGCAGGCGCTCCGCGGCCGGGTTGAGATAGGTCACCCGGCTGCCGGTGTCGGTGGCGATCACGCCGTCGCCGATGGCGGCCAGGGTCAGGCGGAGGCGTTCGTACACCCCGTCCATCCCGATGTCGAAAGATACCGGGGTGGGTGCGCCAGGCGACAAGGTGTTCACGGGTAATCGGTTCATCGGCATCCCTCGCCTGCTGTTCGGTTACGGCCTAAGGATGAGGCAGACCTCGCTCTCGTAAGGCGAGGTGCGCCGAGCGCAGGCCGGGCAGCAATCGGCCGCTCCCGCCGTCTTGGTCACACGAACCCATTCGTCCTTGCCGCAAGAACAGTGGTAATAATGGCGCCACGGCAGGGAGCCACGCGTCAGGCCGAATGCCGCTTCGCCCTGTCCGGTCCCGGTGGTTCGTTCGATTCGGCTGCCGGCCGGTTTGGCGGCATGGTCAGCGGCCTGCGCCGGTTGAGCCGGTATGGATAACGGGCGGTTGTGGTAGGCGATGACGGGAAATCTCTTCGCGATCGGAACAGGCAAGCAATGATCCGGTGTCGAGTGCGGCATGGTGATGTCCTTATGGGGTAGGATTTGGAGGGCGATCTACCGGTAGCGGGAACGGGCATGTTCGAGGGTTGCCGTCCCTGGGCACATCCGTTGCGCGGGGTCCTTGGGTTCCGGCCGTGGAACTGTGGTCGCTCTCCTTAGGTGCATCCGCTGCCGAATCCGTTCTGATTTCCTGAGGAACTGTCATCCCCGTTTCCGTACCGGTATCGCCCTTGGGTGACATTAAAGACGAAACCGGGGGGCGGATATATACGGCCGAACACCTATGCGGCAAATGCCCGAAGGCTAGTTCGGCCGGCGGTCCAGGATTTCCCGCGCCTTCCGGAGCAGATCCTCCGGCGCTACCGGCTTGGCGATGAAGTCGATGCCTTCCTCGATGACGCCTTGCTTGCCGAGGATGTCGGCGGTGTAGCCGCTGGTGAAGAGGACTTTCACGCCGGGCTCGATCTCCCTGATCTCGTCGCAGGCCTGTTTGCCGCTCTTTTTGGGCATGATGACGTCGGCGACGATCAGGTCGATGCGGTCGCGGTGGCGGCGGAACTGATTCACGGCGTCCTCGCCGTCCACCGCGGAGATGACTCGGTAGCCGAATTCCTCGAACACTTGGCGGGTGAGCAGCAGGATGTCTGCGTTGTCTTCGGCGATCAGCAGGGTCTCGGTACCGGCCAGGGGTGGCGGGGCGGCTGGATCGTACGGGGCTGTGCGGGCCTGAGCGGTCAAGGGCAGGTAGATCTCGACGGCGGTTCCCTTGCCCGGCTCGCTGGAGGCCCGGATGCCGCCGTTTTGCTGCTTGATGATGCCGTAGACGATGGCCAGCCCCAGCCCGGTGCCCTTGCCCACGGATTTGGTGGTGAAGAAGGGTTCGAACATCTGCTGGAGAACCTCGCCGCTCATGCCGGTGCCGGTGTCGGCCACCGCCAGCAGGGCGTAGGGGCCGGGGTTTTCCAGGCCGAGGCTCCGGGCCCATTCTCCGTCCAGTTCCAGCGCGGCGGTCCTGACGGTGAGGGTGCCGCCTTCCGGCATGGCATCGCGGGCGTTGGTGCAGAGGTTCATCAAGACCTGGTCGAGCTGCCCGACATCCACCATCACGGTCAAGCCCGGGCCTCCCAATCGCAGGTCGAGGATGATCTCTTCGCCGATGATCCGGGCCAGCAGCTCCCGCATCCCCAGCACCAGGGCGTCCAGGTCCGCCTCCTTGGGGGAGATGATCTGCCTTCTGCTGAAAGCCAGCAGTTGACGGGTGAGTGTGGCCGATTTCTCGGCCGAGCCGAGGATCAGGTCGGCGATGGGTCTCAGGGGGCTGTCTTCCTCCAGCTTGCGCTTCAGGATGCTGCCGCAGCTGATGATGGCGGTCAGCATGTTGTTGAAATCATGGGCTACACCGCCGGACAGCCGGCCCAGCGCCTCCAGCTTCTGCGACTGCAGCAGCTGGTTTTCCAGCCGCTTCTGTTCGGTGACGTCGTGCAGGAAAGCGATGAAGCGGCCACCTTTCTCCGGTCGGAAGTTGACGCTGACCTCGACGTCCGCCAGGCTGCCGTCCTTGCGGCGATGGCGGCTCTCGAAGCGGGCCCCTCCCTGTTCGACGATCTGAGTCATGCATGCGGCGATTTCATCGGCGGTCTTGCTGGCCTCGACATCCGGCAGGCTCTTGGCCAGCACTTCCTCCCGGCAATATCCCGATAGCGCGCAATAGGCGTCGTTCACATCGATGATCTGCATGTCCATGTCGACGACCAGGAAGCCGTCCAGGGCGGTGCGCAGCATGGTCTGGTACTCCTTTTCCAGATGGTGGGTGGCGGTGATGTCGGTGACGGTCGCGATCGCGCCGGTGTAGTGGCCGGCATCGTCGAAGATGGGTTTGGTCTTGAACCGCGTATAAACCGGCTCGTCGGACTGGCTGACCAGCACGAAGGGCTGCTCATCCTGTGTGGCTTGGTCTGACAGGTCCAGTTCGCCTTCGTTGATCCGGCCGGTCCGGGTACCCATGAAATAGAACAAGTGTCTGCCGACCATTTCCTCCGGCGGGTAGCCGAGGATCTCGCCCATGCGGGGGTTGACGAAGGTGGTGACGCCGTGGCTGTCGAAGACCCAGATGCCCTCCTGCACCGTCTCCAGCAGCCGCCGGTAGCGCTGTTCGCTGTGGCGCAGGGCATCCTCCGCCTGTTTGCGTTCGGTGATGTCGCGGGAAAGGGCGAGCACGCTGGCGACCCGGCCGCTTTCGTCGGTTTCGGGAATATGCTGGATATCGTAGAGGCGGACGCCTTCCGGCGTCAGCCATTCGGCTTCCGTGCGGTTGGCCGCGCCTTCCGCGAAGGCCCGCCGGATCAGGCCCAGCAGGTGCCGGTTGGTGGCGGCATCGCCCGGCCCATCGGTCTCGGTCAGCGGCTGGCCGTAAAAAGACCCGGCCGGTCGTTGGAAGGTCCGGGCGACCGCGGGATTGGCGAAGGTAAAGCGACCGTCGGCGTCGAATCGGACCAGCGGATCGGGCAGATGGTCCACCAGGTTGCGGTAGTGCCGCTCGCTGTCCTGCAGGTTGCGCTGGGCCAAAAGGCTGGTCAGTCCATCGGTCAGCCGCCGGCCGATCTCCTGGAGCAGCCGCCGTTCCTCGGCGGACCAAACCCGCTCGCGCGAGCACTGATGAAGCCCGAACGCCCAGGGTTTGCCCAGCTTCGGGCGCAGCGCCATCATCAGCATGGCGCGGATACGGAAGTTCCGCGCAGCATCGGCAGGAATGGAATGAGCGCTGACCGGGCCGAAGGCAACGGGTTCATCGCATTCCAGGATGATCCGCATGGTCCGGGCAACGCCTTCTTCCAGTGGCAGGACGGTTCCCACGGCGCCGAGCCCGGGAAATTCCGGCTTGGTGCGCTCCATCGGCGCCTCCCACGACGCCGCCTCTGGATCACAGGGAAACACCAGAAAGGCCCGGTCGCAATCGAATAAAGCGAGGACGAGATCGAGCACGGCGTTGACCATGTGCTCGAGTTCGGTCTCGCTCTGGATGGCGCGGTTGATGCCGTCCATGCTCTCCATGAAGCGCATATGGGCCTGGCTCTCCCTTTCCGCCTGCTTGCGCTCGCTGATGTCTTCAATCAGGACCAGGACATAATCGACCGTGCGATCAGTGCTGCGCACGCAGGCGATGGCGAGTTCGGCGGGCACCAGCGTCCCGTCCTTGCGGTAATAGCGTTTCTCCAGGCTGTAGGAATCGATCTCGCCGGCCAGCATGCGCTCGAACTGAGCCAGATCGGGGGGCAAGTCGTCCGGATGGGTCAGCTCCGCCCAGGTCATTCCCAGCAGTTCCTCCCGGCTGTAACCCAGCATCTCGCAGAGCTTGTCGTTGACCTGCAGCCAGCCCTTCTCGGGCGAAGTGATCGCGGTACCGACCATCTGGTGCTCGAAGAACAGCCGCGTGCGCTCCTCGCTCTGACGCAACGCCTCCTCCGCGCGCCGGCGCTCGGTGATGTCGCTGCCGAAGGCGATGGCGCCGATGATCCCGCCTATCGTGTTCCTTTCCGGCACCACCTTGACTTGGTGATATCGCGCTTCTCCGCCATCCGTGGAGGAGACAATTTCGATGGTGCGGCTCGCGCCGTGCTCGCCCGCCTCCAGGACGGCTCGTTCGATGTCGGCGTAGTCCCCCTCGGGCCAGATCTCGCAGGGACGCCGGCCGATCAGTCGGGCTTCGGAAAGCCCGAAAAACGCCTGCAGCTTGGCACTGACGTAGAGAATGCGAGCCGAACGGTCATAGCGGATGATGGAGTCCGGCGAATTTTCCGCCAGGCTGCGGAACTGTTGCTCGCTCTCCCGCAGGTTGCGGTAGGCCAAAAGGCCGGTGAGGCCGTCGGCCAGCCGCCGGCCGATTTCCCGGAGTAGCCGCTTGTCCTCGGATGACCAGATTCGGGGGTGGGAACATTGGTGCAGACCGAATTCCCATGGCTTGCCCATCCTGGGATGGAGCGCAATCGCCATCATGGATTGAAAGCCGAACCCCTTTGCGACCTCGATGGGCAAAGGGTGTTCCGATTCCGGCCCGAAACGTAAGGGGTCTTCCGCCGCCAGCAACAGGCGCATCTTCTCGGCGACGGCAGCATCCATGGGCAGGGCGGTCCCTTTGGCATGCAGCCCCGGATATTCCGGTTTGGTCCGCTCCATCGGCACTTCCCACCCCGCCGCTGCCGGATCGCAGGGAAACACCAGAAAGGCCCGGTCGCAATCGAAAATCTCAAGGGTGAGATCGAGCACCTCGCCCATCATCTGCTCGATATCGCGCGCGCTCTGGATAGCCTGGTTGATGCGGTCCATGCTCTCCATGAATTGCAGATGGGCCTGGCTTTGCCTTTCCGCCTGCTTGCGCTCGGTGATGTCCTGGACCGTGCCCACCATGCGCACCGGGTTGCCCTGGCTGTCCCGGTACACTTTGGCCTGGGCATGGACCACCCGCACCCCTTTGCTATCGGATACGACGCGGTGCTCGATGTCGTAGGGGATGTCGTGTATGAAGGCGGCTTCCACGGCCTGGACCACCCAATCCCGATCATCCGGATGGACCGACTGCTTGAAGTCCTCGAAGCCGGGGGCGGCGGGCCGCCGGTCGGGCGTGTAGATCTCGTAAGCCATGTCCGACCATTCCACCCGATCCTTGATGACGTCCCAGTCCCAGCTTCCCAGCCGGGCGATCGCCTGGGCCTCCGCCAGAAGACGCTGGCTCGCTCCGAGCCGTTCGCCGGCCAGCTTGCGCTCGGTGACGTCGTGACCGATCGCCAACACACCGGTGATGTGGCCCGCCTCATCGCGCTCGGCGACCATACGGATGGAGTGATGGCGGGTCCCGTCGCCAAGGTCTCGCAGTTCGACGTCGTACTGGGCTTCCTGTCCGGTTGCGAAGACCCCCATCAGGGCTGCTATATAGCCTTTATCGAGGTTGGCCTTGTCGTGGAGCGAAGTGCCGATCACCGCCACGGCCGGTCTTCCCAGCGTTCGTTCCAGTTGCGGATTGATGTACAGAAATCGCAAGTCCCGGTCGAAGCGGGCGATGTTGTCCGGGGAGTTTTCCGCCAGGCTGCGGAATTCGCGTTCGCGCTCCCGCAACCGGCGATCGCTGATTTCCCGTTCCAGGGCGGACGCCGCGGAGGTTGCCACCAGCTGCAGGATCTGGGTGATGGTCGCCTCATCCCGGAAGGCTTCGCCGTCCATCACAGCGATCAGGCCGATGGGCAGGCCTTTGGAATCCCACAAGGGAATCCCGGCATAGCTCTCGACCCCCATTTTCACCAGCAGGGAATCGGCGGGGAACAGGGTCTGGACCTTTCGCGGGTAGACGCACAGGTTCTTGCCGATGACGTTGTTGCAGGGGGTGCCCGCCAGCGGATAGGTCATGTTGGCCGCCAGCTCGCCCCCGGTGTACAGGGCGACCGTTTCGGCGATGCCCGGTTCACCCGCCAGCCGGTCGATGACCACGTGGTCCACCCCCAGAGTCTCCGCCAGGTATTGGGCGAGGGCGCTGAGGAAGCTCTCGGCATCGCCCTTCCAGCCCCGCTGGGCGATGAAGCGTAGCGCATCTTCGGTACGCCGGCGCTCGGTGATGTCGCGCGCCAGGGCCAGGGTATAAGCCTGACCGCAGTGTTCGACATAGCTGGCCGTGATTTCCACCGGGAAGATGCGGCCGTCCTTGCTCTTCTGGCGGGTTTCGAAAGCCGGGTCGGTCCCCTTTGCTTGCAGGCCAGTCCACAGTTCGGGCCAGCGGCTGGCGGGGACATCGGGGTCTATGTCCGGGACGCTCAGGTTAAGTAGTTCCTCGCGGCTGTAGCCCAGGCTGCGGCAGGCCGCTTCGTTGACATAGTGGAAGCGAGCGTCCGCGTCGATCAGCAAGACCGCCTCGCGCATATGCTCCATGGCGACCTGCATGGCGGCCGCGATCCGGTCGTCAGCAGGGCCCCGTGTCATGGCTTGAAAACTCGGCGGTGGTTGGCAACGTAGGAAAAACCGCAGGAACAACGCCCTTGGTGCATGAAGCCGGAGGAGGATGGACGCCCGTCACTTCCCTGTCGATGATGCGAGGCTCTGGCAGCGTCGCCATGCGGATGATCGGTCATTCCGTCGGACCTCCTTGCACTCGGGCTGGGGTCATTGTTTCGCAACCGCAGCCTGCTGCCTATACGGTGATCTACATAGGGGAGGGGTCGGATGGCTCGGTTTGGCGGTTTGCCGGCGAGGGGCAATCGGGGGCGGCGCGGCAGTTCAGCCCCGAGGGCCCGTAGTGGCACGACTCGGTGCATCCCCAGATCTTGCTGATCAATCCCGACAAGCTGTTCACCCCCAGTTTGGTCATCAGGTGGGAGCGGTGGAGTTCCACGGTCCGGTAACTGATGCCCAGCTCCCGGCCGATCTCCTTGTTGGAGCGTCCGGCCACCGTCAGGGCGAGCACCTCCTTTTCCCTGGCCGTCAGGCGGTCGTATTCGGCGCGCGCCTGTTCCCGCTGGCAGGTCTCTTCCCGCTGCTGCAGCTGCGTCTGCAGACAGTCCTTGACGCGCTTCACGAAGGCCTCCACATCGACCGGTTTTTCGAAGAAATCCACCGCCCCGCCACGAAACGCACGGGTCGCGGCGGCGACATCGCCTGCGCCGCTGATGAACACGACGGGCAGCTGCAGGCGCTGTTCCGCCAAGGCCTGCTGCAGTCCCAATCCATCCATCTGTGGCATGCGCAGGTCCAGGACCAGGCACCCCAAGGCATCGGCGGGGCAGGCCTCCAGAAAGGCCTCCGCCGACTGAAACCGCTGCACGGGAAGGCCTTCCATTTTCAGCAGCAGGGCGAGGGCGCGACCGACGTCCTCGTCGTCATCGACCAGATAAACGGTGGGTTGCAGATGTTGCATGCTGCGAAGTTCGCGGTCCGGTGAGCGTAAAAAATGCCATAGGTTCCGGATTGAGGTGAAAGCTGTCAACACTCACGCCGAAGCCCGCTCAGGCGTCCCGTACCGGCAGCAGGCCAGGCAGGCTGCGGAAGCTGGTGGTGCGGACGATGTCCAGAAAATCCAGCATGTAGGCTGAGCCGGCGGCCGCTTCCGTGGTTCCGGCGTACAGTTCCCCCCACAGCCCCTGCGTGCCGATGGGCTTGGCCAGCACATAGTCCCGCTCCAGATAACTCTGCACGGTCCAGTTGGGCAGCGCCGCGATGCCGCGCCGGCTCGCCACCAGCTGCAGGATCGCCACCGTCAGCTCGGCGTTGCGGCGCTTCGGTTCGATGCCGGCGGGCTTCAGCAGCTTGCGGACGATGTCCAGCATGTCTTCCGGCACCGGATAGCTGATCAGGGTCTCCTCGGCGAAGTCCTCCGGCTTCAGGTAAGGCCGGGAGGCCAAAGGATGCTGGCGCGACACCAGTCCGACGATCTCGAAGCGGAACAGGGGATGGACCGCGATGCCGCGGCGCGGCTGGGGTTCCGACACCACCACCAGGTCGGCCCGGTTGTCCCCCAGCAGTTCCAAAGGGTCGGGGTGGAAGCCCGACACCAGGTCCAAATCGATCTCCGGCCAATGCTCGCGGAACCGGTCCATGGCCGGCATCAGCCAGTCAAAGCAGGTATGGCATTCCACCGCGATGCGCAGCTGCGGTGAAGAAGCTGGAAGAACTGGCCATCCTCGATAAGGGCTTGCGCCTGGGAACCGGCGCCATCGCCGCCGAGTTGGCGGAGTCGGACCGCATCGTCCGGTCGCGGTCGGCGTCCGGACGGATCCACGATGCGGCGGTGAAGGCGCGGCTGCAGGGGCTGAAGGACGCCGACTTCCGGCGCCATGCCCGGTTCGCCGAACGGGTCGCCCTGCAACAGCAAAGGCTGCGGCTGCCTGAGTTTCCCACCACCACCATCGGCTCGTTCCCGCAGACCCCGGAGATCCGCCAGGCCCGTGCCGGATTCCGGCGCGGCGAGATCGGCCCGGAAGCTTACCGCGACGCCATGCGAGGGGCGATCCGCGAGGCGGTCAGGGTCCAGGAGGAACTGGGCCTGGATCTGCTGGTGCACGGCGAAGCAGAACGCAACGACATGGTGGAATACTTCGGCGAACAGCTGGAAGGCTTAGGGCTTTAGCAAAAATAACTTGAACAAATCAGGTTACGCATGCCCACTTCTTGGCAGCAATCGGTAATTCCACTCCCCATGAAATTCGTCCCGTTCAATGGCGAGTGCGGCGAGTTCCTGGTCGAAAACCTTGATGCCTGGTGGGTACGCGTTTTCATCCAGTTTTGCCTGAATCTGCAAGCCGGCATGCGTCGTGGTACTGCCGATCAAGTTCACCACGACTTGGCGACTGACCAAGGGCCTGCCGCGCCAATTCTGGGTGATGTGACAGAACATCCGGTGCTCGATCTTGTTCCACTTGCTGGTACCCGGCGGGAAATGACAGACCTGGATCGTCCTGTGCAGTTCGTCAGCCAACTTCTGCAACTGCAGCCGCCACAAGCGAACCCGATAGCCATTGCTGCCGCCGCAGTCCGCCGTAATCAACAAACGGCGTGCTCGCGGA
>Ga0233425_10005778_pt1 | contig 19142 bp, 21 predicted proteins | sample Watercolumn_Towu_2_FD_181712 | JGI IMG/M metagenome (GOLD analysis project Ga0233425, IMG submission 181712) | Freshwater microbial communities from Lake Towuti, South Sulawesi, Indonesia - Watercolumn_Towuti2014_140_MG | ecosystem: Environmental > Aquatic > Freshwater > Lake | place... | reverse complement strand
GCCGGCCGGGATGTCTTCGGGGCGGCCGATGCGGACGCGCGTGGGCGCTTCGAAGAGCACCTCCGGCTGCAGGAAGCGGACGGCCGTCACGCCCGTGCCGAGGCCGGCCGCGGCCACCGCCGTCATGCCGATGGCGGCCAGGAACTCCCGGCGCGTGCGCTCGCGATCGCCGAGCGGGAGCTGGAGGTCGTCGACGAGATTCATCACATCACCACGTCGGCCATCTGCATGACGGCCGCTTCCTCCGCCCGGTAGAACGCCTGCATCGTGATGCACGCCGTCGGGCAGCGGCGCGCGCAGAGGCCGCAGCGAATGCAGGCCGTTTCGTCCTTGAGCAGCATGGCGCCGCCAGGCGCCTCGAGGAACGCGGCGGGCGCGCCGTTGGGCAGGAGCGCCCGCGCGTCCCCGGTCGTTTCGGCGACGCGCACGATGGTGGTCAAGTCGATGCACTGCTCGGGGCACACGTCGGCGCAGCCCCCGCACTGGATGCATTCGCTGCCGCGCACGGCGGAGGAGTCGAAGATCGTGTTCACCCAGCAGTGCAGACAGCGGCTCCCTTCGGCCCGCGCCTCCGCCTCCGCCAGCGGCAGCTCCACCTCCTCGCGCGCCTGCCGCCGCTCGATCGGCAGCACCGGCACGCGCCCGCGGGGGATCCGTTCGTAGTCGCCGCGCGCGAACGGGTGGTCGTAGCCGAAGGTGGGGAAGACCCGCATCGCGTACTGCGGGGGCGCATCGACGCGGCCCGTCAAGAACGTGTCGATCGATTTCGCCGCCGTCCGGCCGTCGGCGACCGCCGAGATCAGGATGCGGGGCCCGAACGCGATGTCGCCGCCGGCATAGACGCCCGGCACCGAGGTTGCCAGCGCCGCATCGACCACGACGGTCTGCTGCGGCGTGAGGGCGAGCCCGTGCCCGTCGCCGAGGAAGCCGAGATCGGCGACCTGGCCGACGGCGAGGATCACGGTGTCGCACGCCAGCTCGCGTTCGGTGCCCGGAACGAACTCGGGGGCGAACCGGCCCTGCGCGTCGAACACCCGCGCGACGTCGATCGTCTGGAGCCCGGTGACGCGCCCGTTGCCCAGCACCGCCCTGGGGCCGCGGCGGTGGACGAGGCGAATCCCCTCGTGCGACCCTTCCTCGATTTCCTCGGGATCGGCGGGCATCTCCTCGCGCGACTCGAGCGACACGAGCGTCACCTCGCGGCGGAGCAGGCGGGCCGCCGCGATCGCCGCGTCGATGGCGAGGCGGTGATGCTCCTCGCCGGGCTCCGTCGTGCCGCCAAAGCGGCGCGCCGACCGCGCCACGTCGAAGGCGACGTTGCCGCCGCCGACCACGACGACGCGCCGGCCGACGTCGAGCGGGGTACCGAGATTGACGTGGGCGAGAAAATCGACGGCCGTCAGGACGCCTGGCAGGTCCGCGCCCGGCAGCTTCAGCATCTTGCCTTTTCGGCAGCCGGCGGCGACGAACACCGCGTCGAACTCTTCACGCAGCGCCGCGAACGTGACGTCGCGGCCGATCTCCACGCCGAGGCGGAGCTCGACGCCGAGATGCCGGATGAAGCCGACCTCGCGGTCGATGAGCTCGCGGGGCAGGCGGTAGGCCGGAATGCCGAGCCGCATCATGCCGCCGACCACCGGCGCCGCGTCGAAGACGGTCGCGTGGTGGCCCATGAGCGCCAGGTCGTGGGCGCACGCGAGCCCCGCCGGCCCGGCGCCGATCACGGCGACGCGTCCGGCGCGTGGGGCCGGCGGGCGCGGCCGCTCCACCACGCGGGCGATCTCGTCGAAGCCCGCCTGGCTCTCGACGCCGTATCGCTCGGTGACGACGCGCTTCATCGCGCGGATGGCAATCGGTGCGTCGATCTGGCCGCGGCGGCACGCCGCCTCACACGGGTGCGCGCACACGCGCCCGCAGATCGACGCGAGCGGATTCGGCGCGCGTGCCAGGAGGTACGCCTCGCGGTACCGCCCCTGGGCGATGAGGCTCACGTACCCGCCGGCGTTGGTGTGCACCGGGCAGGCGGCGCGGCACGGGACATTGGTTTCCAGGTAGCCGGGGATCGGAACAGACATTCGCGCGCTGTCGCGGACTGCAACGTCTATTCCCCGAGAGCGTCAATCGGCTTGCGCGGCACAGGCGCGAGTAATCGGCGCCTTCGTCCGTTCGCGCCCGGCGCAGGCGCGGAATGTTTTCCCAGTTCGGGGAAAATTCCGCGCGCGCGCGGGCGCTGTGACCTCAGCCGCGTGGAATCGGCAGCCGCTCCAGGATCCGCGCGACCGCTTCCTCCACTTGCCGGTCCATCCAGTCCTGTTTGTCGAGGACGCCGCTGATGCTCCGCTCCGACCATCCTCGCCAGACGAGCCGGCCGGTACGCGTCTCGACGAGATCCAGCGTCAGCGTGCCGGCGTCATACACCTCGGCCCGGCAGTCGTCGCAATACCCGTATTTCTGATCCATCTCGTTCACGTCGATGCGCTGCGTGATGTTCATGTGGTAGTGCAGCACCAGATCGGCCGACTCCGTTTCCGTCTGCTCGAAGCCGCGTGCCGCGAAGCGCGCGTCGGCGGCCTTCTGCAGCCGGTCGCGGAAGAACGTGTTGTTGTCGAGGCGTGGGTCGCCGGTGGTGAACGTATCGGCCGCCCCCCACGCATAGGTCCGGTACTGCGAGAAATCGGCCCGGCGATCGACATACGACCGCACGGCCACGGCACAGCCCGAGAGGGCAATCGCCGCCAGAGCCGTGGCGGCCGAGGCCGCGAGCCAGGTCGGTCGAATCGGTGTCATCTGGGGCCTCCCTTCTCAAGGGCCGCACGGGCCGCCAGTTGCGCGCCGCCCGGCATCGTCGCCAGCATCCCCGCGACCGCGTCGTTGATGGCCGCAGCCATCCGATCGGGGCTACGGAGGATGTCGGCCACGCCGTGCCGCGCCCAGCCGCGCCAGACCAGCCGCCCGGTGCGCGCGTCGAGGACGTCGAGGATCAGCATGCCGGCGTCGAATTCCATGACGCGCACGCCGCACGCTTCGTCATAACAGGCGCCACCCCGCGCGCGGTCGAACGGGTCGACGGCGATACGGCGTGTGACGCTGGCGTGATAGTGAATCAGCAGATCGGGATCCGTCACGGGCTCGTCGCCGAAGCCCTTCTGGGCGAGGCCTCGCTGCACCGCGCCCTCGACGTAGTCCTGGAAGTAGGCGTTTTCGGCCAGCCGCGGGTCCTCGGGCGGCAGCGGGTCGGGCGGGGCCCAGTCGTAGCTGCGGTATTGCGCGAAGTCCATGCTCCGCTCGACGTAGGAGCCGGCGTGCCGGGCGGCGCACGCGGCGCCAGCCCCCGCCAGGAGCGCCGCGATGAGCACGGTGACGAGCATGCGAACGGATTGCGGTGGTGGAGGTTTCATGGCGCTTCCTGTAGGGCAACGGCAATGCCATCGGGTGCGTGGGTGGTATTTCCCGCCATTCCACGCCCATCTGGCCGCGAAGCAGGGCCGACGTTGCGGCGGACGGCGAAATACTCGCGATCGACCGGAAAGAAGACGCAGCGGGATGGCGCCCCACGGGCTACCGGCGCTGGTACGAAGGATGCTCACCTCTGGCGCAGGAGGGCGGTATGGGTCTGACGATTTCACGCATCCTCGTGCCGGTCGATTTCAGCGCGTACTCGGAGCGTGCGCTCGACTACGCGATCGCGCTCGCTGCCCGCCTCGACGCGTCGCTGCATCTGCTGCACGTGGTCGAGGATCCGATGGTGACGGGTGCGCTGGTCCCTGAAGGCGTGATGACGGACTTCGCCGAGCTGCGGGCCGAGCTCATGGCCGACGCCGAGCAGCGGCTGCTGGCGTACCGCGGGCAGGCCGAGCGCGCGGGCGTGCCGGTGGTCACCGCCGCGCGGTGGGGGTTCACCTCGGCCACCATCCTGGAGTACGCCGCGGGGCTCAACATCGATCTCGTCGTCATGGGGACGCACGGCCGGACCGGGATGGCGCACCTGCTCATGGGAAGCGTGGCCGAGCGCGTCGTGCGTCAGGCCGCATGTCCGGTGCTGACGGTCCGTCACGGCGTCGGCGGCGAGGAGCAGGTCGAGCCGTTGGAGCACGCGGTCGTAGGCAGTAGGCAGTAGGCAGAGGCGCTCGTGGCGCACTCGATCAATCTTCAGGTGGCCGGGCGGCTGGAGGAGGCGGCCCGTCTCCTCCGCGGCCAGGGCGCGGGTCCGTACCGGGTGCAGGCCTACCGGCACGCCGCGATGACCGTGCGCGGCAGTGCGCGGCCGGTTGATGAGATCTATCGGCAAGAGGGGATCGACGGGCTGAAAGCGCTACCCGGCATCGGCGACAGCATTGCCCGCGCGATCCGGGAGCTCGTGGTGCACGGGCGCCTGCCGATGCTGGATCGGCTGCGCGGCGAGGCCGATCCCGTGCGGCTGCTCGCGTCGGTGCCAGGTATCGGTCTCCGGCTCGCCGATCGCCTCCACGAAGAGCTGGGACTTGAAACGCTCGCAGACCTCGAGACGGCTGCCCACGACGGTCGCCTCGAGACGATTGCCGGCTTTGGCGACAAGCGTCTGGCCGGCATTCGCGACTCGCTGGCGCATCGGCTCGGACGTCTGCGCCGAAGCCCCGTCGTGGCTCCGCCGCCGCCGGTCGGCGAGCTGATCGACGTGGATCGTGAGTACCGAACTCAGGCGGCCGCCGGACAGCTGCCGCGCATCGCGCCGCGGCGGCTCAATCCGTCTGGCGCCGCGTGGTTGCCGGTCCTTCATACCCGCCGCGGCCGCCGGGCCTATACCGCGCTGTTTTCGAATACCCCGCGGGCGCACCGGGCGGGCAAGACGTCCGACTGGGTGGTGCTCTACGAAGACGAGGGAAGCGGGGAACGGCTGTACACCGTGATTACGGCCGATCGCGGCCCGTGTGCCGGTCGGCGCGTCGTGGCCGGCCGCGAGGCCGAGTGCGAGGCGTACCACGCGGCGCGAACGCCCGAAAGGATCGCGTCATGATCGAGCTGCGGCGGATTCTGTGCCCTGTTGATTTCTCGGACTACTCGCGGCACGCGCTCGACCACGCCACCACGCTCGCCCGGTGGTACGAGTCGGCGGTCGACGTCCTCTACGTCCACCCGATCGTGCCGGTCGCCGCGTCGGCGCCAGGCGCGCCGCTCTATACCCCCCTCATGACCACCGAACGCGATCGGGATGAAGTCCTGCGCTCGGTGCGCAGCTTCGCCGGCAGCCGGCCCGACGACGACCTGGTCATGCACTGTGACGTGATCGAGGGTTCGGCGGCGCCGGTCATCCTGGACCGCGCGCGGGAGCTGTCGAGCGATCTCATCGTGATGGGGACGCACGGCCGCTCGGGGTTCGAGCGGCTGCTGCTTGGATCGATCACCGAGAAGGTGCTGCGCAAGGCCTCGTGTCCGGTCCTGTCGGTGCCGCCGCGCGTCCATGGCGTCGCCCATACGCCGCCGCTGTTCACCCGCATCCTGTGTGCCGTCGACTTCTCCGACTGCTCGATGAGGGGCCTCGACTACGCGATGTCCATCGCGCAGGAGGCCGACGCGGGCCTCACGGTCCTGCATGTGCTCGACGTGCCGCTCGAGGTGCAGGAGTTCTTCGCGGGCGATTCGGACGTGTTCAGCACCTACACGGCGCGCGCACGCGCGGAACGGCAGGCACGGCTGCGCACCGCCGTGCCCGACGCGGTCCGCGCGTACTGCACGGTGGAGACGCTGCTGGCGGAAGGGAAGGCTGCGCCCGAGGTGCTCCGGGTCGCCGCCGAGCAGCAGAGCGACCTCATCGTCATCGGCATTCACGGCCGCGGCGCGGCCGATCTGCTGTTCTTCGGCTCCACCGCCCAGCAGGTCGTGCGCGAGGCGAACTGCCCGGTGCTGACGTTGCGAAGATAGGCGTTCGGGGCGTTCGGATCGTTCGAACGATCCGAACGATCCGAACGATCCGAACGATCCGAACGATCCGAACGATCCGAACGATCCGAACGATCCGAACGATCCGAACGCCCCGAACGCTTCAAGCCGCCTTGACCGCCTTCGGCCGCTCGTGGATCTCGATCCGCCGCGGCTTCGCCTCGGCCTTGGCCGGCAGCGGCACGCCCACCTCGAGTACGCCGTCGGTGAAGGTCGCGGTGATGTCTTCGAACTTCGCCCCTTCCGGCAGCGGCACCGCGCGGAAAAAGCTCCCGTACTCGCGCTCGCACCGGAAGTAGTTGTCCTTCTTCTCCTCCGCCTCGCTCTTCCGCTCGCCGGAGATTGTCAGGTACCCGTCCGTCACCTCGATCTTCACGTCGTCTTTCGTCATGCCCGGCAGATCGACCCTGGTGAAGAGCCGGTTGTCCTTCTCGAACACGTCGATTTCAGGGGCCCAGCCGGTCGTGCGAAGCGCCGAGAACCGGCGGGGCCAGTGGAACGACGGCCAGAAGGAGTCGTCGAAGTCGAAGATGCGATCGAAGTCGGACGTCATCTCCCGCAGCAGCCCGAACGGATCGCGGCCGGGCCGCCGGTGAATCAGTCCCGTTGACATGATGCGCCTCCTGCGCAGGCAAACCCATGCCCACGCCAACACGCTCCAGAACGCAACGACCGTACCTCGCCCACCCGGCGCGGCAGCCGTGTGCTGGTGCCCACGACCGCGCCGCCTCGCGCCGTGCACGAAAATCTCGGCGCACGGCGTGAAGAAGTCCGCGCGTGGGCGGCGAGGGGCGGCGCCAGATGCGGGAGCCCGCTGGCTCCGGACTTGCTGCATGAATCAGTCATGGCAACCATGACTTTGACCGAAACGGACGTCCGCGTGCGCGAGCAGGTCCGGCGGCAGCTCGACTGGGATCCCGACGTCGACAACAGCGCCATCGGCATTGTGGCGAAGAACGGCGTGATCACCCTGACCGGCTTCATCGACAGCTACGCCGGCAAACTGGCGGCCGAGCGCGCCGCCAAGCGTGTGCGGGGCGTCCGGGCGGTCGCCAACGACATCGATGTCCGGCTGAAGCTCGGTCGCACCGACCCCGACATCGCTCGCGACGCCGCGCGCGCCCTCGAACTGCGCATCGGCGTCCCCGAAGGCGTCCAGGCGGTGGTCCACGACGGCCACGTGACGCTGACCGGCAAGGTGAGCTGGATCGCGCAGCGGAAGAACGCCGAGAAGGCCGTGGCGCACGTGCGCGGCGTTCGCGGCGTCTTCAATCACATCGAGGTCACGCCGGACCGCACCCATCAGGACGTGCGCCGCCGGATCGTCGAGGCGCTGCACCGCCAGGCGGATGTCAACGCGCGCCATATCTCGGTCGGCATCAGCGGCGAGGTCGCGGTGCTGACGGGCACGGTCGGTACGTGGAACGAGCGCGAGGCGGCCGAACGCGCGGCGACCGATGCGCCCGGCATCCGCTGGGTCGACAACCGCATTGTCGTCGAGCCCGTCGACCGTGGCGACGCGGACGAGGTCTGTTGAGGGGTTTCTGCCCGCGGCGCGAAATTCTCCCCGCCGCGGCGTTCGAGCGGCGTGACGCCGATGCCACGACGCGCCTGCGCGCGTGGTACGGCCATTGCTCAGGTGGCCGCAACATGACCGAGACGATCGACCCTTCGGTGCGCGCCCTCATTCGGGCCGAGTACCGCGAGATGCCGGGCATGTGCCTCACCGTCGCGCAGGCCGCGCGCCTCTTCAACATCGACCCCGGGGCGTGCGCGCGGGCGCTCGAGACCCTGGTGGCCGACGGCACGCTCCGGACCAACGGGCGCGAGTTCCTCGCCCGGACGTCCGGCCGCCACGCGGTGTAGTGCCCGGCGCTCACGTCATGTCCCGCGAGTCGTTGCACGTTGAGCCGCGCGGGGCGGTCGGCGTTGCGCGCCATTACATCCGCGACCTCGTGTACGGCGCCAACGACGGCATTATCACGACGTTCGCCGTCGTTGCCGGTGTGGCCGGCGGGTCGTTGTCGCAGATGGCGGTGCTCGTGGTCGGCGCCGCCAACCTGGCCGCCGACGGCGTCGCGATGGGCGTCGGCAACCTGCTGGCAATCCGGGCCAATGAGAGCGCGCTGGCCGCCGAAGGTCTCCCGGAGCAGGAAGCGCATCCGTGGAAGCATGGCTTCGCAACACTCGTGGCATTCGTCGGTGCCGGCATGCTGCCGCTGGTCCCCTACCTCCTGCCCCTCGGCCCGGGGAGTCACCTCCCAGCCTCGGCCGCGCTCACGATGGCGTCCCTCTTCGGCGTCGGCGTGGCGCGCGCGGCCGTCACCCGCGACCACTGGCTGCAGACAGGATTCGAGATGCTCGCGCTGGGCGGCCTGGTGGCGGCCGCCGCGTACGGGACGGGCGCGCTCGTCGCGGCGGTGGCCCGCTGAGCCGGCGCGGAAGTTGCTCAGTCCTCCGTCAACCACGGGAAAGTAACCATTTGACGGGGGATCCTCCCCAGGGACTGGGGAAAAATTCCCCGCGGGGACGAGGCTGATGACTACTGCACATGTGCTCATCGTCGACGACGAGGATCTGGTCCGCTGGTCGCTGCGGGAGCGGCTCGCGCGTGAGGGCTACACCGTCAAGGAGGCCGGCACGGCCGCGGCGGCACTGGAGCAGATGGCCGAGGAGGTCGATCTGGTGCTCCTCGACTTCCGCCTGCCCGACGGCGACGGCCTCACGCTGCTGCGGCGCATCAAGGAAATCGCACCCGACACGCTCGTGATCCTGATGACGGCGCATTCGACGGTGCAGAACGCGGTCGAGGCGATGCAGCTCGGCGCCTATCACTACGTGAACAAGCCGTTCAACCTCGACGAAGTGGCGCTCATCGTCGAAAAGGCGCTCGAAACGAGCCGGCTCCGCCGCGAGGTGCGGACGCTCCGCACGAGCCAGGGGCGCGAGTACGGCTTCGACGCGATCATCGGCGGCTCGCCGGCGATGGTGCAGGCGAAACGGCTCATGGCGAGGGTCGCGTCGAGTCCGGCGTCGACCGTGCTGCTGACGGGCGAAACCGGCACGGGCAAGGATCTGGCCGCGAAGGTCATTCACTACAACAGCGAGCGCGCGACGCGGCCCTTCGTCAATATCACCGCCTCGGCGCTGCCCGAGCAGCTCCTCGAGAGCGAGCTGTTCGGCCACGAACGTGGCGCCTTCACCGACGCGCGCCAGCAGAAGCGTGGGCTGGTGGAAATCGGCGACGGCGGCACCGTGTTCCTCGACGAGATCGGCGAGATGACGGCGGGACTGCAGGCGAAGCTGCTGCGCTTCCTCGAGGAGAAGACGTTCAAGCGGGTCGGCGGGCTGGCCGATATCCGCGTCGACGTGCGCGTGATTGCGGCGACCAACCGCGATCTGGAGTCGGACGTGCGCGCGGGCAAGTTCCGCGAGGACCTGTTCTACCGCCTGCAGGTGATGCCCATCGCGCTCCCGCCGCTGCGGGAGCGGACCGGTGACATCCCGCTGCTCGTCAACTACTACATCGACCGGTACAACCGCGAGTTCAAGAAGCGGGTGCGCGGCGTCCTGCCGGAGGCGATGGCGCTCCTCGAGCGGTACGGCTGGCCCGGCAACATCCGCGAGCTGCGGAACGCCATCGAGCGCGCGATGTTGCTGATGGACCGCGAGCGGCTGGAGCCGCACGACTTCACGACGCTGTCGCGTCCGGCGGAGGGGCCCCTTCAGTTCCAGCTCCCGCCCCACGGCGTGGTGCTCGAGGACGTGGAGCGCCAGCTGCTCGTGCAGGCGCTCGAGCGGGCGCACGGCAACCAGACGCACGCCGGGCACCTGCTCGGGATCAACCGCGACCAGGTGCGCTACCGCATCGAGAAGTTCGGCCTCGCGCGCCCACACCACGGGCGCGTGGGCGAGATCGAGCGGGCGGCGGATCTGACGCACGCCTGAGGACCGGGGCGATGCACGAACTGCTGACGACGATCGAGGCGAGTGCCCTTGCCACGTTCCTTCGCGAGTCGACGAGCGTCTGGGCCTATCCGACGGTGCTGATGCTGCACACGGTCGGCCTGGCGCTGCTCGTCGGCTTGAACGCCGCGTTCGATCTCCGCCTCCTCGGGATCGGACGCGGCGTGCCGCTCGAGGCGATCGAAACCTGGTTCCCGGTCATGTGGATCGGGTTCTGGCTGAATCTGGTGACCGGCGTGCTGTTGTTCGTGACCGATCCGATCCGGCTGGGGACGACGACGGTCTTCATCAGCAAGCTGGGGATCGTCGCGGCGGGCGTGGTGCTGATTCCGCTGCTGCAGCGCGCGGTGTACGGCGCCGGCGCGGGCCCGGGCCAGGCCCCGCGGATCCCACCAGCGGCGAGAGCCTACGCGGTCCTGTCGCTGCTCATCTGGACGGCGGCCATCGTCACGGGCCGTCTCATGGCCTACGTCTCGGAGATCTAGCGATGGAACAGTTCAAGGCCTGGCTCGACGCGGCGCTCGCCTCCACCGCCTGGGACGAGACGCTCATCGCGTTCCTCCATTCGACGGCACTCTCGCAGTGGGTGGTCAACGGCCAGTGGGTCTGGCCGATCGCCGAAACGCTCCACTTCATCGGCCTCGCGCTGCTCATCGGCATCATCGCTCCGCTCGACGCGCGGCTGATCGGGTTCATGCCGCGGGTGCCGATCGCCGCCCTTCACCGCCTCGTGCCGTGGGCGATCGGGGGGTTCGCCCTCTGCCTCGCGACGGGTCTGATCTTCTTCGTCGGCACGCCCGAACAGTACGTCCTGAACGAGTCGTGGTGGATGAAGATCCTCTTTCTCGCCATTGCCGGCGCGAACATGCTGGCCTTCGAGACGACACAGCGCCGGCGTGCCGACGCGCTGCCCGCCGGCGCGCCCACGCCGCCTGCGTTCAAGGTCATCGGCAGCCTCTCGCTCGCGTCCTGGTTCCTCGTCCTCTACTGGGGACGGATGCTGCCGTTCGCGGTGGGAGCGTCGTTCTGACAGGGTGCCCGGGTACGACGGTGCGCTCCAGCGTGCTCTAAACCTGAATCCACTTGTGTTGAGTGTAGGGGCCCGCTCAGCCGGCTCCTGGGCCGCTTGAAAGCGGCCCCCACGATCCGCAACCGACGTGAAGTCCGGTCCCTGGAGTGCGAGGGGGCACCTTCCACCTCCGTCACATTCCCTCCGCCAGCGCGTTGACCGGCAGTGTCAGCCTGAAGACGCAGCCGCCCACGTCGGGGCAGTCAAGCGTCAGCGTCCCGTGGTGGAGCTCGGCGGTCCGCCGCGCGATGGGCAGCCCGAGGCCGCCGCCGCGCGCCTTGGTGGTGAAGAACGGCTCGAACACCCGTTCGCGCAGGGGGGCTGGAATGCCGGGGCCGCTGTCGCGAATGTCGATCGTGCACTGCGTGTCGTGGCGGCCGATCACCACGGCGATGTGGCCGCGGCTGTGCATCGCCTGCGCCGCGTTCAGGAACAGATTGACGACCGCGGCGCGCAGGAGATCCGCGTCGGCGACGAGGCTGGCGTCGGGCCCGTCGATGACGACGTCGACGGCGGCGCCCGCCGGGTCCCGCCGCACGACCGACGCCGCTTCCATGAGCAGCGGCCGCAGCTCCACGCAGGAGGGCTGTGGCGGACGCGGGCGTGCAAAGAGCATCAGGTCGTTGATGAGGTCGCCGAGCGCGTCAATGCGGGCCACCACGTCGAGCATGACCGGCACGTCGGGATCGCCCGCCGGCCGGCGCGCCAGGAGCACTTGCAGGACGCCCTTGATCCCGGCGAGCGGATTCCGGACCTCGTGCGCGACGACGGCCGCCATTTCTCCGAGCCGGGCGAGCGCCGCCTGTTGCGCGAGGCGTTCCTCCGCCGCCTTCCGCGCCGTGATGTCGGCGCGGATGGCGATGTACTGGTAGGGCTTCCCCTTCGCGTCGAGCAGCGGCACGATCGTGGTGTCGACCCAGTACAGCGTGCCGTCCTTCGCGCGATTGCGGATCTCGCCGTGCCACACGCGCCCGCCCGCAATCGTCCGCCACAAGTCGCGCATGAACGGCTTCGGGTGGTAGCCGGAGTTGATGATGCGGTGGTCCTGGCCGAGCAGCTCCTCGCGTGAGTACTTCGAGATCTCGCAGAACTTGTCGTTGGCGTAGGTAATCCGCCCCGCGACATCCGTCACCGCGACGATGGCGGCGTAGTCGAGCGCCCGCTTGATGTCGGCGAGCTGCTGCACGTCGGAGGGGATCTGTGTCATACCCCGCTATACTGAGCCGTGCCCGCCGCCACGCTGCTCATCGTCGACGACGAAGCCCTGGTACGCTGGTCCCTGCGCGAGCGGCTCTCCCGCGACGGCTACGACATCCGGGAAGCGGGCAGTGCCGCGGACGCGATCGCGCAGATCTCCGGCGACATCGATCTCGCGCTGCTCGACTACCGGTTGCCCGACGGCGACGGCCTCGACCTGCTGCGGCGCATCAAGGCGCAGGCGCCCGAGATCCAGGTGATCCTGATGACCGCCTTCTCGACGGTCGAGAACGCCGTCGAGGCGATGAAGCTGGGCGCCTTTCACTACGTCAACAAGCCGTTCAACCTCGACGAGGTGGCGCTGCTGGTCGACAAGGCGCTCGAGACGACGCGGCTGCGCCGGGAGGTGCGCTCGCTGCGCACGAGCCAGGGGCGCGAGTTCGGCTTCGATGCGATCGTCGGGGCGTCGCCCGCCATGCACGAGGTCAAGGCGCTCCTGGCGCGCATCGCGGCGAGCCCGGCGTCGACGGTACTGCTGACGGGAGAGACCGGCACCGGCAAGGACCTGGCGGCCAAGGCCATCCACTACAACAGCGACCGCGCCGCCCGGCCGTTCGTCAACATCACCGCCTCGGCGCTGCCCGAGCAGCTCCTCGAGAGCGAGCTCTTCGGCCATGAACGCGGCGCCTTCACCGACGCCCGGCAGCAGAAGCGTGGCCTGGTCGAGTCGGCCGACGGCGGCACCGTCTTTCTCGACGAGATCGGCGAGATGACGGCGGGACTGCAGGCGAAGCTGCTGCGCTTTCTCGAGGAAAAGACGTTCAAGCGCGTCGGCGGGCTGGCCGACATCCGCGTCGATGTCCGCGTGATTGCGGCCACGAACCGGAACCTCGACGAGGAGGTGAGGGCCGGGAAGTTCCGCGAGGACCTCTTCTATCGCCTGCAGGTCATGCCGGTCGTCCTGCCGCCGCTGCGCGAGCGGCGCGGCGACATCCCGCTCCTGGCAGCCTTCTACATCGACCGGTTCAACCGTGAGTTCAAGAAGCGCGTCCGCGGGCTTGCGCCGGCGGCGGTGAAGCTCCTCGAGCAATACGCGTGGCCGGGGAACGTGCGTGAGCTGCGGAATGCGATCGAGCGCGCGATGCTGCTCAACGATCGGCCGTTGCTCGACCCCGACGACTTCACGACGCTCACCCGCACGACTGCGCCTACGCAGTTCAGGCTGCCGCCGGACGGCATCAACCTCGAGGAGCTCGAACGGGGGCTGCTCGTGCAGGCGCTCGAGCGCGCCGGCGGCAACCAGACCCGGGCCGCCGAGCTGCTCGGCATTAATCGCGATCAAGTGCGCTACCGCATCGAGAAGTTCGGTCTGCTGCCCGCGCGAGGCGCATCGGCCTAGTCACTTTCTAGGCGACCGTCGCAACGGCACCCGGCGCGCCGACCACGACGTCGGCGCACAGCCGCTTGCCGTGCGTCGTCATGACTGGACATGCCGCGCCGCGGATCACGTGTTCGGCGACGCTCCCTATCAGGAGGTGCGCCAGACCGGTGCGGCCGTGGGTCCCCATCAGGATCAGATCGAAGCCGTTGTCGCCGGCATAGTCGACGATCGTCTTCGCCACCGGCCCGAAGAACGCTTCGGACGTCAGCCGTCCGCTCGACTGGTCGGCTCCGGTGACGCGGTGTGACAGGCGTTCGCGGGCGTCGCGGAGCCTGGCCGCGCGCGCTTCCGGCGGCTGGGTCACGAACACTTCAGCGCCGAACGGGCCCGCGATCTGTTCGTCGTCGAGCACGTGGAGCAGATGAACGGAGGCACCGAATCGACGCTGCAGCAGCCGCGCGTAGTCGAGCGCCGCGTCCGAGGGCCCGCTGAAGTCGGTCGGCACGAGGATCCGCCTGAACGTGGCCGCGGCGGCCGGCTCGTGCTGCACCGTGAGAACGGGGCACGGCGCGCCGCGGACGACCGTCTCGGCGACGCTGCCCATCAGCAGGTGCGCCACGCCAGTCCGGCCATGCGTGCCCATGACGATGAGGTCGATGTCGGCGGTGTTGGCGTAAGTCAGGATGGCGTCGGCCGGCGCGGTTCGTTCCACCACGCGAGTGGTCAGGGATCGACTGCGATCCTCGTGGACCAGACGATCCCGTATCTCCCGCAGGGCGGCCGGCTCGGCCGGGGCGCCGTCCTCATGCGGGGCCGTCAGCCGTTCGGCGGTGACGTGCAGCAGATGCAGCGCGCTGTTCCACGTTTGCGCGAACGCCCGAGCGTGCGCGAGTGCGGCCTCGGACGGGGCGCTGAAATCGGTCGGCACGAGGATGCGGCCAAACATGGCGGTCTCCTTCTGTGCCCGAATCCCTGAGCAGACTGCGTACCAGCGCTGATTCCAGCGGAAATTACGGCGATCCCGCAGGATAGTCCCACGCCGGCCACCGGATTTTTCGCGGCGGTGGGGCGAAATCCGGGTCATGGGCCAGGGCTCACGCCGGCGGCAGGCGGCGGATCTTCATCCCGAGCGCGGCCAGAAAAGCGAGGATCAACAGCGTGGCGATGCCAAGGCCCAGGCGCCGGACCTGCAGCTCCCGCATGGCGGCGTCGCCCGTCTCATGCGCGCGCCGCGCGGCCGCGAGCCCTTCGGCAGCGGTCGTCGAGAATGGCGCGTCGGCAAAGGCGTGGACGAGGGTGCGCGACTGGACCTGGTGCTCGCGCGCGAGCTGCAGCGCGAGCCGCCCCTCATCCACGAGCATGCCGGCGCGCTCGGCGCGCGTCAGGAGCGTGTCGGCGGCCGACACCGCCGCCTGCAGCTCGTCGAGCCGGCGCCGGATGGTGACGATGATGCCGCCGCTGTCGCCGGCGGCGTCGTGACACTGCTCGCAGACGGCGCCTTTCTCGACGCCGACCCAGTGATCCGCTGGCGAGGCAATCTGATGGTTGCCGTGGCAGACGAGGCACTCCGCCTGTCCGAGCGCGTCGAAGATGTCGCGTTTCGGGCTCGCGCGGAACAACTCGGCTTCGCGGAGATGGCACTGCGCGCAGACGTTCGACACCGACGCGACGCCGGGCGGGGTGGCCCCGTGGCTCCCGTGGCAGGAGACGCACGTCGGGGCGGAGGTGTCGCCTCGTGTGACGAGCGCGGCGGCATGCACGCTGGCGCGCCACTCATCCGGGGGCGTCGGCGTGCGGCCGAAGGGGGCCATGCGCGCCCCGTCGCCGTGGCAGCGGGCGCAGGTCGTCAGGATGTTGAGCGGCGCGACCGGCGATCGCGCGTCGCGCACGCGCCGGATGCCGTGCGCGTCATGGCAGTCGGTGCAGGTGGCGACGCGGCCATCGCCCGCCTCCATGCGCTTGCCGTGGGCGCTCGTCCGGTACTGCAGGTACTGGTCGACGCGCACCTGGGGATCGAACTTCCGCATGAACGCCGCGTCGCTGTGACAGCTCGAGCACAGGGGGGCGATCGCCGTCCTCTCGGGCGCGGTGTAGCGGCCTGGCGGGTTCGTCTTGTGACACGCGGCGCAGGTCAGGCCCGCACCGGCGTGCACGTCGTCCTTGAACGCCGCGGTGGCGCTCTCGGACGTCGTTTGCGCCGTGGCGTCGCCGGCGAGGAAGGCGGCGATGACCAAGACGCACCGTCGCACCTGCACTCCCACCGTCATGGCGTCACCGTCCTGAGCGCCAGCGCCGTCATCGCGCTCATGAAGAGCAGCGCGGCGGCGCCGGCCCAGACCACGGCCGCCCGCGCCCTGGCCGATGATCCGGCGAGCAGCGGCAAGAGCAGCGCGACGCCCGCGCCGGCTCCCATGACCGCCACGGCGACGAGCTCACCATTCACGCCCGCCACGGTCGGCGGCACGTGCTTCAACGTTTCGAACGCCCACAGGAAATACCACTCGGGGCGGATGCCGGCGGGCGCTGGCGCAAACGGGTCGGCCTTGGCGCCGAGCTCCCACGGATACAGCGTGGCCAGGGCAGCGAGCACCGCGAGCACGGCGGTCCATGCGAACAGGTCGCGGAGCAGGAAGTGGGGGAGAAACGGAATCGAGCGCACCGCCGCAGGGTCTGATGCGTCCTGCGCTTCAACCGAGGGCGGCACGCTCATGCCATGGCCCTGCACGAGCAGCAGGTGGAACGCGACGAGGACCGTTGCCACGGCCGGCAGAATCGCCACGTGGAAGCCGAACAGACGCGTGAGCGTCGCGCCGGTGACCTCGTCACCGCCGCGCAGAAACCGGACGAGGGCGTCGCCGGCGAGGGGAACCGTCGCCGCGATGTCGGTGCCGACGCGGGTTGCGAAGAAGGAGACCTCGTTCCACGGGAGGAGATACCCGGTGAAGCCGAAGCCGAGCGTGAGCAGGAGCAGCACCACGCCCGACATCCACGTGAGCTCGCGGGGCCGGCGGTAGGCGTGCAGAAAGAGCACGCTGAACAGGTGCGCGAACGCGCTCGCGACCATCAGGTTCGCCGACCACGCGTGAATCGACCGCACGAGCCACCCGAACGGCACGCGCGACACGATGAACTGCACGCTCTCGTACGCCTCGGCCGCGCTCGGGCGGTAGTAGAGCAGGAGCAGCGCGCCGGTGCCCACCTGGATCAGGAAGAGAAACAGCGTCATCCCGCCGAAGTAGTACCAGACCGAGTAGCGATGGTGCGGCACGCGCTTGTGCCGCAGCATCGCGATCACGCCCGAGAGCGGGAGCCGTTCCTCGAGCCAGGCTTTCATGATCGTCGTGTGATCGTGATTTCGTCCCCGGCGACGTCGACGTCGTACGGATCGAGCGGACGCGGCGGCGGTCCGGCGACGTTGCGGCCGTTCAGGTCGTACTCGCCGTTGTGACAGGCGCACCAGATGCGATGCAGGTCGGGGCGGTACTGCACGGTGCAGTCCAGGTGCGTGCACGTGGCGGAGAACGCGCGCAGCTCCCCTCCGGCGGTTCGGATGACGATGGCGGGCCGGGCGCCGAAGGGTACCACTCGCGCCGAGTTGGGGGTCAGCGCCTGCGCGCTCCCGGCATTGACCGAGAGCGCCGCCGCTTCCGGCACGTCGGGCGGAGCGAGGTACCGCACCATCGGATAGACGATTGACGCCAGCACGCCGCCGCCCGACAGGCCAAGCAGCCAGTTGAGTACGCCACGCCGTCCGCCCCCGTGTTCTGCCAGGTTCATGACGTCAGCCCTCCGAACGTTAACGCGTCATGGAATTTTCCGGCATCTGCGGAAAATTCCCCAGAATTCACATGCCTGAATCCCCGCGATCGGGCGCAATCCGCCACAATACGGCGGTCTGCGGGTCTGCGGGCGGGCATCATCCTTGCCAAGTGAGTGTGCAGTCATAGGAGGTGGACGTGGACAACTGGGTCAGAGTCGCGCTCCTCGGTGTTCTGCTCGCGGGAAGCGCCAGTATCGCGGAGGCACAGTCGCCCGTCGAGAAGGGGCTGCAGGTCTACACGGCGCAGAAGTGCGTCATCTGCCACTCCATCGGCGGGAAAGGGAACGCCAAGGGCGTGCTCGACGGCGTCGGGACGAAGCTGTCCTCCGATCAGATCCGCCAGTGGATCGTCAACGCGCCCGAGATGGCGGCCAAGGCGAAGGCCGAGCGGAAGCCGCCGATGAAGCCGTACGCGTCGCTGCCGAAGGAGGAGCTCGACGCGCTCGTCGCCTACCTGGCCGGCCTCACGAAGTGAGGGTCGTCATGCGCACAACCTGCGTTCTAGCCCTGATCGTGCTCCAGCTGCCGGCGCTTGCGTTCGCGCAGGGCGCCGCGGCGCGTGGAGAAAAAGTCTACGCGGAGCAGAAATGCATCGTCTGCCACTCGATCGCGGGGAAAGGGAACCAGAAGGGCCCGCTTGACGACGTGGGGTCGAGGCTGTCGGCCGAGGAGATCCGGCTCTGGATGGTCGATCCCGCGACGATGACAGCCAAGACGAAGGCGGCGCGCAAGCCGCCGATGAAGGGGTACGCGAGTCTCTCGAAGGACGACCTCGAGTCGGTCGTCGCCTACATGCTGAGCCTGAAGAAGAAGTAGCGAAGAAGCAGAATCGAGGGGTCGGTGCGGCTGTGGCGTGGACTGCTGGGAGTCCTGGTGAGCGGCGCGCTCACCGCACCGGGTCTTGTCGCGCAGGCGCCCGACAACGATACCTGTCAGACCTGTCACGCCGAGCCGTCGATGGTGCGCGCCGACGGCCGTCCCGTCGTCGTGGCTCCCGAGCCGTTCAGGGCGTCGGTGCACGCCGCGATGAGCTGCGTGGACTGCCACGCCGATCTCGCGAAGACGACCGACTTTCCCCATCCGGAACGTCTCGCTCCCGTCAACTGCGGGAGCTGTCATGACGAGCCGGCCGCCGGGCTCGGCCGGAGCGTGCACGGCATGCTGAGCGGCATGGCCGCGCTCCAGTGCAGCTCCTGCCACGGGCAGGCGCACGAGATCCGCCCATCGGGCGACTTCGAGTCGCGTACGCACAAGCTGCAGGTCGCGGAGACGTGCGCGGCGTGTCATGGCGGGATCGCGGGCCCCGGCGTGCGGCGCGGTCCGGCGGTGGCCGGCCAGTTCGCCGACAGCATTCATGCCATGGCGCTCGAGCGGACGACGGTGGCGCCGACGTGCACCGACTGCCACCGCAGCCACGACATCGTTCGCAAGACCGACTCGACCAGTCCAGTGCATCCGGCGAACATCCCCGCCACCTGCGGCACCTGCCACGGGGAGCAGCGCCGGGTATACGGCGACAGCATCCACGCCACGGCGCTCGCCGGCGGCAACGCGCGCGCGCCGCAGTGCGCGTCGTGCCATACGGCGCACCGGATGATCGCCACCGCGAGCGACGAGTGGCAGCTCGGCGCGGTGGAGCAGTGCGGCACCTGCCATCGTGAGGCGCTCGCGACCTATCGCGACAGCTTCCATGGCCAGGTCACCGCGCTCGGCTTCGTTCCCGTGGCCAAGTGCGCCGACTGCCACCGTTCGCACCAGGTGCATCCCTCCAGCGACGCGCGATCGAGCGTTGC
>Ga0233425_10005777_pt1 | contig 19144 bp, 15 predicted proteins | sample Watercolumn_Towu_2_FD_181712 | JGI IMG/M metagenome (GOLD analysis project Ga0233425, IMG submission 181712) | Freshwater microbial communities from Lake Towuti, South Sulawesi, Indonesia - Watercolumn_Towuti2014_140_MG | ecosystem: Environmental > Aquatic > Freshwater > Lake | place... | reverse complement strand
CCTCATGGCGTGGGAGCGGCCTGGGCTTCGCCGCCCTCGGGGACGCGGCCGCAGAGCACCCACTGGCCGCGCTCGCCGAGCAGGTCGGCCGCGATGAAGCGCTCATACGGCGCCTTCACTCCCCTCCGCGCGGCCGCGTAGAGCTCCGCCCAGGGCGCGATGCCCTCCTGGTCCGCCGCGCTCGTGACCAGCGGACTGAGCACCAGGTACCGCATCGGCCCGGTCGCCGCCTCCATCGCGTGGAGGTCGTCGGCCGTCTGCGGCAGCCAGATCGCGTCGATGTCGCCATACCAGGCCAGCGTCCAGGGCTGGTCCGCTACGACCGGGTGGATCTCCCGGTCGGTCAGCGTCTTCGCGACCTGCCGGAGCTCTGCCGCGGCGTCGGGCGGTTCGGCCTCGCGCGAGGCCGTCATCGCCAGCACCGGATACCAGCAAACCGCCACCAGCGCCACCAGGCTCCAGACCAGCGCCTGTCGCTTCCGACGGGGGCCCTGCAGCCGCTCGATCCACGGGTCCAACAGCGAGAGGAACGTCGCGGCCGCGATGACCGCCACCAGGGGGCTCAGCGGCACCAGCATTCGCGCATTGCCCGACACCAGGCAGATCGCCCCGCAGACCAGCACCACCCAGGCGTAGTGCACGTACCTGAGGTCCCGCACCGCGTCGCTGCCCAGCCGCAGCAGGATGCCGGCCAGGAAGAACGCCGCCACGAAGGGGCCGCCAAGGCTCGGCACCGACTCGTACATGCTCAGCGTGAGCGGGCGGACCTTCAGCCACATCTCCTTCGGGTGCGTCACCGCGAAGGCCAGCGCGCTCGGCGGCGAGCCGAACTGCCGGAAGACGGAGTGCCCCTGGTAGGTCGACGTGTTGCTGACGAGTTCGCTCAGCTCCAGCGTGCAGAACGGGTCGCCCGCCGCTCGCCAGTTGTGCACACCCCAGGGGGCCGCCACCAGCGCGAAGGCGCCCAGGCTCACCCCCAGCTCCGCCCACCGCCGCCGGCCTCCACGCAACACGACCGCCATCAGCACCGGGAGCAGTAGCACGAGATACACATACTCAGTCAGGAAGCACAGGCACGCCGCCGCTCCGCACAGGGCGGCCGTCACCGGCGCGGGCCGCTCCCCGGCGCTCAGATGCACGTACAGCGCGAGCATCAGGCCCGCCACGAAGAGGGCGGCCAGACTGGTCTCCAGCCCCGAGACGGCGTACTGCAGGGAGAGGTAGTTCACCCCGTACAGCGCCACCGCCAGCAGCCCGATCCGCCGGTCGAAGAGCCTCAGACCCAGGTAGTAGACCAGCGGCAGGGACAACAGGTACGCGACCCCGCAGGCCCAGGACACCATCTGCGGCGTCGCGCCCCCGAGCTTCATAAAGGCCGCGGTCCAGAGCGGATGCAGGGGAGCGTGGTAGAGGTCGGGGTGATGACTGATGTTCGTGACGCGTGCGAGGCTCAACGGACGGACGACGTTCGTCGTGAACCCCTCACCGCGAGCGAGGTTCCGCGCCAGCTGCGCGTATTCCATCGCGGCCGGGTCGAGGATTCCCCCGGCGTGGGCGCGATGGTACACTACGTAGATTGCCAGCGCCGCCGCGGCGATCAGCACCCCAAGGCCCAGCTCCCGGGGCGTAACCGACCGGCGAGGCGGACTCGCCTCGGGGCGCCCAACAGCTTCGTCCGGCATTCACTCAGCCTCCTCGGCCCATCCGGGCCCATCAGCACGGCGACCCGCGCAGTCTACCACACCGAGCACGGCCATACAACGGGAGGAACGCGCCGAGCAGAACGGTGGCCTGTGCTCGGGCGGCCGGCCACAGGGCCGCGGACACGCACCGATGGCGCGCCCGTGTCGGCAGAGCTCAGCGCTTCGCCGGATCGCTCAGGGGTTGGTGTCGGCCTCCTCGGGCTTGGGGGGCATGAAGGCGCCCTCGGGCCACTGGAGGAGGAAGTCGATCTTCGCCGCCTTCATCAGCTCCCGCTGCTTCGCCGCGGCGAGAGCCTGGGTCACCTGAGTGACCAGCAGCTCGTGGATGTCGCCCTTCACCTCGTCGAAGTCCAGCTGCAGGTCGCGCACGTACTGGTCGCGGCGGATGAGGTAGTAGCCCAGACTGGGGAAGGGCAGAATCTCGCTCACATCGCCGTCCTTGAGCAGCGCATAGGCCGCTTGGACGAACGGGGAGTTGCCGCGGGGAATCCACCGGTCCACCTTCCCACCGGCATCCTTGGTGTAGGGGTCGTTGGAGTACTGCTTCGCCGCCGCCTCGAAGGTCAGCTCCCCGGCGATGATGCTCTGGCGCACCTCGGTCATCTGATCCCCGTCGTCCATGCGGATGAAGCTGACCTTCATCCCCTCCCGGATCTTGAACGAAGCGAGATTGGTCCGGTAGTACTCCTGCACCCGCTCGTCGGAGACGCTGACCTCCTTCGCCACCAGCCGCTTCAGCAGCAACAGGGTCCGCTCGCTGTCGCGGAACAAGGGCAACGTGTCTCCCTGCGAGAGGAGCATCATGTCGAAGTCGACGCCGGTCTCAACAGCCTGCTGATCGAAGGTCTGCCGCTTCTTGGCGACCTCCGCGTCGACCTCCGCCTCGGTGACCGTCAAGCCCTGCTTGGCGGCGGCCTGGCGGATGGCCTCGGCGGCGATGAGGTTCAGCAGGCTCCGTGATCCGTAGCGCTTCAGCATGTACTCGTAGAACGCCTGCTGCTCCACCGGCTGCCCGTTTACGGTCGCAACGGGCTCCGCGAGCACCGCGCCCCCGACCACAAACAGCAACAGCACTGCGATCACGGACCCGAAGGTGATCCTGCGCGAGTGTGGCATCGTCGTACTCCCCTCATAGTGCTGCGGTTGGCGCCGCATATCCGCCTGCAATCAGGCTTTGGTGAAGGAGGCCCGAGCCTGCTGACCGTCCACGGTCAGCTCGACGCCAAGGTCCTCGGAGAGGTCCGCCAGCTCGGCCAGGATGGCCGCGCCGCGTTCCGCAGTGGGTGTGCGGGGGGCGTTGAGTCCGGGCTCGATCCGGATCGGCGTGATGGTCAGCTCGGTCCCGCGGCCGACCGTCACGTCGAGGCTGAAGATCGCGCTGTTCATCCGGCCGTCGTCGGCGTCGCGCTGATCGAAGACGAAGTTGCCCATGCTGTAAATGATCAGCCCTCCGCCGTACTCCTCCACTCCGCTCATCACGTGCGGATGGTGGCCCAGGACGAGGTCCGCGCCGGCGTCGATCGTGGCGTGGCCCAACTCCACCTGCCGCTCCGTCGGCTGCTTCTCGTACTCCTCACCCCAATGATAACTGACACACACCACGTCCGCCTGGTTGCGTGCTTCCCGCACCCGGGCGAGGGCGTTCTCCATGTCCGGATCGACCTTGCACATCGACCCATGCTCGAAACTGAGGTCGGTGTAGGCCAGGAAGGCGACCACCGTGTCCCCCGCGGTGAGGTAGGTCACCTCGTCCGGCTCGAAGCCCTCGGGCCGCGCGCCGGCGTACGCAATCCCGCTCTCGGTGAGCGTCGCCATGGTGTCGCGGCAGCCACGCGTTCCGGCGTCGAGCCCGTGGTTGTTCGCGAGGGCTACCACGTCCACGCCGGCCTCCTCAAGGGCCTGCGCCGTCAGGGGGTCGGCGCAGAACTCGAGGCTGCCCCCGGGCTGAGCATGTCCCTGCACGGTCGAGAGCGGACACTCGAGGTTCACGAAAGCGAGGTCGGCCGCCCGCAGCCGGTCGCGCACGTCCTGCATGACATGGTCGATGCCGTGGTCTTTGATCCGGTTCCAGACGCCGCGGTCCAACATCACATCCCCCGCGGCGGCGATCAGGACGCGCTTCGGCGGCGGCGGAGGGGCGGGCCCAGGTTGAACCGCCTCGTTGCTGCTGTCGCGGGGTCGACAGCTCTGCAGTCCGGCCACCCCCAGACCCGCGAAAGCCGCACCGACGACGAGCAGCACGAAGCGCGCCAGCATTCGGTGCCGGCGGGACCGGCGGCGAGGGCGAGGGGAGTGGTTCATGGCAGCCGCATGATAGCCGAATCGCCGCCTCGCGTCAAAGGCAGGCCGGTCGGAGGCGCCCGCCGGGGTCGGCGCCTGACAACACGCGAGGCGCGGCAGGGAGCCGCGCCTCGCGCGCTTCTAAGCCGGGGTGTACAGTTCCCTTCGCCCCGGGGTCTAGCTGGTAACCGTCACGTTCCCGTCGAACACGATGATCTCGTCCGGCGTACCCTTCTTGTAGTAGATGGTCACATGGACCACCGTGCCGGGAGGGAAGTTGCTGTCCCACCAGATCCGGTAGTCGCCGCCTTGGGTCACGGACTCGAAGATCGCCTGGAAGATCTGGCGCAGTTCGTCCTCGTCCTCGGTCACGCTGAACTGGCCGCCCGTTTGGTCGGCGACCTCCTGGAGCGCGGCCTCGTCGGTGCCGTCGCCGAGCCCGATCGTGTAGACCGGCACACCCGCGGCCGTGGCCTCGCTGATCAGGCCGGCGCGGGCAGCCACCGGGTCCGGCGGGCTCGAGTTGTCCACGCCATCGGTCAGCAGGATGACCGCGTGGGCCACCGGGGCCGGCCGGCCACTGGCCACGAGGTCCGCAACGGCCTGGCGACCGGCGGCCCACACGGCCGTTGTGCCCCCGAGGTCGATGGCGTCGATGGCTGCGTTCAGCGCGGCTTGGTCGCTCGTGAAGGGCTGCGCGACGGTGACGGTCGAGTCGAAGGCAATGAGCTCGACGCGGTCGGCGGGCTTCATCAGGGAGACCAGGAGCTTGGCGGCGTCCTTCGCCGCCTCCAGGCGACTCCGGCCGCTGCTGACCTCCGCCGACATGCTTCCGCTTCGGTCGAGCACGACCACGACATCGGCATTGTCCCCACCCGAGATCAGCTCCTCAAGGCGGGTGATCCGCAAGCCGCACGTCTCGCCGTTCGCGGCAGCATCGGTGGACTCGTCCTCACAGACGGTGAACTGGTTCGCGGTGGCCCCGCTGATGGGGGTGTTCGGGTCCGCCGGATCGCGGAGCTCAAAGGTGGTGCTCCCCCCTGACGGCGGGGTCCCGGGGTCCGGCGAGGGCAAGGTCGGCCCAAACGAGCCACAGCCGGCCAGGAACGCGCCCAGGAGGGCGATGGCCGCGACCAATCCTACGGTAGAGCGGGTCATTGGGTTTCCCTCCTTACCAGACGAAGCTGGCGCGCGCGCCCCATCCGATGCTCTGGTCGGGGGCCGCGATCAGCGAAGTGGCGGTAGTGGCGCCGGCGCAGTTGGTCACAAACACCTCGACATGCGACCGCTCCGCGATGCCGAGTTGCCTCCGCAAGCCGATGGTGAACGGCAGCTGGACTGTGAGGTCGTTCGTGTCGGGGTCGATGGAGTTCTCGCCGGTCAGGATGGGCGTCACGTCCCCGAAGACCGACCACTTCTCGTTCTCGGAGATTGGCGCGACCACCCCCAGCCCGAGCCCCACGACGGTCCCGAAGGTGTCGATGTACGCAGGCAGGGAGTAGCCGCCGGGCCCAGAGACCGGAGCCGTATCTGGGAAGACGGCGAGCTTCGGGTCCACGATCCAGAGCACGTCCCCGTCCGGGATGCCGATCGGGACCTCCAGCGTGAACACCGTCTCCTCGTCTCCCGCGCTCGCCCCAGCGGCGGTGTTGGCGCCCTCCATGTCGAGGAACTCCACACCCGGAACCACCGACCAGCCCCAGGAGTTGCCGTCCACCCGGCGGCCGACGTACCTGGCCCAGACGGCGGGGCCGCTCAGGTCGGAGGCGCGCAGGGCCCCGGCGATGGGTGGCTCGCCGAGGTTGTCAAAGGTGACATAGCCCGCGCCGAGGTCGATCCGGTCCGTCAGACCGTACTCGGCGAGGAAGGAGAACGTGTCGTTGCTGCCGTCCCAGTAACGCCAGTCGATCGTGGTGCGGAGTTCCCCGTCGCCGAGGGCATTGGGCGACTCGAGATTGGGCGTGCCCAGCGCAGCATCCTGGGCAACCGCGGCCCCCATGGCCAGCGCGCCCAAGGCCAAGACGAACACAACCTGTCGCATAGTGGATCGCCTCCTTGTTGTGTGAACTCGTGCGAACTGCCCGACGTCCGAGACCTGCGCGGGCTCCCGGAGGCAAACCTGCGAGGTATACGGTACGCATCCCCTCCCGGCCGGCGGATGGCCGCGCGCCAACATGGGCGCCGACAGTGCGCCTGTGTGCGCCGCCGAATTCGTGGGCCTCCGTCGGATCACCTCCTCCTTGCGGTCCGCCGCTCGGCCGCCGAGCGCGCCACCGGCCCGCGTGTTGCGCCGGAAGGGGGCATGTGGTACAATCCGCGCGCCGTGGAGCCGTGCGCGGCATCCACTGACTTGCGGGGTGAGAACGCTGCCGAACAAGGGGCTCGTGCTGGTCGTCTCGGGGCCGTCCGGCGTCGGGAAGGGGACGGTGATCCGTCACCTCCTGCCGATGTGCCCGCGGCTGCGGGAGTCGGTATCCTACACGACCCGGGAGCCGCGCGACGGAGAGGTGGAGGGCAAGGACTACCACTTCGTTGGGACCCAGGACTTCGAGCGCCGGAAGACTGCGGGCGACTTCCTCGAGTGGGCGGTGGTGCATCGGGACCAGTGCTACGGCACCTCCCGGTCGCAGGTGCGGCAGGCGCTGGCCCAGGGCCATGATGTGGTGTTGGAGATCGACTGCCAGGGCGCCGAGCAGGTGCGACGCGAGTGGCGCGATGCGGTCCTGGTGTTCGTGGCGCCGCCGACGTGGGCCGAGCTGGTACGGCGACTGCGCGGCCGGGACACGGAGGATGAGGCGGAGGTGCAGAAGCGGATCGACAGCGCTTTCCGCGAGATCGGCGAGCTGTGCAAGTACGACTACCTGATCGTAAACGTGGATAGCCGCGCCTCGGCGGAGGAGCTGGCGGCCATCGTCGCCGCCGAGCGCCTGCGGATGGCGCGGGTTGACGGTGAGGCAATCCGCGACCGCCTGCTGGCCGAGGGGCGGGCAGCTCGGGAGCAGGCCGGGGCATGAGGCTCCAAGGGCGGAAGGTCATCCTGGGGGTGACGGGAAGCATCGCGGCCTACAAGGCCTGCGACGTGCTCCGCGGCCTGCAGCTGGAGGGCGCAGAGGTGCGGGTGGTGATGACCGCCGCCGCGCAGGAGCTCATCCGCCCGACCGTGTTCCGCTCGCTGAGCGGCTCTCCGGTGCTCACCAGCATGTTCGGCGACGTGCAGGGCGAGGACCTGAAGCACATCACCCTCACCGAGTGGGCGGACCTCGTCCTCGTCGCTCCCACCACCGGCAACCTCATCGGGAAGATCGCGAACGGCATCGCCGACGACCTGCTGACCACGGTCATCATGGCCGCCGACCGCCCGACGCTGCTGGCGCCCGGCATGAACTTCCGCATGTGGCAGAACCCCATCGTGCAGGGGAATGTGCAGAAGCTGCAGGGCCTGGGGTACCGGTTCTGCGGACCGATCACCGGGCGGCTGGCTTCGGGCGCCGTCGGCGTAGGGCGGATGGCGGAGCCGCCGGACATCGTGCGGGCTGCGGTCGAGATGCTCGCGAGTTCCTCTGCGGGCGCCGGGCTCAAGGTGCTCATCACCGCCGGGCCCACGCGCGAGTACCTCGACTCGGTGCGGTTCATCAGCAACCCCTCCTCGGGCCGGATGGGCTACGCCCTGGCCCAGGCGGCGGCAGACACGGGCGCGGAGGTGTGCCTGGTCTCCGGGCCGACCGAGCTGGCCCCGCCCCCGGGAGTGGAGCTCGTGCGGGTCCGGACGGCCGAGGAGATGCGGACGGCGGTCCTGGAGCGGCTCGAAGGCGTGCGCATCGTCGTCGGCGTCGCCGCCGTGTCCGACTACGCCCCCGCCGAGCCGGCGGCGGGGAAGATCCCGCGCACCGATGGCGAGTTGACGGTCCGCCTGCGCCCGACGCGCGACATCTTGGGCGAGGTGGGCCGGCAGGAGGGCGACCGGGTACTGATCGGGTTCGCGGCCGAGACGGGAGAGGACCGGGCGCGCGCCGCGGGGAAGCTGGCAACCAAGAACCTCGACTTGGTGGTCCTGAACGACGTGACCGAACCCGGTTCCGGCTTCGAGGTCGACACCAACCGGGTGACACTCATCCGCCGCGACCGCTCCACCGAGTCGCTGCCGCAGATGACCAAGGCCGACCTCGCGCGTCGTATCTGGCACGAGGCGCTCCAACTAGTCGGCGCGACAGGGCCAGACGACATCGCCTGACCGGCGCCCATGAAAAGGGATGAGATGGGAGGTCTTGCTGTGATCGACTCGTACCTGTTCACCTCCGAATCGGTGACCGAGGGTCACCCCGACAAGGTCTGCGACCAGATCTCCGACGCCGTACTCGACCACGCGCTGGCCAACGACCCGCTGGCTCGCGTCGCGGTCGAGACGATGGTCACCACCGGCCTGTGCGTCGTCGCCGGGGAAATGACCACCAACTGCTACGTGCCGGTGGCCCAGCTGGCGCGCCAAGCCGTCAGCGACATCGGCTATACGCGCGCCAAGTACGGGTTTGACTGCGAGAACATGGGCGTGCTGGTCGCGATCGACGAGCAGTCCCCCGACATCAGCATGGGCGTCGACACCGGAGGGGCCGGCGATCAGGGGATGATGTTCGGCTACGCCACCAACGAGACCGCCGAGCTGATGCCGCTGCCGATCCTGCTCGCCCATCGGCTGGCCAAGCGCCTGGCCGAGGTGCGGAAGAACGACACCTTGCCCTACCTACGGCCCGACGGCAAGACACAGGTCACCGTGCGCTACGATCAGGAGAAGCCGGTGTCGGTGACCAAGGTCCTGCTGGCCGCCCAGCACAAGCCGGGGATGAAGCAGGACGAGATCCGCGCCGATCTGATCGAGCATGTCGTTGAGCCGATCATCCCGCCCGACCTGCGCGACAAGGGCATGGATGTCCTCGTGAACCGCACGGGGAGCTTTGAGAAGGGCGGGCCGGCGGCCGATACGGGTCTGACCGGCCGCAAGATCATCGTCGACACCTACGGCGGCACCGCCCGGCACGGCGGCGGCGCCTTCAGCGGCAAGGACCCGACCAAGGTCGACCGCTCCGGCTCGTACATGATGCGGTATGTCGCCAAGAACGTCGTTGCGGCGGGTCTTGCGGAGCGGTGCGGGGTGCAGGTGGCCTACTCCATCGGCGACGCCGACCCCTTCTCCGTGCAGCTCTGGACCTTCGGCACCCACGCCATCGATGATGAGAAGATCGGCGAGCTGATCCTGGAGCACTTCGACCTGACGCCCAAGGGCATGATCGAGACGCTCGACCTGCGGCGTCCGATCTACCGGAAGACGGCCGCCTACGGGCACTTCGGTCGACTCGACCCCGACTTCACCTGGGAGCGGACCGATAAGGCCGAGGCCCTGCGGAAGGCTGCGGGGCTGTAAGGATCGGGCCGCGTGAAGGCCTCCGACGGCGCGTACGTGCACGTGATCGTGGACCAACCCGGTCGCGGGCTGTCGCGCGCCTTCTCCTACCTCCCCCCGAAGGCCGACCCGGAGCGGATTCGCCTCGGTAGTTACGTCCTCGTCCCCTTCGGCTCGCGGCGAATGCCCGGGTTCGTCGTGGGATTCTCCGACGAGGCGCCGCCGGTGCAGGCGCGCCGGATCATGGGCTTGCTGGTCGATGAGCCGCTGTTCAGCGAGACCGAGTACCGCCAGGCCGAGTGGCTCGCGGGGGAGTATCACTGCTCCCTCGGTGACGCCCTCCGCTGCTACCTGCCGCCGGGCAGCACGCGCCATGTCCGCCGTCGGGCGGTGCTGACCACTGAGGCGGACCTCGCGCACGTCCTCGCCGCGCTGGGCCCTCGCGCGGCGGCTCAGCGCGCCGTGGTGGAAGCCCTCTTCGCGGCAGGAGGCGAAACCTCGCTGGAGGCGCTGGCAGCTGAGATCGGCGCCGACCCCGCCGCGGCTCTCCGGGCGCTGGCGGAGGGCGGCGTCGCGGAGGTCCGGCGCGAGCTCGGGCGAGCCTCCGCTGCGACGAAGATCCGCCGCGTCGCCTCGCTCACCGTGCCCGCTGACACTGCCGAAGCGGCCGCCGAGCTGCGGTCGGCCACGGCCCCACGTCAGGCCGAGGCTCTGCGGGCGCTGGCGCAGGCCGGGGGGCCGGTGCCGACCACCGCGCTGAACGCGGCCGCCGTGGCTGCGCTGCAGCGCGATGGGCTCATCGCAGTACGGGACGAAGCCCTCCGGCGCGCTCCCCGGGAGGAGGGGCTCGGCGAGGAGGTCGCCGAGGCGCAGGAGCCGACGCCCGAGCAGGCCGAGGCCCTGGCGGCGGTGGCCGAGGCGGTGGAAGGGGGCGGAGGCGAGGTTCTGGTGCATGGCGTTACCGGGAGTGGCAAGACGGAGGTGTACCTGCAGGCGATTGCGCACGTTCGGGGCCTCGGCCGGTCGGCCATCGTGCTCGTGCCTGAGATCTCACTGACGCCGCAGCTCCTGGGGCGGTTCCGGGCGCGTTTCGGGGAGGAGCTGGCGCTGCTCCACAGCGCCATCGGGGTCGGGGAGCGCTTCGACGAGTGGCATCGCGTGCGGAGCGGCGAGGCGCGGATCGTGATCGGCGCCCGCTCGGCGGTCTTTGCGCCGGCGCAGGACCTTGGGCTGCTCATCATCGATGAGGAGCATGAGCGCGCGTACAAGCAGGACCGCCCACCTCGCTACGACGCCCGAACGGTCGCTGCCGAGCGCTGTCGGCGCCAGGGGGCGGTGCTCCTGCTGGGCAGCGCGACTCCTTCGGTCGAGACGTACTACCGGTTCCGCCAGGGCGGCGCGCGCCAGCGGATCGTCGAACTCCCCCGGCGCATCGACGACCGGCCGCTGCCTGCCGTCGAACTGGTCGACATGCGCGAGGAAACGAAGGCCGGCCGCACCGGCACCTTCAGTGCGCGGCTGACCGAGGCCTTGAATGACTGCCTGCTGGCCGGGAATCAAGCGATCCTGTTCCTGAACCGCCGCGGCTTCTCGACCTTCGTGATGTGTGGTGACTGCGGCTTCTCGCTGCGCTGCCCGGACTGCGACGTCTCGCTGACTTACCACCACGGCAGCAAGCGGATGCTCTGTCACCACTGCGACCACACGGAGGGTGTGCCGGATCTGTGTCCCTCGTGTGAGGGCTTGGAGATCGGCTTCCACGGGCTGGGGACAGAGCGGGTGGCCGACCAGGTCGGGCGCGACTTCCCCGACGCCCGCGTCGTGCGCATGGACCGCGACACGACCGGCACGAAGGGCGCGCACGGGGGGCTGCTGCGGGAGTTCGCGTCCGGCCGCGCGAACGTGCTGGTGGGAACGCAGATGATCGCGAAGGGGCTCGACCTGCCGAACGTGACGCTCGTTGGCGTCCTGAACGCGGATGTGGGCCTGAATCGTCCCGACTTCCGCGCCGCCGAGCACACCTTCCAGCTCCTCGCGCAGGTCGCCGGCCGCGCCGGTCGGGCCGGGAAGCCGGGGCAGGTCATCGTGCAGACCTACAACCCGGACAACTACGCCATCCGCTGGGCCGCCGAGCACGACTACGTGAGCTTCTACCACGAGGAGCTCGAGCGGCGGCTGCAGGTGCGCGGCAGCCCGTACCCGCCCTTCGGGTACCTGCTGGCTGTGCACCTCAGCGATGAGGACGAGGACGTCGCGGCGACGCGAGCCAGTCGCCTGGGGCACCTCCTGCGGGAGCTGGCGGCGGTTGAGGCACCGGACGTGACCATCGGCGGACCGGCGCCGGCGCCGCTCAGCAAGCTGCGCGGGCGCTTCCGGTGGCTGATCGTGCCGCGCGGGCCGGACCGCGGACGGCTGCACGACCTGGCGGTGCGCGCCCTCGAGGCGCTGCCGAAGGCCGATCAGGCGACGGTGTACCTCGACGCCGATCCGGTCGACATGATGTGAGGGAGACGATGGACGCCCCCGAGTCGAAGGTGCGCAAGATCCTGCTCTGCACGAACCCGATTCTGCGCAAGAAGGCGCAGACGGTCCAGCGTGCGGACCGAGCGCTCCGTCGACTGCTCGAGGAGATGGTGGAGACGATGCAGGCCGCGCCGGGCTTGGGCCTCGCGGCGCCGCAGGTGGGGGAGGGCCTCCGGTGCTGCGTGGTCGCCCTGCCCGAGGGCGGCGGCGCCCGGAAGCTCGTGAACCCGCGCATCGTGAAGCGCCAGGGGCGTGTCGTCGACCCTGAGGGCTGCCTGAGTCTGCCCACTCTCCAAGGCCTCGTGCCGCGCGCCCGGAAGATCACCGTCAAAGCCCTTGACGAGCGGATGCGCCCCGACTGCTTCGACGCCGAGGGCCTCTTCGCTCGCGTGATTCAGCACGAGCTGGATCACCTCGACGCCGTCCTGTTCATCGACCGCGTCCTGCCGGGCGAACTCGCGTGGCAGGTCCCGGATGACACAGATGAGGACGGCTATCGGCTCGAGGAAGCGACCGTCGACGACGTGATGGAGGTCTTCGCCCGCCTGGCGAAGGAGCGGGGGGAGGAGACGTGAGCCGGGCTCTGCGCCTCGCCTTCTTTGGGACCCCAGACATCGCGAGCCCCTATCTGCACGCTCTCGCACACGCCGGACACGACCTCCGCGCCGTCGTCACCCAGCCCGATCGCCCGGCGGGGCGAGGTCAGGCGTTGCGGCCGAGCCCTGTGAAGACGGTGGCCGCGTGGATGGGGCTGCCTGTGCTGCAGCCCGCCTCGTGTGATGATCCCGCCTTTCAGGCCGCGCTGCGGGACTCCGGTGCCGACCTGGGGGTCGTCGTGGCCTACGGCAACCTCCTGCCGTGGGAGGTGCTGACCGCGCCGAGTCTCGGGTGCGTGAACCTGCACTACTCGTTGCTGCCCGCCCTGCGCGGGGCCGCGCCGGTGCAGCACGCGCTACTGGCGGGCCTGACGGAGACCGGCGTGACGGTGCAGTGGATGAGCCCGGAGCTCGACGCCGGGGATCTCATCGCTGCCCAAGCCGTGGCGATCGACCCGGAGGATGACTGTGCCGCCCTGTTCGCGCGGCTGAACGACGTCGGCCCGGGCCTGCTGCTGGAGGCTCTGGGGCTGATCGCCGAGGGCCGTGCGCCCCGCGTGCAGCAGGACCCAACGGGCGTGACGTGGGCTCCGGAGCTGACCGGCGCGGACTGCCGGATCGACTGGACCGAGCCTGCCGAGCGCATCTGCAATCGCGTACGGGCCTGCTCCCCGCGCCCCGGCGCCTATGCCCTGCGGGGTGGGCGGCGGGTGAAAGTCTTGAAGACGGTCGCGGTCCCGGCCACGGAGTCGGGCCAGGGAGGACAACCCGGAGGGGTTGCCGAAATCGGCTTCCTGGGCTATCCTGTGGTATACTCAGGTTGTGGGGCGGTGGCGCTGGTCACCGTGCAGCCCGAGGGCAGGCAGCCCATGTCCGGGGAAGCCTACGCGCGCGGCGCGCGCTTCCGGCCGAGCGAACTGCTGTCCTGAGCGCCAGAGCGACGGCCGTCCACGTACGCGCCGCGGGCGGCGCGTACGTGGACGGCCCGTTGCCGAGGGAAGTCCTATGGATCCGACGATCCAGGCCAGGCTGGACGAGGCGACCCAAGCCCGCGTTGCTCTGGACTACGACCGAGCGAAGTCGCTCTTCGAGGGCATCCTCATGGTCGAACCTAACAACCCGGCGGCCAAGCACGGGCTCGGCTTCGTGCTGATGATGGGCTATGGCGAGTTCGAAGACGGCCTCCGGCTGATGGAGGAAGCGGTTCAGCTCGCGCCGGATAACCAGCGGTTCATCCTCGATCTCGCCAAATCGTACGCCATGCTGGGCGAGGACGAGAAGGTGCGGCCGCTGCTCGAGCGGGTGATCGAACTGGGTGCCTCCACCCGCGAGGGCGAGGACGCCTGCAACCAGCTGCAGTACTACCAGTGATGCACCGTCGCGCCGCTCCCAACCCCTCCACGCGGAGTTCTGCGCCAACGCAGGAAAGAGAGCTGCTCTCGTGACAGGCAAGGTCCGGGCCGAGTTTGGTCCCGGTGGCGAAGTCGCGTTGGTCGACCCCCACACCCTCGTCGTGGACGCCGCCGCCCAGGTCGGCATCGAGCTGCAGACGCCCTGCGGCGGGAAGGGGCGCTGTGGGCGGTGCCGCGTCGTCGCCTCCTCCCGCGACGGGCTGGCTCCGGCCGACGAAGTCGAGCGCAACGCTGTGCCCCCCGAGGAGCTGGGCCGGGGCGTTCGCTTGGCCTGCCGGGCCCGGATCACCGGCGAGACGCGGGTCGAGGTGCCCGCAGCCAGCCGCCTCGGGACGGGCAGCATCCTCGAAGAGGGCCTGGTGGAGGGCGTTCCCCCGGCCCCCAACGTGCGCCGGGTGGCGCTGGAGCTGCCCCGGCCCGCCCTCGAGGATCAGCGCGCCGATCTGCGGCGTGTCCTGAGCGCTCTTGGGGTCGGGATCGGCGACTGCGAGGCCGACCTCGGCCTGCTGCGGGAGCTGCCCGAGCGCCTGCGGGAAGCCGACTTCCGACCCGCGGCGGTGCTGATCGGTCATCGACTCGTGGACGTGCGCGGCTGTGACGAGTCGCCCCACGTGTACGGGTGCGCCATCGACATCGGCACCACCACCGTCGTGGCATACCTCGTGGAACTGGAGTCGGGCCGCGTTGTTGGCACGGGCTCGGCCCCGAACCCGCAGGGCGCGCGCGGCGCGGACGTCGTCTCCCGCGTTGAGTTCGCCGACTCCGGTCCGGAAGCCCTCGCCGAGCTCCATGACGCCGCGATCGCGGTGGTCAACCAGGTCGTGGAGGAGGCCTGCCGCGAGGGTGCTGTCGCCCCACAGGACGTCTACGAGCTGACCGTGGTGGGCAACACGTGCATGGCTCACCTGTTCCTCGGCCTCAGCCCGCACCACGTCGCCCGCGCGCCGTACATCCCGGTGGTCGACCAACCCCTCCGCCTCTCCGCGGTCGAGCTGGGCGTCTGGATCAACCCGCGCGGCGAGGTGCACGTGCTGCCCAACATCGCGGGCTGGGTCGGCGCCGACACCGTGGGTGTGCTGCTGTCGACGCGCCTCGCCCAGAGCGGCGGTCCGACCCTCGCGGTCGACATCGGCACCAACGGCGAGGTCATGCTGTGGTCGGGCGAGCGCACGCTCGTCTGCTCGACCGCCGCGGGCCCGGCCTTCGAGGGGGCCCAGATCCGCCACGGGATGCGCGCCGCCGTGGGAGCGATCGAGCATGTGCGCACTGCCGACGGGCGGGTGGTTGTCCACACTATCGGCCAGGCCCCCGCCATCGGGCTCTGCGGCAGCGGGCTGCTCGATGCGGTGGCGGTGCTGTTGGACCTCGGCGTCGTGAACTCCGCCGGCCTTATGGCCGACGGATCCGCCGCACAGGGCCTACCCCCCGAGGTCGCCTCGCGCCTCTCTGGCGAGGGACAGGACCGGCAGTTCGCTCTGGTTCCGGCCGAGGAGTCGGGGCTCGATGAGCCAATCGCGCTCACCCAGCGCGATATCCGGCAGCTGCAGTTGGCCAAGGGGGCTGTCCGGGCCGGGATCGAGGTGCTCCTCGCGGAATCGGGCTTGCGCGCGACCGACCTGGAACGTATACTGCTCGCGGGCGCCTTCGGCTCGTACATCGACCGGGCCAGCGCCGTGCGGCTCGGGCTGGTGCCCGCTCTGCACTTGGCCCAGATCGTCGCGGTCGGTAACGCGGCCGGAGCCGGGGCGGTCATGGCGCTGACCTCCCTGGAGGAGCGCAGGAAGGCGGCCGGCCTGGCCGAGAGCGTCACCCACGTGGAGCTCTCGACCCGGCCTGACTTCCAGATGCTCTTCATGGAGACCATGCTGTTTGAGTCCGGGTAGCAGGCAGGAAAATCGTCGGGCGGAGGAAGGTGTACCCGTTCGGGGCGCCGAACCCGCCGCCGAGGCTGACGAAACGCCCACTGTCCAACCAGCAGGAGGCTGTGTACGATGGCAGACTTGCAGGGACTTGCCGAAGGACTGATCCGTGGAGACCGCGACACCGTTGGAAGGCTGACCCAGGAAGCCGTAGACGAGGGACTGAGCCCGAAGCAGATCCTCGATGAGGGGTTGGTGGCGGGGATGAACGTCGTTGGCGCGAGGTTCAAGGCCAACGAGTTCTACGTCCCTGAAGTCCTTATCGCGGCGCGCGCCATGCACGCCGGGATGGACATCCTCAAGCCCCTGCTCGCCGAGAGTGATGTCGCACCCGCCGGCGTCGTGGCCATCGGCACGGTGAAGGGCGACCTCCACGACATCGGCAAGAACCTCGTCGCCATGATGCTGGAGGGCGCGGGCTTCGAGATCCGCGACCTCGGCGTCGATGTGGCGCCCGAGAAGTTCGTGGAGGAGGTCAAGAGCGGCGCGGGCGTCGTGGCGCTCTCCGCGCTCCTGACCACCACCATGCCCTCGATGGCCGACGTGATCAATGCGGCCTCCGAGGCGGGTGTGCGCGAGCAGGTCAAGGTCATGATCGGTGGCGCTCCCGTCACGCAGAACTATGCGGACGAGATCGGCGCCGATGGGTACGCCCCGGACGCGGCCTCGGCCGTCGACAAGGCCCGCGAGCTGCTGGGCGTGGCCTGAGGCCGAGACGCGGTTCCGGCCGCAGCCTGACCGGTCCACGATGGAGAACGATGGGCTGGGCGTGCGTGCTGTCGCGCCCAGCCCTTCCGCTACGACCCCATGGAAGGCCGCCGGACGAGACGCATGGCGCTCGCGCTCACGTTGCTGCTGGTTGCCATCTGCCTGGGCGCCGCAGGCCAGGTCTGCATCAAGACCGGCTTACGCTCCCTGGGGCAGTCGCCGTCTCCGGCGACCGTGGTGCTCTCCCTCTTCCGTAGCGCGTACGTCGCGGGCGGCTTTGCCTGCTATGCCTTCAGCTCGATCCTCTACCTGCTGGCCCTGTCTCGATTGGCCCTCAGCTATGCCTACCCGATGGTGGCGCTGAGCTACGTGCTGGTGACGATCCTGGCTTGGCGGTTGTTGGACGAACCGGTGCCCGCTGTGCGGGTCGTCGGGCTGGCGGTCATCATGCTCGGCGTGGTGATCATGGCCCTGTCCTATCGAGGGGAGCCGCCCCGCGACGCCGTCGAGCCGCCCCCGACCGTCCACGCCGGCCTCCCTCAGTAGCGCGCTCTCGCACTCCTGCCGGCCTCCCGGAGGGAACGTGGCGCTTCCCCGGCTCGGCAAGCTTGACCCGGCCGCTCTGAGCCTGCGAGCCGCGGTCGCGCTGTGGGCTCTGGTTGTCTTCGCCTTCTGGTGGCCATGCCTCATCGGGCCCCACGCGCCCCTCCTCGGCGACGCCCAGGCCCACATGCTGCCCTTCCGCGCCGCCTCGCCTCCGCCCGCGAACCCTCGGTGGGATGCTCTGCTTTGGGACGGCATGGCCCAGTACTACCCCTGGCGCGCCTTCGCTGCGCGGATGGCCCGGCAGGGGCTGATTCCCTTGTGGAATCCACACCAGTTCTGCGGCGCGCCCTTCGTGGCGAACGGTCAGTCCGCGTTCTTCTACCCGCCCAACTGGCTGTTCTGGGTGGTGGAGGTCCGGTACGCCTTCGGGCTCACCGCGGCGTTGCACTACTTCCTGGCGGGGCTCTTCATCCTGTTGCTGGCGGCGGAGTGGCACGTGCGGCCGGCGGCCGGCCTCGTCGGCGCGGGGGTCTACGCGTTCGGCGGGTTCATGGTCTCCTGGACTACGCTGCCGACGCTGATGAACACCGCCGCCTGGCTCCCCGCCGTCGTGTGGGCCATTGAGCGTCTCTTCCGGCGTCGGCAGCCCGTGGATGGGCTGTGGGTGGCCTTGACCCTCGCGATGACGCTGCTGGCGGGCCATCTGCAGATCGCCGTGTACGTCTGGCTGATGGCGGCGCTGCACCTTACGGCGCGCCTTGCCTGGGCGGCTTGGCGTCGCCAGCGCTGTCGGTGGGCGGCTGGCTTGGCCGCGGCGCCTGTGGCGGGCCTGCTCGCGTGCATCCAACTGCTCCCCACGATGGAGCTCGCTCGGCTCAGCCCGCGCGGCACGGTCCGCCCGACGGAGGAGGGCTTCGCCTTCCGTCAGCAGCGGGCTCTGCAGCCGGCCATGCTGCCGACGCTCTGGTCGCCCAACGCTCTAGGGACGCCCGATGACTGGTCGAAGGCCGGGCTGGCCTACAGCGAGACCTGCGGCTACGTCGGCCGCCTCAGCCTCGGGCTGGCGGCGCTCGCCCTCCTGGGGCTCCGTTCGCGGCGCGCGGCGGTGCTCGGCGCGTTGGCCGTGCTGGCTCTCCTGGGTGCCATGGGCACGGCGGTCTCGCGCTGCCTCTACTTCCACGTCCCCGGCCTGGGTCAGGCCGGCGGCTTCGGAAGGGTGCTCTGCGTCTTCACCTTCGCCGTCGCGGTCCTGGCCATGCTGGGGGCGGACTGGCTGACCTCCCGCCTCAGTCGCGCGTCGTCCGTCTCCTGGCTCCCGAGGCTGGCCCCGTGGCTGCCCGCGGTGGGCGTACTCCTGGTCTGCCTCGAGGTCGGCACTTGGGCGCGCGGCTTCGTGCCTCGCTCACCCAGGGCGCGAGTCTATCCCCCCAGCGCGCTGGTGGACGGCCTTCGCGAGCGCTCGGTCGGCGGTGGGAGGGTGCTGGCGGTCACCCGCCGAGAGGCTTGGGCGATCCAGCGCCTGCCCGACGCGCTGCTTCCGCCGAATGCCGGGACGGCCTATGGCTACAGCGATGTCCAGGGCTATGACTCCCTCTACCCGGCGGCTTACCAGCGCTTCGCGGCCGAGGTGAACCCGGAGGGCTTCGCGCCCCTGGCCAACGGCAACATGGTCCTGCTGGACAACGTCTCCGCCCCCCAACTGGCCGAGGCGGGCGTGCAGTGCGTGGTGCTGCCCGCCTCCTTCCCGCCGCCGGGCCTGCCGTACAGGCCTTGGTTCACCCGGGAAGGCCTCGTCGCTTACGCCAACCTCGCGGCTCAGCCCGTCCGCGCCGAGGGCCCGAACTGGCGCTGGACCACGACCTTGTTCGACACGGGCGACCCGTGTCGGGTTGCCTTCGAGCCGAGCGGTCCGCCGGGGGACGGCGTGGCGGTGACCGAGGTCTTCCACCCCGGCTGGCAAGCCTATGCCGATGGGCGCCCGGTGCGGATGGTGTTGCGCCCGCCGATGTTCCGCACGCTGCTGATCCCGGAGGGGGCCCGCCGGGTGGAGATGGTCTATCGT
>Ga0233425_10005776_pt1 | contig 19146 bp, 11 predicted proteins | sample Watercolumn_Towu_2_FD_181712 | JGI IMG/M metagenome (GOLD analysis project Ga0233425, IMG submission 181712) | Freshwater microbial communities from Lake Towuti, South Sulawesi, Indonesia - Watercolumn_Towuti2014_140_MG | ecosystem: Environmental > Aquatic > Freshwater > Lake | place... | reverse complement strand
CCAAGCTGGTCGGCGCCGGGAAAAATCACCAAGAAATGTGCTCCAGACGAGTTCGCCGGACCCATCCAACTTGGCGAGAAATGCCTCAAAAGTATCGGGGGGAATATCGAGAGGCGGGTTGTAGCTCGAATCAAATCCGCCGAACGCCGGAAAGTCACGTGATGACGTGTTGCCGGTCACCAGGATGTTGTCTAGTGAGTCGACCGCCAGGTCGTGAATGCTATCCGCAAAGGCTCCGCCAAGAAAGGTCCCCCAGACGACGGTGCCCGATTCGTCGAGTTTGATGACGAACGCGTCCCCAAAGGGCGACGGCGTCGCTTGACGGTTGCCAAGTGGCACACCGTCAGGCGTGGGCGTTGCCCCACCGATCACGATCGCTCGGGTTGAATCGACGGCGATCGACTCCGCGCGTGCGAGTCCATTTTCGCCCACGTATTGCCCCCAGATCATTGCTCCCGTCGGACTGAATTTTGCGACGAACATCTGTTGTCCAATCGGAAGCTGATCGAACGCCGGCGGCATCTTGAAGTCGATTGATTCCGTCTTTCCCACCACCACGACGTTGGACGCATCGTCGGCGGCGACATCATAGATGATATCGGTGGCATCGCCGCCCAGAAAACTGCTCCACAACAGCTTGCCCGCGGGAGAGATTTTGGTGACAAATCCGTCACCGCCGACTCCTCCATACGATCGATCCCATGCGCCAGGCGTCGTCGGGAAATCGCTGGAATGCGTGATTCCGGTCAACAGCACGCTTCCCGTGGGGTCGAGCGTCACGGCGTTGGCGCGATCGACGCCACCGCCGCCTAACAAACTGGACCAGATGATTTCCCCCTTGTAATTCAACTTGGTGACGAACGCATTGTAGTGCGGATCATTTCCCCTGACGTCGAACGGGTTGAGCGTCGGATAGTCGCCGGCCGCCTCGCCGACGACATAGGTATTGCCCAAGGCGTCGGCCGCAATGCTCCATCCCAAGTCCCGACTGACACCGCCCAGATAGCGTCCCCAGGCAATATTCGGATCGATCACCAGCTCCCGATTCCGATCATATGGGCCCTGAATTTCAAAGCCATACGAATCGTCGTCGATCAACCGAAATGCGCCCGGCACTCCGACAGAGACACCATCAATCTCCTGGTAAATGTACGGCGCATCGTCCACGATCTCTCCCGCTTCAGTACCGATCCGCAAATTTCCATCCGAATCCAATGCCAGCGACCGCACGCCCGGAAAACTCACTTGGATCTGCTCAACGTCGCTCCAGGGCGCCACATGAAATTCGTATTTCAGATGATCGCCACCACCGCGTGTCAGCAAGTCCACGCCGTTGTAGAGCCCCGGGTACGCGATCAACGAGTACGCCGGCACATCCGAACGCCACCGTGCCGGGTCACCAACGTAGTAGTTATATGCAGCCGAAGTCCGGTCCAAACCGACCGGAGTCACCGCAATCGCTCCGTCGAATTGGACGGATAACGTTGTGCCGGCTTGCAAGCCGTTTGCCGGAAACTGAATGACGGGCCCACGGTCGGTGTGCGTGATGGTGGCATCGGGCCCTTGATACCGGTAGCGAATTCCGGAATCGGCCCATTGGCCCCGATTCTCGACGAACGACGGTTCTTGAAGTCGCCACGCGCTGAGCAAGGGACTGGAAACGCCCGCATCGAGCATCTGCCGTGGTTCGAGCGCTTCCAGAGTCAACCGAAACTCGTCGAAGACTCGACTTCGCCGCCGTCCCAGGCGCCGCATCCCACCCGGAAGAAATGGCCGGCGAAATCCCATCGCTCACCTCGTACGTCGGTTTCGCAAGTTGCTGGCAGCATCCGGCGCGATGCGACACTATCTGCTGCGCCGGCTCCTATTGTAACCTCGTACGAGACCTCCGAATAGAAAATGCGCTGACTATCGCGTCCCAATCGCGCATCGGCGGGTGAACGGTTGACAAACGGGCCGGTGTGGGAATATCTCACTAAGTGCCGCCACCTCTCGCGGGAACTGCTTGAGCCACCGCCTGATCGTCGTTGCAGGCGGTCGTCACCTGAAGGTACATTGGTCCGACGAATCGTGTTGCGCTGACGGATTTCTGGTTTACGGAGACGGCTGATGATCGGTGCCATCGCGGGCGACATCATTGGTTCGACGCATGAAGGGGAAGGAACGAAGACGAAGGATTTCCCTTTGTTCCAGGACGATTCTCGGTTCACCGACGATACGGTGTTGACGGTGGCGGTCGCAGCCTGCCTGTTGCGAGGCGCGGAGTATGTCGACACTTTCCACAACTATTTTCATGCCTACCCACAAGCCGGTTTTGGCGAGAGTTTCATTCGTTGGGCCGGATACCGGCGCCGTGATCCGTACCAGAGCTGGGGAAATGGTTCGGCGATGCGGGTAAGTCCCATCGGATTCGCATTCGATTCCCTGGAGGAAGTGATGGAACAGGCTCGCCGCAGCGCCGCGGTGACGCACGACCATCCGGAAGGAATTCGCGGGGCGCAGGCGACCGCCGTTGCCATACTCCTGGCGCGCATGGGTTACGAGAAACAGGAGATGCGGGACTATCTGGAGCGCCAGTTCGGCTACCGCCTAACGGATCGCCTGGAGATGATTCGCGCCGACTACGGCTTCGATGTTTCCTGCCAAGGCTCGGTGCCCCAGTCGATCATCGCCTTCCTGGAATCGGAAGACTATGAGGACGCTGTCCGCAACGCGGTCTCGTTGGGTGGCGACGCCGATACGATGGCCTGCATTGCCGGGGGCATTGCGGAGGCATTTTATGGAGGCATACCCGGTTCGATTCACGAACGGGTCCTGGCGATGCTCGATGTGCCGCTGCGGGACATCGTCGAGGAATTCCGCGAACGGTTCGGCAACCGTCGCATAGGTCGGTAGAGCATTCCTGAACCTACCGGGTCCCCCCACGTCCGCTGCATCCGCTCGGCGGTGGCGGCCATTTTTTCATCAAGCTGGCCACTGGCAAGGACTTGGGACGCCGCCGTTTCTTGACAGTCGCTTCGGGCAGCAGTACGATCAACGCTGTCATTTTGAACTGGGAATTCTGCGGTTTTTTCGACCTAATGATCCAACGGCGAATCGATTACCGTGGCCTGCTCGCCTGCGCATGTCTGTTCGCGGTGCTACGGTCGCCGTTGATGGCGTACAGCCCGGAGAGTCCGGAAGTTGTCGAAATGGTCGAGCGGGCGATGGCGGGGCTGACCAATCTCCGCGATCCGTACGGCGAGCAAGGTCGGGGCGTGATGCCGCTGGTGGCCCTGCCGTTCGTCAAGGCCGACAATCGCGAGCATCCGCATGTACGAGCGGCGATCGAGGTTGCGCGGCAGTTCGCGAGCGATGCCGACGGCAACCGGCGGGACGGTCACGCCCCAACCTACGCTCAGGCGGTCTCGCTTATCTTTCTGGCCGAACTCGACTCGATCGAGTACCGACCGGAAATCGAACGGTTGCTCAAGACCCTTCAGGCGAGCCAGCATCGGAATGGGGGCTGGACTTATCCCGGCATGCCCAATGGCGATACGTCGCAGACCCAGTACGCCATGCTCGCACTTTTAACGGCGCACGAGGCCGGTTTTGATCCGCCGCTGGAATGCGTCGAGCGTTCGGTCGACTGGTTGCTGCGAACGCAGGACCGCCAGGGTGGTTTCGGCTATCATCCCATCGACCCGGGCAGTTTCAATCGGCAGTCGCAAAGTGGCGTGACCCTGGGATTGTCGGCGGCGGGCTCCGCATCGCTTTATATCGGCAGTGAATTGTTGGGCTTGCGCCAAGGCTTAACCGCGCCGTCTCCGGAGCGCGATTTGCCGCCGGCCCTGCGATTGATCAAGGATGAAGCCGCTCGGCCGACCGTGGCGAAGGCCGTTTCCCGTTATTCGAATCGAGAGTTGCTCCGCGAACGGCAGCAGGATGCAAACCGTTACTTCGACGCGACCTACCGCATTAACCCGGAAGTCTGGAATTACTACTACCTTTACACGCTGGAACGGTACATGAGCTTCCGCGAAGCTGTGGAAGGTGGGCCCGCGGAGCCGCGTTGGTACAATGAAGGTGTCGAGTACCTGAAACAGCACCAGCGCCAGGACGGAACGTGGCTCGGAACCGGCGGGGCTGGTGCCGCAGGCGACACGGCTTTCGCGATCCTGTTTCTCACGCGTGCCACAAAACGGTCTCCTCGTCCGGCGGCCGGTGAAGGATTGCTGGCTGGCGGAAAACAGTTCCTCGGCGACATGAGGCGGGCCCGTCTCAATGGCGCAGGAAAAGTTGTCTCGGCGGCCCCTGCGGCGGGAATGGAGGAACTGCTCGACCTCCTCGAATCCGGCGCCTCGCAGGAGATCGCGTCGTTGGATGCTGCCGAAGACGGCCTGTCGCTCGACGCCAACGATGCGACGCGACGCGCAGCACAGGTTGCCCGACTGCAGCGTCTGGTATCGGCCGAGGATTTCGCGGTACGCCGGCTCGCCGTTCGCATGCTCGGGAAATCCGACGACTTCGACAATATCCCGTACTTGGTTTATGCTCTGACCGATCCCGATACCCGGATCGGGGTGGAAGCCGACCTGGGACTGAAACAGATCAGTCGCAAGTTGAACGGCGTCGGCATGCCGAGGGACCCGAATCAGCAGCAATTGTTCGCTGCGGCTGCAGCGTGGACCACGTGGTACGAAATCGTGAATCCGTCGGCCATCGCCTTGCAGCGACCACCTTTGCGTACGAGAGACCGATAGACCAGCAGTGCCGGCAGTCTTGCGGAGGAAGTTTGGGACTCTGCTTGTGCCGCAAAAAACGGAAAAGTAAATGAGGGCTTTACCCGTGGTGAGATCACCGATTGGATTGCGAGCGGTACTGGTACTGGCGTTGTTGATATCGTCGGCGTGCCCCCCACTCCAGGCCTACAGTCCGGAGAGCCCGGAGGTGGTGGAGATGGTGGATCGAGCCATGGCCGGACTGACCGCATTGCGCGACACGTCCGGCGAGCACGGCATGGGGGTGATTCCGCTGCTGGCACTGCCATTCGTCAAAGCAGATGATCGCGAACATCCGCATGTGAAAACGGCGATTGGAATTGCCAGGCAATTCGCCAGTGCGGCCGGCGGCATGGCGCGGGACGGTCACGCTCCGACGTACGCACGGGCCGTTTCCCTGATTTTTCTGGCGGAACTCGACCCGGTCCAATACCGGTCGGAAATTGAAGCGCTGGTCAAAACCTTGCAGGACAGCCAACTTCAGATCGGCGGCTGGACCTATCCCGGCATGCCGAACGGTGACACTTCCCAGACGCAATACGCGGTGCTCGCCCTCTGGACGGCCCAGAAGGCTGGTTTCGAGGTTTCGATCGAATGTACCGAGAAAGCGATCCTCTGGTTCATGAGAACGCAGGACCCTCAGGGTGGATTTGGCTACCATCCGATGGACCCCGGGAGCCTCACTAGAAATCCGCAGAGCAGCGTGTCGCTCGGTCTTTCCGCGGCAGGCACCGCGTCGCTTTACATCGCCGGCGATTTGGCCGGACTGGGAAAGGGCGAGAAGCAGAAGGTACGCGAAGACGACATTCCACCTGCACTGCGTCTGATCAAGGATGACGCGGACGAGAAGACAGCCGCAAAGCGGGTGTCCCGCAACATCAGTCGGGAATTGCTCAATCGATTTCAGCAGGACGGCAACCGTTTCTTCGACGCCAACTACAAGATCAATCCGGGGGTCTGGAACTATTACTACCTTTACACGCTGGAACGCTACATGAGTTTCCGCGAGGCGATTGAGGGGGGCGGTGTCGCGGAGCCTCGCTGGTACAATGAGGGCGTGGAGTTCCTGCGTCAGAATCAATCCAAAGAGGGTACCTGGCACGGTACCGGCGGCGCGGGGATCGGCGGCGACACTGCCTTTGCGATCATGTTTCTGACCCGCAGCACCAAGAAGAAGATTGAGAAGCTGGTGCCGGGCGAAGGCCTGCTGTCCGGCGGCAAGAACTTCAACGGAGACATGACCAAGGCCAAACTGCGAGATGATGGCAAAATCGTCGCTGTTCCCAAGACCAACGCCGTCGAGGACCTGCTCAACGCACTCGAAGATTCCAAGAACTCGGACGTCGAGGGCATCGCCGCATCCGTCGACTATCTGGCACTCGACTTCAAGAATCCGACCAAGTTGCAGGCCCAGGTTGCCCGACTGCGTCGCCTGGTGTCGGTGGAGAAATTCGAGGTTCGGATCGTGGCGGTTCGCACTCTGGGCAAGACCGATGACTTCGACAATATCCCATATCTGATCTACGCGCTGACCGATCCCGATCCCAAGATCGCATACGTCGCCGATCTGGGGTTGAAGCACATCACGCGCAAGCTCGATGGTGTAGGTATGGCCAAGGACCCGAACCCCCAGCAGCGACTCGCCGCAGCCCAGGCCTGGAAACAATGGTACAAGGCAGTCAATCCGTCCGCGATATTCCTCGACTGAAAAACATTCCTCGACCGAAAACGCCTGGAAAACCGCTGGGAAATTGCGCGGCGGCAATTAGGATGCAATAACGAACAAGGAAAACCGATCCGATGCAGAACCATCCCGCAACCGCTCTCGGTCCTCCGTCCAACCCGCTCCGGCCCAAACAGCTCAAGGACCTGCGCGTTTCCCAATACGATAAGGTCTCGGGATTCCTGATCACGTTGTTGATCTTTGTTGGCTTTATTGTCGGCACGCTGGTAATTGTCTGGATCACCAGCCAGGACTGGCGATTCAAGCGGGTGGTGGAAATCGACATTTCCGAACCGGAGCCCGGCGGTGGCGGACAGGGCGCTGCGTTCACGAACATGGAGGAACCCAAGGACGACGAAATTGAGGTAATCGAACCGGTAATCGAGGTCGTCTTCGAGCAGATTACCGATGCGATTACGACCCAGGTGGCGGTGCTCGATCAGTTGCAGCCCAGGCAGTATACCGGCCGAGGCGACGGGCGCGGGGAAGGCGATGGGCGCGGTGTCGGACCAGGCGGGCCGGGCGACGCCGACGTGATCCCGCGCTGGGAACGCTGGCAGATCAAGTACAACGCCAGTTCCGTCGAACTCTACGCACAACAACTGGACTTTTTCAAGATCGAACTGGGCGCCGTGGGCGGCGCTGCCCATGGACAGAATATCGATTACGCCGTGGGCTTTGGTGCTGGACGCCCGCAGCGCAGAACGGGAATTGCCAAAGAGGAAAAACGATTGTACTTCAGCTGGAAAGAAGGGCCGTTGCAGCAATCCGATAAGGCATTGCTCTCCCGCGCCGGCGTCGTAACCAAAGGCCGGATCGTCGTGCAGATCTACAACAAGGAGATCGAGGATTCGCTGGCCCGACTGGAGCGGGAATACGCCGGCAAGGACCGGGATGTCCGTTCGATCCGGCGCACCGTTTTCGGCGTACGAAATTTAGGGAGCGGCTACGAGTATTTCGTCGAAAACCAGTACTACCGAAACTTCATCAAATAAGTCACCCTACGACTCGGCCCGAATGCATGCACGCTTTCGGGCAACTTTATTGACAACCGCGCAAGCACCCAGGAGCCTCATCGAGTACGCACCATGGACTACAATACCTTCATGGACATCGTGAACAATTCTGTTTACTTTGTCCAAGCCGTCGTTGCGATTTACGGTACTTACTGCGCCGTCGTCATCCTGACGCGCATCCAGCAGAAGCGGTTCAAGACGTACGACGGACAGTCGCAGTTTCTGGATGTCCTGGAAGAACCGCTGGCGCGAGGCGATTTCGACGCGGCGCAACAGATCTGCGAGGACGATCGCCGGGCGATCGTGCAGCTTGGATACATGGCCATCGTCAATCGCAAGCTGGGGCTGGCGAAGGTCCGAGATCTGGTGCTGGATTATTTTCAACGCGAAGTACTTTCGGATCTGGAGAGACGATTGAGCGGCATCAATATCGCCATCAAAACCGAACCGATGCTGGGACTGCTCGGAACGGTGCTCGGAATGATGCAGGCGTTCGGCAAACTCGCAGTGGCCGAATCGGTCAAGGCCGAGGACCTGGCAAGCGATATCAGTTTCGCTCTGATCACAACTTGCGTCGGACTGGTAATCGCGATACCCCTCATGTTCGTGCTGACCGCGATCAATGTGCGGATGCGCGCGATGCAGGACCTTGTCGCCAATGGACTGGGACGGTTCTTCGAAATCTTTCAGCTAGGTCTCGCGGCCGGCAGCCGGCACAGGAAATAAGCAATGGCAGAACTCGAGTTGGGCTCCGACGGCGGCGACTCCGAATTGACGAAGGTCAAGTTATCGCGTCCGCCGTTGGAAGAATCCGAAATGGATATCACGCCGATGATCGATTGTACGTTCTTGCTGCTGATTTTCTTTATCGTCTGCGGACGGATCAACCAGGAGTCGCAAATCACGACTCCCCAGGCACGGAATGGAGTTGTCATGCCCGCCCGGGAAGCCGTGGTGCTTACCGTCATGGCCGGCAGCGCCCCGACCGCCATGGTCTACAAGGGAGACGGTCCAATCACCGACAACCTCATTTCCAACGCCGATCCCACTTTGCAGGAACAGGAAATTTCGCGCTACGTTGAGTCCACCATGCGGACAGAACAGAAGACGGCCATCTTGATCAAGGCGGAAAGAAAGGTGAAGCACCGTGAGATATCACGCGTAATCAAGGCGGCAACCCAGGGACTGGAACTGTCCAAGATCCATGTGGCCGTGCAGCAATCGGGGTAATCCGCGTCGTTCATTCCCAATCCCTAACAGCGATTTTCCCATGCAAACCCAGCCGCCGCCTTACGAACCGCCCGTCGAAGTCACACCGCCTCCCGATGAGCCGGAGGAGAGTGGCAATCTGGTCACGTTCAGCCGCCCGACGGAGGAAGCGGAAATGGACATGACACCGATGGTCGACATCGTGTTCCAATTGCTCATCTTCTTCATGGTCACCGCTTCGTTCTCGATGCAGAAGTCGATGGCCGTCCCCAAGCCGAAAGACGACCGGCCCAGTTCGATGGCGCAGCCGGAACCCCAGGAAAATGACGTGGTGGCGCTGACAATCCACGTCGACAATCTGGGAGCATTTCGACTCGAGAACGAAGATGGTGATCTGGAAGAGGCGCCGAGCGAGCAGGAGTTGGTGACCAAGTTGCGCCAGGCTCGATCGATCGCAGGTTCGGATGCCTCGATCACCGTGATGGTCAAGGCGAACGGTGAAGCGCCGCATTACCGCGTGGTGATGGCGATCGATTCCGCCGCCACCGCCGGGTTCGGCAAAATCGGACTCGAAACCGTCGAAGAAAACGAATAATCTCCTCAGGAATAGAGCATGTCGGCAGATAAGTTCTTGGATCATCTGGAGAGTCAAGGCTTGCTCGAGCAGGCGGCGATACGCGGCCTGCGGAAGCAGATCGCCGGCTCCCGAGTCAAAGTCACGCCCGAAGCGGTGGCGAAGCTGCTGGTGGATGGCGGCCACCTGACTGCGTTTCAGGCCAAGAAACTGCTGGCGGATTTCAAGGCACCGGCGGCCGCAGCGGCGCAAGCGGCCCGCTCCGACGATCTGGGGTTGGCGCCGTTGGGAGACGAACCGGCGGTACAGGCCGAATCGCCCAAGCCCACCATGAAATCGCCGCCGCCGAAATCGTCTTCCAAACCGGCAGCAGCCGATGCTTCGGCGCAGAAGTCCGAGCGCAGCAAGTCCCAGTTCAAGACCGGCACACGAGCAGCGCCGCCGCCGACAGCGACCCAGGGGCTCACACCGCTCGACGCGGGCGCCAGCGGTTTGACGCCGATGTCGGGCGGACTGATGCCGCTCGATGACGGACTCACGCCGCTTGGGGGTGGGCTTACGCCTTTGAGCGATCCTTCCGCTGCGGGCAGCATGGGCGGCGCGTTATCGGCAGCGTCGAATCTGGAGGCAGCCGATGCTCAGCCACGTTTCGTAGGATTCCGCAAGAAGAAATCGCAGACGTTTTCCACGTCGATGCTGATCCTGTTCGGCGTGCCTGGCCTGTTGCTGCTGGTCTTTCTGGGCTGGGTGCTGCTTTCCAAATTCACCAAAGGGAACGCCAGGGATCAGTTCGAACGGGGTGAAACGGATTACAAAAACCTGATGTTCCCGCAGGCCATCAAGGAATACGAGATTTACATCAAATCGTATCCGAGCGGCGATGACGTCAGCCTGGCCAAGGTCCGGAAAGCTACAGCCCAGTTGCGCGTGGCGACCGAAGGCGCCCGGGACATGCGTTCCGCATTCGACATGGCGACGAAAGTCATACCCGAGGTCGAAAAGGAAAAGGATTTTCCGTCGGCGCGGGACGAGCTGACCGCGCTGCTCCCCAAGATCGCCGCCGGCTTCGCTCTCCAGGCTCGCTCGGCCGCTACCCGGGAAAACGCGCAGTTGTTCGTCGATTACGCCGACAAGGCGATGGAACTGGTGAATAATCCGAGTTACATCCCACCGAAGTTTCGGGAAAACATTCAGAAAACCCTGGATGAGATCAACAAAAATATCACGCTCGCCAAACGCACGATTCAAAAGGACGTCGCGCTCGAAGCGGCGATCAAGGAAATCGACGCCGCGGTGCAGCAGGGTAACACCGTCGAGGCGTTCGCGGTCCGCGCGCGTGTACTCAAGGAGTTTCCCGAACTGGAGCGTGAGCCCAAACTCAACGAAAAGGTCCAGCAAATTACCAGCCGCGAGCGGTCCGCGGTTCAATCGCTGACCATGTCCCGCAAAGCGTCGTCCGACGAGCCGGCCACGACTGTCAACGCCCTGCGCATGGTTCCGACGCGCCGCATGGGCCAGAACGTGGTCGGCGCCGAGAACCAGATCGTATTTGTGCTCGTCCGCGGTTCCGTATTCGCCTTCGACGCCGGCACGGGCCAGCTGCTGTGGCGTCGTTTCGTTGGACAGGATTCGTTGATCCAGCCGATTCCCGTCTCCAAGCTCTCCGGCGCGGATGCGATCGTCAGCGATGTCGGACGCAAGGAACTCCTGCGTCTGAAGGCACGCACCGGAGAAGTCGTCTGGAGATTCTCGGTCGAAGAGGCGTTTGCCGCGCCGGCCGTGATGGAGGACCGGATCCTGGTCTCCGCCCACTCCGGCCGAATCCTGCAACTCGACCTGGAAACCGGCGACTGTTCCATCGCCTCGCAGATCCCGCAGAAACTGACCGTCGGGATCGGCGGTAATCCCCGAGTGGAACAGGTTTACCAGGTCGGCGAGCACTCCAACGTCTATGTGCTCAAGCCGGAGTCGTTATCCTGTACCGAAGTGTTCTTTCTCGGACACCGGGCAGGAACGATCTCCATCCCGCCCGTGATGGCGCTGCAACACCTGTTCGTCGTGGAAAATGCCGGCGCCGACTTCTGCCTGTTGCATATCCTCCGCGCCGACGAACGCGGCGGTGCCCTGAAGCGGGCAATCGCCGAGCCGCTGCGGCTGTCAGGTAATGTCGTCGTTCCCCTGGTGCACACTAAAAATCGAATTACCGTGCTGACGAATTTTGGCGAGCTGCGCGTACTCTCGATCGATCCGGCCAACGAAGAGTCACCGATCCGGACTGACGCTTCCATGATCGCACAGTCCCGGAGTCCCGTCCCCGGTTATCACGTCGTCGACGGCGCGTCGGTGCTGGTCGGGGGCGATCGCCTGTCGGCGTTTGACATTCAGACCGCCCGCGAGCAGTTGAACCGGCGCTGGTCGCTCAACGAATCGGAGACTTTCATCGCGCCGTTGCTTAAGGTGGGCAGCGCCATCGTACACACCCGGCGACGGCGCGGCTCTTTGGGAATCACCGTTTCCGCCTCCCGCATCGACAACGGCGCCATGATCTGGCGCACCGATATCGCCTCCCCGACGCCCGTCCTGACTTACGACACCGCGCGAAACCAGATCGTGGCCGTCACGTCGCTCGGCGATGTCTACCGACTCGCACCGGAGCCCGGCATCGTCGACAAACCGAACGAAGTCATGGAAGTCGACGGGGCCGAAGTCGCCTATTCGTTTGGAGATGCCACCCCGCTGGCCGACGGCCGTATCGTCATGACGAACCAGCGCGACCGTGCCCAGATCCTGCTGCTCAATGCCCAGATGGAAACCAATTCCGCTCGTACGATTCGTATGGACGTCGGTGACGCAACCGTCAACACGACTCCCGTCGCGTTGGGGAACGCCGTGGTGATGGCGCTCGATTCGGGACAAGTTCATCTGTTCAGCCCGGAAACCGGCAAAGGTGTGGCGCTGCCATTCCAACCCGCATTGGAACCGGGCGCGAAAGCGTTATGGCGGGCTCCCGTCGCCGTCGGCAACCAGTTCGTGATTACCGATGGCACGAAACGGATCTTTCGAGTCGGGATCAAGGAACAGCCTCAGCCCCACCTGGACCAAGTGGCGGCCGGTGCGCTGCCCGCGGAACTGCTGGGCTCGATCGCCGTCGCGGGTGATACGGTCTATGGGGCAATGCGGCGGGATTCCAACGACATCGTTCAAGCGTTCGCACTGAACGATCTCAGCGTCGGAATGGAGATTCCGCTTTCCGGGCGTCTGCAGGCAGGGCCGTGGACGGTCGGCGGAACCGCACTGCTGGTCAGCTCCAAAGAGGGACTGATCTGCCTCGACGCAGGCCAACAGAAACGCTGGCAATCTCCGATGCCCTACGGAGAATTGGCCGGTCCCCCGCAAATCGATGGCGAGACCGTCGTGTTGACCTCGCGTAGCGGGACGATCTGGCGCGTCGGGCTGCGGGACGGTGCCGAAGCCGGCAAGTTGGAGATGGGCGACCCGCTGTTGAGCAGCGCGGTCGTCACGTCCGCCGGTATTCTTGTGACCACCAGTGACGGGACGCTGATGGCGGTGCGAATCCCCAACAGCGGAGAGGGCGCGGCAGGAGCTGGACAATGAAGGTAGATACAGGGATGGGCAGCGCGGTCCGATGGAAATGTTCCATGGTGCCTACCCGACAGACGTCCGAGGCGGATCGGTTTGTCACCGTGGCCCTGGTCGCGCTACTGGCCCTTTTCGGGACGCTTCCCTCCGCGGCAAGGGCCCAGGAGGCCGACGATGTGGCACCGGCCCCCGAGAAGCCGAAGCGGCTGATCGATCGCGAGCCGTTTGATCGCATCACTCTGGACGCCGCTAACAAAGGCGTGACGATCGAAGTTCTGCCGCTGGGGTTTAACGGTAGGATCCCCTCGAAGAAGGACATGCCGATCCAGTTGCGACTGCTGAAGTACCGCAGCCGGCTGTACGAATTGCAGTGGCGCGCCGTGGAATCGATTGAGTTCCACCATGAGATGCTGCTGAAGGAAGCCCGGCGACTGCTGGATGCCAAGGAATACAACGAGGCATTCGAATATCTCTCCTATGTCTATCGCGAGTACGGGATGCCGCCCGGTGCGGAGGACTTGATCCACAAATTCCTGTACGAGAACGCGATGAAATTCTTCCAGGAAAAGAAGTATGGCGAGTCACTTGCCATCCTCGATGAGTTGTTTCAGCGCAATCCGGATTATCGCGTCGAGCGGCGGGACGTCGGGGCGGCGATCGGACAACTTTTTGACCAGATCATGACCCAGACCGTCGCCCAAGGTGACTTTGGTCCGGCACGCAAGACCCTCAATCAGATCCGAATTCGCTATGGCGATCGGCAGGCCGAGACCATCAAGCGCTGGCAGGACGTTCTCAACGGCATGGCCGCCGCGAAACGCGACGAGGCCCGAGATCATCTGGATAACATGCGCTTTCGCGAAGCGATTGCCACCGCCAAGGAAATGATGCGGATCTGGCCCGAAGTGAAGGGGGGACGCGAGCTGGCGGAAACGATCGTGGTTCGCTATCCGCTGGTGCTGGTCGGCGTCTCGCAGTACGCGACCGTCCATGACTCGGCTCGATTCGAGGACTGGGCCGCGCGCCGCACCGGCCGCTTGATGGAGCGCCGACTCTGCGAATACGCCGATCGCGGCCCGGAAGGGGGGCGCTATGTCTCGCCGCTCGGATCCCTGGAGACGAGCGACGACAACCGGCAGCTGTTTTTGACACTCGACCCGGCCCGAGTCCGCAACGAAAATTCGCACATCACCGGATACGATATCGCGCAACGCCTGTTGTCGCTGGCGAACCCTGGGCACAAATCGTATCTACCGGCCTGGGGCGCGCTGGTGCAATCGGTAGCCGTGGACGACATCTACCGCGTGCGCATCGACTTCCGCAAACCACACGTGTTGCCCGAAGCGTTACTGCAGACCATGGTGCAAACGGCGTCGGTGGAAGGTCGGACAGCCGCCGACGGACCCTACGTCGTCGGCCCCCAGCGTTCGAACGAGAATTCGTTCGTGATCAATCCGCGATACAGCTTCCGGCAGCCCAAGCAGCCGGTGGAAATCGCGGAGAAGGTGTTTCTCAAATCGGACCAGGCGGTGAATGCGCTGAAACGGGGCGAAATCGACGTGCTGGACCGAATTTTTCCGGCCGATGTTCCCAGGCTCCGCGGCGACGACGCGATCGCCGTGGCCCAGTACACCCTGCCGACACTGCATGTACTGATCCCTAATTTTCGCCGCCCGTTCGGCAACAACGCGACATTCCGCCGCGCCCTACTCTATTCAATCGATCGTAGCGCAATCCTCTATGAAGAGTTGCTGGGCGGCTTCCCCCCACGCGGCAGCACCGTCATCAGCGGCCCGTTTCCCCCAGGATTCGGTACGCAGGATTCACTGGCCTACGCGTACGACGAGCGGATTCGGCCTCGCAGCTACGAACCCCGATTGGGATACTCGCTGTTGAGAATCGCGGAAAAGGAATTGGAACAATTGGAGCAGCAGAAGGCGGAAGCCGCCAAAAAGGCGTCCGACAATCAGGCCGGAATCGCGGCCGCCGCGGCGATCGCAAGCACATTGAACGCCTCGCCGCAGCAGCCCACCGACGCCACGCCCAGTCCTGCGCCGACCATCAATGCCCCGAAAATCGGGGACCTGGTGCTCGGCCACCCCGCCAATGAAATGGGGCGCATCGCCTGTGTGGCGATCGCCGATCAACTCAAACAGGTCGGACTGAAGGTCAACCTCAAGCAACTTTCCACGGAGAAACTGAACGACCCCGACAACGAATGCGACCTCGTTTTCGCGGAAATCGTGATGTGTGAACCGGCCGTGGACGCCATCCGATTGCTGGGACCAGGCGGTTTGCTGCCGGAAACCAATCCGTATGTCAATCTGGCGCTGCGACGACTCGAAGCCGCCAAAGATTGGAAAGCGGCCAGCGACGCGCTGCGCGACCTGCATCGTATCGTCTACGACGACACCACCGTGATCCCGCTTTGGCAAATCACCGAACACTTCGCCTATCGCAAGTGGCTCAAGGGACCAAGCCCCCAGTCCGTTCAACTTTACTCCGACGTCGAACGTTGGGAACTCGGCGTTCGCTTGGTGGAGGAATAGTTACGATGCCCAACGCCTGCCGACGATCGACGCGGACCCTGCTGCTGGCAGCACTGCTGAGCCTCCTGGCGCGAACCGGCGCCGTTGCCCAGGATCCCTGGGAATATTCGCCGTACCAGGTTTACGTCTGGTTTGCCGCGGAAGGAATGACCGAAATCAACCCAGCAATCGAAGAACAGCTGCGACAGGAAATCTCGCTGCGCTGTGAGGCAGTTATCCATGCGCCATGGGACGCCAAAGTGACGCTGGTGCCCGAGGAATATCGAACAGAATTGTTGCATCGCGTCGATTCCATTCCCGCCGCGGACCTGATCCATCATGCGCGCGAAATCGCGCTCGGCGATAAGCTGTTCCTGCTTGCCGTAAGCGAACACGGCGACGGGTTCCGGATCCAGGCCAGGGAACTCGATTGCCGGTCCCGTGAGTTCGGCAACGTCGTGGAGCGTACCATCGGCGACATTCAGCAGGTCGGACATGCGGCCTTCACCACCATGATGGACACATTCCGTCCGCTGGCCCGCATCGAATCCACGAAGGAAAAGGACCGAAAAGTCGAACTCCGTATCCGTGCCGCGGGACTGGTGCCCGAGGACGAGACGGGGGCCAAGCGGCCCTCCCCAATCCTGATTCCAGCCGCAGCGATCATGCAGCCGTACATGCGGCACAACGACCGCAATGGTGAACCGAATCTCAAAGTCGGAATTCAAAAAGTCCCCTGGACCTATTTACAAGTACTGTCCCGCGAAGGCGAACTCATCACCACCCAAGTGCACACGGGAACACGTGTGCCGGTTACGGGAAAGCCCAGCCAGCGCATCCAGCGGTTCGCGGTCGTGATCCCGGTTACCGGCGGATCAACCACCCTGGCGCTGCAGTCGACCGCCAAGCGGCCCGATCCGCTTTCCGGCTACGACATATTCGCCAAGGACCCGATCACCGATAAGCAGGAATTGATCGGCCGTACGGATTGGCGTGGTACCATGCAAATACCGTCCTCTGGCAATCCTTTGCGACTAGTCTATGTGCGCAACGGCACCCAACTCTTAGCCCGCTTGCCGATAATTCCAGGCTGGGAAGCGCACCGGACCGTGCAGATCACCAGCGACGATCAGCGGCTGCACGTGGAGGGAATGTTGAAGGGTATCCAGAGCAAGATCATGGACATTTTGGCCCACCGCACGCTCGCCAAAGCCCGCTTCAAGAAACGCATGGAAGAGGGAAAGCTCCAGGACGCGAAAAAACTGCTCGACGAATACCTCGGCATCGAAACCCGTGACTCCGTCGACAAAGTGCTCAATATCGAACAGGCTCGGCAGCGCTCCTCCATCGAAACAGTACAGAAAAAGATTGAGAAACTCTTCGACCAGACGCGCAGCCTGCTCACGAAGCATGTCAACCCGGATGAAGGCTCCCTGCTTTCCACTGAATATGAAGAACGTAAGGCCGACGCCCCCGCCTCCGCCTCCTCCGGAAGTTCCAGTGCCGCGCCGACTCGCCAGCCCGGCCCCATGCCCTGATTGGTCCGCATTTTGTCGAATTCGATGGCGGACTTCCCGCCTGAATCCCGCTCCTCCCATCATGGGGACGATCGTCCCATCGGTTTCTATCGATCCAATAGGGAGGATTCATCGTGCAAATGCGAGTTCGAAAATCGTTATGGAGCGGCATGGAGCGACTGGAAGATCGATCGTTGCTGGCGGGGGATGTCGCCGTAACGTTGGTCAAGGGCGTATTGAAGGTGCAAGGCGACGCGGCGGCGAACGATGTCGCAATCGTTGACTTGGGCGGCGGAACGCTCGAAGTTTCCGGCCGCAATGGCACCACGGTCAACGGCAGCGCCGCGCTACTCAGTGTCTCTGGCGTCACCGCCGGACTCAAAGTGGACCTGAAAGCCGGGGCCGACGTCTTGTCGTTCGTCGGCAACGCGGATCATCGACTTGCCATCGTCAGTCTCGAGACCGGACCCGGCGCCGACACCGTTTCGGTGGATCAGGTGTTTGCGGCGATTGCCAAGATTGAAACAGGACCCGACGATGATCGGGTGCAGGTCATGGATATGTCGGTCGTCTTGGGCAAGATCGAAACCGGGCTCGGCGATGACCAGGTGACAATTGGCGATCCTTCGATCCGTGCGGACGCCCGGATCGGCGCCGTGGAATTTGAAGTCGAAACGGGCGCCGGCAATGATACGGTGCGCGTTCAGGACGCCATTCTGGAGACACTGATCGCCGAGATTGAAACCGGTGCCGGCAACGATTCCGTTTCGATCGCCGATCTGCAGTCCCAAGGCACTTTCAAGGTGGAGACCGGTTCGGGCGACGACGCCGTGACGATCGCAGAATCCAAATTCCGACGACTCACCGTCGAACTAGGCGCCGGCGACCTGGACCAACTGGCGATCGAGTCCACCCAGTCATCCAGCACAAAACTGGACGGTGGCCTGGGCAATGCCGATGCGCTGCGGTTGACCGACAATGATCTCGGCGTATTGAAGATAAAGGGATTCGAGTCAGTCAGTTGATCGATTCGAGTCACGTTGGTTGGTGGACGATCGAGCCCGAATTCGATCGCGCAGCGGAGGCGAGCGCTCGGAAGCCGAAATGGGAGAGGCTTCCGACGCCGCCGGATCCAGGCGGACATTCGTGGATTCGACCTGAGGAAGCGCCTTGGCGTCCGAGGCGGGAATGGCGTCGCGCTCGACCGACAAGTGCTCGTCCAGGTTCAACAGTTGCATGAAGCCGCGCAGCTCCAGGTTCATCGGCTCGACTGATCGCCATTGGGTCGCGATCATTCGCGCGGAGGCATGATCGCCAAGGGCCACCAGCGTCATAGTCAGCCAGCGCAGGCAGAGCGGTTCCCGCGGATCGACTTGATACGATGATTCGAGATATCCACGGGCCGTCGCCCAGTTTCGATCGTGAGCCAGGCAAGCGCCGCGCACGGCGTTACGATAGGCGTCGAGGTTTCGCCATGTCGCAGGCAATTCCTTGACTTGGTTCAGCGATTCGGCCTTCAATCCCAGTTTCAGGTACAGGTCGATCAAGTGCTTGTGAATTCTCAGCGACCATTTGCAATCCCGTGCGCCAGCCTCGAGCACGCAACGGGCCGCTTCACTGTTTTCCTGAAGCTGCAGCGCCAGGGCGTGACAACAGATCGCAATTTCGCGAATTTCGTCCAGGTGCCACGATTCCGGCTGTACCTCTCCGTATTGATGTGCCGTCTGGTAGGCCCGCACCGCCAGGTCGAGCCGCCCCTGGGATTGCAGGTAACCGCCCATGGCACACAGCAATTGGGAATCCAAGGGAAAGACTTCCAGCGCTTTCAGGCAGGTCGCCAGTTGCTCTGGACGATTCCGCGGGTCGTTGTCGAGTGTGGCGAGCAGTCCATAGTAGGCTTCAAGCATGTCAAGCGAACCTGGGGTCGACGACAGTAATGATTGGCGGAAGAACTGCACCGACTGCGCGTTGTCTCCCAGCACCTGCAAGGCGTCGGCAATGCAGTTCAACATGCGGGGGGTCGGTCCCTGTTCCTTAATGGTCAGATCGGCAAGCTCGATATTGCGTCTCGCTCTCCTCAACTTGGTCTGCGGATCGTGCTCGCGATCCGTCCGCTGAATTCGGCAGGAGATGCCCACGATCGACATTCCCAGATCCGCAAGGGACTGGTGCATCGTTTCGCGTACGCGACCGTGAAAACGAATGCCCTCGCGCCGCGG
>Ga0233425_10005775_pt1 | contig 19151 bp, 23 predicted proteins | sample Watercolumn_Towu_2_FD_181712 | JGI IMG/M metagenome (GOLD analysis project Ga0233425, IMG submission 181712) | Freshwater microbial communities from Lake Towuti, South Sulawesi, Indonesia - Watercolumn_Towuti2014_140_MG | ecosystem: Environmental > Aquatic > Freshwater > Lake | place... | reverse complement strand
AAAAGCATCCCACGATTAACATTAGATGAAGCAAAAAAGATGCTTTTACCCAAAGGTAAGAAATATGCAAAAGACGAAGATCTTGACGCAGAAGGCGAGAAATTAATATGTGAAATCATCAAAGAAAAATATAACTGCGAATTTGTCTTTGTTACACACTTCCCATGGAAAGTAAAACCTTTTTATCAGATGAAAGATGAAGATAACCAAGAAGTTACCAAATCTTTCGACTTACTCTTCAACGGTGTTGAGATATGTTCTGGATCGCAGCGGGAACATCGCTATGATGTCTGGAAAAAACAAGCAGAAGAAAAAGGATTGAATCCCGAACAGATGACCGAATACGGCGAACTCTTCATGTATGGTATGCCTCCTCATGGTGGTGCTGGCTTTGGACTAGATCGAATAACGCAGAGACTCTTATTGCTTGATAATGTAAGGGAAGCAGTCTTGTTGCCACGAGATCCAGTAAGAGAGAAACCGTAATATAGTCCAAGAAAGAACCATGAAAATCTGTTCATTCAGGTTTGACCACAGTTTATTTGTGGTTTTAGACCGCAACTATTACTAATAACCTACTCAATCTCAAAATCCACATTCACTTGCAGTGAAACCTTCACATTCTGAGGATTAATTGGTGTTGGAGCATTATCTATCATAACACTCTCTTTACTAAACGTATTATAATACCAAGGTCCAGGATTATAGCTTGTTTCGGTGACAACAAGAACTTTCCCAACAGAAACGCCAAGTCCTTTCGCTAAATTCTCCGCCTTTGCTCGAGCTTGTGAACTTGCTTCTTTAACAAGTTCATCTTTTACTTCCTTTTCTTTTGCCTCCGAGAGCATAAAAGCAACATTATTGACCATATTAACACCACCTTTTACAGCAATATCTAATATTTCACCTGCTCGTGAAATATCCTTAAGTGTCACTTGAACCATATTCTCAACCCTATACCCTTTATTCACGCTTTTTTGAATTGTAGAATCCCATTCAGACCAAGGATAAAGAGTATATTGCGTTGTTTCAATATCTTTATCATTCAGACCAGCTTCTTCAAGAGCTCTCATCACTGCATTCATCTTCTCCTTATTTTGGTCTTGGACAATTTTCGCATCTCGTCCTTCGGTCACAACACTCAATGTCAAAATCACTTTATCGGGCATAACTTCTTTACCCGCGCTGCCAGTCACACTAATTTTATTTATTGCATCATTGCTAACAACAATCTGCTTTCCACCATTTTGAGTTAAGGCTAGTACCAGCAATAAAAATATTCCCCCAATCATTGACCACTGCATTATTTTATCATTCATTTTAAATCACCTTTTAATCATCTTCTCCTGCACGACAATCATAACCAAATAAATAAGCAACGTAAATAAGCCGCCTGTAAGGAACCACAACACATAATTATAATCCGAAACGGGGACTTTCATCACAATGTTCTGTTGCATCATTGGTACCATTTGAGATTCAATTCCAGATTTAAATGCTCCTGATTTATTCGTAAAAAATCCTAAAACTGCACTTGCCAGCAGCACAATTCCCGCAACAGGCAAAATTCCCCTCAACTTCTCTCCAAGTCCAGTTACTTTCTTGGGCGCAATGATAATATACTTATTTGCTAACTTATAATGATTCACTTCCCTGCCTTTCTTGCTATAATGAAATTCCTCAACAATAACAAGGCCCGCTTCTTGCAGCTTTTGAAGATGATAATGGATTGTTGGCAAAGGAATTTTCAAAGTGTCAGAAATTTCACTCTCCGTTCCCTCCTTTTCCGTTAAATGATTCAAAATCTTTCGTGAAGTATCAGACGTGATCGTTTCCGCCAGTTTCTTTGTCTTCGGTTCATTTAAATCCACCAGTAAAAAGTTGTTCTCAGGCATATTCATTCTAAAGTTCAGCTTATATAAATATATTATGATAACTTCAAATAAACTTAAAGTAAATTCAACAAAGAAATTGCACAAATAATTCATGTAAGTACTCTCAATAACAACCTATAAATACCCCTTTCCTATATTCTAACGTGATGGATGTCCACGAAATACCGCTTTCAGAATTATACAGTGAATTAAGGAGTTCAGAAAATGGGCTCACTACATTAGAAGCAGAAAAACGTCTCTTAGAATATGGCTTAAATCACTTCGAAAAAAGAAAACACGGCGTATTCATCTCTAAATTTCTAAAACAATTTGCCAATCTTTTTGCAATTCTTCTGATCCTCGCATCACTTCTTGCGCTTTTCGCAGAAAAAATAGCACCCAATCAGGGGAATATTTACATTTCAATTGCGCTTCTTATTGTCGTTATCCTCAACGCCATCTTTACATTTATCCAAGAGTACCGTTCTGAAAAAATAATGGATTCATTCAAAAAAATGCTTCCTCAATTTGCCGATATCCTAAGAGATAACAAGAGGCAGAAAGTTCTCTCTTCCCTTCTTGTTCCAGGAGATATCGTTTTCTTAAATGAAGGAGATAGAGTGCCTGCTGATGGCAGGCTCATCACCTGTAGCCAGCTTAAAGTAGATCACTCTTCTATCACCGGTGAATCAGAACCGCAATTAAGATCAATTGAATCGACCAATCATAATATCTTAGAAACAAGAAACGTTGTTTTTTCAAGCACCCTAGTAGAATCCGGTGATGGAAAAGCGATAGTCTATGCAACCGGAAAGCAAACACAGATAGGCAAGATTGCATCACTCACCAGATCAACCAGTTCTGTCCAAACGCCGCTTCACCGTGAAATTAACCGTTTTATCAAAATAATCACTCTTCTTGCAGTTTTGGTTGGAATTATCTTCTTCATAATAGGATATGTAATTGGCGAGCCGCTGATTGGCAGTCTTATTTTTGCAATAGGTATCATTGTTGCCAATGTCCCAGAAGGACTGCTTCCAACCGTAACCTTAGCATTAAGCATAGCCTCGCGCAAGATGGCAAAAAAAAATGCGCTCATTAAAGATTTAGAATCGGTTGAAACATTAGGTTCGACAACCATCATCTGTACTGATAAAACAGGAACATTGACCGAAAATAAGATGGAAATAAGCAGTGTCGCTTTAGACTTGACAATTCACCCTTTAATAAAAGAGAAGATAAAGCAAGATCCCAATTTTCCTTTTCTTCTAAAAACGATGGCGCTGTGCAACAATGCGCATCTTGATTCCGATAAAAGCATCTTTTTAGGTGATCCTACGGAAAAAGCTCTCCTAGAATTTGCCTCTTCTTTTGGTCCGATTGCAAAAGATTTGAGACTTGAAGAACTTCCCTTCGATTCCAAATTAAAGAGGATGGTCACCTTAAATAAGAGTGGCAATAAAAAAATAGCATACATGAAAGGTGCCCCAGAGATTGTTGTAGAAAAATGTACTTTTTTTCTCTCGCAGGGGAGGATGCAGAAATTAACCCCGTTAAAGAAAAACCTCTTCCTAAAACAATCACAGGATTTAGCAAAAGAAGGGCAGCGGGTTTTAGCCTTTGCATTTAAAGAGAACAAATCAAATACGCTCAGCGATGAAGATTTTACATTTATCGGCCTTGTTGGTATGGTAGATCCAATTCGAAAAGAAGTGCCGGAAGCAATTTTAAAGTGTCATAGTGCCGGCATTAAAATAATAATGATAACAGGAGATCATAGCCTAACTGCAGAAGCAGTAGCAAAAAAAGTAGGAATAATTAAGCCAGGAAAAGTAAGGACAATTACCGGCGACCAACTCGATACATTAGACGAATCAACCTTAAAGCAGTATCTCAAAGAAGAAAATATCATTTTTGCAAGAACAAATCCCATGCACAAATTAAGGATAGTCAGAGCATTGCAATCGATGGGCGAGATCGTTACGGTAACAGGAGATGGCGTCAATGACGCTCCTGCTTTAAAACACGCCGATATGGGCGTTGCCATGGGTGTTGAAGGAACGGAAGTAGCAAGAGAAGCGTCGGATATGGTCCTAATGGACGATAACTTTGCAACAATTGTCAATGCCGTGGAAGAAGGAAGGACTATTTTTGAGAATATTAGAAAATTTATTAATTATATCCTTGCTCATTTAACTCCTGAGTTTATCCCATTTATCATTTTTGCATTATTTAATATACCTCTTGCCATAACAGTAATATTGATATTAGCAATTGATCTTGGGACAGAAATGCTCCCTGCAATTGCTTTAGGTTCAGAAAAACCCGAGTCAGATGTAATGAAGCAAAAACCCCTTTCTAAAAAAGAGCCTCTTCTAAATAAAAGAATGCTCTTAGGCTCTTATCTTGTAATAGGTTCCATTTCCACTATCGCAGGATTTTCTGCATTCTTTTATATCCTATTCGGGGGAGGCTGGCATTTTGGCGATACCATCACATCCACAAATCCATTATATCTCAAAGCAGTCACCGCGTTCTTTGCTGCCGTTGTTTTTTGCCAAGTAGGAAACGTTCTTGCCAGAAAAACCAATCGCCAATCTTTATTTGAGTCGGGATTATTTAACAATAGATTAATTTGGCTCGGGATTGCAGTAGAACTATCACTCTTATCAATAATAGTCTATCTTCCTGCAACCCATTCCTTTTTTGGAACGCAGCCCCTTTCATTCTTTGAACTATTTATAGGGCTTCCTTTTGCAATCCTCATCATTCTCTTAGAAGAAATTCGTAAGTACTTTATCCGGCAGAAGATTGCATTTGTCGAGAAGTATTTGGCATGGTAAAGTCATAGAAGACATAAAAAATAACACAACAACTTTTAAAAAAACTCTCTCTAATTCTCTTCAAAATGAACGCTTTATTCATCATTGCCCAAAACAGCTACCAATACTTCGAATACGAAACCCCAAAAAGAATCTTGGAACAAGCAGGTATTAAAGTAACCACTGCCTCTAAAGAAAAAGGTTTAGCTCGCAGTACTATGAAGTGTCACCCCTGCAACTCTTTGTCTTAAAGAAGTAGATGTACATAATTTTGATATTATAGTAAACTAACTAAATAATTCGGTTTCTAATTGGTTAGTTTACTATTAGTTGTCCAACACAAGATACCAATTCTTTCCATTGTGGAAAGTCACGAGCAAAGCGACTTGATATTTTGTTGGACAACTATATCGTTTTTATAGGCGGTCCTGGCGCGCCGGTCTACCAAACAAATCAAGACGCATTAAGAATTGCACAAGAAACCATAAACTTAAACAAACTTCTTTGTGCCATCTGCATTGCGCCAACAATTTTAGCAGTAGCTGGTGTTCTTAAAAACAAACGTGCAACAGTCTGGAACGAAGATAAACAACAGCAAGCTTTTCTTGAAAAATATGGTGCAACGTATACTGGCGAACCAGTCACAATAGAAAGAAATATCATCACCTGCAACGGTCCTGCCTACGTCAAAGAATTTGCAAAAGCCATTTTAGAGCATCCATTAACAAGAGCAAAACAACAGAATTAATATTGTCTTTCTAAAACCCTAAAATAAGCATTAAGTTCCGTCGCACGAACACTTTGATCTAAAGAACGCTTAAATGATTTTCCCGCTTTATCTGGATCATCATCACTTTCTAAAGCCAGATATAAAGAATCAACTTCTCCTGAAGAAGAGACAGGAATAAAATAATGCACTAAGTGTTCCCGGAAATCAAAATCCTCAAACTCACGAGATGTCCCCTCCGCAATATTCTCTAAATTGGGCTCAATATCTTCCGCATGAGGTTGGTAATAAGTAAGAAGATAAGCAGAAACTTCCTGCTCAAGGCCAGACACATCAGTAGTAAAAGGACTATCTAAACCCCCTAAAGTATAATTATCGAGTGTCAAGCCACGAAACATTCCTGGCTTATCCTCCTCCTCTTTCACATACTCATCAATGTATAATCTTTCAGGAGATTCAACTTCTGGAAAATCAAAAGAATCATCATCTAACGCCTGCAAAGAATCTATAGAACTTACACGAGGAGGGGGCGGTTCATCCGCCTCATCAGAATCCATCAAAATATTACTCATACGAAATAATGTGCACCCCTTTTGCAACAGGTAAAATATCTACTCCCTTATAAAACTTACTCACTACAACTAAAAAGTAAAAATGCATAGTTTAAAATCACTTCCAATTGAATGTACCAAAGCTCACAATATCATGAACTGATTTTCGCTGGCTTGGTATTTCTTTCTCACGCATCTCTTTTGAAAGAGCTGATTTTTTACCTATCTTACCGATAGCGCACATCGCTTCCACGACATAATTCTCCCCTATGTTTAGTACTTTTTTGACTTTATCATAATCAAAACCCTGCATCCCATGAACAACCAGTCCTCGACGAGCCCCCTCTAAACATAAAGATCCCCACGCAGCGCCCGTATCAAACGAATGAGTTTGCGAAGGTTGCCCATTAAACTCAAACACTTTAGAAGAGAGAATAACAACAAGTGCCGACGCATTCGTGCACCACTGTTTATTAAAATCAACAAGGAAATCCATAAATCTCTCTTTCTCTTCTTTGCTTAACGCCACAATAAATCGCCAGGGTTGATTATTATAGGACGAAGGCGCCCATTTAGCCGCCTCAAATAAAGGAAAAAGTTCTTCTTTAGTCATCTCTTCTCCTGACATCGCTCTTGGACTCCATCTCGTATAAAATAATGGTGCTATTTCATATTCTGGTTTTCGAACATTCTTTGCAATAGACTTAAATGACATTTTATTTCACCAAACTGGTTGAAGAAGAACTGATTTAAGAATGTTTTGAAGAAAACTTTAAAATAATGTGGGATATTGCGAAGACTTAAAACGGATAGATCTAAAATGGATAAATTAACCAAAATCACCGCTCATTTAGAATCAAACTCTCTCTACACTTCTTCAGAAATTCACCGCATAATTTTTCCTTTAGCAAAAAAAATCATCTCCCTCAAAAAACCAAATAAAACGATCATAATAGGCATTCAAGGAGGCCAAGGCACAGGTAAAACCACCTTAGTGCAGATTCTTAAGACCATTCTTACTAAGATGAATTACTCAGTTCATTCATTCTCCATAGACAATTTCTACAAAAATGCCAAGCAAAGAAAACAAATTGCCCAAAGGAATCATTCCAATCCTTTTTACCAGATTGCTCGTGGCATGCCAGGAACACATCGTGTCAAAGAACTGCAAGAGACATTAAATAAAATAAAGGGAGGTAAACCATTCCAAATCCCCCTTTTTGATAAATCGCTTAATCAAGGCTACGGCGATGTACTAAAAAAAACGATAAGAGTTAGAGAAAGACCCGATTTCATTCTTTTTGAAGGTTGGTGTGTGGGAATTCCTTCTACAACAAGTTCAGAACTTCAAAAGGTCTGCGCCAGGAACAAGATCCCCCTTTCAAAGATTGATCCAACCTTAAAATCACACCAAACAGTTCTTCACAATATCAAAAAATATCAGCCCCTCTGGAAATATCTTGATTACATCATCATGTTAAAACCAGATTCCTCAATCCTTCATCGACAATGGCGCTGGAAACAAGAGCAAGAACTAATCAAAAAGAAAGGAAAAGGCATGAGGCAAGCACACATAGCACATTTTGTCAACATTTATCTTCCATTTACCTATCTTTGTTACGAAAAGATAAAACCCAACATTAAAATAATCATCAATAAGAATCATAAGATGTATCAAATAAAAGAACCGTACGTATTTAGTTAGTTGGCCGTTAATTTTGCGTAGCTATTTTTCTAGAACAGGAGCAAAAACCATCTGTTTTGAAGTAAGTTTTTGCCAAAATTGACAGCCAACTAAATACATACAAAGAACCCAAACCCTTTTAAACTTAAAATTCTTACCTTGGAAAAAAGAGGTCATTCATGTTCAAACCCGATGTTGTCTGCATAGGCTCAGCCACAGTAGATCACATTCTCACGATAAACCAACCTTTTTCTCAGATTCATTCAGGAGATAAAATTTTAGTCAATAGCAAATCTTCTTATTCCGGAGGAGGAGCGACCAATGCCGCCGCCGCAATCAGCACTTTTGGTCTTAAAGCCGCTGTCATCTCCAAATTAGGCGAAGATCACGACGCGCAGTTTATTCTCCACGATCTTGCTAAATACAACATCAAAATAAACCCCAAAAAAAGAAGCAGTAAGAATACAGACAATTCAACGATCATCGTCTCTGAAAAAGATCATGATAGGATTATCTATACGCACAAAGGCGCTTCGCAGGATCTTCACTTTCACGACATAAAAAAACGTCATCTAAGAACCAAATGGATGTATCTGGCAACATTAGTTGGTGCATCATTTAAAACCGCCAAAGAAATTGCGCAGTACACCAAAAAAAAGAAACGTCCTCTTCTATTCAACCCTTCCCTTTACCTAGCAAAAAAAGGCAAGACAATCCTCAAACCAATCCTCGAAGCAGCATCTATTCTCGTACTAAACAAAGAAGAAGCGCAAGCTCTACTAAAAACCAAAAACACCAAACCAAAAACCCTTCTTCAAGAACTCATTTCTTTAGGACCAAAAACAGTCATCATCACCGATGGTCCAAGAATGATGTGGGCCTTATCTAATAACACCATCTATACCTTAAATCCCCCAAAAATAAAGATAATCGACACCGCAGGAGCAGGTGACGCTTTTACAGGAGCGTTATTAGCTGCGCTGATCAAAAAATATCCTCTTGAAAAAGCAATGGCGCTAGGTCAAGCAAACGCCTCGTCTATTATTCAATACCACGGGCCAAAAAACATTCTCCTCACGGAAAAAGAAGCACTTCGGCAGATAAAAAAACAAAAAATCATCGTCCAAAAGACAATCATTTAAAATGCTCGGCTCAACCAAAACAATCCTGCACAAAGCGCATCAGCACCATTACGCCGTGCCCCACTTTAACATCAACAACATGGAAATCCTTCAAGGGGTTGTGCAAGCCGCTGTCAAATTGAACTCACCAATTATTCTTGCAACCTCAGAAGGCGCAATCAATTATGCTGGAATGAATTTTCTCTACAATCTTGCCAAAACTGCGTCAGAACTCACCAAAATCCCCCTTGCGCTTCATTTAGATCACGGTCAAGATCTCAATGTGATAAAAAACGCCATCAAAATAGGCTATTCTTCCGTAATGATCGATGCATCCCATTTTGATTTTGAAAAAAATATCCAAATCACAAAGAAAGTTGTACAATTAGCTCACAAACATGGTGTTAGTGTTGAAGCCGAATTAGGAACGATAGGCGGCGCAGAAGATCTCATAAGCTCGAGAACTATCCTCTACACGAGTCCCTCAAAAGCCAAAGAATTTATTCAAAGAACCGGTTGCGATTTCCTTGCCGTTGCCATCGGAACTTCTCATGGCGCCTATAAATTTATGGGTAAAGCAGATTTACGTCATGATATTCTAAAAAAAATAAAAAATCTAACAAATGTTCCATTAGTACTGCATGGTGCAAGCGGGGTTCCTCATCACATAGTCAAAGAAGCAGAAAAATATGGTGCAAAACTAACCGGTGTTTATGGCGTTCCAGATGCTCAAATAAGATGCGCCATCAAAAATGGCATAAACAAAATTAATACCGATACTGATTTACGGCTAGCCTTCGATGCCGCAGTACGAAAAACAATAACCGAAAATCCCAAAGACTTTGATCCGCGTCATATTTTAGGGCCGGCAAGAGAAATTATCCAAAAAGTTGCGGAAGAAAGGATAAGATTATTTGGAAGTATTAATAAAGCTTAAAAAAAGAAAAAATATACCTACAATTTTCCTATAAAAAAGAGGTGTTTAGAATGGAGCAACGAAAAATCTACATTGGTGCCGATCATCGAGGATTTCCTTTAAAAGAAAAATTAAAAGGATGGATGGAAAATAATTACATTGCGTATGAAGACTTAGGCAACTTGACGCAAGATCCCGATGACGATTATCCCGATTATGCTGATAAAGTAGCACGAAGAGTGATCAAAGACAATACTTTTGGCATCCTTTTGTGTGGCTCTGCGCAAGGAGTTTGTGTTGCTGCAAATAAAGTCAAAGGGATAAGAGCCGTAACTCCCTCAAACATTAAAGAAGCGCGTCTTGCAAGAGAACATCTTGATGCAAATGTCATCTGCATCGCACAAATGTTTATTCATTTTCATTTAGCAAAACAAATGATAAAGACATTCTTAACAACACCCTTTTCCGAAGAGCCTCGTCACGTAAGAAGATTAAATAAGATTTACAAGATTGAAAGCGCCAAATGAAATCAATGATCATTCCTTCTCTCTTGGTAAAAAGCCAGAGAGAATTGGATTATTCTTCAAAAAGATTACAGAATGTAACAAAAGCAATTCATCTTGATATTGCAGACGGTAAATTTGCGCCAAACAAAGTGTTGCAATTTAAGTTCAAATTAGATCAGCATTTTGAATACAGCGCCCATCTGATGATCCTAAATCCGCTCCCCTGGATCAAAAAGAATCTTTCTAAGATAAACTTATTCATTCCCCATGTGGAAACGATCGATAATCTTTCTTCTTATGTTCAATTCATGAAAAAAAATCAGAAAAAAATCGCGTTTGCCATCCTTCCTGAAACAAAAATATCAATTATAAAAGAATATCTCAAAGCTGCAGATTATATCCTCGTTCTCACAGTCCATCCCGGTTTTTATGGCAGTAAATACTTACCAAAAGAACTGAAGAAAATTCCTCAAATTAAAAAAGTCAATCCAAAAATAAAAATCATCGTTGATGGTGGCATGAATCCAAAAACAATTAATAGTGCCAAAAGAGCCGGCTCAGATTACTTTATCTCTGGTTCTTATACAACAAAAGCTAAAGATCCCAAGAAGGCAATAAAGAGTTTGATGGATGCAATAAGAAAATGACGTTAAGTAGATTAAGAATAAAAATCGATAAAGTAGATAACCTCCTCATCAAAACGCTTGCGCAAAGAGAAAAGATAGTCCAAAAAATTGCTAAAATAAAAAAGAAACAGCAACTTCCTATCATCAACAAAAAAAGAGAACAAGAAATCTACAACCAATTAAAAAAGAAAGCGAAAATGTATCATTTAGAGGAAAAATATCTTCTTCAATTATTTAAACTAATCATCCGCTATTCCAGAAAGATTCAAAAATGAAAATCCATGACATCGCTCCCGAAAATCGTCCCCGAGAACGCCTGCAAAAACAAGACGCAGAGTCGCTCTCCAACGCCGAACTGCTCGCTTTGATCCTCAAATCCGGAACAAAAAATGAAAACATCATCGATTTATGCAATAAGCTTCTTTCAAAATACGGTTTAGAACAACTTCCCCACGCTTCTTTGCAACAATTAACTACTGAGCATGGCATAGGACAAGCCAAAGCCTCGCAGCTCATTGCAATCTTTGAACTATACAAGCGAATTCCAAACAACAAACCATCACAGGTAGTAAGAAAAGCAGCCGATATAGCAAAGCAATACCTTCCCAAAACGAATTCGCTGCAGCAAGAACACTGCTACGCAATCTACCTCGACACTAAGAACAACATCCTCGCAGAAGAACTTATTAGCAAAGGCACATTAAACGCATCGTTGATCCATCCACGGGAAGTCTTTCATGGTGCTATCAAGCATTGTGCAAATAGTATAATCCTAATTCACAATCATCCCTCTGGTGATCCAACGCCCTCTGAAGAGGACATTAAAATCACAAAGATCCTCCAAAAGACCGGTGAATTGCTCAATCTTAGGTTTTTGGATCACATTATCCTAGGAAGGGATAAGTGGTGGAGTTGGAAAGAAGATTCATAAAATTTGCCATAACGTTTAAAAACCCCTCCTTCAAATAACCCTCAATATGTCAAAGTCGAAGAAAAGATCTTCTGATGCTGTGGAAGAAACAGAAACATCAGAAGATGAAAAAGAACCTGTACTGCCTCTCGAAACAGAAGAATCGCAAGATTCTGATAAAAAGAAGAAAAAGAAAGTAGTCAATGCAATTCTAGGCGGCGAACGCGTTATCACTGAATCGTCCGATGACGCCCGCGAATTCTATAATCAATCCCGTTTTGGAACATTAACAGAATCTGGCAAAGTGGAATTATCTTTATTAGAAGGTCTTTACCTGATGGAAAAAGGGCGCCTCGAGATCAAAGGAAACACTGGACGAAAATTAACATTTGAATCATATCTTAAAAAAGCACAAACGGAAGAGCCTAATTTCTGGATCCGCTACTGTGTCTTTAAAGATATGCGCAATAGGGGTTATATTGTCAAAACTGCGTTGAAATTTGGCGCTGACTTTAGGGTTTATGATCGTGGGGTAAAACCAGGAGAAGACCATGCCCGCTGGATCATCTATCCCGTTCATGAAGGAGAAACGTTGACGTGGTATGAGTTTGCCGCAAAAAACAGAGTCGCTCATTCAACAAAAAAACGTCTTCTCATGGGCATTGTTGATGATGAAGGTGATTGTACATATTATGAAATTAAGTGGATGCGGCCATGATTTTTTAGAAATTCTTTCACTTTCAATATCAACACTGCCGTCTGCGCATGCGTAATTTTGCTATCCATAACCATTTTCACTGCTTCTTTAAATGGTATTTTGACCAAACGGATAATCTCAGTTCCCTCTTGATGAGACTCAGAAAAAGTCAATTTTCGTGCAAGAAAAAGGTGTGCTGATGAATGCACGACGCTGGTAAATGGATTTAATAAGCCAAGATCAATCCACTCTGCAGCTTCAATGCCAAGCTCTTCCTTAAGCTCCCTCTGTGCAGCACGAAGAGGTTCTTCATCCTCATCAATACCACCACTCACCGCTTCAGTGCTATTTTTACTGATGGCATAACGAAATTCCGAAGTTAAGTAAACATCTCCTTGCTCATCCATTGCAAGAACAGAAACACCTTCATTCATTTTAACAAGTCCAAAAATGCCAGGCGTACCATCAGGACGAATCACTTGATCTTCCGTCACACAAATCCATGGATTTTTATATTTGACAGTAGAACTCTTAATTGTCCAAGGTCCATTTTTTCGCATAACGTAATATTATAATTCATTTATTATAAATCTTACCAACCCATGGTACTATCCTTTTTGTGAGTGATGGCCCAGCCAAAAAGTCGCTGAAGCTTAGTAATATTACAGGAACATATCCGATTTCTGTCTATAACCAAAAATTCATTGAGAAATCGGCTTCAGCGACGGCTCGCTATCACTCACTTTTTGAACTGTGCCCAACCCATTCTCCAGCAAAGAAAACTATTTAAATCAACTTTCATTAAAAATCATTATGCAGGATCAAGACAAAATTCTTCAATTTCTTCGTACAGTAGGACCCACTATTCCCTCCAAAGTTGCCAAAAACATCAGCACCGACATCCTCTTTGCTTCTGCCCACTTATCTGACCTCTCAGCTCAAGGCAAAGTAAAAATTTCGAATCTTAAAATAGGAGGAACACCTCTTTACTACCTCCCAGGTCAAGAGTCTGAGTTATTCAACTTTGCTCACAATAACCTCAATCCAAAAGATTTTGTTGTTCTACAAAAATTAAAAGAAGAGAAAATACTCAGAGAATCAACGCTTGATCTTTTAAGCAAAGTTGCGCTAAGATCCCTGAAAGACTTTGCAATCCCCCTAATTGTCAATGCGGAAGACAAAAGTGAATTATTCTGGAAATGGCATCTTCTGAGTGATGACGAAACCAACAAGATCATCGGTGCTATCCTCAACCCAGGCGAAAAAAAAGAAGAGATTACTTTAACGCCCATCTCGCAAGAACTTCCAACCAACCAAATAACAGAAAAAAAAGAAGTTGTAGAACAACCAAAACAAATTAACAAGCTCCCATCACTCTTATCAGAAGACAAACCATTTATTGACAAAACAGAAAAAATCAAAGACAAACCAAAGAAAAAACGCCTCCCAATAAATGACGACCTCTTAGAAGACGCAGAGGCGTATTTCAAAAAAATACGTATTCAAATCGATCAAAAAGAAACCGTAAGAAAGAACGCTGAGCTTAACTTCCTCCTTAAAGTCCCCTCCGTCGTAGGTCTCATGACTTATTTTTGTAAAGCAAAGAATAAAGCAAAATGCGATGAAAAAGACCTTGCCGCAGCCTATATGGAAGCGCAGATGAAAAAGCTCCCTCTCCTCTTCTTATACACGCAAGACTTAAATAAGAAAGCAGAGGAGATGCTAGAAGCAGGTGCATTTGAAAATGTTATTGTTCGAAGGATCAACAAATAGAAGAGAATTAAATAAGTTAGTAAAAGACTTTGAAACTCTTCTGACAGAATTAAACGAAATTGATGGAAGGCGCAGTAGTTTAGCAGGAAAACTTGCCACTATCGATAAGATTGAGAGTGTAACAGATTATTCTATAGATTTAAATCAAGCAACGCAGCAATCAACAATACTACTTAAGCAGATTAACCATGATATTTTAGAAGTGATTGCCTCTTATGAAGAACAAGAAATAACTGATCCGCAGATAAAAAAGATCTTTCTTCTTCTCTCATTATTTCAGAAAAGGATAAATCTTTTGCTGAAGCTCAGAGAAAAAGAAGCAAAAACACTTGCCTATGTAGTCAGTTTTTTAAATCATTTAGACACACCTTTTCTCAGGTGGAGATATAAGCGAAAAAGAAGGAAAATATTTTATCAAATATTAAAAGAAAGAGTTCTGATAACACAGATCATGCTCGCTTACTTGCATGATGAAAAAACAATAGAAAGCATTAAAAGAATGATTAAACAAGAAAACACAAAAGAAACAGTAGTAAAAGGCGTTGCAGCCATCTCCTTCCTCACGCCAGGAATTGGCATTATTTTATCCATAATGATCCATGAATTGTTCAAATATGCTAACCAATACACCGAGAATTATAAAGAATTAGAAGCAATTTTGCGGAAAAAAAGATGGGCTTAAACTTCAAAGATTTAGTGATAAAGAAAGAAATCAGCATCGCAGACCTCAAAGGCAAAGTCCTTGCGATTGATTCGATGAACCTTTTATATCAATTTCTCACGACCATTCGAGGTTCTGATGGCAGTGTCTTAACCGATAAAAAAGGGAGAGTAACCTCTCATCTAATAGGCCTGTTCAGCAGAACAACCTCTTTGATGGAATCTGGATTAAAACTCGTTTTCATCTTCGATGGCAAAGCGCCAGAAATAAAGCAAAAGACGTGGGAAAAAAGAACGGCAATCAAAGCAGAAGCATCTTTAAAATTAAAAGAAGCAGAACTAGCAGGAGACGAAGAAGAGATGCGAAAATTTGCGTCAAGAACATCTATCCTCACCAAAGAGATGCGTGAGGACGCTAAAAGGGTCATTACCGCATTAGGTCTGCCGATTGTCCAAGCGCCATCCGAAGGGGAAGCCCAGACCGCGTATATGGTAAAGATCGGCAAAGCCTATACCTCCGTCTCACAAGATTATGACAATCTCATTTTCGGCTGCCCTCTTCTTATCAGAAACCTCTCGCTTGAGGGAAAAAGAAAAAAAGCAGGAAAATTAGCATATCAAACAATAAAGCCAGAACAGATTGAACTTAAAGAAGTACTTCATCATCTTCAATTAAACCAAGATCAACTTATTGTCCTTGCCATCTTGGTAGGGACAGATTACAACCCGGGCGGCGTCAAAGGAATCGGTCCAAAAACCGGTTTGAAATTAGTCAGAGAATACCAAAGCAATTTTCCCGCACTCTTTGATAAAGTAGAATGGCATAAACATTATCCCGATTTAACATGGAAAGAAGTCTTTGATACCATCAAAAATATTCCTGTAACAGACGATTTTACATTAGAATGGAAACCCATCAACGAAAAAGAATTATATTATTTATTGGTAGAAGAGCACGATTTTAGCCCTGAGAGAGTAAATGCCAAAATAGAAAAATTAAAAGAACAGAAAGAGACATTAAAGCAGCAGGGATTAAGTAAATTCTTTTAAAGTTTCTTATTGTCTGTACGTATTTAGTTAATTGGCCAATATAGTAAACCAACTAAATCATTAGATTTGGCGTAGAAACCTTTTTATCTCTTATCTTCTTTCCTTAAACTCATGCTCGCCGCACAAACCACTCTCCAAAATGCCCAAAAAGTCAAAGAATTCCTCTTAAAAAATAATCTTCTAAATAGCGATTATCTCCTTGTAAGAGAATTTGATTTCATTTACTTTCCCATTAGAACAAAAGCAACTATTCCAAACGCAAAAGTTGTCAACACTAAATTTTCATTTTCTGAAAAAAAGAAACCATTGACCTTAGATGATCTTCTTAAGAATAAATTAACAAAGAATGAACTGGCAATGCTGCCAAGAAGTCAAGAAGTTATTGGCAAAATCCTTATACTTGAAATACCAGAACAGCTCGCCCCAAAAGAAAAGATAATAGCACAAGCCTTTCTCAGCTTAAACAAATCCATCGAAACGGTGGTAAGAAAATCAGCCATTCATAAAGGCATCTACCGAACAAGGAAAGTCAAGATTCTTGCAGGAAAAAAAACGAAAGAAACTATCCATCATGAAAACGGCATACAACTAAGACTTCATTTAGAAAAAACCTATTTCTCAGCAAAGTCAGCAGGAGAACGATTAAGAATAGCAAAACAAATCAAAAAGAACGAAGAGGTGCTCGTCATGTTCTCAGGAGCCGCGCCCTATCCTTTAGTTCTTGCCAAGCAATCACCTGCAAAACACATAACAGGCATTGAGCTCAATCCGCTTGCGCACAGTTACGCTGCCGAAAATATCATCCTCAACAAGATGGACAATAAAATAACTCTATTAAATGGAGATGTACATCAAGTTCTTCCAACACTCAAGAAAAAATTTGACCGCATTGCCATGCCCCTTCCAAAAACGGGGGAAGAGTTTATTGACATCGCATTAACAAAAAGCAAACCAAATACCACCATCCATTTTTATGCTTTCTTAAATGAAAAAGAGATGAAACCTTATGAACAAAGAATCAAAGAAATCTGCGCCAAAGCAAAACATCCTATAAAAGTGCAGAACGTTGTCACCTGCGGTCAATTTTCTCCCGGCACATTCAGAACCTGCTTTGATTTGAAAGTATTGAAGTAGTTATTTCCTAATCACGCACACATACTCCACTTCTTGCTCAAATTCTTGCAGTCCCACAACTTTTCCTTTAACACAGATAAAATATGTGCCGGAAGAATTCAACTCCTCTGTCTCAACCTATATTTTTGATAACAAAGTTGCTATGATCATGTGGGTCGAGCAACCAATCGGCATCGTAATAGAACACCAAAGTGTCTATGCTTCCTACAAAAATTACTTTGAATACCTCTGGAGAACCGCTAAAAAATAAATTAAAATAAAAGAACAAAAAAAGAACTAATTACGCTTGTTCTTCTTCAAAATCATCATCGCCATCAGCATCATCGTCATCATCATCGCCTGCGCTCTGTGGCTGTTGTCTGTTGCCATAACTTCCTGCTTGCGGAGCAGCAGAGCTTAAAAGCTGCACTTTATCTGCTTTAAGTCCTCGCTCACCTTGACCTCCTTCAAAAGAGACCGTATCATTATCATGTAAAAATGTTCCCTTTGGCAGAGCTGAGAAATGTACGAAGTAATCATTTCCATCGTCACCATGTATAAATCCAAACCCTTTCTTTCTGTTAAAAAACTTTACTTTTCCTTCCATTTTACTTATTTCCTCCATTTACTTTCTAAAATATCTTCCGAGAAAGAGCTTTTCTTTGCTCAAAATCTATCCTAGTTGCTTAATATAGTTAAAAATGACCGTTTCTTTTATAAACTTTACTCCAAAAACAGACACAGAGAAGTGAAAAACGCGATGATTAAGTGAACACCATTCCCATCATGGGATACGGATGTAACTGCTGAGCGTTCACAGATCTCTAAAGAACTTCTCTCTACCCAAAAAATTGCTCGTCCTCTTCTTCATCTTCAAGCCGTACTTTCTCGATCGCTTCTAAGAAATCTTGCTGGATAACATGATCTCGACTCTCTCGAATGGCAAAAAACCCTGCTTCTGTACACACCGCCCGAACTTCTGCGCCGCTAAAGTCAATCATGGACGCCGCAACTTCATTCAGATCAACTTTTTGCAGATTCATCTTTTTCGTATGAACTTTTAATACTTCAAGGCGTCCTTCTTCATCAGGCAGGCCAACCTCAATTAATCGGTCTAATCGTCCAGGCCGTATGATCGCATTATCTAAAATATCAATTCTATTTGTCGCCCCGATAATCTTAACATTATCAAGCGGCTTAAAACCATCAAGTTCCGCAAGAAGCTGCATAAATGTCCTATTAACTTCTCTCTCGCCAGACGTTCCCATATCCATGCGAGATGCCGCAACCGCATCAATCTCATCAATAAAAATGATGGCCGGTGCTTTACTTCGTGCAAGCTGAAATATTTCTTTAACAAGCTTAGCTCCTTCCCCTATAAACTTCTGAACTAATTCTGAGCCAACAACTTCAATGAAAGTAGCATTGGTGCTATGAGCAACCGCTTTCGCAAGCAACGTCTTTCCAGTTCCAGGAGGGCCATATAATAATACTCCCTTTGGTGGATGGATACCCACTTTTTCAAATAATTTTGGCTTTTTTAATGGTAATTCAATAACTTCCTTAACTTCTTGAATCTCTCTCTTCAATCCGCCTATCTCCTTCCAACTTTCTTTTGGTTTTTCTAAAATAACAAACTTCTCAACTTCTAAACCATTCGTTACCTCGATTTTTTCAACAACATTAAGAGATTTTTGGTCAACTAGAACAGTATCCCCACTTTTAAGGTCCTTGATAGTATTTGAGATATAGCAATAAAATTTATTTCCATTGGGAAGCTTAATGACCGACTTATTTTGATCTACGCTCATAACATCAGCAACAAGCAGCGCCGGTTTTTTGAGATTCGTCAACTCATTATTAACATTATTAAACAACTCTCTGAGCATTGCATTTTCTTCTTCAAGCCGATTCAAGTTCTTGCTCATAACTTTATTATCTTCTTCTAATTTACTCAAAGAAAGGGTTAAAATCTTCTTTTCAACTTCTGTCCCACTAATATCTACTGTTCCATTATATACTGGTGCTTTTACAGTATCATTTTTTTCCATAAAGTAACAGAAAACTACCCTCTTTTTAAAGCTTATGAGTCATTCTAAAAAAGTAGTACTCATTATTAGA
>Ga0233425_10005774_pt1 | contig 19155 bp, 15 predicted proteins | sample Watercolumn_Towu_2_FD_181712 | JGI IMG/M metagenome (GOLD analysis project Ga0233425, IMG submission 181712) | Freshwater microbial communities from Lake Towuti, South Sulawesi, Indonesia - Watercolumn_Towuti2014_140_MG | ecosystem: Environmental > Aquatic > Freshwater > Lake | place... | reverse complement strand
CCGCCTCATCTGCGGAAAGATCATAGGCGCCTTCTCCCGCGTGAGTGTCGATCACGCGAAACGGCGTCTCTTTGCGCCTCAGATAGATCAGAAGCCGCACGAGCAGCGCGTGTTTGAAGACGTCGGCGAAATTGCCGGCGTGGAACCCGTGGCGATAGTTCATACCCGCTAGAGCGGCGCCGGCGCGCTGATTTCACGAATATGGCAGCCGCGTTGCGCGACTTCTGGACAGGCGCGAAACTCACGCAGGTCCTTGGACAAACAGATGCGCACGCCGTCCATGACGCCCCGGCGGCACGACACCGCCATCATGCCTGGCCGCAGATTGGGATTGGCTTCGTAAAATGCGCGCTCGACGTCGATCGGCGTAAACGTCTGGTCGCGTGCGGGTTTGACGAAGAGTGGCGGGATCGTCACGGCGGCGTGCGCGCGCGCGACATCGGCGAAATAGTCGCTCGGACTCTTGCCGCTGCAAACCCCATGTTTGCGCCACTCGTAGCGCGCGAGCCGTTCGTCGGGAAATAGCCCGACCGCCTTTTCGAGCGCGACGCGCGACGGAGAGCGCGCGCCCGGACATTCGCTGAGCGAAACGCCCCGCTCATATTGCGGCCAGAGCCCATGGACGACGAAACCGAGTCCCTTGCCTGGCTCGCATTGGTCGCGCGCCCCCTCGACGCTTTGGCAGAAACCGGGCGACCAGCTGAGCGCCAGCACGTAGAAGTCGAAGTCGCGCGCTGCGCCGGCGACCGTCTTTGCGGCCGCATGACTGGCGCAATCCTCCGCTGCGCAGTCGCCTTCCTTGGCGATGGCCTCCGAAAATCCTGCGACGAAAGCCGCGCAGACCAGAAGGGCCCACGCCGCGCAACGAACAAAAACTCTTCTCATATCAAACGACTCTGCAATACGGCCTACGGCCCTGCGGCGCGACAGTTGGGGCTGAAGGCATGATTGCGGTCCAGCCCGACGACGCACCAAGTTACGCCCGGCCCCGCCCCGATAAAGCCCAGGCCTTCTCCGATATTGTATACGACCTCGCGTCTCACGCCGTCGTTGAACAGCGCCACTGCGCGACAATAGCGGCGGGGAATGTAGCTCAGCCCGTTATTGCGAACCCCGAATTCCCCGACCTCTTCGAAAGAGACGATGGCGAGCGGCGAGTTCCAATACCAGGATTCTCTGGCGGCGAACCCCGAGGAAATTTCATAGAGAATCGTCGGGTCGATGCAATAGGGAGTGAGTCCGGAGTACGGGATGATCCGAAATTCCGCCGGAGGATTTTCTTCCCGCTCAGGCTGGCCGAGAGCTGTCGCCGCGTAGAGCGCGAAAAATGCGGCCGCAGCGGCTCGCGCCCAATGCCCGCCCGATCCCGGATGACGGCGCCGCATTCTTTCTTCCCCTAAGTCCCGCCCAGTTAACGGCGATTGACGCCAGAATCACGCCTCGCGTCAAGGCTGTAGAGGACACATTAGCCAAGTCTAGCGGCAAGGATGCCAATGCGCCCGCATCGCGCTATAATGGCTTTCATGTCCATGAGCGTACAAACACTGCGCCGGATTATGGCGCTCTTTCTCGGCGTAGTGGTGACGGGCGCGTCGCCTGATACATCTTTCGCGCAGGATCCGTTCACTGAACTCTTCGGCGGCTTCTTCGAAGGCCGGCCGCATCACGAGCGCTGGGGGCCTCGCGAGCCGCGGGTGAGACGGATCATGCCGCATCGCGAGAATCGCGGGCCGACTTATTGGCATGGCAAGTCCGACAATCCGCGCGGCGTCAAACAGCCTGACAGCGCGACGACGGATCAGTCTCAGAACGCCGCCGTCACCCAACCCACGTTTTTCGTCGCGACGATCGGCGATACCCTGGGCCTGCTCCTCGCTAACGGCCTGAAGGACGGGTTCTCGGACCGCCCAGATGTCGCCATCCTCCGAAAGGGCAAGGAAAGTAGCGGTCTCGTCCGCGACGACTTCTATGATTGGCCGAAAGCGGCAAAGGAGATCGCCGCCGACGCGCAGAAGATCAATGTCGCCGTCGTGATGCTCGGCAGCAACGACCGCCAGGCGATTCAGCAGGGCGGAGAATCTTATGAACCGCTGTCGCCGCGCTGGCGGGAAATTTATGCGGCGCGGATCGACGCGGTGATCGCGGCTTTCAAGGAAAAAAATATTCCGGTCATTTGGGTCGGTGTGCCGGTCATGAAGAACGAGCGCCTGTCCGCGGACATGGCGCAGCTCAACGAAATCTATAAGGCGCGCGCGGCCCACGCTGGCGTGCCTTACGTCGATCTGTGGGACGCGCTGACCGACGAACACGGGCAATACAGCGCATTCGGGCCGGACATCAACGGCCAGATCGTCAAACTGCGTTCGGCGGACGGGGTGCATTTCACCGAGGCCGGCGCGCGCAGCGTCGCGCATTTTGTCGAAGGCGGGATCAAGAAATACTACGACGCCTATCGCCAGCAGGCCCCGGTCGCGGACGCGCCGGCGGCGCCGCAGCCCGAGACGGCAAAGGGCGCGGCCGCACCCCAGCAGCCGGTAGCGGCGGCGCCGGCGAACGGCCAGCCGATCATATTCCGCTCGCCGGTCGGCGGCGGCCCTTCGGCGGCGCCGACTTTGCCCGAACGGCCGGCGGTTGGCCCCACGCAGCAACTGACTGGCGCCGCAACGGCGACGGAACTTGCGAGGCGCGCTCCAGCTGGAAAGGCGCCGGACGCCGGCGCGCCGGCGCTCGCGCGACATGTTTTCGTCGAGGGCGGCGACCAGAGTCCGCGCGAGAATCGCGCCGACGACTATGGCTGGCGCCCGTCAGCGAATGGGACGTCTCAGCCGCGCTGACGATTTGTGCGTTTCCGCACGGAACGCTTTTCGGTGGTTTTGCATTCTCTCTGCACGACAGGGAAATTGTGGAGCCGCCGTTATGTCCCGCCATGAGTGCAACGCCCGCCGGTTTGTGAAGATCGCAGCCATCGCCGCTCTCGCGGCGCTTTCGTCGACTGTTGTCGACGCTCAGGAACGTTCCTTCATGGCGCTGTTCGATCCATGGGCCGGCGCGCAGGAGATGACGGCGACCTACTATGACGCTCGCGAACAGCAAGCCTATTGGGGGACTCAGGATCAGCAGGGCTCTTACGGCGATCCGGATCAGCAAGCCTATTACGGGGCGCAGGATCCGCAAGCCTACTACGGCTCCCAGGACCCTCAGACCTACTATAACGGCGGGCAGGAAGACGCCCGGCTCGCTCGCGAATATCCGACCACGACGCGCGAAATCGTGCAGGACCCGACCAATGAGCGTCCCGGCACCATCACCGTCGACACCAAGAATCGCTACCTCTATCTGTCGCTTTCGAACGGACAGGCCGTGCGCTACGGCGTCGGCGTCGGCCGCCAGGGCTTTACCTGGAAGGGCCGGACGCATATCGGCCGCAAGGAAACCTGGCCGGATTGGACGCCCCCGGCGGCGATGTTGAAGCGCCGGCCCGATCTGCCCCGCCACATGGCCGGCGGCGAGGACAACCCGCTCGGCGCGCGCGCAATGTATCTTTACTCGGGCGATCGCGACACGATGTTCCGCATCCATGGCTCCAATGAGCCTTGGACGATCGGCCAGGCGGTTTCCTCGGGCTGCATCCGCATGCTGAACAACGACGTGACTGATCTGTTCACCCGCGTGAAAGTGGGGACCACGGTCGTCGTTCTGTGAGCGCGCTCCGAGTCAAAAGAAAAGGCTCCGATTTTTCGGGGCCTTTTTTGTGCGCTATTCGAGCGAGCAATTGAACACGAGATTGGTGAGCGCCGAGAAGGTCACTTGAATGGCGACCCAAACGCCGATCAGCGACCAGGCGAGCTTGTATTTCTCGCGGCCATAGAGGAACGCGCCGAAGAGCGGCAGGATAAGAAAGAAGAACTGCCAGGGCGTGCTGACGAAGGTGTCGCAATACCACAAGTTTAGCTGTTCGCTGACCATCATTCTCACCTTGGCAGATTGGTTTCGCCCATGAGGAATTCATCAACTGAATGCGCGCATTGGCGTCCTTCGCGAATGGCCCAGACGACAAGCGATTGTCCGCGCCGCATGTCTCCGCAGGCGAAGACTTTCTCGCGAGACGACTGATAGGCGCGCGTATCCGCCGCGACATTGCCGCGCGAGTCGAGGTCGACCCCGAGCGTTTCGAGAAGGCCTTCACGCACCGGCGACACAAACCCCATGGCGAGAAGCACGAGATCTGCCCGAAGCTTGAATTCGCTCCCGGGCTCTTCCTGCATTTTACCGTCGACGCGCACGCAGCGCAGCGCCTTAACCGCGCCGTCCTTGCCCTCGAATTCGCGCGTCAGCACGGAGAATTCCCGCGATGAACCCTCGTCGTGAGAGGAGGAGGTGCGCAGCTTCAGCGGCCAGTCGGGCCAGGTCAGCAGCTTGTGTTCTTTTTCGGGCGGACGCGGCATGATTTCGAGCTGAGTGACCGAAAGAGCGCCCTGTCGCACCGAGGTGCCGATGCAGTCCGATCCAGTGTCGCCTCCGCCGATGACGACGACATGTTTGCCCGTGGCGAGGATCGGCTCGTTCGTCGAGAGCGGTTCGCCCGATACTCGGCGGTTCTGCTGCGGCAGAAAATCCATGGCGAAGTGAACGCCGCGCAATTCGCGCCCTGGGATCGGCAGATCGCGCGGCTGTTCGGCGCCGCCGGCGAGGATCACGGCGTCATGGCCTGCAACCAAATTGTCAGCGGAAAGATCGACGCCGACATGAACGCCGCAGTGAAACGCGACGCCTTCCGCCTCCATCTGCTGAATGCGGCGGTCAATGAGGCGCTTCTCCATCTTGAAGTCGGGGATGCCGTAGCGCAGCAGGCCGCCGGGCTTTGCATGTTTTTCGTAGACATGCGCGTCGTGGCCGGCGCGCGCGAGTTGCTGCGCCGCGGCGAGCCCCGCCGGCCCTGAGCCGACAACCGCGATTTTTTTTCCTGTCTTGCGCTTGGGGGGCTCGGGAACGACCCAGCCTTGCTCAAATCCCCGATCAATGATCGCGCATTCAATAGTTTTGATGGTGACGGGCTGGTCCTGCAGATTCAACGTGCAGGACGCCTCGCAGGGCGCCGGGCAGACGCGGCCGGTGAACTCCGGGAAGTTGTTCGTCGAATGGAGATTGACGAGCGCGCGCCGCCACTCGCCGTGGTACACAAGGTCATTCCAGTCGGGAATCTGATTATTGACCGGGCAGCCGTTGTGGCAGAACGGAATGCCGCAATCCATGCAGCGCGACGCCTGGCTGCGCGTGGTCTCGTCCGACAAGGGAATAACGAATTCGCGATAATGGCGAATGCGGTCGGCCGCCGGCTTATATTTGCGGTCATGCCGGTCGATCTCGAGAAACCCGGTCACCTTACCCATCTTTTATCGCGCACCTTTCGCGCCGCGACGTCGCGGCGGCGCCAGCATTTCTCTTCGCACGGCCCCCTCATGCCGAAAGCGAATTCGCTTCCTGGCCCAAGCGCCCTGAGCCGCCACAATCTTGGATGTTTTCTAAACGCTTTCGAGGGGTCGACGTCAAGCCGCGCACCTCTGGCGATGCCCCATCGCCCCGGATGCGGTTTATGAGCGCTGGGTTCTCATGCGCCAGCAGCCGGCGCCACTGGGCGAGACTGATCCTCCTCGACAAACGTGCGCTGCAACTTCGCTTGCCGCTGGGCCTTCGCCTCGTAAAGCGCCGCGTCGGCCACAGAAAGAAGCCCTTCGGCGTCTTCGACCTCCTTCGGCGCCAGAGCGACGCCGACGCTAACGCCGATCGTCGCGCAAGTGCCACCGCCGAGATCGTAAGGCGCCGATATGGAATGCGTCAGACGGTTGCCCAGTTCCGTCGCCTGTTCGCTGGTCAGTCCCTTGGCGAGCACCACGAATTCGTCGCCGCCAATCCGCGCCGCCACGTCAGTGGCGCGCAAAGAGCGGCAAAGGCGCTCCGCGACCATCTTGAGCAGCTTGTCTCCGGCGACATGTCCATGCGTGTCGTTGATGGCCTTGAAGTTGTCGAGATCAAGAAAAAGGACGGCAAGTTCTTTGGCGGCCTGCTGTTCGGCCTTTAGGCCGGCATCCACGGCTTCCGCCAGCCCCAGTCGATTGGCGAGGCCCGTAAGCGTATCGTGTCTTGCGCGATGCTCATTCTCCCGCTTGCTCTGCATTGTCGCGACCAACATCTTGTTCAAGGTGAAGGTCGCGGAGCTCATCGCTGCGAGATAAAGCGGCACTTGCAGCAAAACAACGTAGAGCAAAGGTTTGCCAGCGATCACGACCGCTGGAACGAAGGGGCCGAGGCTGATCACCATCATCGCCGTCGCCAGCCGCGGGGCGTTGAAAGCGCGAAGACAGACGCCGCCCACCATCCCCATCGCCGTTGAACAGGCAAGCGTCGCGATCACCCAGTCGCCGCTTGTAAGGCTGACAAAGCCGCCATAGCCGATGCTGGCGCTCCAGATCAGGCTGAGCAGGAGGTAGAGGTCCGTCGGCGTCCCGCGACGCTGAGACGCGGCGTGGCGCGCCTTAAACAGCACGCTCAATCGAGCGGCGCAGATCGCGACCTCGATAATGAGCCAAGCGACGAACGGCGGCGTGGGGTGGCGAATGGCGATGACGGCCGTCACGAGGATCGTGCTGATGACGCCGCCGGCGAATACCGGGAGAGTGCCGAATAGGCCGCCGATGAGCGCCAGCCGAATATCGTCGGGCGCGTTCACGCCAGGATAGGCGAGCCAGCGCATCGCCGGCCAGTTCGGCAAGCTGTAAACTCGGAAGCCGTCTCGCATCTGGTTTTCTGCCGCCGTCAAGGAAAACCGCCGCGTTTAAGCCATGTTAGCTTAACTCTCCCTCTTAAACAATCCTTGCCGACAAATGCAAAGCGGCGCTGGACGCGCCGCCTTCGCCAAACTCACTCGCCCGCGGCCTTCAGTTGCTCAGGCTGCAGTTTACGCGCGTTCAACTCATTGAGCGCGCGCCGATATTCGACCGGCATCACTTTCCGGAACTTGCCCATATAATTTGGCCAATCCTCCAGAATGTCGCGCGCCCGCGTCGAGCCGGTGTAGCGCAGGTGATTTGCGATCAGCTGCCGCAGACGCTCGGCGTCGAAGCGCGTCATGTCGCTCATCACGTCGACGCGGCCATGGCCTTCCAGGTCGCCGGACTGGTGATAGGTCTCGGTCATGACGGCCTCCTCGTCGCGCACCGGCTCGAGATCGACCATCGCGAGGTTGCAGCGCGTGGAGAAAGCGTCGTCCTCGTCCAAGACGTAAGCGATTCCGCCCGACATGCCGGCCGCGAAGTTGCGGCCGGTCTGGCCCAGAACCACCACGACGCCGCCCGTCATATATTCGCAACCGTGATCGCCGACGCCCTCGACGACGGCGATCGCGCCCGAATTGCGCACTGCGAAGCGCTCGCCGGCGACGCCGCGGAAATAACATTCGCCGGCGATGGCGCCGTAAAGCACCGTATTCCCGACAATGATCGAGTTCGCCGGGTCGATCTTTTTGGCCTCGCGCGACGGATAGACGATGAGCTTTCCGCCCGAGAGGCCCTTGCCCACATAGTCGTTGGCTTCGCCCTCCAGACGCAGCGTCACGCCGCGCGCGAGAAACGCCCCAAAGCTCTGGCCCGCCGTGCCGGTCGCGCGGATGTCGATCGTGTCCTCGGGCAGTCCCGCATGGCCATATATGCGGGCGACTTCGCCCGAGAGCATCGCGCCGGTGGCGCGATCGACGTTGCGTATCGCAGTTTCAATCGAAACTTTCGCCCCGCGATCGAGCGCGACGCGCGCTTCGGCAATCAGCTTGTTGTCGAGGACCCTATCCAGTCCGTGATCCTGCGCGGCGCTGTGCCGGATCGCGGCGCCTTCTCCTTGCGGCTTGAAAAACAGCTTGGAGAAATCGAGGCCGCGCGCCTTCCAGTGCGCAATCGCCTTCTCCTTGTCGAGCATTTGCATCTGCCCGATCATCTCGTCAAAACTGCGATAGCCCATGGAGGCCATGAGTTCGCGCGCTTCTTCGGCGACGAAGAAGAAGTAGTTGATGACATGTTCCGGCAGGCCGACGAAGCGCTTGCGCAGAACAGGGTCCTGGGTCGCGACGCCGACGGGGCAAGTGTTGAGATGACACTTGCGCATCATAATGCAACCCGCCGCGATGAGCGGCGCCGTCGCGAAGCCGAATTCATCTGCGCCGAGCAGCGCGCCGATCACCACGTCGCGGCCGGTGCGCAAGCCGCCGTCGACCTGCACGGCGATGCGCGAACGCAGATTATTCAACACCAGCGTCTGATGCGTTTCGGCGAGGCCGATCTCCCACGGCGAACCCGCGTGTTTGATTGACGTCAGCGGCGAAGCGCCGGTGCCGCCCTCAAAACCTGAGATTGTCACATGGTCGGCGCGGCCCTTGGAGACGCCCGCCGCGACCGTGCCGACGCCAACTTCGGAGACAAGCTTCACCGACACCGCGGCGCGCGGATTGGCGTTCTTCAGATCGAAGATAAGCTGCGCCAAATCCTCAATCGAATAAATGTCATGGTGCGGCGGCGGCGAGATGAGGCCGACGCCCGGAGTCGAATGGCGCACCTTGGCGATGACCGCGTCGACCTTGTCTCCGGGCAGCTGTCCGCCTTCGCCGGGCTTTGCGCCCTGCGCCATCTTGATCTGAATCATGTCGGCGTTGACGAGATATTCCGTCGTCACGCCGAAGCGGCCTGACGCCACTTGCTTGATGGCGCTGCGCATAGAATCGCCATTCGGCAGCGGCTTGAATCTGTCGGGCTCTTCACCGCCCTCGCCCGTATTCGATCTGCCGCCGATGCGATTCATGGCGATGGCGAGCGTCGTGTGCGCTTCGCGGGAAATGGAGCCAAACGACATCGCGCCTGTCGAGAAGCGCTTGACGACCTCGCTTGCGGGCTCGACCTCATCGAGCGGAACCGGTTTGCGGCCATCCTCTTCGGCGCCCTTGATACGGAACAGGCCGCGTAGATTGAGAAGCTTCTCGTCCTGCTCGTTCAGCAGCTTGGCGAAGGCGCGATATTTGTCCTGCGCGTTTCCTCGTACGGCGTGCTGCAGCAGCGACACGGTGTGCGGCGTCCAGCTATGCGCTTCGCCTCTGATGCGGAAAGCGTAATCGCCGCCGACGTCGAGCGCCTCTTTGTAAACGGGCGCGTCGCTGAAGGCGAGACGATGGCGACGCACGGTTTCGCGCGCGATTTCGTCAAGCCCGACGCCCTCGATGCGGGTCGTGGCGCCGGTGAAGAATTCGTCGACGAAGCTTTGCGCGAGACCGACCGCGTCAAAGATCTGCGCGCCGCAATAGGACTGATAGGTGGAGATGCCCATCTTGGACATCACTTTGAGCAGGCCCTTGTCGATCGCCTTGATGTAGCGCTTGACGGCGGTCGGCCCATCGACGTCGGAAGGAAACTCCGCCGCCGAAGCGATAAGCGTCTCAAACGCAAGATAAGGATTGATCGCCTCGGCGCCGTAGCCCGCGAGGCAGCAGAAATGATGCACCTCGCGCGCCTCGCCGGTTTCGACGACGAGGCCAACGGACGTGCGCAGTCCCCTCCGGATCAGATGATGATGCACGGCGGCGGTCGCAAGCAGCGCGGGGATCGGAATGCGATCCGGCCCCACCATGCGGTCCGACAGAACGATGATGTTATAGCGGCCGCTCACCGCTTCCTCGGCGCGTTCGCACAGCCGCTTGATCGCCGCGCGCATGCCTTCGGCGCCCTTCGACGCATCGTAGGTGACGTCGATCGTCTTGGTGTCGAAACTATCCTCAATCGTGCCGATCCAGCGGATCTTTTCGAGGTCTTCGCTCGTTAAAATCGGCTGGCGCACTTCTAGGCGCTTCTTGTTCGCCGAGCCTTCGTGGTCGAGAATATTGGGCCGCGGACCGATGAAAGACACGAGGCTCATGACCAGCTCTTCCCGGATCGGATCGATCGGCGGATTGGTCACCTGCGCGAAGTTCTGCTTGAAATAGGTGTAGAGCAGCTTCTCCTTGTCGGAGAGCGGCGACACGGGCGTGTCCGTGCCCATCGAACCGACCGCTTCCTGGCCGGTGACGGCCATAGGGAAGAGCAGAAGGTCGAGGTCTTCCTGCGTGTATCCGAACGCTTGCTGACGATCGAGCATCGACACGTCCCAGCGCGCAGGACGCGTATCGACCGGCTTCAAATCCTCTAGCTGAATTTGCGTGCGCGCCAGCCATTCCTTGTAGGGATGAGAATTCGACAGCTCCTTCTTGATCTCGTCGTCGGAGATGATCCGCCCCTGCTCGAGATCGACAAGGAGCATCTTGCCGGGCTGGAGTCGCCACTTGGCGACGATCTTCTCTTCAGGAATCGGCAACACGCCCATTTCCGAAGCCATGACGACGAGGCCATCGTCGGTGACGAGATAGCGCGCAGGCCGCAGTCCGTTGCGATCGAGCGTCGCGCCGATTTGTAGCCCGTCGGTGAAGGCCATGGCGGCGGGACCGTCCCATGGCTCCATGAGCGCCGCATGATGCTCGTAGAAAGCTTTGCGGTCGGCGTCCATCAGCGGATTGCCGGCCCAGGCTTCCGGGATCAGCATCATCACTGCATGGGCCAGCGAATAGCCGCCGCGCACCAAGAATTCGAGCGCATTGTCGAAGCAGGCGGTGTCGGACTGGCCCTCATAGGAGATCGGCCAGAGCTTGCTGATTTCGTCGCCGAACAGCGGCGAGGAGACCGACGCCTGGCGCGCCGCCATCCAGTTCAAATTGCCGCGCAACGTGTTGATTTCGCCATTATGCGCGACGAACCGATAAGGATGCGCAAGGCGCCACGACGGGAATGTATTCGTCGCAAAGCGCTGATGCACGAGCGCCAGCGCCGAGATGAAACGCTCGTCCTTGAGGTCGAGAAAATATTCGCGAAGCTGCGAGACGAGCACCATGCCTTTATAGACGATGGTGCGCGATGAGACCGACACAGCGTAAAATTCGCGTCCCCCGTTGCCGAGCTTGTAAATCTCGTTCGAGGCCGCCTTGCGCGCCAGATAGATGCGCCGCTCAAAGGCGTCGGCGTCGGCGACATCCAGCCCGCGGCCGATGAAGATTTGCGCATGGTGCGGCTCGACGGCCTTCACCGCCTCGCCGAGATCGCTCGAATCGACAGGAAGATCGCGCCAGCCGAGGACGACGAGCCCCTCTTCTTCAACCGATTTTTCAATGATGCCGCGCGCGCTCGCGCGCGTCTCCGGATCGCGCGGCAGGAAAAACTGGCCGATGGCGTAGTCGCCGGCGGCGGGAAGCTCGATGCCGAGCTTCGCGCACTCCGCCTTGAAGAACTCATGCGGAATTTGCACGAGGATGCCGCAGCCGTCGCCGAGCTTTGGGTCGGCGCCGACGGCGCCGCGGTGGTCGAGATTAAGCAGAATGCGCAATCCCATTTCGACGATCGCATGCGACTTCTCGTTGCGCATGTTGGCGACGAAGCCGACGCCGCAGGAGTCGTGTTCCTTGGCGGGATCGTAAAGTCCTTGCGCCGGCGGAAGAGCGGGATCGCGACCGAGCGGCTGCGCTCCGGCTCCTGCGAGTTGCTCGTCGGCTTTCGTCATCTCGGCGTCTCCTCGACAGGATCGCGCGCCTCTTCGTGCGCTCCTCCCGCCCGCTCATCGAAGCATAATATCGTCTTGGCCGTGACCGAAATCGTCACAGCGCCCGCTGTCCTATTTCGCCGTAAACGCAGGTTCCGCAATGGCGGTTGCGAATCCCTCGCGCCCTCGTCTCGCGATTGGGCGCAAGACAAAGTACACGCCACTTTTTCGAGCACTCTCATTCCTCGATGGCTGCAGCGTCCCATCGGGCGCAGCCACTTAAATGAAACACGGGCTTCCAAAAGCGAGCGCCGCTTTAAGGTCAGCATCGCTGACATATCTGCGGGGCTAACTTACTGCCAGATTTGCGCTGAAGTGACAAGCAACCGGGTGGGCTTTGGGCGCCTCGCAGTCCAACGCTCGCCGCAATGTTGTCAGAGCATTCCCCCGCGGCCGAGAGGGCTTGGACAAGGAAAAGTCAATGCGGTCATTCGATTGGAAAGTGGGTCTGCCGTTCGCGTTGGCGCTGGCGGCGAGCTCCGCGGTTCCGCAGCACGCCTTCGCCCAATTTTTCTTCCGACCCTTCGCCTACAGTTACCGCTACGAAATTCCCGGCGAGGAGCCGCCGGCCTTCGCATCCCGTCCCGCCGTCGCTTCCATCCTCGGGCGCGCCGGCTACCGATTGGTCGGGCCGCTCGGCCATCGGGGCGACCAGATCGTCGCGACCGGCGTCAGTCCCCATGAAAGCGAGATGCGCTTTATCATCGACCCCTATGAGGGGCGCATATTGCGCGCGGTCAGGCTTGGACCGCCGCCAATGTACGATGGCGGTCCGCGCGATAGCGGCGAATACGGCCCCGGCGGGGGCCCCTATGCGCCGCCAATCGGTGGATCTCCTTACGCGCCGTCTCTGGGGGCCAGTGGTCCTGGGCCGGCCGGTCCCGGGCCAGTTGGCCGTGGGCCGGTCGATACCGGACCTGCGGTTCACGACTTCGACAATGAGCCCCATCCGCAGATCGACCGCGCTCCCCCGGCGCCCGGCGGCGCGACGCTGGACCATGCGCCGGATAGGCCGGTCCAGCAGCGCGCAGGAACAGCTCAGAAAGGCGCCGCGTCTTCGAAGGCGTCGCGCGCGATCGCGCCGCCGACAAAATCTGCGTCGCCTACGCCATCGGCAGTGGGCGCCCCTGCAGCGCCTCCCGCGCCCGCCGCTGTGTCTGCCTCAACGAAGCCGAAGCCTGCGCCAACGGCCGCCAAGCAGGAGCCGAAGTCCAACGCCGAGCCCGCCAAGACGACTTCCGCACCGGCGCCAACGCAGAAAGCCTCCGAACATAGCGCCGCGCCTGCGGCCGCGGCCGACAAGCCCGCGTCGGCCTCGCCGGCGCCTGCTACCGACGCTCCAGCGAAGGCGGCGCAGGAATCCTCTGCAGACCTCAAGAGCTCTCAGAGCCCTCCAACCCCCGCGTCGGCTGAGAAGGCCGCGAACCCTGGCGTCGCCGCGCCTGCCGCATCAGCGCCGCCGGCCGCGACTGCAACGGGTTCAGCCACCGCGAAAACGCCGGACTCTGCCCCGAAGCCAACCGGCGGCTAAAAACAAGGGAGGCGCCCGAGCGGGGCGCCTCTCATTCGACTTCGGTCGACTTCGCTGTTACGCGGCCTTGGACGCGACGATGGTCGCGGCCGGCGTGGCGACGCCGATGTCAATGCGGCGGGGCTTTTGCGCCTCCGGGATTTCGCGCACGAGGTCGACGTGCAGCAAGCCATTGACCAAGCTCGCGCCCGTTACGACCACATGATCGGCGAGCTGGAACCGACGCTCAAAGGCCCGCGCGGCGATGCCCTGATGCAGGACCTCGCGGCCCTCCGCGGGCTGCGCCGGCTCTTTCGAGCCCTTGATGGACAGGGCGTTTTCTTTGGTCTCGACGGACAATTCGTCGCGCGAGAAACCCGCGACCGCGAGCGTCACGCGATAGGCGTTTTCGCCGGTGCGCTCGATGTTATAGGGCGGGTAGCTTTGTGAGGTCTCGAACCCTCCGGTCTGATCCAGCAGATTGAACAGTCGGTCGAATCCGACGGTCTGACGATACAGCGGAGAGAGATCGAACTGACGCATGACATATCCTCCAGTTGAGCGACATGCGGCGCGCTTGCGTGACCGCGCCGCGCCTCTTCGCGCGTCCGTTACGGCCCGCGCTGGCAACGATCTAGGAAGCGCTGAAACGTCGTTCAAGAGGCGGCGGCGATGCAGCGTCAGAAAGTCTCAGGCCTGCGATATAGGGCTCAGCGTCTCGCCGCCTTCTGCGCCGCCAATCCCGCCGTTCGGCCTCGTCGCCAAAATGCATTATCTTCGCGGGAAGAATCAGCCTCGATCGCCGAGGAGACCCTATGCGAGAACTTGTTGCGTCGCCCCACAATCCCATCCCTGAGGGCGCCACCGTCTACGCGCTGAAGACACGGGACGGACGCCGATTGCGCGCGGCCGCTTTTCCCTGCAGCGAGAAGGCGCGCGGCACGGTGGCGTTGTTTCAGGGCCACAATGAATTCATCGAGAAATATTTCGAGACGATTGAGGATTTGCGCAGGCGCCGCCTTGACGTCGTCGCGCTCGACTGGCGCGGCCAGGCCGGCTCGGAGCGCGAACTCGCCGACCCGCGCAAAGGCCACATCGACGACTTCTCACAATATCAGCGCGACCTCGACGTTTTCATCACACATGTTCTGAGCGATCGACCGCAGCCCTGGTTCGCGCTCGCTCATTCAATGGGCGCGGCGATCATGCTCGACGCGGCGCATTCCGGAAGAACCCCGTTTCAGCGTTTCGTGCTGACCGCCCCCATGATCGATCTCGCCAATTTGCGCTTTCCGCGCGCGACGCGGTGGCTCGCCGATACGCTCGACATGTGCGGATTTGGCGGAATGTACATCCCGGGCGGGACAGGCGCCTCCTTTATCGAGAGGCCTTTCAAAGGCAATTTGCTGACCACCGATCCGGTTCGCTTCGAACGGAACGCAGGAATTCTCAGGGTGGCGCCGCAGCTCGCCATCGGCGATCCGACGATCGGCTGGGCCAACGCCGCCTTCCGGCTGATGAGAGGTTTTGAATCGCCTGACTACGCACGACGAATCCGCGCCGCCGTATTGATGTTCGGCTGCGGGCGCGAGATGATCGTCTCAAACGCCGCCATCGAACGTTTCGCGCCAAATCTCAACAGCGGCGCTCTCGCGATGATCCCCGGCGCCAAGCACGAACTCATGATGGAGCGCGACGAGTTTCGCAGCCAGTTCTGGCGCGCCTTCGACGCCTTCATTCCCGGGGAAGTTTACGTCGCCTAGTCTAGCCGCATCGCTGTTACTCCAGCGGCTCCATCGCGCGCGCGTCTTCCTCGTTGCGCTCTTCGTCGCTGGGCGGTCCTGCAAACGTCGTCTTGCGGCGCTCGCGCGGCGCCGGCGACCATGGCCGATCCTCATCGACGGCGCGCGCGGTCGTCCATTCGACCTCGTCGCGCTTGAATCGCAGCGCCACCGAACCTGTCTCGCTCAGCTTGCGGCGGTCAATCACGATCGGCGCCGCACAGCCCATCGGCGCGTAAAGCGGCGTGATGACGACTGCGGCGCGCGCGCAATCTTCAAGGAAGGCGCCGCGCTCGGCAATGAGCGATACAAAGCGGCCGTCGATCGCCTTCGCGACGCAGCCGAAATCGTCGCAGGCGACCCCGCCTTTGGCGTCGGAGGAAGAGCGCGCGTCGCCATCCGCCCGCAACCATTGTTCGGCGGCGAAGGCGCTCGTCCTCTGCCCCATGACCGCAAGCTGGCCGGAAGGCAAACGCACAGCCGCCGATTCCCCGGTCGCAGGCACGGCGAGATCGAATGGCGCGCCGCCCCTCGCCCCCATCAATCCAATGAAGGCGAGAGGAATGGCGAGCGCGCGCCACGCCCATGTCCGCCACAGCACGAGCGACAACACCGCGAGCGTAAGAAAGAGAATTGCCCAGGGCGCAAAGGCTTTGATAGGCAGGCTCGCGCCCGGCGCGCTCGCGATCAGTCCGGCGAGATAGGTCACGAGATCGATGCCGATCTTGAGCCATCGCCAGATGAATCCATCAAGGCCGAAGGGGTAAAGCGCCGCGCCGACAAGCGCGCAGGGAACTGCGAAGAATTCGATGATTGCGAGCGTCAGCGGATTGCCGATCAGCACATAGGGGCTCAATTCGTGAAAATCGTTCGCCATGAATGAAGCGGTCGCGGAGGTCGCGCAGAGCGTGGCGAAGATCGCCGCGCCGGGTCCGTGCAATAGGCGTTCGACGACGCTTTCGCGAAGCGCGCCCCACCATCCTCGCGGCGCGCGATCGTCGACGCGGCGCTTTCCGAGATATTCGCCGCGCCACTCATAGACCGCGATCAATGCCGCCACCGCCGCGAAAGAGAGCTGAAAGCTCGCGCCGAGCAGCGCCTCCGGCTCGAAGGCGATGATGAAGAGCGCGGCAAGAGCGAGATTACGCATCGACAACGACGGCCGGTCGAAAAGAACCGCCGCAAGCATGATGAGTGTCATCACGAGCGCGCGCTCAGTGCCGACGCGCGAGCCCGTGCCGACGTCGTAGAGAATGGCGCCGACAATGGCGAGCGCCGCCGCCCATTTCTTGATTGGATAATTGAGCGCGAGGGTTTGCGACATGGCGAGCAGGCGGCGAAAGCCGACGAAGAAAATCCCCGCGACGAGCGTCATCTGAACGCCCGATATCGTGATGATATGGAAGATGCCGGCGCGGCGGATGAGATTCTTGGCGTCCTCTGACAAGAAATCGCGCTTGCCCGTGACCATCGCGGCGGCGATGGCGCCGGCGTCGCCGCCGATGATGCGATAGACTCGCAAGGCGAGCGCGTTGCGCATGCGGTCCACGCCCGCGAAGAAACGCAGCGGCCATGGCGCGGGCTCGGGCGGCGACATCGTTTCAATTCGGCCAAGCGCATTGCCGACCGCGCCGATCCGCGCGAAGAACGCGTCGCGCGCGAAATCATAGCCGCCGGGGAGCGCCGACCGCGCCGGCGGCATGAGCCGCGCCTTGAAGGCGATGAAATCGCCGGCGGAAAAATTCGGATCGCCGCGCGTCGTCAGCCGCACGCGGGCCGGAACGGCGCCATCTGGAAAGCCTTCGGCGCTCGCAACGCGCAGAATGAAACGCGCGCCAGCCCGCCGCAGATCGACCTCCTCGACGAAGCCCGTCAGCTCTCCGACGCCGACTCTCGGAACGATCGGCGCGGCGACGCGCGCCGTTCGCCAGGCACCAGATGCGAAGCCGCCGGCGACGAAAGCGAGCGTCAGAAAAAGCGCATGAGCGCGCGAATGGCGGCGGGTGAGCGCGGCGATGATCCCAAAGGCGGCGAGCACACCGACGCAAAGCGCCAAGGACGGTTCGCGCTCGGCTGAAAAATAGACGACGGCGCCGCCGCCTGCGGCGACAACCAGCCAGAGAAACGGGCGGCGCAGCGCGCGTTCCTGCTCCAGTGATTCTCGCAGGACTTCCACCAATCCCCGAATGCGAATCGGAGAGAAGCGCGATGAAAGATCGCGGCCGTCCACATCCCTTTCAGCCGTGCGCGAAATGTCGTTCAAGAAATGCCCGGCCCCGCTCAAAAATGCGAGGAAGAGCTTACCGCCGATCACGGCTGCTGTCTTGCGTCTCCCTGGACCGCTTGTCGCCAATCGACGGTTGCCTGCGGCGCGACAAGAAACTATCCCCTTAAAGCAGAGCGAGATTCACACATGAGATGGACTCGCAATGCGATTGCGCGCAATGGCGCTGCGATCGCCGTCATTCGGTTTGGCGTGAATGAAGAGCGATCCATCGTCAGGCCTGTCCTTACTTCGCGGACTTACGCGAAAATGCCCGAACTGCGGCGTCGGCAAGCTGTTCGCGAGCTACCTCAAGCCGCGCGATTCTTGCGAGCATTGCCAGGAAAGCTTCAAAGGGCTGGATGCGGACGATGGCCCGGCATGGCTGACGGTCGGCGCCGTGACGATTGTCGCCGTGTCGCTTCTCTTCATATTGGAGAGCAGCGGACGTTACTCATACACCGTCGAAATGTTGATCGTTCTGCCGACAACAATCGCGCTCGCCTTGCTCTTGCTCCCGCTTGCGAAGGGATTCTTCATCTCGGCGCTATGGCTGCTGGCAAGAAAGCTGAATTCATAGCGCAAAATCTCCAGCTGCTACAACATCGCCCCGACGTAGAAGCGGACCGCTTAACGAGCTATCGGAGAGCTTCAATGAGCGCTCAAAGGCACTGAAAAATCCGGACGATCCGCTCTGCGTTGCCGCTGCGTCGTTCCGGTGTTATGGAATTTTTGCAGAAAAATGTTCAAATTATCTTTTTCGGAAGGGAACTTATTATGCGCACATGGGCACAGTCGTACAAACGCGACTCCTCTCTTTCCCTAAAACGAGGAAACGTCGTACACGGTATTGGCGTCCTTTTGGGCTTAGGCGCTTTCACGGCTATGGTGGGGCCCGCACATGCCTCGGAGGGGGATAAGCTTGGCGGTAATTTGACCATTTGCAAGGGCGCTTACGCGCTCTGCGCCGCAGCTACCTGCTCTCCGACGGGCAATCAGATCAGCGTCAGGACGTCGAATGGTTGGGCGTCCTTCCCAGAAGTGAATTGCACCTGTCCGATCCTCAACGGCGACGCCATCGCCGATGTTAATGCTGGAAATATGCAAGGTTCCTGTTCGCCGCCCGACTCTCAAAAAATCTGGTCGCTCTATTCTCCTCAGTTAGAAATACCGCAGGAAGCAAATAACTGGACGCGATCGGGCCGCGAGGCTTTAGCGCCTCCGCAATGGTGTTCGGCAAAACTGAATGCCGGCGAGACCATCTCAAACTGCTTCAGCTTTCTATGTGACATTTCGGGCTCCGCCCCGAACGGAGTGCCGCTCGCTACGTGCCATTGTCCTATGGGTGAGTCTTTCGGAGGGACAAAAGTTCCAGCCGCAACTGCTTTCATCACTCAAGCAGGCCAATTGAACGCCGACGTTTGTAAGCAGCATCCGGTGACTTGGTACAATCCAGTTACGGCCAAGGATTCTATTGAAACAACGTCAAAATGAGATTCGAGAAGCTGACATCGGCGCTATGCCAGGTGACGGCGATTTCATCGGAAAGTTGGGTCCTCATAGTCAAAGCTCCTCGTCGAAAAGAGAATATTGAAACGAAGCGCCCCGCCGAAGCGGGGCGCGATGCTGTCAGTATACGGAAAATCCGTGAAGTGGATTTTCTTCCGGTAGACGATCTTGCCGTCACCATCGTCGCAAACGAGGCTCAAAGCGGTGGGCGTTTCGCCTAGCGATTTTATTTTATTTGATAAAGTTGGTTGCGGGGGCAGGATTTGAACCTACGACCTTCAGGTTATGAGCCTGACGAGCTACCGGGCTGCTCCACCCCGCGCCAAAACAAAACGCGCCGACACAGCGCTACAAGACAAAAAAGCAGCGCGGCGAGCGCTGCGCTGCTTTAAAAGCTATCGTTGAAGAGGATCCGATGCGCTTCGCAGGCCTGGCGACGA
>Ga0233425_10005773_pt1 | contig 19162 bp, 17 predicted proteins | sample Watercolumn_Towu_2_FD_181712 | JGI IMG/M metagenome (GOLD analysis project Ga0233425, IMG submission 181712) | Freshwater microbial communities from Lake Towuti, South Sulawesi, Indonesia - Watercolumn_Towuti2014_140_MG | ecosystem: Environmental > Aquatic > Freshwater > Lake | place... | reverse complement strand
ACTGGCGGCCGTCGAGGAGATCCTCGCCGCCGAGGGATTTCCCGTCTCGACCACCGCTCGCCCCGCAGCCCACCCGCACACCACCCCGGAGGAGTCCCGCACATGATCGACGACCTGCGTGAAGAGGAGATCGTCAACAAGGTCGGAGGCCGCTTCAAGCTCTCGACGCTGATCCAGAAGAGGCTCGTCGCGCTCAATGCCGGCGGTCGGCCCCTCGTGGACGTCGATACCGACGACAAGATGCAGATCGTGATCGAGGAGATCAAGCAGGACAAGATCTTCCTCGACACGTCGCTCAATCTCCGCATCACCGGCGAGTCGACGGAAGCCGGCGGCCCGCTCGACTTCGATCCCACGATCCTGTGAGCTTCGACGGTCGCGAGATTGTCCTCGGCGTGTCGGGAGGCATCGCCGCCTACAAGGCGGCGGCGCTCGCGAGCCTGCTCGTTCAGCGCGGCGCCGGGGTATCGGCCGTGCTCACGCGGAATGCCCGCAGGTTCGTCGGCGCGGCCACGTTCGCCGCGCTCACCGGGCGGCCGGTGGCGTCGCGGTCGTTCGATCCGGCCGCGCATCCCCTCGGCGCCCATATCGAACTCGCGGCCCGTGCGGACCTCGTCGTCGTCGCCCCGGCCACGGCTGACTTTCTCGCCAAGGCGGCCCAGGGTGCCGCCGACGATCTCCTGACCACGCTTGTACTCTGCGCCGAATGCCCGGTCGTCGTGGCGCCAGCAATGAACTCGGCGATGTGGACGAAGGCCGCCGTGCAGCGCAACCTGGCGCGGCTGGCAGAGGATGGCGTCGGCATCATCCAGCCGGGGACGGGCTGGCTCTCCTGTCGGCAGACCGGCACCGGCCGGATGGCCGAGCCCGAGGAGATCGCCGCCGCCATCGAGGCCCGGCTCGCGGCCCTGCCGCGGCGGCCGGGAGCCTGACCGCCGCCACCCGGGGCGACCACCGCGCATGGCCCGCATTCTGCTTACCGCCGGCCCGACCCGGGCCTACGTCGACGACGTCCGGTTCCTCACCAACGCCTCGAGCGGCAGGATGGCGGCCGCCGTGGCCCGGGCGGCGCTCGCCGCCGGGCACGACGTCACGATCGTGAGCGGACCGGTGCAACTCACGTATCCCAACGCCGCCCGGGTGGTGCCGGTCGTGACCACGGGCGAGATGCTCGCCGCCTCGCTCGCCGAGCTGCCACGCTGCGACGGCGTGATCGCGGCGGCCGCACCCTGCGACTTCGAGCCGCGGCGGCGCGTGGCCGGGAAGATCCCGCGGCAGGGCACGAGCCTGCGACTCGACCTCGAACCCACGCCCGACGTCATCGCCACGCTCGCACGCAAGGGGGCGAAGCGGCAGTGGTTCGTGGCCTTCGCCCTCGAGCCCGGCGCCGACCCGCGGCGGGCGTTCGCCAAGATCGAGGCCAAGCGGTGCGACCTGATCGTGGTCAACGACGTCACCGCGATCGAGGCCTCGCGCACCGCGGTCACGGTCTACGATCGCGCCCATGCGACGGTGGGCACGAAGGCCGGGACGAAGCGCGCCGTGGCAGCCTGGCTCGTGCGGTTGATCGGCACGCGTCTCATCGACTGACGGCCCGTGACAGGGCCGTTCCGGGCAGCCGCGTCCTGCGATATAACGCAGGGCCAGAATCGTCTCTTCGGAGTTCGTGCATGATCAAGGTGGCCATCCTCGGAGCGACGGGCTATACGGCGCTCGAGGCGATCAAGCTGCTGCTGCGGCATCCCGAGGCCGAGATCGTGGCGGTTACGAGCCGCCAGGAGGGCCGCACGCCCGTGTCGAGCGTCCATCCGAGCCTCGTGGGGCGGCTCGAGCTTCCGCTCGAGGATCTCTCGCCCGAGGAGGTCGGTCGGCGGGCCGACTGCGTGTTCGGGTGCCTGCCGCACTGTGCGAGCGCCGAAATCCTGCCCAAGGTGCTGGCAGCCGGGGCGAAGGTGGTGGACTTCAGCGCCGACTACCGGCTCGACGACGCGGCCACGTACCTCGAGTGGTATGGCCACGAGCATCCCGACGCCGCGAGGCTCGGTGGAACGGTCTACGGCCTCCCGGAGCTGTTTCGCGACGCGATCCGCACGCAGTCACTCGTCGCCAACCCGGGCTGCTACTCCACCTCCGCGATCCTCCCGCTGGCGCCGCTCGTGAAGAGCGGCCGCTTCCAGCTCGACGACATCATCATCGACTCCAAGAGTGGCGTGAGCGGCGCCGGCCGCCAGCCGAAGCTCATGACGCACTTCCCCGAGTGCAACGAGAGCCTCTCGGCCTACAACGTCGGCCGCCATCGGCACACGCCGGAGATCGAGCAGGTCCTCGGTCGCCACGCCGGCACGAGGCCCTCCGTGATCTTCACACCGCAGCTGGCGCCGATGGACCGCGGCATCCTCTCCACGATCTACATCCGGCCCACGAAGCCGATTCCCGAGGCGGACGTGATGAACCTGCTCCGTGAGGCGTATGCCGGCGAGCGGTTCGTACGCGTGGTGGACCACCTGCCCGGCACGAAGGACACGGTGGACACCAACTTCTGCGACATCACCGCCCGCGTCGTGCGCGGCCGGGTGCTCCTCATCAGCTGCCTCGACAACCTCGTGAAGGGGGCCGCCGGGGCCGCGGTGCAGAACTTCAACGTGCTCTTCGGATTCCCCGAGTCGATGGGGCTTGTGTGACCATGTCGGTGAGCGACACACCCGTCCGTCTGCCGATTCCGCCGCTGCCGCGCGGCTACCGCGTGGGCGCGGTGCACGCCGGCATCAAGCGCAACGCCACCCGCGAGGACGTGACCCTCGTGGTGAGCGACGTTCCCGCCACCGCCGCTGGCGTGTACACGACGAACCTCGTCTATGCGGCACCGGTCGCGCTCGACCGCTCACGCACGCCCGGCCGCGGCTTCCGCGGCGTGGTCATCAACTCCGGGAACGCCAACGCCTGCACCGGGAGCCGCGGCCTCGACGACGCGCGCGAGATGGCCGCGCTCGCCGGCCGGACCATCGGCGCCGACGGCGAGTCGATCCTCGTGCTCTCGACGGGCATCATCGGTGAGTTCCTGCCGATGGCCACGGTCGCCGCCGGCATCGAGGCCGCTGCCGCGAGGCTCGGCAGCGACGACGTGGCGGCCGTGACCGCGGCCCGCGGCATGATGACCACCGACACCCGGCCCAAGATGGCCGGCGGGACGTTCGTCGCCGACGGCACGACGGCGACGGTGTATGGCATGGCCAAGGGGGCGGCGATGATCGGCCCCAAGCTCGCCACGATGCTCGGGGTCGTGATGACCGATGCCTCGCTCGAGCCGGCCGACGCCCAGCGGCTGCTCTCCGAGGCGGTCGAGGAGACGTTCAACTGCGTGAGCGTGGACGGCCACATGAGCACGAACGACACGGTGCTGTTCCTCGCCAATGGAGCGGCCGGCGGTCCGCCGCTGCGGGGTGACGCGCTCGAGGCCTGCGGCCGCACGCTCCACGCCGTGTGCGAGTCGCTCGCCCGTGAGATGGCCGACGACGGCGAGGGTGCCACCCATGTCATGCGGATCGAGGTCACGGGTGCAGCGTCGCGCGATGCCGCGCGGCAGATCGCCCGCACGATCGCCGACAGCCCGCTGGTGAAGACGGCCGTCCATGGGGCCGACCCGAACTGGGGCCGGATCGTGTCGGCCGCGGGCTACGCGGGCGTGCCCTTCGACCCGGCCCGGGCGGTGCTGCGCGTCAACGGCACCCGGCTCTTCGATCAGGGGGCTCCGGTGCCCTTCGACGCCGACGCCGTTTCGGCCTCGATCCGTGACCACCGGGAGACCCTGATCGAGCTCTCGGTGGGCGACGGCCCCGGCCGCATCCGCTTCCACTCGAGCGACCTGACGGCCGACTACGTCCACCTCAACGCCGACTACCACACCTGACGGCGGGGGCGTTCGGCCTCCGGGGCTGGACACCGCCGCGGCCGATGGGGATTTCCCGCGGCGCGAGCGTAGAATTGCAAGCCTTGACGCGGCCGCACCAAAACGGTTTGCTCTCCCTGCGTCACGACCCCCCGAGCGAGCGCCGATGCTTCTTCTTCCCGCCTCCACCGGTTTCGCATCCGACATCCCGTCCCTGACGCCGGACACGGTCCCCGCGCTCGATCCCCGATCGTGGTCGGGTGCCCCGTTCCCGTCGGCCCTGACGGCCTCGAGTGACCCGGACGATGACGAAGACGAGGATCTCGGCGACGAGGAGGACCTTGCGGTCTCGCAGCCGCTTGCCGACGAGGACTCGGCGTTCGACGATTTCGACGACGAGTTCGACGATGACTTCGAGGAGGAGGAGAACGATCCCGACTGGGATCACCCCGACGACGGTGATGCCGAGCCCCCGCCGCCCGCGAAGGGTGGCGGCGGTCGGAAGAAGTGACGTCCCGCACGTCCCCGCGAGATCGTCCGATGTCTGGAATCGACAAGCCGCAGTTCGCTCCCGACGATCCGAACGCCGGCTCGGGCAAGCCGCGCTCGCGCTCGTCGCGGTCGCAGGCCTCGCCGGCGTGGTTCGGCACGCTCGGGCAGCTCGAGTTCGACATCGACTTTTTCGAGCGGCTCCTGGCCCGCAAGCCCGACGCCGTGGACGTGCTCCGCGTGCTGGCCGAACTGGTGAGCAAGAAGGGACTGCTGACGCGCGCCGTGGAGCTCGACCGGCGGCTCGTGGAGCTTCTGCCGGACGACTTTCTCGCCCGCTACAACTACGCCTGCTCGCTGGCCCGCGCCGGCCGGGCCGACGAGGCGATCGACTCGCTCTCGCGGGCGATCCTCCTGGGGTACGACGACATCGACCACATGGAGACGGATCCCGACCTCGAGTCGATCCGCAACCACCCGGACTTCCTCGCCCTTCTCGGTGAGTGACGCTCCCCGGCCCGCACCGAGGGGTGGGACCGTGGATGAATCTCCGACCAGGCCGCTAGACTTCGCCGGCTCCGCGGCGTCCTGTCGGGGAGGCTCCATCACTCCCGGGGACACGGCATGCTCGATCAGTACGACAAGATCACGGAGGCCGCGGCGCTCATTCGCTCCCGGTGGGATCACGCGCCGAAGGTGGGCATCATCCTCGGCAGCGGGCTCGGCGGGGCCACGGCCGCGGTCACGGACAAACTCGTGATCCCGTACGACGACATCCCGCACTTCGCCCGATCGACGGCGCACGGTCACGCGGGGCAGCTCGTCTGCGGGCTGCTCGAGGGCGTGCCGGTCATCGTCATGGAGGGGCGGCAGCACGCCTACGAGGGCTACCCGCTGTCGCAGGTGACGTTTCCGGTGCGCGTCGTGAAGCGGCTCGGGGCCGAGCTGCTCATCGTCACCAACGCCTGTGGCGGCCTCAATCCGCAGTACCGCACCGGCGACCTGATGGTGATCGAGGACCACATCAACCTGCTGGGTGACAATCCGCTCATCGGCATCAACGATGATCGGCTCGGGCCACGGTTTCCCGACATGTCGGCTCCCTACACGGCCGGGCTCATCGACGCCGCGCTCGAGGTCGCCCGCCGCGAGAACTTCGTGGCCCACCGCGGTGTGTACGTCGCGGTCACCGGGCCGAACCTCGAGACCCGGGCCGAGTACCGCTTCCTGCGCACGATCGGCGCGGATGTCGTCGGGATGTCGACCGTGCCCGAGGTGATCGTGGCGGTGCACGCCGGCATCCGCGTGCTCGGCGTTTCCGTGATCACCGACATGTGCCTGCCCGACGCGCTCGAGGTGGCGACCGTCGAGAGCATCCTGGCCACGGCCCGGGCCGCCGAGCCGAAACTGCGGGCGATCATCCAGGCTGCGGTCCGCGCCGCCTGACCGCGTCCCCGCGGAACCGTCCAGGCTGCGATGGCCCCCGCACGCCGTGGCCGGTTCTGCGTGCGTGTCGCAGCCGGCGTGCGGGCGTACACTTTTCGCGTCCGTCGCGCGGCCGAGGGGGTGCCGCCGCGACCCGGCACCCGCATGCCTGGGAAATGCCATCCACCACGGGGATTCCAGAAGTGGCCGCGTTGTGCGCGACGGCGTTCTCCGTCGGCGCGATCCACACGGTGCTCGGCCCCGACCACTATGTGCCGTTCGTGGCGATGTCGCGGGCCGGGGGCTGGTCCACCGGCCGGACGCTCCTCGTGACGGCCGCCTGTGGGCTCGCGCACGTGGGCAGCTCGGTCGTGATCGGGCTCGCTGGCCTGGCGCTCGGGGTGGCCGTGCTGACGCTCGAGGGCCTCGAGGCCGTGCGCGGCGACGTCGCCGGCTGGTTGCTGATCGGGTTCGGGCTCGCCTACCTCACCTGGGGCCTCGTGCGGGCCGCACGCACTCAGGCACCGCACGCGCACCTGCACGTCCATGCCGACGGCACGGTGCACACCCACGAGCACGCGCACGACGTGGCGCACCTCCATCTCCACCAAACGCCGGCGGCGGTCTGGACGCCGTGGGCCCTGTTCCTGATCTTCGCATTTGGACCCTGCGAGCCGCTCATCCCGCTGCTGATGTACCCCGCCGCGAAGGCCAGCCCGATGGCCGTGGCGGCGGTGGTGGCCGCGTTCACGGTCGCCACGGTGGCGACCATGCTCGTGGCGGTGTCGGTGCTCCGCAGCGGGGCCGCACTCGTGCCGCCGGCCCCGCTGCGGCGATACGCCCACGCCCTCGCTGGGCTCGCCGTCCTGGCCTGCGGCGTCCTGGTGAAGGTCGGCCTGTAGCGCGACCGCCGCTCACGCGGCCCGTCGTGGCCACCCGAGCCGGAGCCGCCAGCCGCGCGTGCGGTCCCGGGCCAGACGGGCCTCGGCGAGATCGTACTCCGTCTCGCGAAACAGGCTCTCCGATGCCCGGTTGTAGGAGATCTTCACCGCCGCGAGGTCGGCATCACGGGGATCGAACGAGGCGAGGATCAGTCCGTCGCCGCTGAAGCTCTCCGCGATCGTGTGCTCGCAGAGAATGTGCGCCCCGGCGTTCTTCAGATGCCGGAGGCACCGTTGGTGCGTGAGCGGATCGCCGGAGATGTTGTGATGGTGGGTGGACACCATGACCAGTCGCACGCGGCCCCGGCGGATCGTCTCGGCGGCCCCCTCGAGCATCGCGAGCTCCGCGCCCTGAATGTCGGCGTGGAGCAGGTCGAGGAACCCGACCGCATGACGCTCCATGAGCGCGTCGACCGACGTGACGGCGACCTCGCGCGTCGAACCGTCCTCGCAGCGAAACTGCATCGAGCCCGGGGCCGTGCCCACGGCTTCCTCGAGGAACACGGCGGACTGGCCGTTGAGGGCGAAGTTCCGTCGGCCGACGCCGAGGTTCACCGGGTCCGGCTCCGCGATGATCGTGCGGGCGTCGGGCACGACGCGCTTGAGCCACAGCGAGTAGTACGCCCAGTAGCCGCCGAGTTCGAACATCGTGGCCCCGGCGGGGAGCCGCGACACGACCTCGTGAAAGAGCCGCTCTTCCTGCGGTTCGTGGTGACCGTGGAGTCGGCGGATGATCTCGGTCATCCAGATGCCACAGTAGCCGTCGGCCTCGACGAGGACGTCGTTGTGCATCCGCTGGACGCGCTTCCCAGACGCCTCGAAGACCTGCCCGGCCTCGGCCACCTTCGGGATCGGGTCGCAGTCGCGGCATGACGCGGTCATCAGCACGCGGCGGCGCGACGGGAAGTCGGCAGGAAGCGGATCGCCGTCGCACGGCGACAGATCGATCGCGGGGTCGTTCGAAGGCATGATGCGGCGGATCCTCGAGCGAATGGGCGTCCGCGGGCCCCGTTGCCACACAGGCGACGCCATTGGGGGATATCGGCCCGATAGCCGGAAAAATCCGCGCCATCCGCCACATCGCCACTGCAGGGTCCGCCCAGCCGCCCCAACTCCCCTGCGCTACGAGGGCGGAGCTACCGCCGTTTCTTCTTCGCGGTGGGGCCGAAGCGCCGACGTTCGCCCGGTCGCCCCGGCCCTGGTCGCCGCCCCATCCGCTGCGGCGGGGGGCGTTCCGGCTCCCGAGCAGCCTCCGGTGGCGCCTGCGGCGGTCGCGGCGCGAAGTGATGGAGGATCGCAGCCGCGACTTCGGTGGGCGTGTAGCCGAGTTCGAGCAGCCGCTCGACGATGGGCGTGTCCTTGGAGAACGCCCCTTCCTCGATCGTCCCGCGAAGCTTCTCGAAGAGCGCGTCCGAGCGTCGGCTTTCCACCGCCTCGAGCGTGGGGACGTGCTCGCGCCGAATCCGCGTCTTCGTGAACCGCTCGATCGACTGGAGCTTGTAGATGCCCGCGCCCGACACGAGCGACACCGCCCGGCCCTTCCGCCCCGCGCGGCCGGTGCGGCCGATGCGGTGGACGTAGTCTTCGGCGTCGTAGGGGAGATCGTAGTTCACGACGAGTTCGAGGTCGTTCACGTCGATGCCCCGCGCGGCGACATCGGTGGCCACGAGGAACTCGAAGGCCGCCGCCTTGAACTTCTCCATCACCCGCGTCCGCTGGGCCTGCGCCATCCCACCATGGAGTCGCTCCGCGGAGCAGCCCCGGGCCACGAGCGCGTCGGCGAGTTCCTCCACCATCTGCTGCGTGTTGCAGAAGATCACGCCGCTCCTCACGCCATAGAAATCGATGAGTCGCGTGAGTGCGTCGAACTTGGCATGGTGCCGCACCTCGTAGTAGATCTGTTCGACGAGCGGTGCACCGGTCACCGTGCGCCCCTCGATGCGGACCGTCTTCGGGTCGTGGGCGTGCCCGCGGACGAGGTCCTGGATCGAGGGGGGAATCGTGGCCGAGAAGAAGACGGTCTGTCGCCCGGCCGGCACGGCCGCGAGCAGTTTCTCGATGTCCTCCCGGAACCCCATGTCGAGCATGCGGTCGGCCTCGTCGAGCACGATCATCCGCACGCCGGCGACGTCGAGCGTCGTGCGGGAGAGATGATCGACGAGCCGGCCCGGCGTGCCCACCACGATGTGGGCGCCGCGTTTCAGTTCGGCGAACTGGCGTTCGTAGGATGCGCCGCCGTAGATCGGCACCGATCGCAGGCCGCGCTTGAACGCCGCCAGTTTGTGCACCTCGTCGGCCACCTGCGTCGCCAGTTCGCGGGTCGGGACGAGGATCAGGATCTGCGGCATGTGGCGCCCGGTCTCGACCCGCTCGATGGCCGGGATGCAGAACGCGGCGGTCTTGCCCGAACCGGTCTGCGACTGCCCGACCACGTCGTGTCCCTCGAGGATCAGGGGGATCGCGGCGGCCTGGATCGGCGACGTCTCCTCGAAGCCCAGCTTCTCGACCGCCCGCAGGACCTCGGGTGACAGTCCGAGGGATCCGAACGGGACGTGGCCCGGGCGGCCGGGCGGGGGGCCGGCGTCCGGGGCCGATGGTGTGGGCATCAGGTGGGGCTTTCCGGGGAGGGAGGGAGTGCGAATCGAACCCGATCCTACCCCGGCGGACGGCGCTTCGCGCGGCCCGCTCGGGCAGGCCCCATGATTGGCCTTGGGAGTTTCCACCCGGCGTGCCTATCCTCCGCCGATGGAAACCACCACGACGGCCGACGGCACGGGGAGGAAACTCTCGATCTGCCTGATCAATCCCCGCTTCGAGCCATCGTACTGGGGCTTCGATTTTGCCCTCCCGCTGTATCCGGGCGACAAGCGGAGCACGATGATCTCCGGCGCGCTCTCGGCGGTGGCCGGGATGTGTGGTGATCACGATGTGACGCTCCTCGACGAGAACGTCGAGGACATCGACTGGGCGGCCGTCGCCAGGCACGACCTCGTCGGCGTCACGGGCATGATCGTGCAGAAGGAGCGGATGCGGCAGATCCTCGTGCGGCTCCGTGAAGAGAACGTGTTCACGGTCGTCGGCGGGCCGCTCGTGTCGGTGGATGAGGCGTTCTTCGCGGGGCTGTGCGACGTCGCGTTCATCGGCGAGGCCGATACGACGTGGCCGGTGTTCCTTGCCGATTTCGCCGCCGGCCGTGAAACCGACTGCCGCTACCAGCAGGCCCAACCGACCGACATGACGGCCGTGCCCCGGCCGCGATTCGATCTGCTGAAGGTCGATCGCTACGCCTCGGCGGCGGTGCAGTACTCACGGGGCTGCCCGTTCCAGTGCGAGTTCTGTGACATCATCGTGATCTACGGCCGCAAGCCGCGCGTGAAGAAGCCCGAGCAGCTCGTGGCCGAACTCGACGACCTGCGGCGGGCCGGATTCCGCTCGGCGTTCATCGTCGACGACAACTTCATCGGTGACAAACGCAAGGCGAAGGCGGCCCTCGAGCTGATCGTGCCCTGGATGGAGGAGCACGGCTATCCGCTGCGGCTCACGACCGAGGCGAGCATCGACCTCGCCGAGGACGCCGAGCTCCTCGATCTCATGTACCGCGCCAACTTCCGCAGCGTGTTCATCGGCATCGAGACGCCGCGCATGGACTCCCTGCGGGAGACGAAAAAGTTCCAGAACGTGCGCGGCGACTCGCTCGAGGCCAAGCTGGCCCGGATCCAGGCCGCCGGCCTCGACGTGAATGCCGGATTCATCGTCGGGTTCGACAGCGACGACAAGGGGATCTTCGAGGACCAGTTCCGGTTCATCCAGGACAACGGCATCACGCTCGCGATGGTGGGCATGCTCCAGGCCATCCCCACGACGCCGCTCTACGACCGGCTCAAGCGGGAGGGGCGGCTCGTCGAGGAGGATCCGAGCTGCAACATCGTCCCCAAGCAGATGAGCCGTGACGAGTTGCGCGAGGGCTACTGGAATCTCGTCAAGCGACTCTATGACCCCGAGGCGTACCTCGACCGCTCGTGCCGGGCGTACGACTCCGAGTCATACGTGGCCCGGCGGGCGGAGATCTGCCGGAAGGCAGGCGAGGGGAAGCGGCTGCCGACGCTCTGGTATGGCCTCGCGCTCGCCTGGGCGCTGCGCAAGGCGCTCGTCCGAGACGGGTCGCTCATGTCGGTCGGCGGCGTGTATGCCCGATACCTGGTCAGCCAGCGCGTCCTGCGGCGGCGCGGGATTGCCGGCTTCGCCCAGTTCATGAGCCGCTGCGTGACGCACTGGCACTTCTACAAGTTCACCCGCGAAGCCACGGCCGGCCGGCTGCGGGCCTACAACACGATCTGACCGGGCGTCGCCCGCGGGCCGCTTCGTGGGCGGTGGAGGGCTGCAGGGAGTAGACTCTCCTCAGGTACCGCGCGATGCGGGGTGGGATGCGACCTTCGAGCGGGGGCGAACGGAACAGCGATGGCGCGCACCCGCCTCGATCACCGGCCGGGTTCATGGGCGGCGGCGTCCATGGCGGCGGCCATTGTCGCCGCCGCGGTCGCCGATGCCGCGGCCCCTGAGGCACCCTCGGCTGACGACTCGGCGTTCTTCGAGACCAAGGTCCGTCCGCTCCTCGTCTCGCACTGCCTCGAGTGCCATTCCGCGGTGGCGGGAGATCCCGAAGGAGGCCTGGCGTTTGACTCGCGACGGGCGTTTCAGGCCTCGGAGGGCGTGGCGGTGCCGGGCAAGCCCGACCAGAGCCTGATCGTGCAGGCCGTGCGCTATGACGGCGACCTGCAGATGCCGCCCGACGGACGGTTGCCGCCCGAGGCCGTCCGCACGCTCGAGGAATGGGTGCGACGCGGCCTCCCCTGGCCCGACGACCCACAGTCACCAACCGGTCCCGCGGCGGCCGCATTCGACATCGCGGCCCGCAAGGCGGCGCACTGGTGCTGGCAGTCGCCGAAGGCCACCCCGCCGCCGCCGGTCCGCGACGCGGCGTGGTGCCGCAGCGACATCGACCGCTTCGTGCTCGCGCGGCTCGAAGGAGCGGGTCTCGCACCCGCCCCGGAGGCCGACCGTGCGGTGCTCGTCCGCCGGGCGAGCGAGATCCTCACCGGCCTACCGGCCGATACCGCCGACCTCGCCGCGGCCCTCGCGGATTCCGACCCCCGATGGTTCGAGCGCTTCGTCGATCGGCTCCTCACATCGCCGCACTATGGCGAACGGTTCGCGCGGCACTGGCTCGACGTCGCACGGTACGCCGAGACGCGTGGCCACGAGTTCGACTTTCCGATCCCCAACGCCTGGCGGTATCGCGACTGGGTCGTCAGCGCGTTCAACGCCGACCTCCCCTACGACCAGTTCGTCCGCGAGCAGATCGCCGGCGACCTCTTGGACCGTCCCCGGATCGACCCCGCGACGGGCACCGATCTCTCGGTCGTCGGCACGGGCTTCTGGCTCCTCGGCGAGGAGGTCCACGCGCCAGTCGATATCCGCCAGGATGAGGCCGACCGGATCGACAACCGCGTCGACACGTTCGGCAAGGCGTTTCTCGGCCTCGCACTCGGCTGTGCCCGCTGCCACGACCACAAGTTCGACGCGATCTCGAACGAGGACTATTACGCCATCGCCGGAATGGTGATGTCGAGCAGTTACCGGCAGGTGCCCTTCGAAACGCTGCACGCCAACCGAGAGGTGGCGGCCGCGCTCGCCGCACACGACATCGAGACCCTCCGTGAACTCATGCCGCTCGTCGAGGCGCTCGCAGGGGGCGCCCCGGCCGTCGGCGACGCGGGCCCATCGGCCGCCGGTCTCGTCCTCGCCGACTACACCCGTGGGGCCTCCTCCACGCCGATCATCACCGATGGCGCCGCGTGGGGGAGCATGCCCGTGCCGGCCGGCGCGCCCGTGCTCCTGCCGATCGTCGAAGGGCTCCCGCGGCAGCTTCGCGTGGAGCCCGTGGGCCATGCCCGCAGCGACGCGATCTGGTCCACGACGCGATCGACGGGAGAGCGTGATCCCGGGCCGCTGGGCACCGTCGATCGTGCGGGTCGCATCCTGCGCACGCCCAAGGCAAGGATCACCGACGGCGTGATCTGGCACCGCGTCCGTGGGCACGTGCAGATCTTCACCGTCGTGGACAGCCACGTGCTCCTCCAGGGCGGCCCGCTCCACGGCGGCAACCTCACGACGGTCGATACCCGGGGCGAATGGCAGTGGGTGCGACAGGATCTCCGCAAGGACATCGACTGGTCCGGCGGCCATGTGGTCCACGTCGAGTATGCGTCGGTGGCCGGCGAGGCGGGCGTCGCGGCGGCGGTCGTCTCGGTCGAGAGCCCGCGCTGGCCCGATCCCGCCGTCCCTGCCGCGCTCAATCAGTGGCTCGGCGACGCGACCATGGCGTGGGACTCGCCCGCAGCCCTCGCCGCTGTGGCCGTGGCGGAGCGCCGCGCCGACGAGCGCGAGCGGATCGCCGCCCGGGCCCGGCTCGTGTCGGCGACGGCCCCGGCGCTGCTCGACGGCAACGGCATCGACCAGCACGTCCTCTTCAAGGGGTCTGCCGCCCGGCCCGGCGAGGTCTCGCCGCGGCGGTTCCTCGAAGCCATCGACGGCACCGAGCAGCCCGCCTGGCCGCGGCACTCGTCGGGCCGCCGGGAGCTCGCCGACCGCGTGCTCGACCCTGCGAACCCGCTCACGTCGCGGGTGCTCGTCAATCGCGTCTGGCACCATCTCTTCGGCCGCGGATTGGTTCCCACCACCGACAACTTCGGCGTCTTGGGCGAAGCGGCGGCCGATCCCGTGGCCCAGGCGTTGCTCGACACGCTCGCGGTGCGGTTCCGCGAGGAAGGGTGGAGTGTGAAGCGGCTCGTGCGCGAGATTGTCACATCGAGCACATGGCGGATGTCGGGCACGCGCGACCCACACGCGCTCGATCGCGACCCCGCGAACCTCCTCCTCCACCACCATCCGCTGCGACGGCTCGAGGGGGAGGCGATCCGTGACAAGATCCTTGCCGTGTCGGGACGCCTCGACCGCACCGTGGGGGGCCCGAGCGTGGAGGTGTTCGTGAGCGGGTTTGCGGAGGGCCGCGGCCGGCCATCGCCCGGTCCGCTCGACGGCGCCGGCCGGCGCAGCATCTACACCCGCATCCGCCGCAACTTCCTCCCGGGGTTCATGCTGGCCTTCGACATGCCGCCCCCCTTCCAGGCCATGGGTCGCCGCACGGTGACGAACGTTCCAGCCCAGGCGCTCACGCTCATGAACGACCCGTTCGTGGCGGAGCAGGCGGCCCACTGGGCGCGGCACACGCTCTCAGGCGATGGCTCCCCGGACGAGATGATCGACCGCATGTACCTCGCCGCGTTCGCGCGGCCGCCTCGGGACGACGAGCGTCGTGCGGCCCTGGAGTTTCTCGCCGCCGACACCGCCCTGCACGGGCGCGACTTCCGCGTCGAGCCGCGGCACGAGGCGGCCTGGATCGATCTCGCGCACGCCCTCATCAACGCCAAGGAGTTCATCTTCGTGCCATGAGCGGGCGCTCCCATCACTGCCGTCGATTCCGGCCGAGGCCGATCTCTCGGCGCGACCTCCTGCGTCAGGCGGGCTGCGGGTTCGGCGGCATCGCGGCGGCGGCCTTGCTCCACGCCGAGGCCGCTCGGGCCGGATCGTCTGCGGCGGTGGCTCGACTCCACCACCCGGCACGGGCCCGGAGCGTGATCTTTCTCTACATGGACGGTGGCGTGTCGCAGGTGGACAGTTTCGATCCCAAGCCGCGGCTCGATCGCGATAGCGGCAAGGATCCGCGGTCGCTCTTCAAGGTCGATGCGACGCAGTTCAACAACGTCGGCACCGTGCTGCCAAGCCCGTGGAAGTTCCACCGGTCGGGCAAGAGCGGCATCCCGGTCAGCGACCTGTTTCCGCATGTGGCCGGCATCGTGGACGAACTTGCCGTCATCCGCTCGATGACGAGCGAGTTTCCGGAGCACACGAACGCCAACTACTTCCTCCACACCGGCAGCGGCCTGCAGGGCCGCCCGAGCATGGGTGCGTGGACGACATACGGGCTCGGCAGCGAGAACGACGACCTTCCAGGCTACATGGTGCTCAACGGCGGACTCATCCCGCCGGGTGGACTCGACAACTTCACCAACGGGTTCCTCCCGGCCACGTCGCAGGGATCGATCGTGAAGCCCTCCGCCGGTGGCATCGCCAACGTGAGTCCGCTCGAGCGGTCTCGTGACGTGCAGATCGCCAAGCTCGACCTCACGCGTCGTCTCGATCGAGGCTTCACCGCGGCGGTGGCCGCCGCGACGCCGGCGCCCGACGCGCTCGAGAGCGCGATCGCAAACCAAGAACTGGCCTACCGGATGCAGACGGAGGTGCCGGAACTCCTCGACGTCTCGGGCGAGTCGCCGGCGACGCGTCGTGCCTACGGCCTTGAGTCGCCCTTCAAGCCGACGCAGATCTTCGCGACGGAGTGTCTCCTTGCCCGCCGGATGGTCGAACGAGGCGTACGGTTCATCGAACTCACCTGTCCGGCCATCGGAGGCGACCGCTGGGATCAGCACGGCAATCTCAAGAAGGGACATGAAGAGAATGCCCGTGCGGTGGACCAGCCGATCGCGGCCCTGATCCGCGACCTCAAGGAGCGCGGGCTGCTCGACTCCACCTTGATCGTGTGGAGTGGTGAGTTCGGCCGAACGCCGTTCGCGCAGGGCAAGGACGGCCGCGACCACAACCCGCAGGCGTTCTCGATGTGGATGGCCGGCGCCGGCGTGAAGGGTGGCACGATCGTGGGGGCCACCGACGACTACGGTTACCGGGTGGTCGAGAAGCGGTTCATGATCCACGACATTCACGCCACGATGCTGCATCTCCTCGGCATCGACCACACGCGGCTGACGTACCGTTTCAGCGGCCGCGACATGCGGCTGACGGACATTCACGGCCACGTGATTCACGACGCGCTGGTGTGAACACACGGCATCCGGCGTCGATGCATCGGCGATCAGTCTTCATGACGCCGTCCACGAGCAGCGCTATATACCGTATATACCGTCGTATATACACCGTCGCGTGACGCGAGTTCGATGAGTGCCGCGCGGGCGATGCTGCACGTTTTCTGCTTCACCTGTCGTCGTGCGCACCGCGCGAGTGTCGATCGTCAATGAGCGTTGACATGGCCGGCACAGAATGAGAACGAAAAATGTCGAGAGGGATTGATGGAGGTGCGGTTGGGGCCGCACGGGGATCCATCAGCCACTGGTCCTGGCAATGGGGGGATGCGTCATGTCGTTGCTCCAAGGTGCCCGCCGGCACGCCGTCTCTCGTGAGGGCTTCACGCTCGTCGAGCTGCTCGTGGTGGTCGCGATCATCGCCACGCTCATCTCGCTCCTCCTCCCGGCCGTGCAGTCCGCCCGCGAATCGTCGCGGCGGTCGAACTGCGCGAATAACCTCAAGCAACTCGGCGGCGCGGTGACCAACTACGCCTCCGGCAAGGGCTCCTTTCCGCCGGCCGTGCTCGCCGACGGCGCGTGCGCGGACCCACGTAACTACGCCTCGGGCATCGGACCGAACTGGGCGATCCTCGTCCTGCCGTTCATGGAGCATGCGCCGCTCTATGACGCGTCCTCAGCCGGGATCTCGACCTACGAGCGAAACGCCTCGTCGGGCGGTTTGTCCGGTGGCAGCACCTGGGTGACGCAGAACCGTATCGTGTCACAGCCGGTGGCGACGCACCTCTGTCCATCCGACGTCGGTACCGGCAAACCGTGGGTGCAGGTAAGTTCGCCGGGCGGCACGGGCATTCCCTGGGCGCGGGGGAACTATGGAGCGAACGCCGGAGCCGGCTATTACGCACCGAACTCGGGCACCTCTGCGACCGACAACTCGATCCTCCGCTCAGGGTCCGGCACCGTCTCGAATCCCTACCGCTTTTCGGAGCGGACTCGGTTGACGAGTTCGCATTACTCGGGCCTCCAACTCCCGGGCAACACCTTCTTCGGCGGCTGGGTGATGGGCGTCAACAGCCGCATCAGACCGGATCAGGTCACGGACGGACTGTCGAAGACCGTGCTGATCGACGAAATCCGAATCGCGATCAACGACACGAACTCCACGCAGCGTGACCTTCGCGGCACGTGGGCGCTGGGCGTGCCGGGGGGCAGCGTCGTCGCTTCGAGCGGCCGCAACGACTGCCCAGGGCCGAACATTTCGCTCTCCGGCTGGGATGACATCCAGGGCGGATTCGACGATCCCGCCAACGGCATGGGAGTCTGGACCGGAGGCTCGGGCAGCGTGACCGCCAAGAGCCGCCATGCGGGGGGCGTGATGGCAGTGTTCTGCGACGGGAGCGTGCAGTGGGTGGCTGACACGATCTCGCGGCAGGTGTACTATCGCATCCACTCACGGCTGGATGGCCTGACCGTCACGGCCAACGACTACTGATCACGGGTATCAAACATGCGTGGGCCCATTGCCGCTTTTCTGCTGGGCGCACCGATCGTCGCGATGGCGTCCATCGGCTGCGGTCCTTCTCGCGGCACCGTCGAGGGGATCGTGCGATACGAGGGCCGACCGGTCCTGGACGGGTTCGTCATGCTCCATCCGACCAATGGCAACTACCGTGATGCGGCGTCAGTAAAGATCTCCGAAGGTCGCTTTCGGCTGGAGGGCGTGGTTCTCGGGGAGAAGACGGTCGCCTTGGAGAATCTCACCTACCAAGATGAGAAGACCGGGGAGCCGAAGGCCGTTCCAGGTGATGCCCGGGGGTCTCCGGAAACGATCGAGATAGTGGCCGGACCACAGACCGTGGATCTCGAGATGCGGCGGCGAAAGGGCCCCGGCCGGTAGAAGAACCGGGTTTTCCGGCCAAATTTGGCCGGGCGTTTCGGACTGGAAACGCATTCGACCCGTAGTCAGACTCGCCGGAGTCGCCGGTCGGCGGCATTTCCCGACGAGAGACGCCCTCATGGATTCGTTCGTCCCGGCGCCGCTTGGCATCGCGGCCATCTCCGTTCATGAACCGGGCTGGGAGCTCGCCAACGGCTGGTTCGGCGACGCGATGCCGAGAAAGTTCTCGCATCACACCGGGATCGAGTCCCGTGGCATCTCGTCCGAGGACGAGGTGACGATGGGTGTGCAGGCCGTCCGGCGACTCCAGCGTGACACCGGCTGCGACCTCGCGCTGTGTCGTGGCATCGTGTTCGTCTCGCCATCGTTCATCCCGCCCACGGTGGCCCGCCGTCATCTCGCCCCGGACGCGGCCGATCGCGAAAGCACGGCCCGGGCAGGCCGTCAGGTCGCCCAACGGCTCGGACTCTCGCGGTGCCGGACCATCGGCATCAACTGGTTCTGCTGCGGCTACAGCCGTGCGCTCGACGTCGTCACCAGGCGATGGGCGCCAAGGCTCGGGCTGCGACGGGACGAGTACGTGGTGGTCGTGGTGGCGAGCCGCATCAGCCGGATCACCGACTACGCCTTACCGTCCACCGCCGGGCTGTTCGGCGACATGGCTTCGGCGACGCTGCTCACGATGCCCGAGAATCGCAAGCACCCCACACACTTCGAGGTCATCGTCGCCCGCGCCGACCGACGAGCGGTCGACCGCCCGTACTTCGACTTCCACGTCCGCTCGGCTGTTCCCATGCCGACGCCGGATGGCGGCACCGCCGTCACCACGAACCGGCTCGTCTACACCCTCGACGGCATGGCGATCGCCGAAGCCGCGCCGCGGGCGATGGCGTCGGCGACCGCCGAGGCCCTCGCAGAGGCCGGGATCCCGGGGGGCGACGTCCGTTTCGTCGTCCCGCACCAGGCAGGCTCGGGCATCGTGCGGTTCACCGGCATGAAGCTTGAGGAGCACGGCATCCACGGAGAGGTCGTCAACGGCCTGACGCGGCACACGGGCAACGTCAGCGCCTGTTCCGTGCCGCACGCGCTGGCCCGGGAATGGAGGCGGCTGGAGGGCCTTGTGGCCTGCCCGACTGCGGCGGTTGGCAGCCCGGGACGCCCCGAAATCCTGCAGGGGTGTGTCCTCCTGCGTGCGACGGCCCTGCACGAGCGCCAGTCCCACGCGGCCGCGTGACGTGCCGTCAGTCACGGTGCGTGGACCACGTGCCTCGCTGCACGATGCCGTTCCAGCCCCAGGAAACCCTCGCGTTTGCTGCGGTCGACGTCGTGGAGAAACGCCGTGGATGGCTCTTTCGACAGCCAGCTAGAGCGCGTTCCGATTACGTGTAGCGATAGCCACAGTGTCTGAAACAGTTTCGGCACTCGGCCTCGGTGAAGCGGTCGAGCATGTCGCCGCAGGCTGACCACAGGGCTTCGACCGTCCTGGCTGACGCGCTCTTCAGGAGCCACTTGAACTTCGAGAACACAAGTTCGATCGGGTTGAGATCGGGGCTGTAGGGCGGCAGGTAGACGACCCTCGCCCCGGCCG
>Ga0233425_10005772_pt1 | contig 19164 bp, 19 predicted proteins | sample Watercolumn_Towu_2_FD_181712 | JGI IMG/M metagenome (GOLD analysis project Ga0233425, IMG submission 181712) | Freshwater microbial communities from Lake Towuti, South Sulawesi, Indonesia - Watercolumn_Towuti2014_140_MG | ecosystem: Environmental > Aquatic > Freshwater > Lake | place... | reverse complement strand
GCAAGAAATCCCTGATGGACCGCATCCCCGGCCTGGCCAAGGTGGTCTACCACAACAAGCTCGGCACCCAGGGCGAGCGCGTCGAGCGCGTCGCGGCTTTGGCCCGCGCAATCGGCGACAGGCTGGGCGGCGAGGCACTGGCGAACCAGGCCGACCGCGCCGCGGTGCTGTCGAAGGCCGATCTCCTCACCGACATGGTGGGCGAGTTCCCCGAGCTGCAGGGCATCATGGGGCGCTATTACGCCCTGCACGACGACGAGCCGGCGGAGATCGCCGACGCCATCGAGGATCACTACAAGCCGCGTTTCGCCGGCGACGAACTGCCGCGCGGACCGGTCGGCCTCTGCGTGGCGTTGGCCGACAAGTTGCAGACCCTGGCCGACATGTTCGGCATCGGCCAGCTGCCGACCGGCGACAAGGACCCCTTCGCCCTGCGCCGCCATGCGCTCGGCGTCGTCCGCATGCTGATCGAGCCTGGTCAACATGGGCTGCCGCTCGACCTGACGTGGCTGTTCCAGGCAGCCGGGCTCGCCGAAGGCAAGGTGACCGAGCAGCTGGCGGACTTCATCTACGAACGCCTTGCCGGCAGCCTGCGCGAGCAGGGCTACTCGGCGCTGGAAGTTGACGCGGTGGTGAGCCAGCGGCCGCAGCGGCTGGGCGACATCCCGAAGCGGCTCGCTGCCGTGCGCGCTTTCGCCGCGCTGCCCGAGGCGGCCAGCCTCGCCGCCGCCAACAAGCGCGTCGGCAACATCCTGAAAAAAGTCAGTGGCGGGGAGACGGCGCGGGTCGACGCGGCGCTGTTGAAGGAGCCGGCGGAAGTCGCCCTGAATGCCGCGCTGGTCGATGCGAAGCCGAAGGCAGACGCCGCCTTCGAGCACGGCGACTACACGGCCTCGCTGCAGGCGTTGGCGGCGCTGAAAGGCCCGGTCGACGACTTCTTTGATCATGTCATGGTGAACGTCGAGGACGCCGCCCTGCGCGCCAATCGCCTCGGACTGCTGGCGACCCTGCACGCCGCCATGAACCGCGTCGCGGATCTTTCCAGGCTCTCTGCATGAAGCTGGTCATCCTCGACCGCGACGGCGTCATCAATTTCGACAGCGATCAGTTCATCAAGTCGCCGGACGAGTGGCGGCCCATCCCGGGCAGCCTGGAGGCGATCGCGCGGCTCACGCAATGGGGCTACCGCGTCGTGGTGGCGACCAACCAGTCGGGCATCGGCCGCGGCCTGTTCGACATGGACACCCTGAACGCCATCCACGACAAGATGATGAAGGCGGTGGCGCTTGCCGGCGGGCGCATCGATTCGGTGTTTTTCTGCCCGCACGCCGCCGACTCGAGCTGCGAATGCCGCAAGCCGCAGCCGGGCATGCTGCGCGATCTCGCGCAGCGCTACAACACCGACCTCAAGGACGTCCCGGCCGTGGGCGACAGCCTGCGCGATCTGCAGGCTGCGGCGGCCGTGGGTGCCCAGCCCATCCTGGTGCTGACCGGCAAGGGCGCGAAGACCTACGAGCGTCCCGAGCTGCCGCGCGAGACGCTGGTGTTCCCCGACCTCGCTGCCGCCGCGGCGCATATCGCCGCATGAGCAGGCAGAAGCCGAACCTGTCGATCGTCCTGCGCTCGGCGCTGTTCATGGCCCTGCTGCTGATCATCACGCCGCCCTACGCGCTGGGGGTGATGCTCTGCTTCCCGCTGCCGCACCGCTGGCGCCGCCGCAGCGTCGTGCCCTGGGTGGCGGGGGCGACCTGGCTGATCAAACACGTGCTGGGCATCGACTACCGCGTGCTCGGGCGCGAGAACATCCCCGACCGCCCCTCGGTGATCCTGGCCAAGCATCAGTCGGCCTGGGAGACCATCGTGCTGCAGATGATCTTTCCGTGGACGCTGTTCGTCTGGAAGAAGGAGCTGAAGATGCTGCCCTTCTTCGGCTGGGCGCTGGCGGCGACGCCGATGATCTCGGTGGACCGCGGAGCCGGCAAGGAGGCCTTGCGCCAGCTGGTCGACCAGGGGCGCCTGCGCCTCGGCCAGGGCTATTGGGTCATCATCTTTCCTGAAGGTACCCGCACCCCGGTCGGCACCACTCGCCGCTACAAGATCGGCGGCGCGCATCTCGCCGTGGAGACCGGAGCGCCGGTGGTACCGGTGGCGCTTAACTCCGGCGAGTTCTGGAGCCGGCAGGCCTTCATCAAATATCCCGGCGCCGTCACCGTCAGCATCGGGCCGGCGATTGACCCGGCGGGGCTCACGGCGGAAGATGTCAACGCTCGCGCCGAAGCCTGGATGGAGGGGGAAATGCGCCGCATCTGCCCGCACCGCTACAAACACGATGCAGACCGACCTGCAGCTTGAACTCGAGCTGCCGCTTGGGCGGCAGAGGCCGCCGCGCCGGCCGCCGCGCAGGAATCTGCCGACGCAGGCCTGGCGCGAAGCCGCCGAGATGGCCCACCTCGGCCGCAGCGTGATTCTGCGGCTGGACGGGGCGCGCGAGCGCGCCGAACGCGTCGGCGACATTCTTTATCTGCCGCTGCCGCCCGAGGCGGACGAGGCGCAGATCCGCGACCGCGCCCAGGGCTGGCTGCAAGGCGAGGCCAAGCGCCTTTTCGGCGAACGGTTGGCACAGTGTGCGCAGCGTCTCGACATGCCGACGCCGGCCTGGCAGCTGGCGTTCACGTCCGGCATGACGGCCGAACTGGCCGCCGACGGGCGCCTGCGCCTCTCCTGGCGCCTGGTGCAACTCGCGCCGGAGGACATCGACCGGCGGCTGCTCGCCCTGCTCGAGCCGCTTCGTTCGCGCGCCGGCGCGCGCGGCCTCTGGGATGCTGCGTCTCTTCCAGCTTGAGCTGCCGCTCTTCCGGCGCGCCGCGCCGCCCGAGGAGACCCTGCGGCACATCGCGCTCGGCAACCGCATCGTCGACTACCGGTTGATCCGCTCGCGCCGCCGTACGCTCGGCATGACCATCGACCAGCGCGGCCTGCGCGTCGGCGCCAGCCCGCGCACCTCGCTCGCCGACGTCGAGCGCTTCCTGCACCACAACGCCGCCTGGGTGCTGAAGAAGCTCGACGAGTGGCACGGCCACGGACGGCCGCGCCACCTGGCGGTCTGCGACGGTGCGCTGATTCCGGTGCTGGGCGAGGATTGCGTCGTGCGTATCGAGGCCGGTGGCAACCGCGTGCGCTGGATCGGCCACACCTTGATCCTGCAGGCGCGGCCGGATGCGGATCTGCGCCAGCTCGCGCGCCGGGCGCTGCAGCGACGGGCGCAGGAAGTGTTCGTCGAGCGCACGGCGCACTACGCTGCGCTGATGCGCCGCACGCCGCCGCGCGTGGCGCTGTCCAACGCGCAGACGCGCTGGGGCAGTTGCAACGAGAAGACCGGCATCCGCCTGTCGTGGCGGCTGATTCACGCGCCGCAGCGCCTGATCGATTACGTCGTGGTGCACGAGCTGGCTCACCTTGTCGAGATGAACCATTCGGCGCGTTTCTGGAGCGTCGTCGAGCGCCTCTATCCGGAGTACCGCGGCGCGCGCGACGAGCTGAAACGGCTGGCGGCGACCTGCCCGCAGCTTTAGGGAACACGGGAGAAACGATGCGGATGCTACACACCATGCTCAGGGTCGGCGATCTCGATCGCTCGATCAGGTTCTACACCGAGGTGCTCGGCATGCGGCTCCTGCGCCGCAACGATTACCCGGACGGAAAATTCACTCTCGCCTTCGTCGGCTACCAGGACGAACGCGACGGCGCCGTGCTGGAGCTGACTTTCAACTGGGGCGTCGACACGTACGACATCGGCACCGGCTATGGCCATGTCGCGTTGGAAGTCGACGACGCCTATGCCGCCTGCGCCGAGATCAAACGCCGCGGCGGCACAGTGACGCGGGAGGCCGGCCCGATGAAGCATGGCAGCACGATCATCGCCTTCGTGCAGGATCCCGACGGCTACAAGATCGAGCTGATCCAGAAGAAGGCTTCTTAGAGGGAATCCTTCACGAGGAGCAGCTTGGCGGCCAGCGCGCTGCTGGCCTGCTCCAGCTTGCCGCCCTGGGCAATCAGGGCGTGGGCGCCGGCGAAATCGTGGCGCTTCAGTTTTTCCGCGACTTCGGCGGCCACCCTGTGAAACTCGGTGTGCAGGGCATCGATCTCCTTGTACTGCTCCTGCTTCAGGTATTTCGCGCCGTAGCGGTCCAGCCAGTTGCCGAAGGCGCAATGATCGGTCGTGCCGAGCGTGGCAACGTCCAGGCCTGCCCGCCCGACCAGGAAGTCGTGAAAGCGCGCTTTCCAGGCGGCGTGGGCGGCCAGGACGGCATCGATTTCCTCGCGAGTGATCATGAAGGCGGCTGGCGGACGAGACGTCAATTATCGTGCCGCAAGCTGCGGCGCGGCAAGCGCGGCGTCTGTGCGTCGCGACCCCCAGGTAGCGCAACGCCGCTCCACATGGCGATGGAACAGAAAGCCGGCGCCCAGGCTGGCTGCCCAGGCCAGGAGCAGGCCGAAAGCATTCAGCGGGGGATTGTTCGGCGCGAAGCGTCCAAAGGCGGCATTGACAACCAGGCAGACCGGGTAGTGCACGAGGAACACGGAATAGGAGACGTCGCCGAGGCGGGCGAGCAGGCGGGCCGCCGGCGATGGCAGGCGCCAGTTGGAATGAAGAGTCAGTCCGAGCAGCACGGCGACGAGCAAAGCCACGGCGATGCGGCTGCGGAAGTCGAGCGTCAGCGCTGCCGCCACGACTATCGCAACGAGCGCAAGCCACACCGCCGAACGCCGGCTTTGCCGCGCATAGAAGGCCAGCACGCCCAAGGCATAGGCGCCGAAGAAATACGGCGCCCAATCGTCCCACGCAGTGATCCGGTTGAAGTAGAAAAGCGAGGCAATGGCCAGGGACGAAACCAGCATGACGGCGAGGTGCCGCCGCCAGGCGGCTGCGCGGCCGGACAGCCAAAGCAGCATCACCAGCAACGCATATAGCTGGAAGTCGATGGCGACATACCAGACACCGGCCGAGAGCGCCGCGAAGCCGAGCAGGTTCTGCAGCAACAGGAAGTGCGCTAGCAGTTGCGGCAGGCTGGGCGCGGCCGGCGTGGATGCCAGCAGCAGCATGGCGCGGGCGGCGGCGGCGCAGGCGACGGCAAGGGCCATGGCAGCCATGAACGGCGCGACGAGGCGAACATATCTCTGCGCTATCAGCCGGACCGGCTCCATGACAAATCCATTCCCTCGCGCGGCCAGGCCGCGCGCTGCCAGGAATCCGCCGACGACCAGAAAGACCTGGACTGCCAGGCGGGCATGATCCGCCAGCCATCCGATCAGGGCGGGGGCGACGGATTGGACGGCGTCCGACATCGGTCCATAGAAGGCCAGGTGATGAAGCACGATCAACTGGGAAGCGATGGCTTTCAGGGCGTCGACAATAGTCATTCGACCAATATGGTTATTCATCGGCGCCGCTCATGACGTCGTAGATAAAGTGGCAATAAAACAATTAGTTGATTGTTGGCTGGAAGATGCGTGTTCTTGTTTTCCATGGCAGGGTCGGGTGTCCTGCGCGCCTGCCCGCTCGACTGAGGCAGGCAGTCTAGTCCATTTCCGCAAGGAATCAACCTCGCTTGCGGTAGGTCAAGAACTAGTTCCTTGACCTCGAAGCAATATTGTGTACTGGCGCTAATGGTCTGATGGGAATAGACTTTGTTTGCGCCTAACAAAAGGTTGTGCCTGCAAGGCTAAAACAACCGCGTAGTTATTAATCGACCGCTCAGTCGTTGTCCGCCTCGTGTGTGCAAGGAGAGAGCGGTTTTTTTGTCTTTGTTCTTTTTGCGAAAGGAAGATCATCATGAACATGCAAGACCAGTTGATGGACAAATCCGGTGTCAGCGCCGCAGGTGTTCCGACGCGGGAGATGCTGAATGGCAGGAACGGCATGGTGGAGGAGCGCCTGCCGTTTACCGTCAGGATCGTTCGCTGCGACGAACAGCTGAGCAAGGCGGTGCATATTCGCCATTCCGCTTACGCGCGCCATGTGCCGACCGTAGCGGCCATGCTCGAAAACGCAGAAATGCTGGACCGCGACGAAGGCACGGTGATCCTGCTGGCGGAATCAAAACTGGACGGCTCGCCGCTCGGCACGATGCGGATCCAGACGAACCGCTTCAGAAAGCTCGCGCTGGAGCAGACCGTGACGCTGCCCGACTGGCTGCAGGGCAGAAGCCTGGCGGAAGCAACCCGGCTCGGCGTGACGGAAGGGCGTATCGGGCGCGTCGTCAAGATGACGCTGTTTAAGGCCTATTACCAGTACTGCCTGGCAAAGGACATCGAGTGGATGGTCATCGCTGCGCGCTCGCCGCTGGATCGGCAATACGAAGCCCTGCTCTTCCAGGACGTGTTCGAGCAAGGCGCCTTCATTCCCATGCGCCATGCCGGCAACATACCGCACCGCGTGCTGGCCTTCGATGTCGCCACCGCGCAGGATCGCTGGACCGAGGCCAATCATCCGCTTCTGCACTACATGTGCGGCATTCGCCACGCCGACATCGACCTGTCGGAGACGGATCGCGCCGTCAGGCAGGAGATCGCCCGCTACAACAATGCCTCGCACGCTTTCGCTTAAGTGAAGCGAAAATCGGCCGTAAACTCCTGTGGCGGCGGCGTGCCGGCTCTGCATGCTGCCATGTGTCTTTCGTTGAGGTGCTGAGGGACGGATGTCTTACGGGGGCTCCGTCTCGTTTGCCTGCAGGCAAGGCGTTTTGTCGTGCCTGCGTTTGCGGACGTAATTGATGCGGCGTTTTTCATTGACACCGAATGGCATTAACGCAGCGGTCGATGCGCTGCTGTACCGTCTGTCCGTCTACGCCGTTCCCCTGGCGATCGGGGTGATTTCGCTGATCGCATTCATAGCCTGGAAGAGCGACTACTCGATGGGTGGGGGCATCCCACTTGAGTTTCGCGTCCTGGAGCAGACCGATGCGGCCCTGACGCCGGAGCTTGCCTTGGCGGAATTGGCGGGGCAGCCGCCCGCGCGTTTCCGCGACACCAAACTCTCGGAGGCGCCCTTCTGGTTCAGTTTTACCGGCCTGCCGGTCGATGGAGAGCAAAACTCGATCATCGAACTGCCTTCGCGACATGCCCAGGAGGCCGCCTGCTGGAGCGCGGAAGACCTGAATCGTCTGGGCGCGGCAACCCGCGAGCTTCCCGTCGACAAGATGCGGGAAGCCAAGGCCGGATTCGTGATCGAGATGGGGCGCATCCGCTCGGAGACGCCTGTGCTGTGCCGGGCCGTCTTCTCTGGCCCCGCCAGGATTTCGGTCGTGCAATGGCCGGAATCGCAATTCGAGTTGTCCACCCAGGTGTTCCATCGCAATGCGGGCCTGCTCGAGGGCGGGCTGATCGTGCTGTCCCTCTTCGTGCTGATGACGGCGGTCATCAACCGGGAGTGGATCTACGTGGTTTTCGCGGGCTGGCTGATGGCCAACCTGCGCCTTGGCGCCATCTCGGCCGGCTGGGATACCCACTGGATGGGCCAGGCCGTGCCGCAGGAGTGGATATTCCCCCTGCGCAAGGCGACGATCGCCACCTACTATGCGCTGACCTACACGCTGTTCAGCCGGCTGTTCTGGGACGAACTGCGGCAGGTCGGCCATTCCTGGCTGCTCAAGCTGACGCTGTGGTTGAGCGTGCTGCTGTTCGTCGCGGCGGCCGCGCTGTCGTTCGCGCAGTTCCTGCCCTACATGTGGGTGGCGACGACGGTCGGGGTCGCCATCCTGGCGTTCATGCTGGCACGCATTCTGTTCGTCACCCGCTCCAAGGTGGCGATGTGGTACAGCGCCTCGCTCGGCATCACCCTGGTTGCCTCGCTCTATGAGGTGATTTCCGCCGCGCTCGGCTTCAAGGGGCTGATCGGCAGCGTGAACAGCGTGACGGCGGCGCTGTCCTCCAGCCTGATGGCGGCCTTCGCCATCGCCGAGCAGATCCGGAAGGAAAAGAAGGATCGCGTGCTGGCGCAGGCCGAGATGCGCAACGCCTACAACGCCATTCCGATCGGACTGTTCTCGCTCAACCTGCAGGGTTTCTTCACCCAGGCCAACCCGGCCATGCGGGAGATGATCGACTTGCATCCCTACCGCAAGGAACACTGGAGCGACCATTTCGAGGTCGGCACCTGGGGCATGCTGCAGGATTTGGTCTCCAAGGAGGCGGGCCACGAGATCGAGGTCAATGGACTGGCCGGGCGCGATCACGAGGCCAAGCGGTTCCTGGTCAAGGCGACCCTGTCGAAGGACAAGATCGAGGGCTCGCTGCAGGACATCACGGAGAAGGTCAAGGCGACCGGGCGGCTGCTCTTCCTCGCCGAGCACGATCCCCTGACCAGCATACTGAACCGGCGCGGCATCGAAAAGGTGCTCGACGAGGCCATCCAGTCGCTCGGCGAGCGCAACCCGGTCGCCCTGGCCTATCTGGATCTCGACCGCTTCAAGCTCATCAACGATTTGTTCGGCCACGTCGCCGGTGACGAAGTGCTCAAGCAGGTGTGCGACCGCATCAAGGAGATGCTGACCGACGGGCAGGACATCGGCCGGGTGGGCGGCGACGAGTTCGTCATCGTCTTCCGCGGCACGACCATCCAGTCGGCAACGTGGACCTGCCGCGGCATCATCGACCGCATCGCCACCGCTCCGTACCAGATTGGTGACCGGGCGTTCCAGGTGAAGGGTTCGATCGGCCTCATCGAGGTTGCCGAGGACATGCGCGTCAAGGACGTCATCTCGGTGGCCGACCGTGCCTGCCGCGAGGCGAAGGGCGGCCATCATGCCAACCTCGTGGTCTATAAGAAGAACTCGTCGATCTTCGTCGAGCGCGAGGAGGAACTGCGCATGGTGCATCGCCTCGGCGCCAGCGCGGCGCCGGAAGGCCTCTTCCTCATGATGCAGCCGATCATGTCGATGCGCGCGCCCTACGAGTCGCTGAACTTCGAGATCCTGCTGCGCATGCGCGAGCCGGACGGCTCCACCACGCCGGCGACCAAGATCATCACCGCCGCCGAGAGCAACGGCCGCATCTCAGTGATTGACCGCTGGGTGCTGTCGAACACCTTGAAATGGCTCAGCACCCATTACGAGCATCTCAAGAGCACGCGCTTCGTCTGCATCAACCTGAGCGGCGGCTCGCTCAACGACGAGAAGTTCGTCCAGGACGCCTTTTCCATGTTGTCCCAGTACGGCCGGACCGTGGAGCGGCTCTGCATCGAGATCACCGAGAGCGTCGCCCTGCACGATTTGGAGAACACGCGGCGCTTCATCGACAAGGTGAGGAGCTTCGGCGCGAAGATCGCGCTGGACGACTTCGGCGCCGGCTACACTTCCTTCTCCTACCTCAAGGAACTTCCCGCCGACACGGTGAAGATCGATGGCGCCTTCGTTCAGGGCGCCAACGCGCATCCGGCGAACCTGGCCATCATCGAGGCTATCGTCGAGTTGGCGCACAACCTCGGCATGAAGAGCGTCGCCGAATGGGCCGAGGACCGCGCCACCGTGGAATCCCTCGCCCAACTCGGCGTCGACTACGTTCAGGGCTTCGCCATCTCCCGGCCGCTGCTGCCTAGCCAGATCCTCGTTGCCGAATCCTCGGCCAGCTTCATCGAGGACGCCGCGTTGGCTCAGTACGTCCGCAACTCGCTGGCGAGCGGCCAGAACATGGACCTCTGGGACCAGTTCGTCGGGCCGGTGTGGAACAAGATGCATTGAAGCGAGATCGCGCTGCGCCTCGCGGCAGGGATTGGTGGGGTCGAGGTAGTGATCGAAATATAGCCGTCGTGACGGGAGTCGGTCACGATTTAGTCACGCTCCATTTCCACCGACCCTGCGGCGTTGGCGGGCAGAGTATGCGAGCCCGGTAACTATGGCTTGGCGACGGGCGTCTAAGCCTCGGACGGGAGACTGATTACCTGGCCACCAGCTTTGCTACATCCTCGATCAGATCTGTCACCACCTCGCAGAGCTCAACGATGGCGGATTCCTCGATCTCCAAGAATCCCTCGTACTCGGCCATGTTCCGCTTCTGGTGGGCAGCATCCAGCACCCGCCAGCGGGGCGCCGGCCAGGCGAGGGTGTGTGTGAGGGACTGAAAAATACGGTGAAGCGGTTCTCGCTGCGGTAGCCATGCCAGCGCAGGGCGGCCAGGGCCGCGGCGTGCGCGGCGTTGTAGGCGCTGGTGAAGCGGCCTTCGAGCGAGATGTTTGTCTGCCCGGCGTCGGCCAGCCGGCTCCTGGCCATCTCCAGCATGCGTTCGACCTCGGCCTCGTTGCGTGGCTCGGCCTTGAGCTGGCCGATGCGCACCAGGTTATCCAGCGCGGGAAGGCTCATGCAGATTTCCGATCAAGGTCAGGACGGGCTGCGCCAGAACGCGATTGACGAAGGAATCGGGCTCGGTGCGGCGCCGCGCGAATTCGGCCGGCGTGTAGCAGGTTGGATTGATCTTGCGTCCGAGCTGCGCTTCCACCGGCAGCAGCAGCTCCAGCACTTTCGCGAGCGAAAGATGTTTGCCGACAAGCATCACATCGATGTCGCTTTGCGCCGTGTCGGTCTGCTTAGCCACCGAGCCGTAGATCCACGCGCCCTGCAGACTTGGCAGCAGCGGCTGCAGTGCCTCGTGCAGCAGGGGTTCCGCCCCCAGAGTCTTGCGCGTGAGCGCGACCAACTCGTCAAACACCGGACTGTTCGGATTGGCCTGGAAGCGGCGCAAGTTGCCGACCCGCTCGGATTGCACCAGCCCCGCTTCGGTCAGGCGCTTCAACTCACGTTGGAGCGAAGCACTGCCCAGGCCGGTCAGGCGGCGCAATTCGCTCAGGTGAAAGCTGCGATCTGGCTGACCAAACAGCCAGCGCAATACGTGGGACTGGCTGTCGGTAAAAAGTGCGGCTGCCAATGACATAGCTAGATTCTAGCATGATCATGCCAAAAAATAGCAAGTACAAAACTGGAGGATTTGTCACGATCCTGTCACGCGACCCACAAGGACGCCAACGCCGGATGCGGCTAACTTGTTGATGTGTTTGGTGGGCCGTGTTGGATTCGAACCAACGACCAAGGGATTATGAGTCCCCTGCTCTAACCGACTGAGCTAACGGCCCGTGTCGCGATGATACTGAAACGGCAGCCTCGGCTGCCGTTTCATCTTACGTTTCCGTATCGAGGAAGCTGCGCAGCTTCTCCGAACGCGAGGGGTGGCGGAGCTTGCGCAGCGCCTTGGCCTCGATCTGGCGGATGCGCTCGCGCGTGACGTCGAACTGCTTGCCGACTTCCTCCAGCGTGTGGTCGGTGTTCATCTCGATGCCGAAGCGCATGCGCAGCACTTTCGCCTCGCGCGGAGTGAGCGTGTCGAGGATCTCCTTGGTGACGTCGCGCAGGCTGGCATACACGGCCGCTTCGGCCGGGGCGAGCGTCGCGGCGTCCTCGATGAAGTCGCCCAGGTGCGAGTCGTCGTCGTCGCCGATCGGCGTCTCCATGGAGATCGGTTCCTTGGAGATCTTGAGGATCTTGCGGATCTTCTCCTCGGGCATTTCCATCTTCACCGCCAGCGTGGCGGGATCCGGCTCCTGGCCGGTCTCCTGCAGGATCTGGCGCGAGATGCGGTTCATCTTGTTGATGGTCTCGATCATGTGTACCGGGATGCGGATGGTGCGCGCCTGGTCGGCGATGGAGCGCGTAATGGCCTGGCGGATCCACCAGGTGGCATAGGTCGAGAACTTGTAGCCGCGCCGGTATTCGAACTTGTCCACCGCCTTCATCAGGCCGATGTTGCCTTCCTGGATCAGGTCGAGGAACTGCAGGCCGCGGTTGGTGTACTTCTTGGCGATGGAGATCACCAGGCGCAGGTTGGCCTCGGTCATCTCGCGCTTGGCGCGGCGTGCCTTGGCTTCGCCCGTGGACATCTGCTTGTTGATGTCCTTCAGGTCCTTCAGCGGGATGCCGATGTGGTTTTGCAGATCGATCAGCTTCTGCTGTTCCTCGATGATGGCCGGCGCCGCGCGCATCAGCGTCGCGGTGTAGGGCTTGCCGCCGGTCACCTCGTGCTTGAGCCACTCGAGATTGGTCTCGTTGCCAGGGAAGACCTTGATGAAGTGCAGGCGCGGCATGTTGCCCTTCTTCACGCACAGGTCGAGGATCTTGCGCTCGTGGTTGCGCACGTCCTCCACCATGTGGCGCACCGAGTCGCACAGCCGCTCGATGATGCGTGCCGTGAAGCGGATGTTCATCAGCTCGTTGGAGATCTGCTGCTGCGGCTTGAGGTAGGCCTTGTCGCGCGGGCCCTTCTTCGCCAGGGCGCTCTGCATCTTGACGAAGAGGCCGTGGATCGTGGTGAAGCGCTCCAGCGCATCGGCCTTCAGCTGCAGCAGCGAGGCGGAGACGGCGCCTTCACCGTCCTCCTCGGCTTCGTCCTCCTCGACCGCCAGCTCTTCGTTCTCCGCCAGCGCCTCGATGTCCTCGGCGGCATTCGGGTCGATCAGGCCGTCCACCAACTCGTCGATGCGCATCTCGTCGCGCGCCACCTTTGCCGCCATGTCGAGCATTTCGGCGATGGTGGTCGGGCAGGCTGAGATCGCCTGCACCATGTGCTTGAGGCCATCCTCGATGCGCTTGGCGATCTCGATCTCGCCCTCGCGCGTGAGCAACTCGACCGAGCCCATCTCGCGCATGTACATGCGCACCGGGTCGGTGGTGCGGCCGAATTCGGATTCGACCGTGGACAGCGCCTGCTCGGCTTCTTCTTCGATGTCCTCATCGGCGACGGCGGGCGGCGTGCTCTCGGCCATCAGCAGGTCTTCGGCGGCGGGGGCCTCGTCGAAGACCTGGATGCCCATGTCGTTGAAGGTGCTGATGATCGACTCGATCTGCTCGGCGTCCACCATGTCGTCGGGCAGGTGGTCGTTCACCTCGGCATAGGTGAGGAATCCGCGTTCCTTGCCCAGAGCGATCAGGTTCTTCAGCCGGGTGCGCCGGGTTTCCAGGTCGAGGGGCTGCGCCAGCGGAGCCGGCGCAAGCGCGGCGCGGCCCTTGCCGCGTCCGACTTTCAGTTTGACCGGGGCCTCCTTGGCGGGCGGCGGCGCTTCCTTGCGCGACTTCGACGGCTTCGGCGCCTTGCCGGCTGCGACCGCCTTCGGCGCGGCGGCCTTGGCCGGAGCCTTGCTCTTGGCGGCGGGCGTCTTGCCCTTGGCCGCTTTGACCGGCTTGGCGGGCGGCTTGGCTGCCGTCTTGCCCCGTTTTGCGGAAGTTTTTGCAGCCGCTTTGGCTTTGACCTTGGCCATGTCGTTCCTTATAGAAGGAGGTGTGCGGAAAAACCAAAAATTATATCAAAAAATCAGGCCGGCGTACCGGGTTTAACCGACTGTTTTTGCGTCAATAAGTGCTGCAGGCGACGCACTTCCTCGGGCGCCAGGCCAATGTTCTTGTGCTTGGCGTTGAGCGCATCGATCTCGCTTCGAATGCCGGCCTGGCGCAGGCGTTCGACGGTATCGGCAAACACCGCCTCCATGGATTCTTCGTCGAACTCCTGCTCGACGAGTTCCCCGAGTATTTCCGAGATCAGCGCCTCATGCGGCGTGCCGCGGAAGTGCTCCAGCACCATGCCGAAACCCTCCCCGGCGAGGCTTCCGGAAGCGACGTCGCTTATCAGTGCGGCCAGCGCATCGCTCTCGCTATGGCCGTCCGGAATCAGATCGGCGGGCAGGCGGGCGGCCAGCGCAGGCTGTTGCACGATCAGGCGCAGCAGTTTCCGCGTCATGGACGACGGGGCGCCGCGGGGCGCGCGCGCCGGCGCCGGCCTGGCAACGGCGGGGACACCACAGAGGGATTCGATCTCCGCCTGGGAAAAGCTGCTCGCCTGCGCCAGCAGCTTCACCAGCTGCAAGCGCAGGAGCGGCGCCTGCAGGCGGCCGAGCAGCGGCTTGGCGGCGTGTATCAGTTGGGAACGTCCTTCCGCCGTGGCGAGGTCCTTGCCGCCCTTCAGTTCCTGCATGAGGAAATCCGTCAGCGGCATGGCCTGCCGCGCCAGCTTGCGGAAGGCATCCGCGCCGTGGGCGCGCACATAGCTGTCCGGGTCGTCCTCGGGCGGCAGGAAGAGAAAGGCGATGGTCTTGTTGTCGGCGACGTGCTCGAGACTGGCATCGAGCGCGCGCGCCGCCGCCTTGCGGCCGGCGTTGTCGCCGTCGAAGCAGAAGATGACGCGGTCGGCCTGGCGCAGCAGCTTGTGCACGTGGATCGGGGTGGTGGCGGTGCCCAGCGTCGCCACGGCGTTGCCGACGCCGTGTTGGGCCAGCGCGACGACGTCCATGTAGCCCTCGACGACGATGACGCTGTCCTCGTCGCGGATGGCGGCGCGCGCCTGCAGCAGGCCGTAGAGCTCGCGGCCTTTTTCGAACAGCGGCGTCTCCGGCGAGTTGAGGTATTTTGGCTCGCCCTGGCCGATGACGCGGCCGCCGAAACCGATGACGTTGCCGCGTGCATCGAGGATGGGGAACATGATGCGGTCGCGGAAGCGGTCGTAGCGCTTGCCGCCATCGCCTTCGATAACCAGGCCGCAGTCGACCAGCGCCTTGCTTTGGTAATCGGGGAAGGCGGCGGCCAGGTTTTGCCAGCCGTCGGGGGCGTAGCCGAGGCCGAAGCGGGCGGCGATTTCGCCGGTGAGGCCGCGGCCTTTGAGGTAGTCGATGGCCTTCGGGCTGGCCTTCAGCTGATCCTTGTAATAGCGCGCTGCGCGGGCCATGTAGTCGGTAAGCGGGGCGGCCTCGGCGGCCTTCTGGCGCCGCTCGTCGGGCCGCTGCCGGGGCACCTGCAGGCCGACCTGATGGGCCAGTTCTTCCACAGCCTCGACGAAGCCGAGGCCGGAATACTCCATGACGAAGCCGATGGCGCTGCCATGGGCGCCGCAACCGAAGCAGTGATAGAACTGCTTCGTCGGGCTGACCGAGAAGGAGGGGGTCTTTTCACTGTGGAAGGGGCAGCAGGCAACGTAGTTGGCGCCGGCCTTTTTCAGAGGCAGGTAGCGCTCGATGACGTCGACGATATCGACCCGCCCAAGCAGTTCCTGGATGAAGGAGTCTGGAATCACGCTCAATGCTGAGGGCGCTGGCGTAAACGAGCAGCGCCCGACCTTCAACCCATTATAGGAAAGACCGGCGGATTTGCCGGCCGATTTACTTCGCCAGCGCTGCTTTGACCAGACCGGAGACCTGCGCCATGTCGGCGCGACCGGCCAGTTTCGGCTTAAGCAGCGCCATGACCTTGCCCATGTCCTGCATGCCGGCCGCGCCGCTGGCGGTAACGGCCTCGGCCACGGCGGCCCCGATCTCGGCTTCCGAGAGCGCCTGAGGCATGTAGCCCGACAGCACCTCGACCTCGAATTTTTCGGCGTTGGCCAAGTCCTGGCGGCCGGCCGCTTCGTATTGCGAGATGGAGTCGCGGCGCTGCTTGAGCATCTTGTCGATGACGGCGAGCACGGCGGCGTCGTCCAACTCGATGCGCTCATCGACTTCTTTCTGCTTGACGGCGGCCAGCAGCAGGCGGATGGCGCCCAGGCGCGCGGTCTCGCGCGCCTTCATGGCCGACTTCATGTCTTCATTGATCCTGGATTTGAGCGGCATATCGACTGATAGAAGCTGAGGATACAAAGCAAAAAGCCCCGGCACTTCGCAGTCCGAGGCTGGCTGTCGGGCGGGTCGCTCCCGCCGGGCTTAGTACATCTTCGGCGGCAGCATCTGGCTGCGGATGCGCTTGTGATGGCGCTTCACCGCAGCGGAGAGCTTGCGCTTGCGCTCGGCCGTGGGCTTCTCGTAGAACTCGCGCGAACGCAGCTCGGTCAGCAGACCGGTTTTCTCGATGGCGCGCTTGAAGCGGCGGATGGCCACTTCGAACGGCTCGTTTTCCTTGACGCGGATGCCAGGCATGCGGATAAACCCTGCTTAACTGGGAAAGCCGCGCATTATAGCCGCATTTCCGGGAATGTCCAACAGCCCTTAGAATGCCTGCCATGCTGGTGCTGGGCATCGAATCCTCCTGCGACGAAACCGGCCTGGCCCTCTATGACACCGAGCGGGGCCTGCTGGCCCATGCCGTGCACTCCCAGATCGACCTGCACGAGGCCTATGGCGGGGTGGTGCCGGAGCTGGCTTCGCGCGACCATATCCGGCGCGTCGTGCCCCTGTTGCGCACGGTGCTGGAGCGGGCAGGCCGCCGCCGGGAGGAGATCGGGGCCATCGGCTATACCGCCGGCCCCGGTCTGGCCGGCGCCCTGCTGGTGGGGGCGGGCTTTGCCGAGGCCCTGGCCCTGGCCCTGAACGTGCCGGCCCTGCCGGTGCATCACCTGGAGGGGCACCTGCTCTCACCGCTGCTGTCGGCCGATCCGCCTGCTTACCCCTTTGTCGCCCTGCTGGTCTCCGGCGGCCATACCCAGTTGATGCGCGTGGCCGCGGTCGGGCAATACGAACTGCTCGGCGAGACCCTGGACGACGCGGCGGGGGAGGCCTTCGACAAGACGGCCAAGCTGCTCGGCCTGGGCTATCCGGGCGGGCCGCAGCTGGCGCGCCTGGCGGAAAGCGGCCGGCCCGGACGCTTCAGCCTGCCGCGGCCAATGCTGCACAGCGGCGACCTGGATTTCAGCTTTTCCGGGCTGAAAACCGCGGTGCTGACACAAGTGCGGCAACGCGCCATGGACGAGGCGGACAAGGTCGACCTCTGCGCCGAATTCCAGGCCGCCATCGTCGAGGTGCTGGCGGCCAAGGCCCTGGCTGCCCTGAAGGCGACCGGGCTGAAGCAACTGGTCGTGGCGGGGGGTGTCGGCGCCAACCGCGCGCTGCGCGCCGCGTTGAATGCCGGCACGCAAGCGTTGGGCGCCCGGGTTTACTATCCCGAACTGGAGTTGTGCACGGACAATGGCGCCATGATCGCCTTTGCCGCTGCGCAGCGACTGACTATTGGCGCGCCGGTACGGAAGACCGGCGGTTTTGGCGTCAGGCCGCGCTGGGCCCTGCAGGAGGTTTGACATGGATTTGCCTGTGAACGCGTTCAAGCGCGGCTTGCGCGAAGGCCGGCCGCTCATTGGCCTCTGGTCGGTGCTGGCCGATGCCGCCGTAGCGGAACTGCTCGGCTCGGCCGGTTTCGACTGGCTGTGCATCGACATGGAGCATGCGCCGAACGAGCTGCCCGACGTGCAGGCACAGCTGCAGGCGCTGCGCGGCGCGACTACGAGCCCCATCGTGCGTCCGCCCTGGAACGACATGGTGTGGATGAAGCGCGTGCTCGATCTCGGCGCGCAGACGCTGCTGATTCCCTATGTGCAGACGGCCGAAGAGGCCGCCGAGGCGGTATCGTTCGTGCGCTATCCTCCGGCCGGTCGCCGTGGCGTGGCGGGCGGCACGCGCGCCACGCAGTGGGGGCGCATCCCTGACTACTACAAGCGCGTCGAGGAAGAGCTGTGCCTGCTGGTGCAGGTGGAATCGCGCGAAGGCTTGGTCAACCTCGATGCCATCGCCGCGACGCCGGGTGTCGAGGGCGTATTCATCGGCCCGGCGGATCTTTCCGCCGACATGGGCCATCTGGGCGAGCCGCAGCACCCCGAGGTGCAAGCGGCGATCGAGGACGCCGTGCGACGCATCCGCGCGGCGGGGAAGGCGGCGGGCATTCTCGCGCGCGGCGAGGAGGCGGCGCGGCGCTGGATCGACGTCGGCTGCAATTTTGTCGCCGTCGGCATCGACGCGGCCCTGCTGGCGCAGGCCGCCGACGGCCTCGCGGGAAAATTCAGGAAGTAGAGTTTTTCTTCTCGCCGATCTTCGGCTCGGTGCCGGCGCGGATGCGCTGCAGGTTCTCGCTGTGCCGCCAATAGAGCAGCAGGGCGATGCAGAACACCGCGGTAACCATGTCGCCCGAGCCGACCAGGGCGATGGCGATGATCGGCGCGGTGATGGCGGCGGCAATGGCGCCGAGCGAGGAATAGCGGAAGAACCACACCATGCCGATCCAAACTGCCATCACCGCTAGGCCGAGCCACAGGCTGAAGCCGAACAGCACGCCGGCGGCGGTAGCGACGCCCTTGCCGCCCCGGAAGTTGAGGAAGATCGGATGCAGGTGGCCGAAGAAGGCGGCGAACCCGGCGATGGCGACATCCTGGGGCTGCGCGCCGTAGGCGGGGCCGAACTGCTGCACGAGGAACACCGCCAGCCAGCCCTTGGCGGCGTCGCCGAGCAGGGTGAACAGCGCAGCCGCCTTGTTGCCGCTGCGCAGGACGTTGGTGGCGCCCGGGTTGCCCGAGCCGTAGGTGCGCGGATCGGCCAGCCCGAAAAGCTTGCTCGTCACGATGGCGAAGGGAATCGAGCCGAGCAGGTAGGCGAGGATGGCGAAACCGAGCGTGTGCATGGCAGATGACCTAAAATTCGGAGCATTCTAATCGAAAAGACATGTGCCCCCACGCTCACATTCGTTCGCTGCCCCCCGAGGGGGCGCATGCCCCCTTCGGGGCGGCCCATCAGGAGGCATAGACATGGACCGCATCTTCATCGAGGAACTGCGCGTCGAGGCCTGGGTGGGCATCTACCCGCGCGAACGGGCCACGCGCCAGACGATCGAGATCAGCCTCGAGTTCGGCGTGCCCGATGCTGCCGCCCAGCACGACGACATCGCCGACACCATCGACTATGCGGAGGTGATCGCACGCATCCGCAAGGAACTCGGCGAGCGCCACTTCAACCTGCTGGAAACGCTGGGGGAATACGTCGTCGCCCTGCTCACCGAGGATTTCGGTGCGCCCTGGGTGAGGATCTCCATTGCCAAGACCGGCGTCGCGCGAGGCGTGAAGCGGGTCGGCGTGGCGATCGAGCGGGGCAGGCTGTCCTAATCCGATAGGGCGCAGTCGACCTGTTTGGGTGCGAGCACGCGCACGAGCTCGTGCGGCTGCACGCCGACGAGGAAGCCGCGCCGGCCGCCGTTGAGGTAGATGAGCGGCAGGTCGAGGATGGTCTTCTCGATGTACACCGGAAGCTGCTTCTTCGTGCCGAAGGGCGAGGTGCCGCCGACCAGATAGCCGGTGTGGCGCTGCGCCGCGTCCGGCTTGCAGGGCGAGACGCTCTTCGCGCCGATCTGCCGCGCCAGATTCTTGGTCGATACCTTGCGGTCGCCGTGCATC
>Ga0233425_10005771_pt1 | contig 19166 bp, 20 predicted proteins | sample Watercolumn_Towu_2_FD_181712 | JGI IMG/M metagenome (GOLD analysis project Ga0233425, IMG submission 181712) | Freshwater microbial communities from Lake Towuti, South Sulawesi, Indonesia - Watercolumn_Towuti2014_140_MG | ecosystem: Environmental > Aquatic > Freshwater > Lake | place... | reverse complement strand
CGGTACACAGGGGCTGGATGCCGGCGAAAAAGTCAAAGTTCATTTGTATCGCAGTAAAGTTGAAATTGAAAAGACGATTTTCTGCATCGGCTCGCACGACCTCACGCTTGACCTGCTCGCGCAATTCCTCGCGGAACATGACCGCCGCTTTGCCTCCGCCAATGTCGGTTCGCAGGGCGGGCTGGTTGCGCTGCGGCGCGGCGAGGCGCACCTGGCCGGCTCGCATCTGCTCGACCCCGGGACAGGCGAGTACAACATTTCATACATCCGCCAGTATATGCCGGGCATTCCCGTTAAAGTTGTCTCACTCGTCGGGCGTGAGCAGGGGCTTTTGGTTAAGCAGGGCAACCCAAAGGGAATCAAAAACCTGGGAGACCTCAGCAGGCCGCAGGTCCAGTTTGTGAACCGTCAGCGCGGGGCAGGCACGCGCGTCCTGTTGGATTATCATCTCAACGCGCTGGCAATGTCCGCCGATTCCATAATCGGCTATACTCGTGAAGAATATACTCATCTCGGAGTTGCCGCCGCCATTGCATCGGGACGCGCCGATTGCGGGCTTGGAATTGCCGCCGCCGCGCAGGCTCTGGATTTGGATTTTGTGCCGCTTTTTCAGGAACGCTATGACTTGGTGGTTCCGAAAACTTTTGCGGATGGGGAACTGCTCGCGCCTCTCTTCGATCTGCTGGCTGATTCGGCATTTCGAGCGGCAGTATCCAACCTGATGGGTTACGACGTGTCTGCAATGGGCACGGTGATTTTGGAGGACTAAATGGAAGAAGGCCTGATCATTGACGATAACCGCCAGACCGCAGACGCCCTGCGTCAAATGCTGGAACTGCTGGATTTGCCCGCGCGCGTTGCCTATGGCTCAAGCCCGGCGCTGACTGCCTTGGGGAAAATCATTCCGCGTTTTGTGTGCCTCGATATCAACATGCCTGGCCTGGACGGCACCGAAGTGCTGGCCTTCATCCGCCGCGACCCGCGCCTGCGGAACGTGCCGGTGATCGTGATCACCTCCGATGACCAGCCTGAAACCCGCCAGCATGTGATGAGCGCCGGCGCGCAGGCCATGCTGATTAAGCCCGCCACCATTGACGCCCTCGAAGGCGCGCTCAAAAAAGCAGGGATTGCGAAGTAACTGATGTTACGCACTTTTACAAAAAGAAATGTCATTGCGAGCCGCCGCACTTGGTTCGCGAAGCGGGCGGCGAAGCAATCTCAGAACCAGCGAGGGGATTGCTTCGGACAACGAACAAGAGCGTCCTCGCAATGACATGTCCCTAACCTGTAAGGTGAATCATTAAAACTATCAATGTCGGATTTGAGGGGGAGCGGGGTTACGGCGCCGGCCAGGGAATATTCACCGGCTGTGAATACCCATGTTTTTCAACCGTGTATAGTTGGCCATACGAAGGCGCGGCACAGCCCGCTTCATCTTTGACTGTAACGCTGGTGGAATATTGATCGGGGTAAGAGAAGGTCCACCAGATCAAATAGGTTTTCTGGCAGACGAAGGCTTCAATGAAATAGCCTCGATCTTTATCCTTGGTCATTTCCATTCGATCCCAACTGATGGTGACTTCATCGCCATTGCGGGCGGCGGTCACATTATGAGGCGGGCCGTATTGATTACTGCCAATGGCTTGCAGGTCGGGCGTGATCTTGTTGATGAGGCTGATGTCACCGGTCACATCCACCACCGAAGGCGCGACCCAGCAGAAATAATTCAACTTGTCAAATTTGACGAAAAGCCAGTTGCTGTAAAAGGCGCGTCCGCGCACGGTGCCGGCGTCGCCGGCGAATAAATCTGCGGCGTGGAGGTAGGCCACGGCCGGCCCATAGCGGCAGTGCGCCTGCTTGTTGACGGTCACACTTGGGAAGGCAAAGGTCGGTGTGGCGGTGATGGTCGGGGTAAATGTAATCGTCGGCGTGGATGTGATGGTCGGCGTGAATGTGGGCGTGGGGGTGAAAGTCGGCTCGGGAGTCTCCGTCCATGAGGCGGCTGTGGCGGTGATGGACGTGGCTGTCAGCGCGGCCTGCTCTTCTGGTGAAGGTCCGCAGGCGGTGAGGATGAAGAGCGCAATTAATAAGGCGATCATTTGTTTTTTCATTTTTTTTTTCATCCTGTAAATAGATGTCATTGTGAGCCGCCGCGAAGCAATCTTCCGTCAAGCAAGGAGATTGCTTCGGGCCTCGATACGTTCCGCGAAGAACACGCGGAATACTCGACCCTCGCAACGACATTAAACTTTGAACTGCTCCAGCAAAGTAACAACATTTTCGCCGAGCGCGGTGTTGGCATATCCGCCTTCCATGACGATCACAGAAGGAAGATTGAGCGCGGCGATTCGTTTCCCGATTTCCATGAACCCGTTGCGCGTCACCTTGAACCTGCCAAGCGGGTCGCCGTCAAAAGTGTCCATGCCGGCTGAGATGACAAGGGACGATGGCTGATAGCCCGTGATTAATTCAAGCGCCTCCTCCAGCGCCGATAAATATTTTTCATCATCCGTGCCGGCTGGCAGCGGGAAATTGCGGTGGAAACCAAGCCCCGCGCCTGCGCCGCTTTCATTTGCAAAGCCGATGTAGTGCGGATACTCGTAATCCGGGTCGCCGTGAATGGATATGGTCAGCACATCATTCCGCTCGTAGAAAATATCCTGCGAGCCGTTGCCGGCGTGATAGTCAATGTCGAGCAGGGCAACTTTCCCTTTTGCTGAAAGCCAGTTCGCCGCAACAGCCGCATTGTTGATGAAGCAATACCCGGCCGCATAATCCTTGCCGGCGTGATGTCCGGGCGGGCGGCAGAGAGCAAAGGCGGAATGCTGAGCGCTGAAGGTGGATTCGGCTGCACTTAAGGCGCAATTGGCTGAAGCCAGCGCTGCGGCGTATGTCGCTTCCACGATGCAGGCGGAGAGGTCCATCATGTAGTAGCCGGCCTTGCCGAGCAAATTGCCGGGCACGCGCGGGTTTCGTCTCAACGCAAAAGTGGACGGCAAAAAGGCGCGCGTCTCAGGCGCGGCGGATGCGCCAGAATCAGAGGCCAGCCACTCGGTCCATGCCGAAGCGAGGAAGGCAATGTAATCTTTGTCATGCACGGCGAGGATCGGGTCGAGACCAAAATCTGCCGGCTTGGTCAAATCCGCCCAATCCGTTTCTTTGAGCGCTGATAAAACCCGGTCCATGCGGTCGGGGTTTTCGAGGTACGGCACATGCCTGCCGCCGTCAAAAACTTCAAAGGGCGGGAAATGCCTGCGGTGCGTTTCAGAGTAAAATATTTTCATGCAAATATTTTACCTGCAAGCATGGAGAAACCATGGAGCTTTTTGAAGCGATTAAAACCAGATATTCCGCAAAGGCAATGAAGACCGATGCGGTTGCGCGCGATCTCGTTGAAAAAATTTTGGATGCCGGCAATCGCGCGCCGAATCATTACAAGGTGCGGCCATGGCGCTTTTTTGTATTGACTGGAAATGCTCGCAATCAACTTGGGGATGTAATGGCCGCATCACAACGTGACCGTTTGCCTGATGCGCCCCAAGAGGCATTGGATAAAACCCGGGCATTGCCGCTCCGCGCTCAGGTGGTCATTGCAGTAGGCGTGGATAAGCCCGCCGAGCCGAAGGTGCTTGAGCTTGAAAATTATGCCGCCGTTTCTGCGGCGTGCCAGAACATGCTGCTCGCCGCTCATGCGCTGGGTCTCGGCGCGATCTGGCGCACCGGCGATTGGACGCACGATGCAAAGGTCAGGGAGTTTATTGGCCTGGCCGAAGACCAGCAGATTGCCGGGTTTATCTATGTCGGCTATCCTGATGTCGTTCCCGCGCCCCCTGTCAAAGCTTCGTTCGCAGACAGGACAACATGGATGGAAGACTGAACACAAGCGCGGGATTGCTGTTTGCGTTTTACCCTGTTCATTTTTTCAATTGACATGAATATCCTTTTCACGTATAAGTGCGGCATCCAATCATTTCACGGAGGCGAATTATGCATTCAATGCTGATGGTATTATCTGAAGGCGGGGGTGGGCCGGACACAAGTTTGACATCCCTGCTGTTCGGTGGCATGGCGTTCTTTTTCCTGGTCATTGCCCTGGGATGGCTGACCAGCGCCAGGAAACAGGATCAGGCCGAAGTTAAGCAGGAGGCGAAAAAATCGTCGAAAAAGTAAGGCCGCCGGCAAGTCGCGGCCTGAATTGAAGGGCATTTGTAAGCGCCATTTTTGAAATGCGCTCTGTACATAAATTCACAAGAAGTATATAATTCAGACCGCTTTTCGACTATATACTACCGGAGGATGATAATGAAGAAAGTTTTGTTTGTAATGTTAGTTTTGGCGGCACTTACCCTGGCGGCTTGCGGCGGAAGTGCACCGGCCACGCCGGCTCCTGTCCCTGCTGAATATGCAGGAATGACAAGCCCCCTTGGCGCCGATGCCGCCGCTGACGGCGCTGAAGTGTTCAAGACCAACTGCGAATCCTGCCACGGCCCGCAAGGTCATGGCGACGGCCCTGCCGGTGTGGCGCTTGATCCTCAACCGAAGAACCTCGCCACTTTTGCCCCGACCGTTGGCGACGACTACCTCTTCTGGCGCGTCAGCGCCGGCAAGGAAGGAACTTCCATGGTTGCCTGGAAGGGCGTCCTGACCGACGAGCAGATCTGGCAGACTGTGGCGTTCATCCGCACACTCAAATAAGCAAGCCAGTAAATCAAAAAGCGGCGCGCTCTTCGGGGCGCGCCGCTTTTTGATTCGTGTTTCAGATCAACTTCCTTACCCTTTCAGCCAGTTCATTGATGTGGAAGGGTTTAATCAGATAGTCATTTGCGCCGGCGCCGTAGGCGATAACCTTGCTGTCATTGTCACCGAGCGCGGTGGTGATGAGAATCGGCGTCAACTCGAATTGCGGGTCGTCACGCAGCAGCCGGCAGAGTTTGAATCCATCGGGCTGGGGCATCATCAAGTCGAGGATGAAAAGGTCGGGGATGATGGCGTTTGCGACATCCAGGGCTTTGGCGCTTTCGTTGAGCGAGGTGGTTTCGTACCCTTCAAGGGTAAGGAACCGTTCATACAGATTGGTAATTTCCGCATCATCGTCAACGATCAATATTTTGGCCATGGATGATTCCTCATAAGCGGCTTATTCGCTTGCCAGCACATGCCTGGCAATGACCAGCCTTTGGATCTCGCTTGTGCCTTCGCCGATGGTCATCAGGCGCGCATCGCGGTACATACGCTCGACCTGATACTCGCTGCTGTAGCCAAACCCGCCGTGAACTTGAATGGCTTCGTAACAAACGCGCTCGGCCATTTCAGTGGCAAAGAGTTTTGCCATGGCCGCCTCCTTGTTGAAGAGGCGTCCCTGGTCTTTCAGCCACGCGGCTTTATACAACAAAGTGCGCGCTGCTTCGATCTCGGTGGCCATGTTTGAAAACTTAAACTGAATCGCCTGAAACTCTGCAATGGATTGTCCGAATGCCTTGCGTTGACGGGCATAGTCTACAGCCGCTTCCATTGCCGCCTGCGCCAGCCCGACCGATATCGCCCCGATGCTGATGCGGCCTGCGTCGAGCGTGGCCAGCGTCTGCTGTAACCCGCGTCCCTCGGGACCGACCAGGTTGCCCAGCGGTACTGTTACATTATCATAGCTGACGGCGTGGGTGGGTGAGCCGTGCAATCCCATTTTCTTCTCGGGCGGGCCGATTTTCAAACCTTTGGAATCTGTCGGCACGAGGATCATGCTCAACGATTTTGATCCGCCTTTCGGGTCGGTGCGGACGAGGGTGATGATGTACTCTGCAATGCCGGCATTCGTGCACCACATCTTCGCGCCGTTGATGACCCATTCGTTGCCGCGTTTTTCGGCTTTGGTGATCACACCGCCTTGAATGTCTGAGCCTGCGCCGGGTTCGGTCAGTGCCAGCGCGCCCAGCCTGTTTTTTCCCTCCGCCACCAGGGGCAGCCATTTGGCCTTTAGTTCCTCTGAACCATACAAGGCGATCGGCGCAGTGCCCAGCCCGTTATGGGCGGTGAACGCCAGTGCAGTGGAGCCGCACCCCCAGCCCAGCTCCTCCATTGCAATGGCCGAGGAGACCATGTCCACTCCCGAACCGCCGTAGGCTTCGGGAACGCTCATGCCCAATAACCCGATCGGACCGCCTTTCCGAACCGCCTCCCAGTTGAATTCGCAAGTCTCGTCTACTTCGTGCGCTTTCGGTTTTACAACCTTTGCCACAAAATCATGGACGGTCTTTTTCCAGGCTTTCTGTTCCTCGCTTAGATCGAAATTCATTTGTTTCCTCTCCATTATTATTTACTCACCTTACGCGGTAGCACGAGATTTATCTCGTGGTTTCAGGCGACATGAATGTCGCGCTACGAGTAAACTGCGTAAGGTGAGTTATTTATATTGTAATCACCTTGGACGCCTGTAGTTGCGCTTCGATGATATCCGGCATACCGCCGGCGATGCCGCTGTCTCTCATGACTGCTCCTGTTTATGGTTCGTTGACGATGATAAATGCGATTGTCCATAACGTGCTGACGATCAACTGGCGCACACCGATGCGTGTCGGCTTCCAGCCGATGGATGGGTGGGTGATGCCCCAAAGTGTTTCAAGCCACTGCAATAGAAACGGAATGAAGATGAGTAGTGGAATAAGTCCCGCCCAGCCAAGCAGGAGCGACAATCCTAAATTGAATGATGTATATAACAGGGAGCGTTTCCCCATCTGCCAGAGCGCGCTTCTTTCCACGCCCGCGGCTGGACCCTGTTTCAACTCGCGTTGTTCCAGCCTGAGGTAGGCGTAGACGATGCTCGCCGCCGATTGCAGCCAGACCCACACCAACAGCCACCAGCCAGATGATTCGTAGCGGCCGAGTCCCACCCAATATGCGGCGGGCGCGGTGAGCGAAAGCGCGCCCGTGGCTATGACTTCGATGCTGGCCTGTTTCCGTTCGGCGCGCTGGCTGACCAACCACAGATGCCACGCGAAGACGGGCACGCCCGGCACTGCCAGATACAATATATAGCCAAAGCCTTCGAGGACGAGTGCGGTCAAGGCCAGAGCGGCGATACTGCCATAAACCAGCACCCAGAAACGGGCGGGGATCAGATCCGTTTTTGGCCGCCTGCCGGAGACTGCTTTGACGATGACTGCCATCGGCTGGCGAATCATGAAGGCAGACATCGCCGCGATAAAAAGGTTGAGGCCGGCAAAGGTAAATTCCCCGCCCGCGAAAATACCGATCAGCAATGGACTTAAAATAAATACCCACGAGCCGTGATCCTGCGGAAGCGCGATCTGTCTTTTGAGGTACTGTTGCATGGTGCGGCAAGCATACAAGAAAAATCCCGCGCGCGCAAGGCCGTTATTTGCAGCCGCAGGTATTATATAATTCACCTTACGCGGTAGCACGAGATTTATCTCGTGGTTTCAGGCGACATGAATGTCGCGCTACGGGTAAACTGCGTAACATGAGTTATATAATATGCAAAAAAATTCAAGGAGAAGTTTGGTATGACCAAGAAGAAACCTGTTAAGAAGGCTGTCAAGAAACCCGACATGACCCGTCAATACTACGCGCTGGGCGTAGTGCTTGTTTTGGTTGCGTTGTTTACCTGGTATCTGCTGGCGAAGCCCGGGCCGGCCGCGGAGACTTCCGACCCGGCTGCAAACAGCGCGATAAACAGCACAACCTCTGCCTGCGGAATTTACGAATCCATTCCCGCGGCGGAGAGCTACAGCGAAGCGCCGCCGTTGCTGGTTGATCAGTCGAAGCAATATTATGCGGCCATAAAACTGGCGAAAGGCGGCCAGATCGTGGCTGAGTTGTATCCTGCGAAAGCGCCGATCACCGTCAATAGTTTTATGTTCCTTTCCTGCAAGGGATTTTTCGACGGCCTGACCTTCCATCGTGTGATTCAAGGATTCATGGCGCAGGGCGGCGACCCGGACGGCACAGGCATGGGCGGGCCGGGCTATCAATTTGTCAATGAAGATAATGATCTTGCCTTTGACAAACCGGGCGTGCTTGCCATGGCGAATGCCGGCCGTGATACCAATGGCAGCCAATTCTTTATTACTTTTTCCTCGGCCCAGTATTTAACCGGGGGATATACAATCTTTGGGCAGGTGCTTGAGGGCATGGGCGTGTTGAGCACCATCACCCTGCGCGACCCGCAGACAAACCCCGCGTTTACCGGGGATGTGATCGAGTCGATTACGATCACGGAGAAGTAGCTGGAAGGCTGAAGATAATAAAGAGGAAGGATGAGGCCCAAACTTCATCCTTCCCCTTTTGGGTTTAAACGTCTTCAGCATCCATAAGGATGGGCGGCCTGGCGGTCAGTGCATATGCCCACGCGCCGCTCTCGTTCATCATGACGGCGATTTCGTAGGGTGTCAGCAGGAGTTCAAAATTTTGCGCCTCAATAAAGTCCAGAATTAATTTATGCGGAGGCTTTTCCTTTTTGAAGCTTTTCTGAACGCGGCCAAGAAAATATTTGGCGCTTTCCTGTGACATTTGAAAGCGTGATGCGATTATTTCGAATGGTTTAATCTTTTCCATGCGGTGATTGTAACTTGGAAATTCGCGATTTTCAGCACACGGCCAGCCTGCCAAAAACGGGAGCGACAGGTTTGCATCGCTGCGAGACTGGCAATCATCCAAATTGCTCAATCTGTTGTATATTTAACTTACCTGCAAAGCCTCATCACGAAGCGCGCCGCGCTGCGAGGAACTGCGTAACATCAGCAGGTAAAACATCCATGACCGGAGGCTCAATATGGCAGAGAGATTTACCAAAAGCGAGATGCACGGATGTATTGTATGTGGGAAGTTGTATCAATTGTATGTGGTCACAGACGAGAATGGCGGGTTCGTGGATGCCAAAGTGATGGACGCAGGCGGAAAACTTGTGCAGTTTGAGTCGCGTCCGTTGGCGGCCTGCGAACGGCACACAACAGCAGAGATAGAGCGGGCCATTGCGCGGGTGTATGCCCGCCCAAAAGACGAAGACGATGATTAATGACGGAGGCGCGGAATGCAAAAAAATATTTTTCGAATTGCTTCAGTGCTCATGGCGCTGATTTTGACTCTGCCCGCCTGTAATTTGCCCCAAAGCGGCGGAACCTCGCCGGCGTTGACGGAGACAGCCACCCCGACAGTTGATTCTATTTTGGCTGATACTCCAACCCTGGAGCCGACTCCCACGTCCGCGCCGACCATGACCGAGACGGCCTCTCCATCCCCGGTCCCGCAAGACCCGCTTGTATCACGGGCAGCACTCTGCTGGTGGGGGCCGGGCCCAGTCTATGATGTGATCAGCTCCTTGAAGGAAGACATCCGCGTAAAATTGGTCGGGCGCGGGAGCATCGCCGGCTGGCTGCTGGTGGAGAACCCGACTTATCACGTTCCTTGCTGGGTGCAGGATATTTACCTGCAAATTGATCCGGGCACTGATTTTGCCGTGCTGCCGATTTTTACCCCGCCGCCGACCCCGACGCCAACGGCTTCGCTTGTTCCCACGAGAACACCCACCCCGACACAAACTCCACATCCATGATTATGAAGATAAAAAATCGCGCGAGTTATCTCGCGCGATTTTGTTTTGATTACTGTGCTATCCGCATCCGCCGCCGGACTTGTCGCGTTTCAATTGTAGTTTGATCCTGGCTTCGAATTCCAATTTTTCATATTCAATGGGATTGGGTGAGCATGACTCGTAGCGGCTGCCTAATGCCGCAGGGAAGAGATAGCCCAATTGGTCGTCACCAGCATTCGGCCTGGGTTGAAGCGCTTTGTCTTCCGCGCCGAAGAATGCGATCCAGTTATTGACTCCGCCTTCGAGGACATACACATTCTGTACGCTTGATCCAACCAAAACCTTCCACGCCTTGACTGCGGCGGTCTCGTCGTTGCTCATCAAAATGAAGACTGTGTTGGCGGGCGGCTCGGTAAGCAGAACGGGAATAACTTCAGCGAGGTGTTCGAGCGGGACGTTGACCGCGTCTTCGATATGATACAGGTTGTAGTCAGCCTCGGGGCGCACATCGAGATATACGGGGTTCATGGACTGGTTGTATTTCGCCTTGAAGGCTTCGGCCGGTGTGATGAACACCAGTCTGTTTGCCAGCATTTCATCGGCTGAGTAAGTGATGGTGTTGACGATGGGGTCTGCATTCACCTGCTCGATGGTTTCAGTGCGCGTGAATTTGACCTTGTTATATTTTTCCTCAAGGGAGGGGCTGCCAAGCGCCAGCACAGTGACGGCTGCGGCAAATAAAGCAACTGCGCCGGCCACGCGGAGTTTGGGTTCCCTGCTCAAATCTTTTTTGCCGAAGATGCGCTCGAGTTGTTCGCCGCCCCAGAACATGAAGAGCGCCATCAGGATGACGATCACCACAACTGCGCCAACGTGGATGCCGAAGACCTGGTCAAGTGTGACGCGGCCAAAGTAACCCGCGTTGGTGTACCAACCGTCAAAATATTTTTCGGTTTCCCCGAAGAGGAACGCGCCGACAAATCCGCCGAGCATGAATAACATGCCGTCGATCTTGCCTGTGGATGCAGATGCGAGCGATGTGGTGGGGCAGAACCCGCCGACGATGAAGCCGACGCCCATGATGAGCCCGCCGACGATGCCGGAGGCAAGATAGGTTGGGTTGACCCAGACCTGGCTGAAGTCTAGCAGGCCAAGACCGACCGCGCCGAAGAGCAATACCATCGCCACGGTGATGGCGGTGAACATGACCTTAAGCACGGTCAGTTCGGTGAAATAAAATTGCGCGGCCAGTTTGCGCGAGTCGCCGAAGCCGGACATTTCGAGGGTGTAGCCGAACGCGAAGCCAATCGCGGCGAAGAGCACATACGTCCACGGGTTGGCGGCGCTGACTGCTACGAGAGAGGGGAGGGGAAAGTTCATGTGAGTCTCCTAATTTACCATTTACTATTTACCGTTTCGTAATGAGTAATTGGTAATTGGTAAATTTAGTTCCAAAACTTCCTTACAAAATAAGCGACGCCGTATGCCCCGCCGAAGATGGCGAACATAATCACCCATGAGCCGGCGGAGAGTGTCGCGCCGCCGGAGAGCGCCTGGCCGGATGTGCATCCGCGTGCCATGCGAGCGCCGTACAGGAAGATCACGCCGCCCAGGAAAGCCATCAGCCAGCGGGTGCGGTCTGAGATGTTCGGGCCTTTAGTTGTCATGAACTTGAGCCGTCCGTTGAAGAAGCCTGATGCAAAACCGCCGAGCAGTGCACCGAAGAAGACGGGCACGATCCAGTCGTCCAGCGGATTTTTATCTCCGCCGGCCATTTTCAACAAGTATGGATTGTTATCCACATGCACGGGCGAGATCGCATCCACGAGCGCCGCGTCGAGGCGGCTGGTCGCGCCGGAGGAGCCCAATCCGTTGCCGGTCAGGAAGAATGCGAGGAACAGGACAATTCCCAGCACAAGCCCGCCAAAGTATGGATGGACATAATTTTTTTCGGGCCGTTTGAAAAACGATTTTCCAGTTTGAGTTGTCATTTGATACTCCTGTTACTTATGGTGGTCGAGTAGGTCAAGCGACAGCGAGACTGTATCGAGACCATATTTGTCATTTCAATTTCACATCCAATGTGTGGTCTCGATAATGGGCAGGAAAAACGCCTGTCCTACTCGACCACCAGGACACTCATCCTTCATGCACTTCCACTTCCTCCCAGCCGGTCACCATGCCGCGCATGGCTTCAAGCGGAGTTGCGCCGGTGGTCGTCATGTAAACATGCACCACGATGAATGTCCCAAAAGTCCACGCCACCAGTGAATGGAACGGAGCAAGGAACGGAAGCCCGCCCAGCGCATTCGCAAATTGCGGGAACTTCTGCACACTCCACATCAACGCGCCACTGATGATTTGCAGCGGGAGCAGTACATTCAAAATTGCAAAATAGGTCGCCTTCTGAATCGGGTTCATGCGGCTGGTCGGTATCTTCTCGAACGGGTGGCCTTCGCCCTTGAAAATTCCGTTCACATAATATTTCGCCTGAACGATTGCATCATCGAAGAAACCGTAAGGGTGCGGGATGAACTCGCGGATGCGGTCTGTCGTGATGTGATAGAACAGCGAGAGCGCAGCATTGATCACAAGGATGACCGCCACCACATTATGCACCGTCACCACGCCGCGGAACGAGAACGCGCCAAAGATGTCCGGTCTGTGGATGATCAGCCCGGTGAACAGCAGGATGACAATGGACGAGGTCTGGAGCCAATGCCAGAATCTGCGATACGGTTCGTACATATAAACCCGCTCGGTTCGTGCCTGACCTTTCGGCTGTTTTCTGGATGAGACGAATCTCAGCGTCCCGTGGCCGATCACACCCAAAAGCGAGCCTGCGAACATCAGCGCGCCAAGCCAGTCGATCCAACTCACGCGGCTGGAGCCGAAGACGTACATGTTGTCATTGGCGGGGAGCGGCTGGTAATACAGCGCGCCGTCTGCGCCTGTGACAATTTCGCCTGTGCCGTTTACATTGTTAGCTGCGTCAAAGGCAGGCATGACCGGCGCATTGGCCGCGAGTTTAATCGGCTGTGAAATGCGCGAGTCATTGTTGTGACAGGACTTGCAGTCGTTGAGCGCATCCTCGCCGCGTGTCACGTTATGGTTGATGCTGTACGGCTGAACCATGCCTTCCATGCGTGGGTTATTCAAGCCAAGCTCAAGCAGTCTGGCTTTGACAACTTCTTCCTGCGCGGAAGTTTTAATGACCAATTCCGAATTACTTATTTTGCCGTCGCTGTTTCCGTCGAATGCGGCGATGATATCGGCGGTGTAACTTCCGTTGTCGAGGTACACAGCCTCGAGGTCCGCGAGACGCGCAGGGCGTTTATTCCCATTGGCATCGTCATAGACCCAATAGAAGGATGTGATCAAGTTGTACGGCGCGAGTAATGTCTTGCCGTCAATGTTGGTGCGGTTAAGCAGGACAGGTTCATAGCCGGTGACGAGTGAAGTCACGCTATTGGGCGAGCCTTCCACGCCGCGGCAGGATTGGACCGCACCGCCGTCTTTGGTGATGACTGTCCAATCGTAGGTTTGAATGGCGGGCGCATACATCTGCGGGATGTGACAGGTTTCGCAGGCGACTGCGTCAATGTGGGTTTGCACATACGGCAGCCAGTCGGCGTGACCCTTGTTGTAGTCATGACAGTTTTCGCAGCGGCGCATCGTGCCTTTGTATTCAGGCGCGGCGTTGAACTGGGCGCTTTGCCCGCGCGCGAAGTTATGATCGGGACGCTGAAGATATTCATTGATTTCCAGCGAGCGCGGATCATAAACAAGATGTTCAGGGTTGTTGCTTTGCGCCTCGCTGATGTGGGCGGGGTTATTCAGTGCGTAATGGCAATCGGTGCATTTCAACTGGCGTTCCGCGTGAATATCCCACGAACGATCCAGCCCGTCTTTGTTTGCCAGATTCACGCCTGATTCGTTTATGCGCTGCGACGAGATGACTTGTCCCGTTGTGGCGGTCTGCGGGTAATTCAGGTCGCATACGTTGAGGGTGAGCGGTTCTTCAGTTGAGGGATGAACTTCGCCGTGACAGGCGGCGCAGTTTGAATTGGTGGGGTCTTGAATGTCGAGCGCCTCGCTCTTGAGTTCGCCGGCTTCGTTGAAAGATTCTGCGTTCCAGGCCCAACCGTCGGCTGATTCGCTGACGATGTTCAAGCCGAGCAATGTCGCTGTGTTGGCATTGCCAAATTCCCCGGCATGGATCGCGTCTGCGCGAGCGGAGGTGTTCGGTGTTTCAAGATGGCACAGGAAGCAGTTCATTTCCATCGTGCCAGATTTGTTCCAATCCCAAACTGCGGGACTTCCATCCTTCAGAATGGATGTTTCGGGATTCTCCCGGCTGGCTTTTACTTCTGCAAGCGGCGCGTCGGTGCGTGACGTTGTGGCTGGTCCGCCGCCGACGACTCTTTCGCCGTTGAGAATTAACCATTCCGCGGTCGAGAGGTCCAGCCGTTCGTCGCCGCTCTGTGTGAGGTAGCGGTAGGTGAGCGGATTCCACTGACCGAATGTGCCTGTGCTGGCGTTCCATGATTCTTTGGATGCCGTGTAATCTGCCAGGCCGAGGTCGGAGTGGAAGGCGTGGGATGCGATGAATTCGGTGTCATGGCATTGTCCGCAGGTTTGCATGGTGGAGACTGCATTGCCGCTTTCAAGCACGTTCACGCCGCCTGTGTCGAGCAGGGCAAAGTTTGGGTGCAGGACAGATGCCTGTTGTTCAGGGGCAGGTTCCGGCGAGGCGAGAACCGTTCCGATTCCGAAGGCGAGGATGAGGATGAGAAGTCCAATGATTGTGAGGAGTTTGTATCGTTTCATAGTTGTTTCCTTGGTGGTTGGTAAATGGTAAGTGGTAATTACCAATCACCATTTACTTCCTTCCACCCCATTCGATTGGGTCGCCGGGATAACCGAGGGCTGCCCAATCCAGGCGGCCGGAGTCGCCGTGACATGAGTCGCATTGCAGGGCGTCTTTGGCGGGTTGTACCATGTGTGTGGTTGCCCAGTACATGTAGGTTTCAGTGAAGCCGTATTCGCCGCTGTATTCAAGCCCGGTGATGGGCGCGGCAAGCTCGAAGGCGCTGTTCCAGTCGAAGGTGGTCCAGAAGCCGCCCTTGCCCGAGGTGACGGGTTGCAGCAGGTAATTGTTCTTTACATCATAGGGCTGTTTGGCGATATGCAGTTTGAATGGGAAGATTTTCGCGGTTTTATCTTCGATGCTGCCGGCAGGTTTGTTGATGTAGGTGATGCCGTCCTTGCCGAGCGGGTCGCCGAGAATGTAGCGGTATTCATTGTCCCCGTTGAACCAAAGATAAGTGGGGGCGAAGTTTTTATCGTAGGTGAATTCGCCTTTGATCTTGAGATAGGTGAAGTGGTCGTCTTCACGGCCTTCCTGGCCGGCCTGCGACCAATCCCATGTGACTTTGGTCGGGTCTTCGAGCGCGATGGCCGGGATGTGGCAGGTCTGACACGCAACGGAAGCGAGGTGGGTGTTGATTCGTTCGTCTTCGTGCTTTTGAGCCACGTGGCACTGTTCACAAGAGACTTGTTCCTGCGGGTCAATGGTGTAATTGTCTGCGATCATGCGGCCCAGGATTTGATGATCTTTGGTGACATGGCAGTCGGCGCATTGCATGTTCAGGTCGCCGCCCATGTGCACATCGAGATTTTGGTTGGGGAAATATAAACTCTCATCGAGGTCGCCGTGTTTGACGCCGTTGCCGCCGCCGCCATCGAAGTGGCATTTGCCGCAGTTCTCGCGCGTGGTGGAACGCACGCTGCGTGCCGCAGCCAGCAGGTCAACGCTTTCGGCGGGGTTGCCAAACAGACCTTTGCCATAGGCTGCGGGGTCGGCATGGCAGGCGAGGCAGTCCACGTTTTCGGGGTTGGACTGCTGGGTTTCACGTCCCTGTTCCCAGCCGTAGCCGGCGTGGCAGGACATGCACTTATTCTCATTGCCTTGTGAGCCAATGCAGAAGTTGTTGATCTGGTTGGCCTTGCCGATGGTTACATCGTCTTCGCGCCAGGGCACATCGAATGCTTTTGATTCCCAGGTCCAGTGCGTGGTCTTCATGAACTCGGCGGCGGAGTCTTCATGACATTCAAGGCAGGCGCGGGTCACGTCCTGTCCGGTCTTGAATTCACCTTTGACAATGTCTTTATGGTCCACGTGCATGGCTTTGACGGGGATGTGCGCCGCAGGGTCGTTCTTGGATTGGGCGCGGGGCAGGTAGTACAGGACAGGGGCAAGAATCAGCAGTAAAATGCCGAGCAGTCCCAAAGTCCAGGAAGGGAAGCGGTTCTTCATCAAACATTCTCCTTATGCGATTTCATTTATCAGGCTTGCACGCTGGGTCAAACGATCCCGCATAACGGATCGCAGAAGATCCAGCGCCTGAATTAATCTCTGGTCTGTAAGGTGATAGGTGACGGTTGTGCCGGTGCGGACGGTGTGGACCAAACCCCGGTCCCGCATAACCTTGAGATGCCTCGATGCAGTGGGTTGGTTCAACCCGAGTTCATTGGTGAGTTCGGTGACATTGAGAGGCTTCTCGCTGAGAGAGTACATCATGAGGATGCGGTTCGGGTCAGAGAGGGCGAAGCAGAAGTCGGCTTCAAGTTGAGAGATTTCCTGTTTGAGGGTTTGATTAACCATAATGTCCTTGCTTATATTCGCATGAACGCATATTTACATTTCTATAATACCGTTGTGATGGTTTTCACAATAGTGGAGTGTGTCATATTAAATTTTGTTAAATGTCATATATAGTTGGGGTATAATTTGGGCAGTCTTGGTGGCATTTCAGGAAACGCTGAAGGATATCAGTTTCGGCGGGGTTTTCTTGAGAATGTTCTTCACTCTTTGGTTTGTAGTTGCTTTGGGGTTCGGACAATAGGAGGCTAGATGGAATCGTTTCAACGGGAAGCCAGGTCTGTTGACGTTGCTTCGAGTTTGCGCCAGCTGCGCGAGTCGCGCGGCATTTCGATGCGGATGCTTGCCACAAAGAGCGGCCTTTCGGCCAATGCGCTGAGCATGATCGAGCGCGGAAAGACCTCGCCTTCGGTGAGCACTCTTTATAAACTGGCAGATGCGCTGGGGGTGACGATCACTGCGTTCTTCGGTGCAGAGACCGAAAAGAAACAGGTTGTCTTTCTGAAAGCCGATCAACGCACGCGCATGTCTTTTACACGCGGCGTGTTTGAGGCCCTAGGCGGGGAGCAATTTACCGGGCGGGTGGAGCCTTTCATGCTTACACTGGAAAGCGGCTCATCAAGCGGCCCGCACAGCATTGTCCATACGGGGCATGAGTTTGTGTTCTGCCTGCGCGGCCAATTGGAATATCACGTGGAAAAACAGGTCTTTCTGCTTTCAGCGGGAGACAGCCTTTTGTTTGAATCCAAAATGCAGCACCGCTGGAAGAATCCCTCCAAGAATGTAACCAATGCGCTGATCATCATCTCCGGCTTCGCTGAAGGGGAACAGCCGCACGTGATGCATTGGAAAAAAGGCGAGTGATAAATTTAACTCATGTGGCCGCAATTGCAGACGACCTTGTTTCTGCCCGTGCTTTTGGCCTTGTATAGAGATTGATCGGCCTGCGAGATTAACTGGTCAAAACTGCCGGCGTGCGAGTTGTTGCTTTTCCCGGAGACCCCGATGCTGAGGGTGAGAAAGAAGGGGTGATCTTCATGCGGGATGGGGGATTGTTCAACAAGTTTGCGCAGGCGCTCTGCGAAGACCGCGGCGTTCTCGCAGTTTGTTTCCGGCATGAGGATGACAAATTCCTCGCCGCCGTATCTTGCGGGAATATCCGCCGGACTACGGGTTGTTTCCCGTATCAATTTCCCAATGTGTGCCAGCGCCTGGTCGCCAACGAGGTGACCGTAACAATCGTTGACGCTCTTGAAGTAGTCAATGTCAAAGATCAGCACGGATATGGGGGTGCCATATCGGACTGACCTATCGAATTCGTTTCTGGCGATTTCAAAGAAATGGCGGCGGTTGAACAAACCAGTCAGGAAGTCAATACTGGCGAGACGTTTCAATTCATCCTCGGCGTTTTTACGCTCGATGATCTCTGCCGAAAGCTGGGAGTTGAGTTCGATCAATTCCAGGGTGCGCTGCGCAACCCGGTTTTCCAGGTCGGTGCGGGCGTTTTCAAGTGTGCTGTTCAACCTGTCTTTCAGGCTCAAGGTTTCGCTTTGCTGGAGGATGAGCCTGGCCTGGGCATTGAGATGTTCCTGTTTATAGAAGTTGATGCGGTCTGCCAGCGCAAACGACTGGAAAATGACGAGATATACAGCCCCGAGATGGAGCGCCTGCTCAGGGATGATCTGTTTGACCGTAATCCAGCCCATATGGTGCAGGGTTGCGCCAAGCCCGATGATAAGAAAAATGGACCAGGCAAAGAGATAGTAACGGGCGGGTTTGTATCTGCGCCATGATGCCCACACCCCAAAGAAGAAGGCGTAAATATTCACCGCAAGAATCAAGGGGAGGATCACTGTCAGGGTTTTCGCGCCAATTACGAATGCGGGCGGAATCGAAACAGCGAATAAGCCGACCAGGATGTTTCGAATGTAGTCCACCCATTTTGGGTGAGAGGCAAAGCGTAAAAAGTCCCATGAAAAGAGGGTTTGGAAAAGCCCGCCCAGCGCAATAAACAATGGGATGACAAATACATTCAAATAGGTCGCATTCGGCCAAAGGTAACGTGGAGCATATCCCTGCATGCTGCCCAGATAAAGCAGGAGGAAGGTTTGAAAGAGGGCGTAATATACATGCCCAAGGTCGCGCATGATAAAGAGCAGGATGATATTGTAGAGCAGCATGGTGAACAATGCCCCAAACGACAGGGCGATGATCGTCCGCGATATCTGGTCGTGCAGGCTGAAGGCGTGTTCAGACCAGATTCGTAACGGCAGGTCCAGCGACATGTCCTTCACGCGCAGGTAATAGGTCTGCTCAACCTTTGTAGGCAGGTCGAGTTTGAAGACAAAATTTTCATGCGCCACATCGCGGGTTGAAAACGGATAGACATATCCTGTCTTGATTTCGGTAAAGCCGCTCCCGTCCGCCGAGGGCTTATAGAAAAAAACACTGTTCATGGACGGTCTTGCCAGTTCCAGAAACCAGCGCCTTTCATGGGCTGTTTTATTTTCAGCTGTGATCCGCAGCCAGTAGGAGGAATCCTTCAACCCAAAATTCAGGATGTCTGCATCCCCGCCGGTAAATTTGTCTGCGTATTCCTGTGATGAGACCTGTTCAATGCCCAGCATTTGTGAAGGGTCTTCGAGGTATTCAATGGACCTTCCCAGAAGGTATTCCTCCTGCCCGTCACGCAGGGTCAGTGAAGGCGGGCCAAGTTGAATCCCGTCAGCTTTGACCAGTGTTAAATCAAAGACAATAAATGCTGTCAGAAACACCCAGGCAGGAAGCGACATTCGAAAACAATTTTTCAACTTCACAAACCCTCCGTCTTGGCCGGTTCTTTGGTCACAGAGCGCAACAGCTTTGTTTGTCATTCCGGGCGGGTACATTTTACTCTGCCATGGAAGAACATATGAAAGTTGTTTTGATTTTCAAATCCCTTTTCATATTACGCGACGC
>Ga0233425_10005770_pt1 | contig 19169 bp, 19 predicted proteins | sample Watercolumn_Towu_2_FD_181712 | JGI IMG/M metagenome (GOLD analysis project Ga0233425, IMG submission 181712) | Freshwater microbial communities from Lake Towuti, South Sulawesi, Indonesia - Watercolumn_Towuti2014_140_MG | ecosystem: Environmental > Aquatic > Freshwater > Lake | place... | reverse complement strand
AATCCTTGGGTATACGCAACATAAGCCAAATTGCCTTGGACGTTGACGCCAGAAGCAGAAAATCCTGAAACACCAGGCTCTATCACAAATGGATGGCTGCTATTACTCACATCGACGATCTTTAATCCGCCTTTAACACAAGTTTTTTTAGATTCACATGGAGCCGCAACATAAGCCAAATTGCCTTGAACGCTGATATCAGAAGCATCAAATCCTGGCACACCAGGTTCTATTACATAAGGATTACTGCTATTACTTACAGCGATAATTTTTAATCCACCTTTAACACAAGTTTTTTCATATCCACACGGAGCCGCAACATAAGCCAAATTGCCTTGGACATTGATGCCAGAAGCAGCAAAACCCGAAATTCTACCTCTTATGAATGGATGAGCGCGGTCACTAATGTCGACAATCTTCAGCCCTAAACCACCGTCTAAGGACAATGCACTATCAGCGATATAAGCCAAATTACCTCGAATCTCTATCCTAGTAGGTTCATCTCCCTCTGCGAATTGGTAAGTAGCTACCTCCAATTGAGGCGCAGCATTCCGTAACCAATCTGGCCACGTTTTAATGCTAAACTGAGTTAAAGCCACCTCCCTGCCAAACACTTCAGTTATGTTAATTGACCAAGACCATAAGCGACCAACTTCCAGTACTATATCTGGCATCGTGCCATTAACAAATAAATTCTGAACAGTGGTCGTTCCAAAGATTGCTGCGATGTTTGGTTTTTCAGCTTGCGCGTCAGTAACTGATGTTTTAGCGTTTTTATTTTGTGACACTGCTCCATCACCAAACTCTATTTTTTTATCGTCATTTTCAGTTGATTCAGAATAAGTCAAATCTAAAGGTTTATTCGCAGCTGCTTCATCAACTAAGCTCATCGGCGTTGGTGCTGCATCACTCACCAATGCGCTCGTACTTTCAACAACCGTATTACTTGACGAAGAAGTATTCGAACCAGCGCCGGATCTTTTTCCAAGCCAATATCCGAGTCCAGCAACCAACACCAACAAACCCGTTGTAATTGCGCCTTTCGTAATCTGCGCACTATGCCGGCAAAACCAGCTTCTCCACGATTCAACTTTTGGTTCAAAAGCTACCTCACCCATAGATGAACTTTCTTGATCACTTACAAAATTATCTTTACCCATAATAAAAACCTCCAAAAAAAACAATGAATAACTAATAACGTTATGCAGCAACTTGATATACTAATTTTACCCGATAAGTTACGCTCTTTCTATAATCAGGACACTGACAACACAACAAAATCCCTTGCGTTTATTGCTTACTTTAAGCTTATTCATAACAACAATATCTTGAGTTTTGGCTATAATATTTTTTCCCACAGGACCTTCGCTATTAGCTCGTAGTTCTAGTCTATGCAAAGAATGGCGTTAATCGTCCATAGCAATCAAAACATCCGCATAACATCATTAATGGTCGCCTGGACCATAATGAGAATTAACAAAATCAATCCAAAACGTAAAATTAACGCTTGCACGCGCATGCTGATAGGACGCCGCAATAAGGATTCAATTCCGATAAACAAAACATGTCCGCCATCTAATCCCGGAATGGGCAAGAAATTAACGAAAGCGAGCATAATGCTCAATAAAGCTAAAAACCCAAAATATACTACAATTCCAGCATTAATTGCCGTCGCGGCTGATTGAAAAATAGTAATCGGCCCGCCTAAAACATGAAAAGAAATTTTTCCTGTAAGCAATTTAGCAAAAGAAATGCCGTTAAAAGCAAGAATCATCCATGCTTGTTTTCCTGCATAATAAAATGATTGCGCTACTGAATAATTACGATCTAATAACATGTCATCAGGCCATTTGACCGGCAAAGACCCTACTCCCAAATAGCCGACTTTTTTCCAACCAATGTCATATTTCCACGATGTAACCACATTCAACGACTCAACTTTACCATCGCGTAAAACCACCAAATCGATCTTCTGATTAGGGTATTCTTGAACTTGCGTAATAAAATCATCCCAATCAAGTACGCGCTTGCGATTAACGCTTTGAATCCGGTCTTGTAAACGCAAACCAAACTTTGCTGCCGGGCTATTATTTTTAATCTTCGCAATTACTGGTGGTAATGACGGATGATAAGGAATGATTCCTAAAGACTTCAACGGATCTGGTTGAAATGGATCTAACTGCCAAGATGTAAGATCCAAAACATATTTATTTTCCTGGCCTTGTTTTTTTGCCGTAAAAATTAAATTGCCATCTTCGCCAATTGCAGGAAAAATCGCAAAAACCACTTCCTGCCAATCCAGCACTTTTTTCCCACTAACTGCAGTTATTTCCTGGCCCTGAACCAAATGCGCACGGCTCGCGATTGAATTGGGCTCAATTTTGCCAATAATTGGTTTGGGAACTTTAATACCAATAACAAACATCAAAGAAAAAATCACTAAAGCAAATAAAAGATTATTGACGGGACCTGCAACAATAATTAAAAAACGCTGCCACGCAGGATGATGGTCAAAAGCAAAAGGATAATCATGCAAAGAAGCTTTAATCTCTCGCGTATCCAACATCTTAACATAACCGCCCAAGGGTATAGCGGATAAAACATAACTCGTGCCTTTCTTATCGCGCCATTTCATAAGCGCCTTACCAAAACCAATCGAGAATTTTAAAATTCTTACACCACAAAGCCGCGCTACAAAAAAATGGCCGAATTCATGGATTAATACCAAAGGAAAAATGGCAAATAAAAACGCAAAAATTTTAATTGTAATTAGCATGAAAAAAATAAAAAGGGCAACCTTACAGTTGCCCCTTTAAAAATTAAGATTTTAAAGAATGAATAGTGATTTCGACTCGACGATTGCGCGCCTGGCCTTCAGCGGTTTTATTGCTGGCGACCGGATATCTCGCGCCATAACCAACTGCCATAATTCTATTGGGATCGATCTTTTGGCCAATTAAATAGTTAGCAACTGATTTCGCCCTTTGCTCTGACAAAATTTGGTTATGTTCGGCATTACCTACGCTTGAAGCATAACCCGCAACCTTAATCGTTGTATGATTGAACTTGTTTAAAACAATAGCCACTGAATTTAAAGTATTATAAAAATCGCCTTTAATTTCAGCACGATCGTTGTCGAAAGTAATATCGCCCGGCATGATCAAACGAATGTCATCACCATTACGCGCGACACGCACTCCAGTGCTTTCCAACTGCGCACGAAGTTCATCCGCTTGGCGATCCATATAATTACCGGTAATACCACCAGCTACCGCACCCAAACCTGCGCCAATCAAAGCACCTTTGGTATTTCCACCAATCAAAGCACCTGCAAGCGCACCACCTGCAGCGCCAATACCAGTACCAATGGTAGTTTTACTAACTTCTTTTTCTCCCGTATAAGGATTTTCCGTAGTACAGCCGAATAATCCCAAACTTAAGAAAGCTACAACAATTAAACTAAATAAACGCTTCATAATTAAATTAACCTCCTGAAAATTTTGATTTGAAAAATCTAACTCATTGATTTTGCTGAGTTTTTTATTTGCATGGTCCGAAGCCACCCTGCAAAAATCCAATAACAAAAAACTTCTCAAGTAAATATTTTAGATGGAACTCCTTTTTCTTTCAACTGAAATCTAAGATCATACTTGTTTTTTTAAGTAAAAATATTGTTATAATAAACGGCTTTTTTGTTTAAGGAATACTTTATGAATCAACAATTCTATGCCCATTTGCAAGACGAACTAAAAAAATTACAAGAACAAAATCTTTATAAAACCGAGCGCATTATCGCATCACAACAACAAGCGCTGATTAAAGTTGCAGATCGCGAAGTCATCAACATGTGCGCGAATAATTATCTTGGCCTTGCCAACCACCCTGCTTTAATCTCTGCGGCCAAAGAAGCTTTGGACAAATATGGCTTTGGACTTTCGTCAGTACGTTTTATCTGCGGTACACAAACTATTCATAAAGAATTAGAAGAACGTCTAAGCAAATTTTTAAGCACCGAAGACACTATTCTTTATTCATCATGTTTCGATGCCAATGGCGGATTATTTGAAGCATTATTTGACGCTGAAGATGCAATTATCAGCGATTCATTAAACCATGCTAGCATCATCGACGGCGTGCGCTTATCTAAAGCGCAGCGCTTTCGCTATAACAATAACGACATGGTCGATCTGGAATTAAAATTAAAAGAAGCCCAGGGTTACCGCTATAAAGCCGTTGTAACTGACGGCGTTTTTTCTATGGATGGAATTATTGCCAACTTACCTGGAATTTGTGCTCTCGCTGAAAAATACAACGCTCTTATTATCGTCGACGACTCGCATGCCGTTGGCTTTATCGGACAAAACGGCAAGGGAACTCCCGAATATCATAACGTCATGCACAAAATTGATATTATAACTGGAACCTTAGGCAAAGCTTTGGGCGGCGCTTCGGGCGGTTATACCAGCGGTAAAAAAGAAGTAATCGATTGGTTACGACAAAAATCCCGTCCTTATTTATTCTCTAACACTTTAGCACCGGCAATCACCGCCACTTCAATTGCTGTATTAGATTTATTAGAAAATAGCAACGAATTACGTGAAAAACTAAAAAATAATGCCCTATTCTTGCGTCAAGGCTTGCAAAATTTAGGATTTAATTTAATCCCGGGAATTCATCCCATTATTCCTATAATGTTGGGCGAAGCGCAACTTGCAAAAATGATGGCGGATAAATTATTAAATGAAGGAATTTATGTAATTGGCTTTTGCTATCCTGTCGTACCTTTAGGCAAAGCGCGCATTCGCGTTCAGGTTTCAGCGGCACATGAACTCTCACATTTGGAAAAAGCTTTGGCAGCTTTCGCTAAAATTGGCAGAGAACTAGAAATAATTAAATAATAGAGAAAAAACTATGCGCGCACTGACAAAATCTAAAGCAGAAACAGGATTGTGGTGGACAGATGCACCCATACCTAAAATCGGCCCCAATGATGTGTTGATAAAAATTAAAAAAACCGCCATTTGCGGCACTGACGTTCATATTTACAATTGGGACGAATGGGCACAAAGGGTTATTCCCGTGCCATTAATTATCGGCCATGAATACATCGGCGAAATCATCGAAATTGGCAATGAAGTCCAAGATTTCGAAATCGGCGACCGCGTATCGGGAGAAGGACATTTGTCTTGCGGCATGTGCCGCAATTGTCGCGCGGGCAAGAGACATTTATGCCGCAAAAACGTTAGCGTCGGCGTGACTCGCCAAGGTTGTTTTGCGGAATATCTCGTAATTCCCGCAGTTAACGCTTATCCCATTCCTGACACAATAACTGATGATCAGGCGGCAATTTTTGATCCTTTGGGCAACGCCGCGCATGTCGCTTTATCGTTTAATTTAGTCGGTGAAGATATTTTAATTACTGGCGCCGGCCCAATTGGTATTATGTCCGCTACAATTGCCAGGCATGCAGGAGCGCGCCACATCGTCATCACCGATATTAACGAATACCGCCTGAATTTAGCCAAAAAGTTTTCCGGTATAACCGTGGTTAACTCCCAACAAACATCTATTTCAGAAACTATAAAAAAACTAAAAATGAAAGAAGGATTTGATATCGGTTTTGAAATGTCCGGTAATCCGCAGGCATTTAGTGAGATGCTTGCTGCGATGAACCATTCCGGGAAAATTGCCTTGCTGGGGTTTTTGCCGCAAAACACCACCATCGACTGGAATCAAATCATCTTCAAAGGTTTAGTCGTCAAAGGAATTTACGGCCGCGAAATGTTCGACACATGGTATAAAATGGTAGCGATGTTACAAAGCAGTTTGAACATCGACCCCATTATCACCCACCGTTTCCCGATTGATGAATACCAAAAAGCTTTCGAAGTAATGCGCTCGGGAAAAAGCGGGAAAGTAATCTTGGATTGGACTTAGAAAAACACCCTTCGAACCATCAGTGGAACTGCCGTATCTTTAACTGGAGGCAATTTCAAAAATGGTACGGCAACTGTAGCGTACGCTAAGTTGTTTAATGATATTTAATCATTATTCTCTACTCCGAAGTTATGGAGTAATCTAAAAACAATTGAGTTATTTCCCAATACCGTAAAAAACACGGTATTGTTTTTTTGGTTGGGCAGCATATTATGTATGAATGACCAATAATCATCTCAATCCGCACGATCGACTTTTTAGATCTTTAATGAGCGATAAAAATGTTGCAACAGAGTTTTTTGGAAAGCATTTGCCGATTGATATAAAAGAACAAATACAACTGGATTCACTAAAATTACAGGGGAATTCTTATATTGGCGATAACTTGCGTATGCAAGTAACTGATTTGCTTTTTAATGCGGATTTTGATGGCAAACTTGGTTACATTTATTTGTTGGTTGAGCATCAAACCAAACCAGAAAAATTAATGCCTTTGCGAGTCTTGAAGTATGTGATAGCGATTATGGAAGATCATTTGCGTAAATTAGGTGGAGCGACATTGCCTGTTGTTTATCCCATGATCATGTATTCTGGAAAAAGAACATACAATTATTCAACCAATTTATTTGATTTATTCGGGGAGCAAAGAGAATTAGCACAACGAATATTTTTAAATTCTTATCAATTAGTTGATATTTCTAAAATTCCAGCGGAAGAATTTAATCAGATGATTTGGTATGGAACATTGGCGCAAGCAATGAAGGCCATTCATGCAAGTTGTGATATTAATCAATTATTGAAATGCGTAGTATTGAGATTGCGGATAATTGCTAAAGCTGGGAATTTAAGCTATATTAGCACCATAATGAGTTATTTTTTTGAGGTTGGTGAAATGCGTGATCAAAAGGAGTTTGCTGATATTATGCGACTTAATTTTACTAAAAAAGAGCAGAGAAAAATTATGACTTACGCAGAACAATTAAGGTTTGAAGGTAGAACTGAAGCGACAAGGGACATGGCAATTAAACTGTTACAACGAAACTCAGCTCCCGATGTTGTTGCATCGGTAACTGATTTGTCTTTAGCTAAAATACTTAAATTAAAAAAGAAAATTACGGCACGTAAAAAATAGCTAAAAGGATGATTGATTAACAAAATATTCTGCACTAATCAGAAGTACGTTATACACCGAAAAACGCCCTCCGAGCCAAGCTAAAAATGCCAAAAACTCCCTCATTAATTCCCAAAAACCCCCTTCTCTTGCTGGCACAGGCCAGCAACTTATTTTCCTTGTTCCACCAAAGAAAATACGACCAAAAAAAATACGACCATGCAAAATAAATTATCAATAAAATCAATGACTTATATTTTTAGAATCTAGCCAACGGCACAAATACAGCGCAATAACCACTAATCCCGCATTAATCCACATCACTATTCTTAAGCCGTAAACAAAGGAGCTTTTAATAATGGGAGCAAGGATATTATAATCTGGAAGAGGCATGGTGCGTTCCAATAATTTAACTCCACTGGCACCATTCACTGCTAACAACAACTCTTTAACATCAAAAAGATTAAGCGCAAAATTTTGCGCCACCATTACACTATAAAAATACTTTTCACTCAAAAAAGCAAGCAATGAACCAGATAATGCAATACCTATCAATGATCCCAAAAATGCCAACATGTAAAAAGCGCCCATTCCCACCCCCTTATCTTTTACCGGCAATACTGATAAATTCAGCGCCGGAGTACTAGAGCCAATAATTGGCGCAGCGATTCCTAATAGTACTAAAGCGCTTAATAACAATGGCAACGATAAAGTTGTCCCTAATTGCGTCATTATCAAAAACGCCATAAGCGATAAAATCAAAGAAACTTTCGTGGGCATAACAAAACCTACGCGATCTAACCACATTCCAGCTAGCGGCGAAACTAACGCGAAAGTTATGGTCATACAAAAAATTATCGCGCCAGTCACAAAAGGTGATTCGCCTAAAATATTCAACAAATATAACGGGAGAATAAACAGCACAGTAAATCGATCATACATATGCAATGCACGAATAATACTCGTTGCACAATAAACTTTATTTTTAAACAAGGAAAAATTAATTAGCGGATGTTGCGTACGCTTTAAATGTTTATAAAACAGCAACAACACCATAAAACCACCCATCGCACACAGTAAAGAAAAAATCTTCCATTGATCTATTTGATTTAATCCAAACGCCAAAAGCGTAAGACTTAATACTAACCACATCATCCCTGTAAAATCGATGCGTTCTCCATAAGACATAGGATTATTTTTAGGATATAATAAACTCACAAAAACCAATGCCAATAAACTCAGTGGAATATTAATAGCAAAAATCCAACGCCAATTTAAAAATTGCAAAATAAGCCCACCAATACTTGGCCCCAATGCCTGCGCTAACCCCGCAACCGTCATATAGCTACCTAAAGCAAAACCACGCTGTTCTTCGGGGAAAATACTGGTAACCAAAAGAATCCCCAGCGTTAAACTAAAAGCAAATCCAATCCCCTGGATCGCTCGCCCTCCAATTAATATCTCAATATTCGGGGCAACAATAATTATTATCGATGCTAATAAAAATAATCCTATACCAATAAGATAAATAGATTTTCGTCCAAAAATATCAGCTAAACGACCGGCAATAATCAGAAAAACCACATGAGTCAACATATAAGCGTTAATTACCCATTGCATTTGACTTAAAGGCGCATGAAAGGTTTTAGCGATCGCGGCAACCGCCATATTGGCTACCGTTATATCCAGATTGATCATCGTAGTAACTAAACTAACTGCGGCAAACGCTAGCCATTTTTTAGCATTTACTGATAAATTAACCATCATCATAAAATAATTCCAGGTTATGCATATCGATATAGGTCATTACTTGCCAACATTAACGCTGGCGCAAGCCACGTGCTATATTTATATGGACTGTACCTTAACTCTTGCTGCACCCAGGGCAAACTTTCCCATTTATAATTTTGTACTTCATCAGCATCAGGAACAATTGTCTGCCCACAAAATTCACCAATTAAAACATGATCCAATTCATGTTCGATCATATTAGCATCAAGTTGAGCACGATAGCAAAAGCTGCCAATATCTTTAAGCTCGACATCAATTCCCATCTCTTCGCGTAAACGGCGTTTGGCCCCTGCAATAACGCTTTCGCCTGGACGCGGATGCCCACAACAAGCATTCGACCACAAACCACCACTGTGATATTTCATAACATTTCTCTGCTGCAACAAAAGCTCAATTTTCCCGTGGTTTTTACGCGCAATAAATACTGAAAAAGCGCGATGCAATTTCCCTTGCACATGAGCCAAAAGTTTTTCTTCAATCCCGATCTCTACATCCTGATCGTTAACCAAAATTACTTGTTCAGCACGATAATCAGGAAACGGCGCAATTACTTCAACCTTTGGAAATACCGCGGCAATCTCCCTTTCATCTTTAGCTAAAAATAATAGCTGCAAGTTTGCACCTGCATCTTGAGTAAAAAACACAGGAATTCCAGCTTTGCGCACTTCCCATACTTGATGCCTCGCTTGAAAAGTTTCAGAAATACTATACACAATTGGCGGCTGAGCGGCACTCATAACTGCATGCATTGCCCGAGCATTTCCTTCGGCAATTCTGCCCAATAATTCAAAATCATGATCAAGCAACGCCTGTTTCAACAATCGCAAATCATCGTAAACTCGACTATGCCAGGCAGAATAAAGGGAGGAAGTTTCAACGGTAAGTTGCATCGCAAGCGTTGAAGAGATTTTTTTAGGCGACTGATCAAAACATAAAACACCAACGCGCAATTCCGGCCAAATATCTGGCAAAGGAATTCCATGGCTATCCATCCCATTCGCCAAGTCTCCTTTTTGCCATTCAACAAAACCATGCCACAACGAACGGCACGCGCTACCGCTACCCAGACGTGCCAAAATTGAAAGATCTTTTTTAGGCAAATTCCACGCATATAAATTATTAAGCGCCAAAATCAAAGCAGCAAAACCGCTAGCTGAAGATGCAAAGCCAGCGGACACGGGAACTGTTGATTCAGTTTCGACCCGATAGTAAATATCCTTCCCACGAAATAGATCAAGAAATTTTTGTAAGCGCAATGCAAATGAAGAATTCATTGGGACGGTCGCGCCATTTAACCAAAAGTCATCACTTTTTGGTGCATGCGCTATTTTAGTAAATGTACCTTTCTTACCTAAACTTAAAGACAAGCTAGAGGTAACCGGCAAATTTAATGATACATTACGTTTGCCCCAATATTTACATAAAGCGACATTCGCCGGTGCCCAGGCACACCCCTCACCCGCCACAACATTTTCTACATTGCGTAAGATATGTTTTACAACATCAATTTTTTCCATACTTATTACTCACACCACCAATTCATTATTTCCTATTCAAAGTACTGACCTTTATAATTATGACAAAATAGCAGAGCGTATGCGTCGTAGCCGATATTGTTTTGGGAGCGCTGTAAATACATCCATGTACGCTCGCATGAGACTTCCTGTCTCATAGCGTCCTAAAACAACATCGTCTGCGCCATACACGCCACGCTATTCCATGCCTTTATTACAAAAAATAACTTTCAAATATGTCTCTCTAAAATATTATAGTTATTAAAGAAAAAATCGAGGTTTTTAAACAGGGAGCTGACAGTTATAGCCTTGATCAGTAACCTTAATATCCAAAACTTGAATTCCGGAACTTTCTTCTTTAGCAAAATATTTTAAAGGAATTGATCCCACCGCAATAACACAATCACCTAAACCCGAACCTGAAATTTTCGCGCCGAAAATCTGCTTATTTTTACGCAATGTAAAAATAATTTTCGTCAAAACGGTATTATTAACCCCCAACGCATCTTGCAAACCTTGATGAATATCCATAATTTCGCCGAGCTTTTCCCAATCATTGTCCTTAATTGCATCCATCGCTTCTAACACGCAACGGTCCATCGTGTCATACAACAACTCAAAAATATTAATTTGTCGCGAACGCAAGCGCTCTACTTGAGCAATAACCGTTTTGGTCGCAACTTTACTCCCCGAATAAACCGTAACTAAAGGCAAAGTGAGTGCAATCCTTTCTAAAAATAAAGGCGCTGCACGATAGGCAACAACACCACCAAAAACGCTTGCTGCCACATCCGCGCCCGAACCAACCCCTTGCACTAAATGAATCACTTCTTTGCCTTCAAGATATAATTGCATCAAATCTACGGGCTTTTGCTCGAGCCATAAATGTAATACCGCGAGCGCGGCTACAGTTACTGCTGCTGATGAACCTAATCCAATGGTGGGCAAAAATTCTGAATTAATAGTTAAATTAAAACCATTAATAATTTGCGCACGCAATTTATCGATCGCCTGCAAAACAAATTGAAATGGCTCTTTAATTTCAAATTGGTCTAAAGTAATTTCCAAATTACCTAAAGTTTCTGAATTAATTTTTATCAGGCGATCTTCGCGCGGAACGAGTTCAACAGTAATTTTTTTATCAATCGCCGCTATCAAAGCGTGTTTACGCTGCAATACGGCATGCTCGCCAAATAGCATTAAACTTCCCGGTGCGCTCGCTTTATATAAGTTTAACCCCATGTGCTTCTCCCACAACTGGCAATGCTGTATAACCATAATCAGCAACTAAATCATTAATATCTTCATGACCAAGCACCAAAATCACCCCACAATTATCGCCATTAATACTGCCCGCACCACTAACCTTGGCACTTAAGCCACGTTTTTCAACTTGAGCAATAAAATTTTGTACTCTAATCGGCATCACACCTAACTGACACAGCAAACGATGATTGGCGCGAATGCAATCATGGATTATTGTAATATCATTACTGATCAATGCCCGATCAAATGCATCAGTTATGTTTTCAAAATCATGCAATAACTGCGGCTGCTCTTTGAAAAAATGCATCACACCACTTACACACTCGCCTGTAGAACTTGCAGGTTTTCCAGTATTAATCAGCTGTAAAGGAATGTGCGGTAATGATCTTGGGTGCATCTTGCGATTTTTACAATAAACACATCCGCCATGCAAAGCCACATATAAATCCAGCCCGCTAGAATTACCATGTTGTAAATTTTCAGTCGCCAAGCCTAAATTAAGATAATTGTGCGCATCCAGTTTAATCCCCAAATAATGCGCTAAAGCATACAATACACTGAGAATCGCCGCAGCTGAGGATCCCATACCACAACCAATTGGGATATTAGAAGAAGTTTTAATCTCCAAACCGCGCGGCAATTGCAGATCTAGTTGTTCAATAAAATCCATCACTACATACAATAACAACTCAAAGGGTTTGCGAATTACATCGCGAATTTCACATTTACCCAACAAAAATTCCTGATATTGGCAATGCATGCGTTTTTTTAAGCGCTTTAACGTTGTTAATGTCGCATTGACCGTATAATTCAAATTCACCAATTTAAATAATAAATGGCATGCGTCATGCATAGTAATTCTGGTTTCAGCAAAGCGATTAATTGCCATCGCCAATGCCGGCGCACCATAAACCACGGCATGCTCTCCAGAAAGAATAATCTTGGCAGGAGCAATTGCACTAATCGAATGTTGCTTAAGTTTTTTCATAAATGCGTTTATGTTTATCTATAGCCTTTAATCTAAATTTTCCTGTATCATATTGCGGCAGCGCAAAAAAACTGCCATCAATTGGTAATTTAAAATTATAAAAATTCTCATATTCTTCATAAGACAAATTATGGCGCAGCGCTAAATCTTGCTGGGCACGTTCACGCCGCAATACGTGATCATAGCCAGGAATGACCTCTGCTCCAAAATATTCTCCAACACATCCTGAACCATAACTATACAAACCAATAAAAGAACCAGTTAAATCGTGCATTTGATTTTCCAATAAAGAAAGCAAACTAACATATAAAGCTGCAGTATAGCAATTACCAATTTCGCGGCTATAAACCAAAGCACTATCCATCTGCTGGCAGGCTGCTTCATCGGATAATTCATGACCATTTAATTTTGCTAAACGCCGATGTGCTTTTTCTACCAAACGCGGCACGGGAACATGATAACAAAAATAATCGTGATCTTTAAAAGCAAGGTGAGATAAAGCACGATATTGCTTCCAAGTTTCGCCCAAAACCTTTAAATACAATTCACACGAATATTTTCCATCCACCAAAGCTTCATCGCGATAATTCGGCCGCCAAAAATCCATAACATCTTCAGTATAAAAACCACTTTCAGATTCAATGGCAACTAACCGCGGACTTGCGCTTAGCAATAATGCAACCGCCCCCGCTCCTTGCGAGGATTCTCCCGAAGTATTAAAGCCATAACGTGCAATATCTGCGGCTAATAATAATACTTTTTTTTCTGGATATTGCCGCAACCAAGCTAATGCTAATTGCATGCCGCCTGTTGCAGCGTAACAAGCCTGTTTCAATTCTAAAACCCGACAACGCGCGGGCAAATTTAATAATTGCTGAATATAAATTCCTGCCGCCTTAGAATGATCAATACCACTTTCAGTAGCAAATAAAACTAATTCAATTTTTTCGCGGTCATGTTCGTGTAAAATTTCTTGAGCCGCATTAGTCGCTAAAGTTATAATATCCTCGCCTGGCGGTGGCACGGCCATTTTCTTTTGTCCTAGCCCCACACAAAATTTATCAACATCTATACCGCGCCTAGTCGCTAAAGTAGCTAAATCTAAATAATAACGAGACGAATAAAAACCAATAGCATCAATACCAAATTTCATTTTTTGATCCCACCCTTGATTATTTGGCATATTCTATAGCTTTTTCCAAGAAAATCATGCAAAACCCTCCTGGTGCGCGGAACCACCCCCAAAGATGAAAATTTTATGAGTATTTTCACGGTAAAATAATATCAATATAATCAATATGTTAAAAATAATGCATACAAAACTAACTCCAGCTCGCGAGAAATGGTTATTCGAAAATAAATCGGCTTTGAAACAAGTTAAACAAGGTATTGCTGCAGCAGCCAAGGGAGAACTAACTAGTTGCGGTGATTTTAGAAAATAGAGCCTCCGCGAAATACTAGCGCGAAATACTAGCCTAAACTTTCTTCCTTTCTAAACAAACATGCGTCCGCACTAATTCGTGTCGGTTGGTTTGAGCGGCTAACAGCGAGAGTTCGCCGCATAAAACTACTGCCGCAGTAATCATTGCTAATTTTTGCGCACTATCTTTGACGTCTAAACAATGCAATAATTGCAAATTATCATGTACAAAATCTAAATCCTTCGCCGCCCCAACTGTTCCGACAATAATATTAGGCAATGTTACAGAAAAATATAAATCGCCATCGCGATCTTCAGCATAAGTAAATCCTTGCGAACCCTCAACAATATTGGCAACGTCTTGCCCAGTTGCCAAATACACAGCCAATAACATATTCGCAAAATGCGCATTAGCCGTGCGCACTCCTCCGCTGATAATACTGCCCAATAAATTTTTCTTCACGTTAAGCGCCGCAACCGCTGAGGCGGTTGTGTGCAATTCTTTACGACACAAATCCTGAGAAATAATTAAATCAGCAATCACATATTTCCCGCGTCCCAAAATGCCATTAACTGCTGAATTTTTTTTATCCACACAGTAATTACCCGAAATTGAAACATATTGTAACTCCGAATATTGTTCCAAAATCCAATCCAATAAAACCTCGGCCGCTTTAGTCGCCATATTATGGCCGGCAGCATCACCCGTAGTAAAAGAAAAACGCAAAAAAATTAAATTTCCAACTTGTTCCACATGCCAATCTTTTAACTTAGTAAATCTACTGGTATTAGCAAGCACGGTATCTAACGCAGAACGATTCTGTAATAATAAAGGACTTATTTTTGCGGCACTTAATGCGTTCTTCGCCTCTAATAACACTGAACGCGTCATACAGTCATTCAATAACACGGCATTAATTCCCGCAGTTAAACGTGAAATTTTAGCACCTCGACTAACCGATGCCCACAACGGCGTTTCAAACGTCGCTAACGGGACTGAAATAGATTCGCTAAGTTGATGATAATTAATTTTTATCGGGCCCACTACCCGAGTTGGAACTATGGTTTGTGTTTTCATGATTCAATCACTTGCCTCACCCCTTCACGATTATTACAAATTAAAACTACATCGCAACCAGCATGCAACGCACATTGTACACGTTCTCGCATGTTGCCGCCACTGCCTGCGGCAAACATATTAAGGTCATCGCTAAAAACCGTACCTTCAAATTTCAGTTTATCACGCAAAATTTTACGTAACCAAAACGACGAAAAACCCGCCACATTTTGTTCAACCTTATCATATACCACATGTGCAGCCATAATGCCAAAAATTCCCTGTTTTATAACTTCAGCAAACGGATATAAATCATGTTCACTAATGGTTTGATAATCACGCTCATCAATCGCAAATGCAAAATGTGAATCAGCTTGCGCATAACCATGCCCGGGGAAATGCTTGGCCACCGCCTTAATTCCATGCTGCTCTAATTCACGCGCATATACTTTTCCCAAAACAGCAACTTTCTTATAATCCTCATGGAAACTTCGTCCATACAACGCCGAATTGCGGCTATATTCCACATCCACAACCGGAGCAAAATTAATATCAATTCCAACTTCTTTTAACTCTCGCGCCATAATTTGAGCAATTTTTTTTAATTCATTCAGCGCCAAATCCGGAGTTTGATCATATCGCCTTCCCATCTCTAAAGCCGATGGGACCTGATAAAAACCCTCAAGAAACCTCTGCACTCTTCCGCCCTCATGATCAACTGCAATTTGTAAATTGTGATTGATTTTTTTAATATCAGCAATTAAAGCGGTTAATTGTTGCTTATTCTCATAATTACGCGCAAATAACACCACACCGTAAATACTTGAATGAATAAGCATCGCGCATTCTGCTGCTGTAAGTGCAGCTCCTTCAACATCTAACATAATTGATCGTGGTTTAATTAACATAATCATTCTTTGGAATAGATTACTGCAGGAGAATTCTCGCGCGTTCCTTTAAATTCTACTATTTTGGCGACCCCTTTTTTTTCTACCTCGTCAATGCGTACGATGGCATGCAACGGCACATAAAAATGCTTGACGCGATTAAATTCAGTGCGCAATTTCTCTTCACTAGGATCAACTACTACATTCTCCGCTTCGCCAAAAATCAAATCCCCAACTTCAATAAAACCAAATAAAGCGCCCTCCATCACCTGGCGCGCATAAATTTCATATGTTTTATTTTGATTAACAAAAATCACACGATAAATATGTTTTTTAGTCATAATTTACTCTTCAATAAAAATTTTTGTGCCAACACCCACTTGATCAAATAACGCTATTACCTCATGATTACGCATACGAATACATCCGCGCGACACAGGCCGGCCCAAAGGTAAATCGTCAGGCGTGCCATGAATATAAATATATCTTTGCATAGTATCAACATCACCACCCAAATTTTTCCCCGACTCTAAACCGCTCAGCCATAAAATTCGCGTTAAAATCCAATCGCGCTTAGGAAATTGAGTTTGTAACTTCAAATTATAAATTTCTCCCGTCGATTTACGCGCGACAAAAACACTATTAATGGGAGAGGCGGCACCAATTTTTTCTTTAATCTCATGCCAACCGCGCGGAGTCTTATAACTATCGCGCTTTTCACCAAAACCATATTTGGAAGTAGCAATAGAATAATCAGCAACAACCAATTCGTTAACATAAACGAACAGTCGCTGTTGTGATCCGATAACTTTAAGACTTATGTTTCGCATATTTCCATTTTTCGCTTGATTGCGGTCAATATCCCCATCAACACATTAAATTCCAATTTTTCTACGCGCGCACGGTTAAATAAACGCTTCAACCGCACCATTAGTTTACGCGGATTTTGGGGATTAAGGAATTCTAACTCAATCAACAATTGCATTAAAGTAGTATAAAATAATTCCATATCGGAATTATTAGCCAACTCATCGGCTAAATCATTGGTAATTAAAGCACCCTTATTTTCCTGGGCCATTTTAATTTCATAAGCAATAATCTGCACTGCAGAAGCAAGATTTAGTGAATTAAAATCAGGATCGGCAGGAATATAAATATGAAAATTACATAATGCCAATTCTTCATTATTTAACCCATTATTCTCACGGCCAAAAACAATTGCAACTTGAGAAGCGCTCGCTTCATAACTAATTTTGGCAGCTGCTTCCTTTGGCGATAATACCTCTATCGGCAATGCACGGATCCTTGCACTTGTACCAACAACCAATTGACAATCAGTAATACCTTCTGCAAGGGAATTTACAACAACCGCATTCGCCAACAAATCATCAGCTCCAGCCGCACGTGCAGTCGCATCAACATGAGGAAAAACTTTAGGATTTACTAAATACAACCTAGTTAAACTCATAGTTTTCATTGCACGCGCTACCGCCCCGATATTACCCGGATGGCTAGGTGCGACTAATACAATGCGAATATGAGAAAGCATTTAGAATTAAACTATAATATCGGTTTTTTCTTTCGCTTGAGCAACTTTCTGTTGATACAGCGCGTCGAAATTAATTGGCTGTAAATGCAATGGCATAAAGCTTCCCAAAACCAATAAATTAGAGATTGCCTGGCAAAGATATGGATACAGAATACTAGGACATAAAGCCTCCAAAATCGGCGGACGTTCGCTGTCGGTAAAACCTAACAACTTAAAAATTCCCGCCTGTTCAACGGTGATATTAAAAATTTCCTTATCGCCAACTTTTCCGTTGATAGTCATAGCGATAATCACTTCATAATAAGCTTCCTCTTCGAGCTTATTATTAGACACTTTTAGCTCAATTTTTGCCTCAGGCGATTTCATTTGTTCGCCAAACACTTTGGGCGTATCAATTGGGTCAAAACTAGCTTTTTTAATATAAACGCGATCAACATTAAATAGTTTTTGTGGTGTTTCCATAAGATCTCTCATTAATTTCGTTTGACCGTATTCTACCCGAAAAAATGAATTTTAACAAGCATTTAAACAACATTGCAACCACAAAGATCATTTCCCAAAACAATTAAGGTGGAAATGGGATAATTGGCTGGCAAATCTGGGTGGTTCGGATGAGCCCCGCTCCATCCTTCTATGGCATCTCTTAAAGCACGATTTGGTACAAGATTGTGCAGTTCCAATGGATGAGCAAATGGACACCTGTGATGATCTCTAACCCATCTTTCTATTGCCACCCTTTCAAAAGTATGCCCATCGTGATCTATCATTGGTTCACGTATAATATCATGTGTTATTGGACAAATGTACGCTTGAGGTATCGGTTCAAATTGAGTAGGCTTCCTCCAAAAAATATTTTATTAATCTTGTTAGTTATCATCTATCGCTTGGTCCTGCATTCTGTCCCGTAGCATTAGCTGAATTCCCATCTGGAGTTGAATCTCCCAACGGATTCGGCGGGTAAAATCCCGCGGGTATTCTCACTGTTACATATGGAGCCGCTGCTGATGACGATGCCGCACCGTTGTTAACGCTAGCTGCGGCAGCATCCGAATGGACCTCCGAACCTTTTTCTTTTGGCACTTCTGCAGATGATGCTGCTGCACCATCTTGCGACGCTGAATCATCACGCTGTTTTTGCGACAACCTCGTGATACGAGTTCTGATGCTCTCCAATTCTAAAGCAAGCACATCCTCTCGCGGGTTTTTAATCCAGATAAATCATTTCCTACATCGGCATTAGGCAGCTTTAAATGCCTCTCTTTCCATTGTTCAATGACGTTCCTTAAAACCAAATTGGGAAACAGCAAATTCTGTAGCAATCGCAGTTGCCATTCCTATTTCTGGACATCGATTATCAAAAAAACCGGGAAAATCACCATATAAATATGGCAATACTTTTTTTCCCGCTGGGTCTTGATATAAAAAAGAGGAATTGTGAAATTTTACCCAAAAAACTTCTTCAACGCGTCAAACCAAGAATGCGCTTTGGGCGCGTGTTTTTTAGAATCTTTAGCTAAAGATGCGGCAAATTTACGCAATAAATCCTTTTGTTCATTGTCCAAATTAACTGGCGTTTCTACAATAACTGCACAAAATAAATCACCTAAACCGCCGCGCATGCCATGAACGCCTTTGCCGCGTAATTTAAA
>Ga0233425_10005769_pt1 | contig 19172 bp, 18 predicted proteins | sample Watercolumn_Towu_2_FD_181712 | JGI IMG/M metagenome (GOLD analysis project Ga0233425, IMG submission 181712) | Freshwater microbial communities from Lake Towuti, South Sulawesi, Indonesia - Watercolumn_Towuti2014_140_MG | ecosystem: Environmental > Aquatic > Freshwater > Lake | place... | reverse complement strand
CGCTGTGGAAATTTTCCGCTTCAGCACGGTGCGCCTCGACATCCGCCAGAACACGACTCGCACGACGCAGGCGCTCGAGGAACTGTGGCGCGTGAAGACGGGCGGCGAAACGCCGCCCGACCTTGATTCCCCGGAGTGGCGCGAATGGCTGCTCTCCCAGCTTGCGAAGCCGCGCACGGCGCCGGTTCCGCGCGACAAGCTTTCTGCGGATACCCGCGACGTCATCGAAATGTTCGAGGTCGTCGCCGAGATGCGGGCGCAGCTCGATCGCGAAGCCTTCGGCGGATTCATTCTGTCGATGACGCGTTCGGCGGTCGACGTCCTTGGCGTCTATCTGCTCGCCAAGGAGGCTGGGCTTTTTCTCGACGAGCCCGGCGTCGAGATCCTGACGCTGCCGATCGTGCCGCTTTTCGAGACGATCGGCGATCTGCGCGCCGCGCCGGCGATCATGCGCGATCTTTTGCAGGTTCCGGTCGTGCGCCGTTCGACGCGCTGGCAGGGCAATCTGCAAGAGGTGATGATCGGCTATTCCGACTCGAATAAGGACGGCGGCTTTCTGTCGTCGAACTGGGAGCTGTTCAAGGCGCAGGCGCGTCTTGCTCAGGTCGGACGCGAGCAGGGCGTCGCCATCGCCTTCTTTCATGGACGCGGCGGCTCGGTCTCGCGTGGCGGCGCGCCAACCGGCCACGCCATCGCGGCGCAGCCGGCGGGCTCCATCCGCGGTCGCTTCCGCGTCACCGAACAGGGCGAGGTCGTGTCGTTCAAATACGCCAATCGCGGAACGGCGGCCTACCAGATGGAGCTTTTGGCATCCTCCGTGTTTCAGCATGCGCTGAAGTCGGAACGCGAGGAAGCGCTGGCGCCGCACGCAGAGTTCGATGAGGCTCTTGAAGAGATTTCCGGCGCCTCCTTCGCAGCCTATGCGAAATTTGTCGGCGATCCGGATCTTGTCGCCTATTTCCAGGCCGCGAGCCCGCTTGAAGAGATTTCGCTGCTGAACATCGGCTCGCGGCCGGCGCGACGCTTCGGCGCGAAAAGCCTCGCGGATTTGCGCGCCATCCCCTGGGTCTTCGCCTGGGCGCAGAATCGCCATTCAATTACCGGCTGGTACGGCGTTGGCTCCGGGTTGAAGAACTTCATTGACGTCCGCGGCGACCGCGGTCTCGAGCTATTGCGCCGCATGTTCGAGGATTCCCGGATGTTCCGGCTCATCATCGACGAGGTCGAGAAGACGCTTGCGCTCGTCGATCTCTCGATCGCCAAGCAATACGCCGGACTCGTCGCTGATGAAGCCGTGCGAACCAAAATCTTCAAGGCGATCGAAGAGGAATTTGCGTTAACGTGCGACATGGTGTTGCGCGTCACCGGCGGCGTCGAACTGGCGGATCGCTTTAAGGAATATCAGGCGCGGCTTTCGCATCGCCTGCAGACCATCAATGAGGTCAATCGCGAGCAGGTGGCGCTGCTTCGCCGGTTCCGCGAGGCTCAGGACGAAGCGGGAAAAGAGGCCGTCAAAGCGCCTCTGCTGCTCTCGATCAGCTGCATCGCCGCCGGCTTAGGCGCCACAGGTTAATTCAACAGGAAGGGGTAAAGATATGAGCTTCACTTTGATCGAGCAGGCGACGCCGCGTCTCCACCGCTCGGAGCTTGCCGTGCCGGGCTCCGCGCCGGGCATGTTTGAAAAGGCCGCGCAGTCTAAGGCCGATCAGATCTTCCTGGATCTCGAAGACGCCGTCGCGCCCGACGATAAGGAACAGGCGCGCAAGAACATCATCCAGGGCCTCAACGACATCGACTGGGGCAAGAAAGTGATGACTCTGCGCATCAACGGTCTCGACACGCAGTACTGCTATCGCGACGTCGTCGATGTTCTCGAGAACTGCCCGCGCCTCGATGTGGTGCTCATCCCGAAGGTCGGCGTTCCGGCCGACGTCTACGCGATCGACATGATGATCACGCAGATCGAGCAATATAAAAAGCGCACCAAGAGGATCGGCGTCGAGATCCTGATCGAGACCGCGCTCGGCATGGCCAATGTCGAAGCCATCGCGCAGTCGTCGAAACGCCTCGAGGCCATGTCCTTCGGCGTCGCCGACTATGCGGCGTCGACCCGCGCCCGGACCACCGTCATCGGCGGCGTTAACCCCGATTACGGTGTTCTGACCGACAAGGACGGTAGTGGCCATCGCGAATATTACTGGGCAGATCAGTGGCATGCGGCGCAAACGCGCATGATGGTCGCCTGCCGCGCCTATGGCCTGCGTCCGATCGATGGTCCTTTCGGCGATTTCGGCGATCCGGACGGCTATATCGCTGCCGCCAAGCGCGCCGCGGTTCTCGGCTATGAGGGCAAGTGGGCGATCCATCCCTCGCAGATCGAACTCGCCAATCAGGTGTTCACGCCGTCCGACGCCGAGGTCACGAAGGCGCGCCGCATTCTCGATGCGATGACGCAGGCCGCCAAGGAGGGCAAGGGCGCGGTCTCGCTTGACGGCCGCTTGATCGACATCGCCTCGATTCGCATGGCCGAAGCGCTGATCGAGAAGGCCAACGCCATGGCGGCGGCGTAAGAACTCGAACGGTGGGCGCATCCTTCTCCCACTTAGTGGGAGAAGGTGGCCCCGCGAAGCGGGGTCGGATGAGGGCTCGAACTATGCCAGCCCGTGTTTCGAAATCTCGGATCGCCTTCGCCCGTAAACTGCGGCGCAATATGACCGTCGCCGAAGGAATTCTTTGGCGCTCTTTGTGCGGCTCTTCGCTTGACGGACTGAAATTTCGCCGCCAAGTCCCGATCGGAAAATACGTCGTCGATTTTCATTGCGTCGAACATCGACTCATTGTGGAACTCGACGGTCCGCCGCACGAAAAGGACGAACAGAAGCGTCACGATTCCGCGCGCGACGCTTGGCTTCGCGAACAAGGCTATCGGATCCTCAGGTTCGATAACGATCTCGTGATCGGCGGAGGCAATATTCCGTTGGATCGCATTCGCGACGCTATTAAACACTGACCCTCATCCGACCCTCGCTGAAGCGAGGGCCACCTTCTCCCGCAAGCGGGAGAAGGGATGCTAACGATCAGCATTCTGGATTCCGCGCCATGTCCCATGACCATCGCCAGCTTTTGCGCGCCATGTTTGACGCCGCCGTCGGCGCAGCGTCGCCCGCGGCGTGCCTGCCGCCGCATCTTGCGAAGATCGCGCCGCCGAAGGGCCGCACGATCGTTGTTGGCGCCGGCAAGGCCGCAGCCTCCATGGCGGCGGCGGTCGAAGCGCATTGGAGCGGTCCGCTCGAAGGGCTCGTCGTCACGCGCTATGAGCATGGCGCGCCGACGCAGCATATCGAGGTCATCGAAGCCTCACATCCTGTGCCGGACGCCGCCGGACGCGAGGCGGCAAAGCGCATTTTGCAGAAAGTGCAGGGGCTTTCCGAAGACGATCTCGTTCTCGCGCTGATCTCAGGCGGCGGCTCGGCGCTGATGGCGCTGCCTGCCGAGGGCGTGACGCTCGAAGAAAAGCAGGCGGTGAACAAAGCGCTGTTGAAGAGCGGCGCGAACATTTCCGAGATGAATTGCGTGCGTAAACATCTCTCGGCCATTAAGGGCGGGCGTCTTGCGCGCGCCGCCGCGCCGGCGCGCGTCGTGGCGCTGATGATTTCCGACGTGCCGAACGACGATCTTTCGGTGATCGCCTCCGGCCCAACGGTTCCCGATCCGACGACGCGCGAAGATGCGCTGGCCGTGATCGCCAAATATAAGATCGACGCGCCGGCGGCTGTGCTCGCGCATCTGCAAAAGAGCGAATGCGAAACGCCCAAACCCGGCGACGCCATCTTCGAAAAAGTGCAGAACATTCTCATCGCCACGCCGCAGGGATCGCTCGACGCGGCCGCCGCTGTCGCGAAGTCGGCGGGCTTCACGCCTTGCATCCTTGGCGATCTTGAGGGCGAGTCGCGCGACGTGGCGCTTGTGCATGCCGGCATAGCGAAGCAGGCCGCTGTCCATGGCCAACCGTTCGAACCTCCGGTCGCAATCATCTCTGGCGGCGAGACGACAGTCACCGTACGCGGCAAGGGACGCGGCGGGCGCGACGCCGAATTCCTGTTGGGGCTCACTCTCGCGCTCGAAGGCTTTGGCGGCATATCGGCGATCGCTTGCGACACTGACGGCATCGACGGCAGCGAGGACAACGCCGGCGCGATCATGACGGCCGATTCATTCGAGCGGGCGAAAAAGGCGGGCGTCGATCTGAAGGCGCTCTTCGCCAACAACGACGCCTATACCGCTTTCGAGAAGCTCGGCGATCTCGTCGTGACCAAGCCGACGCGCACCAATGTCAACGACTTCCGCGCGATACTTGTGTCGAAGCGGGTATGACGCCACATCTGGCGGAACGGGTCGAATGTCATTCCCGACGTGCGGAGCGCGATGGGGAATCCAGAGTCACAACAAACATCTCGAGCATTGCTCTGGATTCCCGGTCAGGCCTTCGGCCTGCCGGGAATGACGCGTCAAGCATGTAGATCGGCTGACTTTTTTGTGGTTCAGCGAACCTTTTCCGCGAGCCAGATCTTGATGAGGGACTGATAGGGCACGTCGCGCTTATTGGCTGCGATCTTGATCTGCTCGAGCAGACTGACCGGAAGCCGCAGAGAAATCGACGTCGTCGAAGGTTTAAGATTCGGCGCCCGAACGCGCTTGGCCTTACTCCAGTCGACATGCTCCGCAGAGTCGTGACTTTCCCAATAGGCGCGTTCCTCTGCTTCAGTTGCGAAGGTCGGCGGAGGCTTAATCTTGCTCATAGGTGCTAACATAGCGAGCGAACTTACTATGCTAATAATACATCAATAAACTACTAGGATTGAAATTGATCCGGCTTTCCACCAAATCCGAACCACATTTTTTGGAGAGCTTCGATGACAGAAATGACCATACTCAAGGCTCGCGACGGAGTGATGCTGAGAAAATACGTACTTCGAGACGGAAAAGGAGACGTCGTTTCCGAACATTATCGCGTTTCTGCTGTCCACACTCCTGAATATTGGGACTATGATAGCTTAAAGGAAGCCTTAGACGGTTTCGATGATTTGGTTGGCCGAAGCGCAAGCGGCTAGAGGAAGTCTTATGAATAAACTTGTCACCGATATCTGAGGCGGCGGAGCGTTGCATCGTGGGGGCATCCGCCCTAAAGGAACGCCATGAACAAGCCTGTAGGCCCGCAACCATACGATCCGCGCGGCGCGGCGGCGATATTTGAACGTTATCGCCGCGACGATTCGCCAAAGCCGAAGCAGTGGAATGACACGCTCGATCTTATTCTCGCGCATCGTTCGCATCGAAATTTCCTGCCCGAGCCGCTGCCCGAAGGCGCGCTTGAGATCATCGTCGCCGCCGCGCAGTCGGCGTCGACATCGTCGAATCTGCAAGTCTGGAGCGTTGTCGCCGTTCAAGACGAGGCCCGCAAGGCTCGTCTCGCCGATCTCGCCGGCGGTCAAAAACACATTCATAACGCCCCTTTGTTTCTCGTCTGGCTATGCGATCTCGCGCGGCTCGAAAATATCGGACGCGATAAGGGTCGCGATGCGGCCGGATTATCTTACTTCGAAATGTTCCTGACCGGCGCGGTGGACGTTGCGCTCGCCGCGCAGAACGCCGTCACCGCCCTTGAGTCGATTGGTCTTGGCTGCTGCTATATCGGCGCGATGCGCAACAGGCCGGAAGACGTCGCCAAGGAATTGAACCTGCCGCCGAACGTCTTCGCCGTCTTCGGCATGGCCGTCGGCGTTCCCGATCCGGCGGCGAACGCGGCCGTCAAACCTCGGCTCGGTCAGGGCGCTGTGCTCCATCACGAACAGTATGAATGGGGCGACGCGCAGCGCGAGGCGATCGAAACGCTCGATGCGAAGTTCAAGGAATTCCAGAAAGAGCAAGGCCTGCCGGATCAGGGCTGGATTCGCCAAGCCCTGTCGCGCGTGCGCGGGCCGGAGGCGTTGAGCGGACGCGACCGCATTCGCGAAGCTTTGACTGCGTTGGGCTTCGGCCTCAAGTGAAGCGACGACAAAGGGGCTGGCTCAATGGACGCTCATGTAAGAAGCGAATACTCAGGCGAGATTTTCGACCTCTGGGAGACCTATAAGAAAGTCGTCGTCAAAGATTTCATGTTTCACGCCGCGCTCAGCGAAGAAGTTGAGCGCGCGTTGCGCGAGCGCTTCCAAGGCCGCGACTTTTCCCTGCTCGACCTCGGTTGCGGCGATGCGCAAGTCTTTGCGCCGATTCTGCGTCGTATCCCGCCGGCGAGCTACAAGGGGGTCGACCTTTCGGACACAGCGCTCGCGCTTGCCGCCGAGAATCTGAAATCTCTGCCGTGTCCGGTGCAGCTCGCGCATAGCGACATGCTGTCGGCTTTTTCCGACGGCGCCGCCTACGATGTCATACACAGCAGTTTCGTGCTGCATCACCTGGCGACCGAGGACAAAGCGGAGTTCTTCCGCCGCGCGTCGCGCGCGCTCGCGCCGGGCGGCTTGCTGTTGCTCGTTGATACGATGCGCGAGGAAGACGAAACTCGCGAGGACTATCTTAGGCATTATTTCGATTGGATTGAGAAGGATTGGAACGGGCTTTCGCGGGTCGAAAGGGACGCGATCTTTGAGCATATCTCGACAAGCGACTACCCGGAGCCATTGTCCCTGCTGGAGCAACAGGCGCGGGCGGCGGGTCTTAAGCGCTTGCCGGGCGACGCACCGCATCGCTGGCACCATCTCATGCGCTTCGAGCGAGCCTAGCCGATGTCGGAAGCGGCGGTCACAGCCGCCCCGAAGCCGCGCGCGCCGCGCGAGGTCGTTGACGCCGACCGCGTCGTTGCAAAAGCGGCGCGGCGACTGATCCCCTTTCTCGTCACGGGTTTTATCGTCGCCTATCTCGACCGCGTGAACATTGGTTTCGCGGCGCTGACGATGAATGGCGAACTCGGCTTTACGCCGGAATTCTTTGGCTGGGGCGCCGGGGTCTTCTTCATCGGTTATTGCTTGTTTGAAGCGCCGAGCAACTACATCATGCACCGAGTCGGCGCGCGCATGTGGATCGCGCGCATCATGGTGAGCTGGGGCCTCGTTTCAGCGCTCACCGCCTTCATATGGAACGAGGCGAGCTTCGTCGTTCTGCGCTTACTGCTCGGCGTGATGGAGGCCGGTTTTGCGCCGGGCGTCATTCTCTATCTCACCTACTGGATTCCCGCCGCGCAACGCGCGCGCGTTCTCGCCGGCTTTCTCATTGCAGTGCCCGTGTCGAGTGCAATCGGATCGCCGATCTCCGGGCTCATTCTCGCTGCGATGGATGGCGTCGGCGGGATCAGCGGCTGGCGCTGGCTGTTCCTGATGGAGGCGCTGCCCTCGATCATTCTCGGGATTGTCTGCTTCTTCTATCTGCCTGACGGACCACAGTCGGCGAAATGGCTGACGACCGGCGAAAAGGCGTCTTTGCGCGCGGCGCTCGAGAACGATGCAGGGGAGGATCATGGCGACCATTGGCGTGCGCTCAAGGATATGCGCGTTCTCATTCTCGGCGTCGCCTATTTCGGGATCGTCATTGCGCTCTACGGCTTGAGCTTCTGGCTCCCACAAATCATCAAGTCATTCGGATTTGGCGTCATCGCCACGAGTTTGTTAGCGTCAATCCCCTACATCTGCAGCGCGCTCGCGATGTGGGCGTGGAGCCGCAGCTCCGACCGCCGACGCGAGACCGTCGGCCACACCGCGCTCGCCGGCGTCGTCGGCGCCGCCGGACTGGTCTGCGCCGCCTATGCTCCGACGCCGTTGCTGTCTATGATTGCGTTGTCGGTCGCCGCGGTCGGCGCCATCGCCGCTTTGCCGACCTTCTGGAGCTTCACGACTCTGGCTCTCGGATCAGGCGACGCCGTCGTTGGCGTCGCGGTGATCAACTCTATTGGCAATATCTCAGGCTTCGCCGGACCCTATCTCGTCGGGCTCATCAAAGGCGCGACGGGCGAATTTTCTGATGCGCTGCTCGCACTTGCATTAGGACCGCTGATCACGGCTCTGCTGATTCACCGCATCGGCCGGCTCAGCTTTCGATTTCTTCGCGCTTGATTTCGAGCTCCAGCCATTCCTCCTCTGCGGCGGAGAGATCGGCTTCGGCGGCGGCGAAAGCCTCGCTGGCTTTGGCGAACTTCATGGGATCGCGTGAATAGAGTTCGGGGTCGTCGAGCAATCGCTGCAGCTTTGCGCATTTTTCACGCAACTCGTCGATCTGGCCGGGCAGGGTCGCGAGCGCGTGCTGCTCCTTGAAGGAGAGCTTCGGTTTCGTCGCCGTCTTCTCGCGCGGCGCGGACTTTTCTTTCGTCTGCCGCGCCGTCGTCGTGGCGCCGCGCGCCTCTACGCCCTTGCCGCGCTGCGCGACCATGTCGCTATAGCCGCCGGCATATTCGATCCATCGGCCGTGGCCTTCGCTCATCAACACGCTCGTCGCGACGCGATCGAGAAAATCGCGATCATGGCTGACGACGATCAGCGTGCCGGGATAATCGGCGAGCATTTCCTCCAGAAGATCGAGCGTTTCGAGGTCGAGGTCATTCGTCGGCTCGTCGAGCACAAGAAGATTCGACGGCTTCGCCAACGCGCGCGCAAGCATTAGACGGCCGCGTTCGCCGCCCGACAGCCTGCCGATGGGCGTGCGCGCTTGTTCCGGCTTGAACAGAAAATCCTTCATGTAGCCGACGACATGACGCCGCTCGCCATTAATTTCGATCGTGTCGGAGCCGCCGCCTGTCAGCGCATCCTGCAAGGTGGTTTCGGGGTCGAGACTCGCGCGGCTTTGCTCGAGAGTCGCCATTTCGAGGTTCGCGCCTAGTCGCACTTTGCCCCGATCGGGCGCGAGCGCGCCGGTCAGAAGATTGACGAGCGTGGTCTTGCCGGCGCCGTTCGCCCCGACGATGCCGAGGCGATCGCCGCGCAGAATGCGTGTCGTGAAATTCTCGACGATGACGCGCGCGCCGTATGATTTGCCGATTCTGATCGCCTCGATGACCAGCTTTCCGGAAAGCTGCGCTTCGCTCGCTTCAAGTTTCACATCGCCCGTCGGCATCACGCGGTTGCGCCGCTCCGCGCGCAGATGATGCAGGCCCGCGAGTCGCTTCATATTGCGCTTGCGCCGACCCGAAACGCCGTGGCGCAGCCAATGTTCTTCGGCGACGATCTTGCGCTCCAATTTATGCTGCTGCTTTTCCTCTTCCTCCAGTTCGCGATCGCGCCAGGCTTCGAATTCCTTGAAGCCGCGCGCCAGATGGCGCGTGCGGCCGCGGTCGATCCACAGCGTTTCCTGGGTCAGATCCTGAAGAAGGCGGCGGTCGTGGCTGATGAGCACGAGCGCCGAGCGCAAATTCGCGAGCCTTTCTTCAAGCCACAGGATTGTCGGCAGATCGAGGTGGTTCGTCGGCTCGTCGAGCAGCAGAATGTCGGGTTCGGGCGCGAGAACGCGGGCGATCGCCGCGCGCCGCGCTTCGCCGCCGGAGAGGCGCGCGGGGTCTTCGTCGCCCCGGAGCCCCAGATCGTTGAGCAGCGTCCTGGCGACGTGGGGATCGTCTAGCGGGCCGAGGCCCGCTTCGACATAGGCGAGCGTCGTCGCGAAGTCCGAAAAACCCGGCTCTTGCGGCAGATAGCGCAGCGAGGCGCCCGGCTGCAAAAAGCGGACGCCGCCGTCGGACTCGATTTCGCCTGCGGCGATCTTGAGAAGCGTCGATTTGCCGGAGCCGTTGCGGCCGACGACGCAGAGCCGCGCGCTTGGCGCGACTGAGAGATCGGCGCCCTCTAATAGCGGCTTGCCGCCGAGGGTCAGCGTTACGCCGTGCAGAGCGAGAAGGGGCGGCGGAGGCATGGAAGCTTAGTAGCGTCTTATGGACATGAGATAAGCTTTTCCACGCAGCCGAACCGTTTGTCACCCCCCGCAGTTTCGACAGTCTTTGGAGCAGGAACGATGCCCCTTACGACCGAGCAAATCCACGCCGGACAGGCGATCTACACGCCGAAAATGCTCGCGATCTACGATGTGCTGGTGCTGGGCCTGTCCAATCGCTGGATCTGGAGATGTCCGACGCCGCGGCTGCTCGCTCATTACGATCGTCACGTCAGCGGCAATCACCTCGATGTCGGAGTCGGCACCGGCTATTTTCTCGATCGCTGCCATTTTCCGACTTCGACGCCGCGCATTGCGCTCATGGATTTAAATCGCGACTCGCTGCAATTTGCGGCGCGACGCATCGCCCGCTACCAGCCTGAGACCTATGTGCGCAATGTGCTTGAGACAATCGACTTTGACGGCGCCAAATTCGACTCGCTCGCCGTCAACTATCTCCTCCATTGCCTGCCGGGCGACATGGCGACGAAGGCGCGCGCTTTCGATTTCCTGTCGCCTTTGATGTCTCCAGGCGCCGTCGTCTTCGGCTCGACGCTGCTGCAAGGCGGAGCGAGGCGCAGCTTTGCGGCGCAATGGCTGATGGATTTCTATAATTCCAAGGGCATATTTTCGAATACGCAGGACAATTTGGAGACGTTGACTTGCGAACTCGAAAAGCGCTTCTGCGCGGTCCGCGTTGAAACGGTCGGCTGCGCCGCGCTCTTTTCCGCGGTTGTGAAGAATTCAAGCGCCCAGTCATAGAACCTTCCGCACGCGGGCGGTCTCCGCCAGCTCGCGCCGCGACTGCGGATAGACCGGTAGCCAGGGCGGCAGCTATTGAGCCGCCCCCTCGCCGTGTTGACTCCCCTCGCCAGACCCCTACAACCGCGCCAGCCTTCACCGCATCATTTTCGGGAATTTCATGCCGCACACGGGACTTGAGACGCTCATCACCGCCGCTTTCGAAGATCGCGCCAATATCACCGCGGAGACGCAGGGCGACATCCGTCGCGCCGTCGACGGCGCGCTACGTCTGCTTGACGCCGGCAAGCTGCGCGTCGCCGAAAAAATTGAAGGCAGAGAAGGCCCTGAGAGCTGGAAGGTCAATCAGTGGCTGAAGAAAGCCGTGCTGCTGTCCTTCCGCCTGAACGATATGGGGGTCATTGCGGGCGGGCCGGGCGGCGCGACCTGGTGGGACAAGGTCCCGTCCAAATTCGTCGGCTGGGGCGCGGGCGAACACAGCGCGGCGGGTTTCCGTTCCGTGCCGGGCGCGATCGTGCGCCACTCGGCCTATATCGCGCCTGGCGCGATATTAATGCCCTCCTTCGTCAATCTTGGCGCCTATGTCGATAGCGGCACGATGGTCGACACATGGGTCACCGTCGGCTCCTGCGCGCAGATCGGCAAGAATGTGCATCTCTCCGGCGGCGTCGGCATCGGCGGCGTGCTCGAGCCCTTGCAGGCCAATCCCACCATCATTGAGGACGACTGTTTCATCGGCGCGCGTTCCGAAGTCGTCGAAGGCGTGGTCGTCGGCAAGGGCTCGGTGCTCTCCATGGGCGTCTTCATCGGCGCCTCGACCAAGATCGTCGATCGCGCCACCGGCAAGATTCACACCGGCTATGTGCCGCCTTATTCGGTGGTCGTTTCCGGCAGCCTGCCGGGCAAGCCCTTGCCCAACGGAGAGCCAGGCCCGTCGCTCTATTGCGCGGTGATCGTCAAGACGGTCGATGCGCAGACGCGCAGCAAGACAGGCATTAACGAGCTCTTGAGGGATTGATGGACGCCGCGCGCCTGCGCTTTCTCTATCAAACCGATCAGGGTCGCATCGACCGCGCGACCTGGCGGCGCGGCGCAGGCGCGCTTGTCGCGGTTCTTCTGCCGCTGACGCTGATCTGGTTCGCGCTTCAGCCCTATGCGGTCCATGATCTCGCGACGACGCCCTTCTTCGCGCCGATGACGATCCTCGCTTACGCCTATGTCATCTTTTACGCCTTCGTCGTCATGCTGACTGTTGTGAGCTTCATCAATCTTTCGGCCAAGCGCTTCCGCGACCGCGATCTTTCTCCGCCGCTCGGCCTCGCGAGCCTTGCGCCGCTCTTGGCGCTCGTCGCCGGCGCAGTACATTTTTGGCAACCGCGCGCCGCCGAGGTCATGTCGCGCTGGTATGTCTTTGGCGTCGACGCGCTCTTCGTCGTCGCCGCTCTGTGGACCATCTATGAACTTGGCTGGCGGGAGGATAATTCCGCTGTGCGATAAGGAAGCGCGCTCGTTCCGATGCAAAAAACCTTCCATTTGAGCACTGCCAGCTTACTTGACATGCCGGCGGCTCGGACCGACTTTCCTCTCATGACAACGCCAATCCGAATTGACGCCCGCTGGGACGATGAAGCTCACGTCTGGATCGCTACGAGCGGCGACGCGCCGGGCCTCGTCGTCGAGGCGCCGTCTTGGCAGTCGATGATCGACGAAGTTCGCTCTGTCTTGCCTGACTTGCTCGAGCTCGATGCGAAGGGCGTGCAGGAAGTTTCGCTCACTTTCAAGGCGGAGACGCATCTCGCGCTCGCCGCCGGCTGATGGCTGACTTCTATCCGCAGATCGTTGCGCTTCTCATTGCCGCCGGGTGCAAATTGGTGCGCCCCGGCAAGGGTAGCCATGAGATCTGGCATAGTCCGATTACAAACCGAAATTTTACATTGCCTCGAACGACGAAATCACGCCATACCGCGAACGAGGTCCTGAAACAGGCCGGGCTGCCGAAAGCCTTCTAAGATGACCCAATCCCGCGCTGTCGCGCTCACCCGCGAACTCATCCGCTGTCCGTCAGTGACGCCGGCCGACGCCGGCGCGCTCGACGTCGTCGAGAAAGCGCTGAAGGCGGGCGGCTTCGAAACGCATCGCGTCGTTTTCTCCGAGCCGGGCACGCCCGATATCGATAATCTCTTCGCCAAGATCGGCGCGGGCGCGCCGCATCTCGCCTTCGCCGGCCATACCGACGTCGTGCCGCCGGGCGACGCTGCGCGCTGGCGCTTCGATCCCTTCGCGGCGGAAGTCTCGGACGGCCGTGTCTACGGCCGCGGCGCCTCGGATATGAAGGGCGCCATCGCCGCCTTCGTCGCGGCGGCGCTCGCTTATGCCGAGCGGCATGGCGCGCCGAAAGGAACGCTCTCGCTGCTCATCACCGGCGATGAGGAAGGCGTCTCGATCAACGGCACGGCGAAGCTCCTCGAATGGGCGCGGAAGCGCGGCGAGCGCTTCGATCACTGTATCGTCGGCGAGCCGAGCAATGTCTCGACGCTCGGCGACATGATCAAGATCGGACGGCGCGGTTCGCTCAACGGACGCATTCGCGTCATCGGCAAGCAGGGCCATGTCGCCTATCCGCATCGCGCGGAAAATCCGGCGCCGATCATCGCGCACATCGTCGCCGCGCTTTCAGGACATGAACTCGACAAAGGCACGACGCATTTCGAGCGCTCCAATCTCGAATTTTCCACGATCGACATCGCCAATAGAGCGGTGAACGTTATCCCCGGCGAGGCGCGCGCCGAATTCAACGTCCGCTTCAATGACGTCTGGACGCATGATTCGCTGAAAGAGCGCATCCTGCAGGTGATCAAGGAGGCGGCGCCGGGCGCGAATGTCGAAATCGAATTTCCGCCCTCGAACGCCGTCTCCTTCATCACCAAGCCCAGCCACTTCACCGAGCTTGTGATCGAGTCCGTTCGGCAGGTGACGGGCCTGACGCCCGAACTCTCGACGACCGGCGGCACGTCCGACGCGCGCTTCATCGTCAATTATTGTCCGGCGCTGGAGTTCGGCCTGACGAATGAGACGATCCACGCCGTCAATGAGAATGCGCGCGTCGCCGACATCGACGGACTTTGCGCCGTCTATCTCAACGTGCTGGAGCGCTATTTCGAGCGGTGACTCATGCCGTCATGCCCGCGCTTGTCGCGGGCATCCACGCCGTGAAGCCGCGCATTGCCTGATAAAAAAGGACCGAATGTCATGACGTGGATGGCCGGCTCAAGGCCGGCCATGACAACGCGTGAGGTCACCCCCGCGCGGCGAGCGGCACGACATTGTGCAGCTGCGTATCCGCCGTCTCGAAAAAGCGGCGGAGATTACGCGCCGCCTGACGAATCCGCTGCTCGTTCTCGACGAGCGCCAATCGCACAAAACCCTCGCCATGTTCGCCGAAGCCCTCGCCGGGCGCGACGGCGACGTCGGCCTTCTCAATGAGCAGCTTCGAAAATTCGAGCGTCGAGATATTGCGGAAGCGCTCTGGCGCCGGCGCCCAGACGAACATCGAGGCGCGCGGCGCCGGGATCGGCCAGCCCGCCTGCGCGAAGCTCTCGACCATCACGTCGCGCCGCCGCTTATAGATCGCGCGCATCTCCTTGACGCACTCGTCGGAGCCGTTCAGCGCCGCGGTCGCCGCGACCTGCACCGGCGTGAAGGCGCCGTAATCGAGATAGCTCTTCACCCGCGCCAGCGCCGAGAGCAGCCGCTCATTGCCGACCGCAAAGCCGATGCGCCAGCCCGCCATCGAGAAGGTCTTCGACATCGAGGTGAATTCGACCGTCACATCCATCGCGCCCGGCACTTGCAACACCGACGGCGGCGGATTGTCGTCGAAATAGACTTCGGCGTAGGCGAGGTCGGAGAGAATGAAAATCTCGTGCTTCTTCGCGAAGGCGACGAGGTCCTTGTAAAAGTCGAGCGACGCCACCTCAGCCGTCGGATTCGACGGATAGCAGACGACGACCGCGATGGGCTTCGGGATCGAATGCAGGATCGCGCGTTCGAGCGCGCGGAAAAAGTCGGGCGTCGGCGCCGAGGGCACGGAGCGCACGACGCCGCCCGCCATGAGAAAACCGAAAGCGTGGATCGGATAGGAGGGGTTAGGCGCCAGCACCACGTCGCCCGGCGCGGTGATCGCCTGCGCCATATTGGCGAAGCCCTCCTTGGAGCCGAGCGTCGCGACGACCTGCGACTCGGGGTCGAGCGTCACGCCGAAGCGGCGCGCGTAATAGCCGGATTGCGCCCGGCGCAGCCCGGCGATCCCTTTACTCGCCGAATAGCGGTCGGTGCGCGGCTTGCCGGCGGTCTCAACGAGCTTCTCGATGACGTGCTTGGGGGCGGGCAGGTCCGGATTGCCCATGCCGAGATCGATGATGTCGGCGCCGGCGGCCCGCGCCTTGGCCTTGAGGCGGTTCACCTGCTCAAAGACGTAAGGGGGCAGACGTTTGATGCGATAGAAATCCGACATTTCAGTGTTTGTTCCGGAAGGCGCTAAGCCTCAACTCTAGCCTATTTTGCAGGCGCGAGGGAGAGGTCAAACGTTAAGGCCAGATTGATGATCGAGAGGTAAAGGCAGAGCCCTTGCCCGCCGCCAAGTTGGCTCTAAGTCCACATCAGGCCTCTACTACGAGAGGCGTAGCCGTGGAGGAAGCGATGATATCTGCCAAAGAACACATGACAATGGCGACTGTCGGCGCGATCGTCGGCGCCACCTTGGGCGCTGGAATTGGCGGCGCGCTGTTTGGGCTGCCGGGCGCCATGGCCGCTGCAGTGCTGGGGGGAATTGGCGGGGCCTTCTTTGGATCGTTTCTGTAATTCGAGAAGCAACGCCATCGCTGTCATGACACGATAAGCGCCGCGCTATGTTTCGAGCGCGGCGCTGCGGCGAGGTCTGCAAGTTAGCTGAGTCACATTTTCATCCGGCGCGAGCGCCGCATCATCCTCGCGACGATGTGCATCTCCAACACATGCCGCAAGAGTTTTCATCGGGCCGGCGGGAGAGTCGCGCCTCGCGCCTCGTCTCGCATTGTACGAAACATTGCGGCCGATTGCTTATCTCGGCCGCAGCTTTTTCGTCGTTACCCGTTGCTACGCTCTATTCAACTATCCCCCGTGCACGGCCGCACGACACTTTGCAGGAACAACCAGTCCCGAGCCATCCGGGCTCGTTGAGCAAGCAGGTCTTCACGGGGGTCGCACAATAATATCCCTCATTCGCGACAGGCGCGGGATAGCCTGCACCGTAGTAGCCGTAGTTCCCAGAGCCGTAATAGCCATACCCCGATGGATAGGCAGAGCCGTAATAGCCGTAGCTATACGGGTAGCTTTCCGCCGCGCCGAGCGCCATGCCGTCGTAGCCCCAACCGCCGCCACAGCGGCCCCATGCGGAAGCTGGGGTCGAAATTGACAGCATAGTGATTGCCATCATGGCGGCGAGCGCCGCAGTAATTATCTTGCGTGAGTTCGTCATCGGAAGAACTCCCTCGGGCCAGGCTCAGCCAGGCCCTTGTTGGACAAAACCCCAACGCCCACCCCTGTAACGCGAGCCCCGCTTTGCTTGTTCCCGCCCGTAAGGGCGCGCAAGCAGGCAGCCGCCTGCCCTCGACCTCATTCAAAAATTGGCGTTAAGCCCGGACCGCAAGAAATGTCCGCTCATGGCGCCTTGCGGAAAATCAGACTGATAGGTCTCGTGGCCTGATAACAGCGCCTTCCCATCGGGGTTTGCGCGCGTTCCGCCGATACATCTTGCCGCATCTATTCTCGGCGTTCGACTGAAATTCGCCGAGGTGGAGAGCCATGTTGTTTTGACAAAGGTCTGCGGAACGATACAGGGAGGCCGTCAATGCAATGGCGTAATTCTCAGGGAGACTACGGCGCCGCCACACAAATTGTTCATTGGTTTTCCGTGCTTCTTGTATGCGTCGCATGGGTGCTCGGGACTGTGGGCGAAGACTTGCCTCGTGGGAGCGCCCGTGAATTCGGGGAACAAATCCATGTTTCAGCGGGCGAGTTGATCGCGATCCTATTGATCGTTCGTGTCGGCTGGCGTCTCATCGATCCGCCGCCGCCTCCGGAACCGACGCCGTTGGGAAGCTTGGGCGATTTGGCCGCCAAGATCGTCCATCTTGCGCTATACGCGCTGCTTGCGGCTGTCGTCGCCTTCGGCGTCGCGACCCAATTCGCGGACGGAGACGCGCTTTCCTTGCTTGGGATAGTCGATATCGCGTCGCCATGGATCAAGGACAAAAGCTTTGCGCATGGCATGAAGGAAATTCATGAGGCTCTAGCGAACGGACTTATTATTCTCGCCACGATCCATGCCAGCTCGGCGCTGGTCCACCACTTCGTTTTTCGCGATCGCACTCTGAGCCGAATGGCGCCACGTTTCTCGAAGTCCCTCTAAGCGAGAACGACAACACAAATCGACCCTGCAACGCCCGCTTCTGGCGCAATACAGACTTTGAATGAAGAGCGGCGTCGTCGCCGAGATCATGTCGCTGATCGACGAAGGCAAGCTGTGAGATGAACGCCTGCTCAAAGACATGGGCGGGCCTTCGGCCGATCGACTGCCAAAGAACATATGACAATGGCGACTGTCGGCGGGATCGTCGGCGCCGCTTTGGGCGCCGGAATCGGCGGCGCGCTCTTTGGGCCGGCGGGGGCTGTCGCCGCTGCAGTGCTGGGGGGAATTGGCGGCGCCTTCATCGGATCGTTTCTGTGATCGAGAGGCGACGCCGTCGCTCTCATGAGACAATAAGCGCCGCGCCATGTTCGAGCGCGGCGCTTCGGCGACTCCGCAAAGGCAGCTGTTGCGCATTTCGATTTTGCAAGGGACGCGGGCGCGCGCCGTGAGGCAGCTTACCTGCTCGAAGACATAAAGGAGCAAACGCTTGGCGCGATCAATCCGGTATTCCGCTGAACTGCGACTTTAGCAGCCTATTTTGCAGGCGCGAGGGAGAGGTCAAACGTGAGCGACGAGGGTAAAGCTAGAGCCCTCGCCCACCGCCAAGCTGGCTCTAACTCCCGGTTTCGCCTCTAGGGACGCGCCGCGGCGGGCAAGTGTCGCATGTTGCTGGCGGTGAGCGGACCCGCTCCGCGGGCGGCGGAATGTGGCGGGAGCGCCACATCGACGAAAAAAGTAACGCCTGCGCCGCCGCGCCATTGGCGCCGGCCCATGCAGGCGGTAGCTTTTCCGCAGCACGGATTCCGCTGACCGATGGCTATGTAAGAGTCGGCAACGGGGCCGTCAGGTGTTCCGGTGGCTTGGAGAAACGCACAAAACCGATTTGCAGCGCCTCGCGCGGGGAGTCTGGCTCCGAGACGGGGTTGGATTTCTGTCGCCTTTTGCGTGATCGGATTCTTCGTCGTTTGCTTCCAGATATTTGCTGTCGGTTTCCATTGCCCGTCGGCGCCTCACGCTGACGGCGCCGTCGTCTATTCGGGGATCGATGACGCGGCGCGCAGTGGACTGCCATGTTCGCATCGTGCGGCGAATGGCGAGTCGACCCCAGACGGTCGCCTGCCCAGTGACAAGGACGGCAGCCACGCGTGCCCGCTCTGCGGGATCCTACAGTTCGCCAGCATTCTTCCCGCTCTTGATGTTCTAATTCTCCCGCGTCCCGCTGCGCCAGCGCCCGTTCAGGTCGAATTGGCGAATTTGGCTCCCCGCGCGGCGCCGCACTCGGGACAGCCGCGCGCTCCGCCGGTTTCGATCTGAACCAAATCCACGCTCCCGGCGCTCGGTCTTTCGGTGCGCCGGCGTTTTGACGTTCAGACGAAGAAGGCATCTATCGATGGCACGGATATTCAACGCCGCGGCGCCCGCAGTGGGCATGGCCGCGTTTATCGCCGCATCCCCGGCGTTCGCCCATTGTTTCGTGGGACCCCGTTTCTTCCCGTCGACGCTTGCAGTGCATGACCCTTGCGTAAACGACGAGCTTAGCTTTGTTGGCGGCTCAGGTCTCGGGGCCGGCCACGGTCACGGCGGCGGCGGGGATCACGGCGACGGCCACGGCGACAGCGGTGGGGCAGGGAGCGACGTCGCTCCTCCGCGCGATTACGGCATCGTTGGTGAGTGGCAGAAACGCATCACTCAAGATTTCGCCGTTTCAGTCGAGTCGGGGTGGACGCGTCTTCACGCGGTGGGCGGCGCCAGCGCCAGCGGCTGGCACAATTTCGAGACCTCCTTTCAATATCAATTTCTGACGGTTCCCGAAGCCGAATTCGTCGCCAAGGCCGGGCTTTCCGTCGAATGGGGCAATACCGGCAATCGATCGGTCGGCGCCGAGCGGTTCACCTCGCTGACGCCGACGATGTATTTCGGAAAGGGCTTCGGCGACCTTCCTGATTCAGTCGGATTCTTGCGGCCCATCGCCGTGACCGGCCAGTTTGGCTATTCCGTGCCGATGTGGAGGCAGACCGTCACCTCGACGCTGCATCATGAGGTCGAGGTGGAAGAGGAA
>Ga0233425_10005767_pt1 | contig 19183 bp, 16 predicted proteins | sample Watercolumn_Towu_2_FD_181712 | JGI IMG/M metagenome (GOLD analysis project Ga0233425, IMG submission 181712) | Freshwater microbial communities from Lake Towuti, South Sulawesi, Indonesia - Watercolumn_Towuti2014_140_MG | ecosystem: Environmental > Aquatic > Freshwater > Lake | place... | reverse complement strand
AGCGGTTGCGCGCCAAGGGCAAGCACCTGATCCTGAGCGCCCCGCACACCCAACCGTACTTGGTTATGGAGAAAGCCGGGTTCCTCGATCGGCTCGGGCGGGAGAACGTTTGTCCGCACGTGGATGCCGCATTGGCGCGCGCGCGGGAGTTGCTGGGCCTGCCGCCCCTGCCGCCGAGCGATCCATTGCACCAGGAGAAGCAGCAACTCGAGGCGGCGCGCGCGGAATTGACGACGGCCCTTGAACGGCTCAAGGGCGTGCTTCGTACGCCACAGACGGCGGCGACAGCGGCGGCGGCTCAGCGCGCAGGCTGAGAGCGGTCCGGTGCTCAGGGCTGGAGCGGGGTGGCGTTGCTGACGACTGGCGGACGCGCCATCGGCGGCGGGATCGGTGGGAGGGGCGGGGCGCCCAGGCCGGGAGGCAAAGGCGGCATCTTGGCGACCAACTCGCGCCAGGCCTGGCGTTCGTCGGTGCTCATCGCCTCCCAGCGGGCGGCGTTGCGCAGGAAGCGCTCGCGGTCGGCGCTGCTCATGGTGCTGAACTTCTGGAAGGCCGCGAGGCATTTGGCGCGTTGCTCGGCCGGGAGTTTCTGGAAGGTCTCGAGCGTCCGCTGCGCCTGCCGGCGTTCGCCCTCGGGCAGGACCTCGAGGGTCCGGGTCCGCTCGCGGCTGCTCTGTGAGAAGAACTGCTGGAACTGACTGTACATCCGCTCGCGTTGCTCGACCGGATAGGCGTGCCACCGGGCAAGGTCTTGTTCGAGTTTGGTTCGCTGTTCGGGCGGCAAGTTTTGGAGGAGTTCCGCTTGCCGGGCGGGGTTGTTGGTCTCGAACCGGGGGAAGCACCGCAACGCATCTTCGTTCTGGAGCAGGTCTTTCTGTTCGTCGAGCGGCACGCGGTCCCAGGCTTTGAGCCGCTCCTCGATCACGTCGCGGTCCTCGGCAGGGACAGCGCGCAGTTGCGGGGCGCGGTCGCCGGGGCTGGTCTTCATGAGGGGCAGCAGGTAGTAGCGCAATTGGAGCGAACGCAACATCAGCTCGCGTTCGGTGGCGGTCCCGGCGTCGAACTCGCCCAGGCGCTGGCGCAGGTAGGTCCGCTGAGCCTCGGATCTCGAGGCGAGCGCCGCTTCGCGCCCCGCCGGGCTCAGCGCGAGCAGATGGCGCAACGCGTCAACCGGGTTGCGCGGCGGCGGTGGCAGGGGCGGAGGCGGCAGCGGAGGCAGCGCCGGCTTTTGGGGCGAGGCGGGATTGGCGGCGAGCGCTTGACCGCAGGGCCCTGCGACGCCCGCGACCAGGCCGGCCGCCAGGCACCACAGCCCCGCGCGGGCGATCCAGCGCTCGCGGGCAGGACGGCTGCGGGGGTGGGTGGGCGGTTGCACGGAATGGTCTCGTGTGGCGGGCTACTTGAGCGCGGCCAGGAGTTCGTCCGCGTCCCTCAGGGGCGGGGGCGGCAGGGTGTTGATCGAGTCGAAGTCCTGGAGGAGTTCGAGGCTGGGCAACGTGGCGAACGTCGAGACGGCGGCGACATTCCTGGCGACCTCGGAGCGCACGTCGAGGCGATGTTGATAAGCCACGGTGATGCCGATGCCCAGTGCCAGGATGGCGAAGGCTGCCTGCCAGGCGCGGCCGAAGGTGAAGACGGCCCGCCAGCGAGCGGAGCGGCGCCGGCGCCGGTCCCGGGCGGCGGCCCGCTCGACCGCGTGCACGACACGCGACGTAAAATTGGAAGAGACGGACGCTTCGGGCAACCGGCGCAGGCCCTCGGTGAGGAGTTGGTCCTCCTCCCAGGCGTCGCGGGCCTCGGGATGGGCCTGGAGGTGGCCGCGCACCGCGGCGGCCTCCTCGGCGGTCAGGGGACGCCGCAGGCTCGTGTCGAGCAGGTCCTGGTAGGCCGAATCATTCATAGCAACCATCCTTTCAATAACCGGCGCGCGGCCAAAGTTGCGTCGCGAGCAGTTGGCGTGACAGCCTGTTGTGGGGCGGGCGTCATGCTTTTTTCTGGTCCCAGGCGCCCGACCGGAGGTACGGCTTGAGCCGCTGCTTGAGCGTCTCGCGGGCGCGGTGGATGAGTGATTTGGTGGCGGAAAGGGAGCAGCCGAGCACCTCCGAGATGTCCTCGTAGGCAAGCTCCTGCTGGCGGCAAAGGACGATCGCCAGGCGCTGGCTCTCGGGCAGCGCCCGGACGGCCTCCTCGATGCGCTGCTCGAGTTCGGTGTGCAAGAGCGCCACGTCCGGCCCCGGCTCGCGGCCGTCTTCGAACTGCCTGGCCGGTTCATGGTCGTGCTCGGGATGGGGAACGTCGAGCGATTCGGCGGGATGCCGCGCGCGGCGGCGGATTTCGTTGAGGCAGAGGTTGCGCGCGATCGTGAAGAGCCAGGTCGAAAACTTGGCGGAGGCGCGGTAGCGGTCGGCCGATTTATAGACCTGGATGAAGACGTTCTGCGCCAGGTCCTCCGCCTCGGCGGCATCGGGCAGGGTGCGATAAAGCATGTTGATGACGGGTTGCTTGTACTTCTCGACCAACTCCTCGAAAGCCGCGAGGTCGCCGCGTTTGACACGCAGCATCAGCACTGCATCCGGATCACGAAGGGCCGCCATCGCCGGTGAGTCTAGCAAACACCCTGACGGCGGCAAGGTTGCAGGTGTATCGCGCTGACGGGCCGAGCAAGTGACCAGTGACAAGTGACCCCAGAGGCGGCCTGACTACCGGTATCCTGAGAGGATAATATCCTACAGCCCAGTTGCGAGGCACGAGCTACTCTGGGTTGCTGATGACGTCGGCAGATCCTCAGAGGACGAAGGGGGAGGTGTGGGTGACAGGGAGGAGCCGCGAATCCCTGGGGGCTTGACAGGCCGGGCCGGGGCTTCACTTTAGGCCGTAACAGACTGAAACCGGGCGCGCGGCTCGGGCGTCTCTCTTTCCGAGGCCTATGATGGACATAAGCGTTACGCTCACGGTCAACGGCCAGCAACGGGCGATTACCACGGACCCGCAACGGCCCTTGCTGGAGGTGTTGCGCGAAGACTTCGGGTTGACGGGCTGCAAGTACGGTTGCGGGGAGGGCTTGTGCGGGGCCTGCACGGTGCTGCTCGACGGCAAGCCCGCGTTCTCCTGCCTGACGCCGGTGAGCGAGGTTCGAGCAAGGGCGATCACCACCATCGAGGGGCTGGCGGCCGGCCCGGCGCTGCACGCGGTTCAGGAGGCCTTCCTGGCGGAGGACGCTTACCAATGCGGTTATTGCACGCCGGGCATGATCCTGGCCACCGTGGCGTTGTTGCGCGAGAAAGCCCAACCCACCGATGCGCAGATTCTCAAGGCGCTGGATGGCCATCTGTGCCGGTGCTGCGGCTATCCGCGGGTGCTGGCCGCGGTCCGGCGCGCCGCCGGGCGGGCGGGGGCCTGAGAGGACCCACACCACCGACGCCATGCACTCTCACCGCGAACCTGACGTTCCTCTGACGGTTGAAGACCCGGATTTCGTCGAGCCGGTTCGTTACGATTTCGGAGTGAGCCGGCGCGGGTTTGTGCAGGTGCTGGGCGCGGGCCTGCTCGTTGTGGCGACGGCGCCGGCGGCGGCCCAACGCGCGGGCGGGCGCCCGCGGAGCGTGAGCGCCCGGCTGCATCTCGGGCAGGATGGCATCATCACGGTCCTGACTGGGAAGGTTGAGCTGGGGCAGGGGGCGCGCGCCGAGCTGACCCAGGCGGCGGCGGAAGAATTGCGTGTGCCGGTCGAGCGCGTGCAACTCGTCATGGCCGACACGGGCGCGGTGCCCGACGACGGTCTCACGGCTGGCAGCCGCACAACGCCTTCGACCGTTCCGTCGGTCCGGCAGGGCGCTGCGGCGGCGCGAGGGTTGCTGGTGGAACTGGCCTGCAAGCGATGGGGAGTCGAGCCGGCCACGGTCGAGGTGCGGGATGGTGTGATCGTCCACTCGGGTAGCGGGCGCAAGATCAGCTACGCGGAGTTGGCGGCGGATGCCGAGGCGGGCAAGGCCCTCGAGCAAACCGGCCCGTCCGAGGTCTCGGTGACGCCGGTGAAGGAATGGCGGGTATTGGGGACTTCGGTTGCGCGACCGAACCGGCGGGACCTGGTCACCGGCGCCCACCGGTACGCCTCGGACATGACGCGCCCCGGGATGCTTCACGGCAAGGTCCTGCGCGCGCCCAGTTATGGCGCGGAACTCGCCGGGATCGATCTCGAGCCGGCGAAGGCGATGAAGGACGTGGTGGTGGTCCGGGACGGGTCGTTTGTGGGCGTGGCGGCGCCCACCACATTCCGCGCGCGCGCGGCGCTCGGGGCCATCGCCCAGACCGCGACATGGAAGCCCGCGCCACATCCCTCGAGCAAGACCCTCTTTGCGCACCTCAAGGAGCACGCGCAATCCGGCGGCGAGGCGGACAATCCGTTTGCCGCGGAACTCGCCCAGGCCGCCAAAGTGCTCCGGGAGACCTACCGGGTGGCCTATATCCAGCACGCGCCGCTGGAGCCGCGCGCGGCGCTCGCCGAGTGGAGTGGCGACAAGCTAACGGTCTGGAGCGGCACGCAAAACCCGTTCGGCTATCGGGGCGAGCTGGCGCGCGCCTTGCGCCTCGGCGACGACCAGGTGCGAGTGATCGTGCCCGACACGGGCGGCGGGTTTGGCGGAAAACACACGGGCGAAGCCGCGATCGAGGCGGCGCGCCTGGCCCAAGCCGCCGGCAAGCCGGTCTCGTTGCGGTGGACGCGCGAGGAGGAGTTCACCTGGGCCTACTGCCGGCCCGCCGGTCTGATCGAGATCGAAGGCGGCCTGGACGCGCAAGGCAAGCTGGCCGTGTGGCATTTCATCAACATCAACTCCGGCGGCGCCGCCATCGACACGCCCTACAAAGCGCTCCACGCGCGCAGCCGTGCCGTCTCCTCGCAGAGCCCGCTGCGGCAGGGTTCCTACCGGGCGCTGGCGGCGACCGCGAACACTTTCGCGCGCGAGTGTTTCATGGACGAACTGGCCATCGCCGCGGGAGCCGACCCGCTTGGGTTCCGGCTGGCGCACCTCGAGAACCCGCGGTTGCGCGCGGTGCTCGAGGCCGCCGCCAAACGGTTCGATTGGGCCACGCGCTACCAGCGGCGCGACCCGGCGACGGGCGTGGGCCTGGCCTGTGGCACCGAGAAAGGATCGTATGTGGCGGCGTGTGTCGAGGTGGGCATCGACCGCGAGACTGGGCGGCTCGAGGTGCGCCACGTGTGCGAGGTGTTCGAGTGCGGCGCGATTCTGAATCCGCGCAACCTCGAGGCGCAGGTGCAAGGGGCGATCATCATGGGCCTGGGCGCGGCGCTGCGCGAGGAGATGCAGTTCGAGGACGGCAAGTTGCCGACCACGAACTTCGACAAATACCTGGTCCCGCGCTTGAAAGATGTTCCCCAGCTCGACATCCAATTGCTGGATCGGCCAGACCTGCCTTCCGTGGGCGGCGGCGAGACCCCGATCATCGCGGTGGCCCCGGCGGTGGCCAATGCGGTTTTCCACGCCACAGGAACACGCATCCGTCAAATGCCGATCCGCCTTGGGAAGGAGCCGGGAGGAAGCCGCGCGGCGGAGCGCGCGCGCCCACCGGCCCATGCTTCCGGGTGACCGAGCCGGTGTCGCCCGGGCCCATGGGGATGGTGAATCTGGCGGTGTCCCGACCCCGCGTCTGCGCGATCGTGCCGGCCGCGGGCGCGGCCAGGCGCATGGGGACGCAGAAGTTGCTTCTGCCGGCGGGAAATCAACCCATGATCGCCCGCGTGGTCAACCAGTTGCGCGGCTGCGGTCTGACGGCGCTCATTGTGGTGATCGGTCGTTCCGGCGGCGCGATTGCCGAGGCCTTGCTCCGGCATCTGGCGGCGGAACTGCGCGCGATCACGATGATCCGCACTAATCCCGACCCGGCCGGCGACATGTTGAGTTCGGTACGCGAGGGGTTGCGCGGGGCGCCGGTCGATTGCGACGGGGTGTTGCTCCTTCCCGCTGACCTGGCGGCCATCCCCGCCGAGGTGGCCCAGGAGTTGGTGCGCGGCTTCGCGGCGGCGCGCGATCGAATCTTCGTGCCGACACATGGCGGTCGGCGCGGGCATCCGATGGTGTTCCCCGCCGCGTATCGCGAGGAGATTCTGACTCACTACGACGCGACGGGCCTGCGGGGGTTGCTGGCGGCCCATCCCGAGGCGGTGACCGAACTCGAGGTCGCCAGCCCGGCGGTGCTGCTGGATGTCGATGCTCCGGCGGACTACGAGCGGGCACTTGCTTTGCTTGGGTTGGCGCCGCCCGCTCGCGCGTGATGGTGGAACTCCTTGAAACGGTCGTGGGCGTGTGCAGAGTTCGGCGTGTGAAGCCTGTCTTCTTTTCACCTCAAGAGGGTCTGCTGATGATCTGGCTGGCCTTGGCGGGGAGCGTGCTCGCCCAGGAGGCGGCGTCCCCCGCTGCCAAGCCCGCCGGCTTGCCGGCGCCGCTGGGGGTGCCCCAGCCCGGGCCAACGAACGCGGGTCCCTATGCCCCACAACCCATCCTCCAGGGAGGGATCGTGGTTCCGTTGTATGCGCCCGACTCGAAGTTGCTGAAGCGCGAGCGTGCCTCGGAAGCCGAGCAATACAATCTCAGCCGGTCGGTGCCCGGGCGGATCAACAGCATTGTCAACATTCACAACCCATCGATCGAAGCGCATCCTGTCGAAGGCGGGCTCAACACCGGGGCGGCGGTGATCCTGGCGGCCGGGGGCGGGCACAACACGCTGAACGTGGGCACCGAAGGGGCGGATTTCGTCCCGTTCCTCTTCAACTATGGCGTGAATGCCATCATCCTGCGGAACCGGCTCCGGCGGGACGGCTACAGTCCGCAGGCCGACGCCGTGAATGACGCGCAGCAGGCCATCCGGCTGGTGCGCGCGCACGCGAAGGAGTGGAACCTGGATCCAAACAAGATCGGCATCATGGGCTTTTCCGCCGGCGCCGAGCTGGCCGCGCCCGCTGCCCTCTTTTTCGAGGAGTTCGACCGGAAGAACAACGAGCCGGGAGACCCCCTGGCCGGGATTTCGTCACGGCCTGATTTCGTTGGGATCGTGTACCCCGGGCCGACGCCCTTCGCGCGCGGGGGCAACCCGCCAGTGCCGCGGCAGACCCCGCCGGCGTTCATTATTTGCGCGGGGGCCGGGGATCGCGTTCACGCGATCTGGGCCACCGAGTATTTCACCGCGATGCTGCAAGCCGGGGTCCCGAACGTCGAGTTGCACATCTACGGCAACGGGCGGCACCCGGGCGATCCGTTGAGCGACGGCACCCGGATGAGCGGCGGTTTGACCCACCGCAACGGCATCCCGTTCGGCACCTGGCAGGATCGGTTCATCGATTGGTTCCGGGACCTGGGGTTCTTGCAGAAGCCGGGGATCGAGACGAAAGCGGCGAAAGACAGCGCTGTCTTTGTGAGCCAGCCGCCACGTGGGGCGGGATCGGGCAACTCCGGGCCTGCCGGGGGAGGGACGCCAGCCGCGCCGCCCGCGGGGCCAACGGCGAAGTAACCGAGGCGGCGCTTCGGCTGGCGAGGCTGCCCCGGCGCGCGCGCTCAGGGCGCCGGCGGGTAGTCGTGCGTTACCGCGTCAACGAGGTTCCCCATCTCGGTGGCGAGATAAGGCTTGCGCAGAAAGGCGGTGACATTGAGGGCCTTCAACTGGCCCACGGTCCCGGGGTCGGGACAGCCACTGGCCGAGATGATCGGCACGCGCTGGTCCATTTCGCGGATCGCGCGCACAACCGCCACGCCGTCCATGCCCGGCATCATCGTGTCCGTGAGCACCGCCCGCACCGCGCCCCGGCGTTCTTTGAACGCGGCGACACCCCGCAACCCGTCCTCGGCGGCGATGACTTCGTAGCCGCGGAATTCCAGGTAGGCACTGAGCAACTCACGGACGGGGGCTTCATCCTCGACGATCAGAATCAGGGGGCGTGGCTGGGCGGGCGTGGGCGTGGCGGAATCGGTGTTCATGATGTCACGGGCGTCTTACGGTGGCGGATGGTTGCGCCGCGGCAGGCGGGTGTCAACCGGATTTATGAGTTGCGTGAGGGATTTTGATGTCGGCGAAGGGGTCAGTCCTTATGATCATCTACTGCTGGCCCCGCCGGGAGTGATAGACATGGTCGATTGCCCAGGGTATTCGACCCGGGGTTGGCGCGCCATCAGGGAGAGGCGCCTCGCTCGGCGAGACTAGTCAATCATAAGAACTGACCCCTCCACGAGTCAAAGGGGTCAGTCCTTATGATCATCTACTGCTGGCCCCGCCGGGAGTGATACACATGGTCGATTGCCCAGGGTATTCGACCCGCAGTTGGCGCGCCATCAGGGAAAGGCGCCTCGCTCGGCGAGACTAGTCAATCATAAGAACTGACCCCTCCACGAGTGCCAGGCGGGCTTCTTGTTACAGTAAGTGAAGCTACTTAATTATGGTCATCATTGTTGCTGCTCTAAACGTACTTGCCAGCGGGGCGCGCGTGGGCGAGGATTAGGCAAACGAACGTAATGCACGCACTGTTCGCGAAACACTTTTGATGATCATGCCATGAACTCTTCCTTCTCCGCCGTTTCGGGCCGCACGCCGCGCCGCGAGTTTCTCCGCACCTCGAGCCGGGCCGTGGCGGGGGTGGCGCTGGCCGGAGCGCTCGCCCGGCCGGGCTACACCGCCGAGAACAACACGATCAAGGTGGCCCTGGTGGGCTGCGGCGGGCGTGGCACGGGCGCGGCCTTGAACGCGCTCTCGACGGTCGGGCCGACGCGGCTGTGGGCGATGGCTGACTTTTTCCCGCACCGGCTCGAGTCAAGCCTCAACGGCCTCCAACAGCGGTTCTCGCAGCAGGTGGACGTGCCGCCCGAGCGGCGTTTTGTGGGCCTGGAGGCGTACCGCAAGGCCATTGACGCGCTGGACAAGGGCGACGTGGTGCTGCTGGCCACACCGCCGGCCTTTCGTCCGATCCATTTGGAGTACGCGGTGAACCGGGGCGTGCATGTATTCATGGAGAAGTCGTTTGCGGTGGACGCGCCGGGGATTCGGCGCGTGCTCAAGGCTGGCGAGCAGGCGGCGGGCAAGAACCTGAAGATCGCGGGCGGCCTGATGAGCCGGCACTACCAGCCGTTGGAGGAGGCGGTGCAGCAGTTGCACGACGGGTTGCTGGGAGAGTTGACGACGTGCTGGGCGTACCGGATGCACGGGCCGGTGGGGCTGAACCCGCGGCAGGAAGGGATGAAGGAGCTGGCCTACCAGATTTCCAATTATAGTTGCTTCACGTGGCTCAACGGGAGCTTCATCGTGGATTGGCTGATCCATAACATCGACGTGTGCTGCTGGGTCAAGAACGGCTGGCCGGTGGCCGTGCAGGGCATGGGCGGGCGGCAGGTGCGCAAGGACGCGGACCAACTGTTCGATCATTATTTCGCGGAATACACGTTCGCGGACGGGACCCGGCTGGCGGCGCAGGGGCGGCACATGACCGAATGCTGGGGCTTCTTTGGGGACGTGATCCACGGCGCGAAGGGGTGCGCGGTGCTCGGGGAAGGCATTCCCAAGCCCCGCATCTTCAAAGGCCACAACCAGAAGTCCGAGAACCTGGTCTGGCAGTACAAGGGGCCGGAGTGCGATCACTACCAGCGTGAGCACGAGTTGTTGTTCGACGCGATCCGCAACGACAAGCCCTACAACGAGACGGAGCGGTGCGCGAAGTCCTGCTTCACGGCGATTATGGGCCGGATGGCGTGCGAGTCGGGGCGGCTGATCACGTGGGAGGAGGCGCTGCAATCGAATCTCGAATTGGCGCCGGGGCTCGAGCACTACACGGCGGACTCGAACCCGCCGCCGCTGCCGGACGCGAACGGTCGTTACCCGGTGGCGATGCCGGGGCAAACGGCGGCCCTGTGAGCCCATGAATACCGAGCAACTCTACCAGGCCCGGCTGAGCCGGTATGTGACGGCGATGCGCCTCGAGCAGCCGGATTGCGTGCCGATACGGCCGTTCGTGGCCGAGTTCACCGCGCGGTACGCGGGTTACACCTGCCAGGCGGTGGCGCATGATTACACGCGGGCGTTCGAGGCGGCGGTGCGCTGCGCGAAGGAGTTTGATTGGGACGCGGTGGTGCCGAACATGGTGTATGTATGGACGGGCCTGGCCCAGGCCGTGGGGCTGCGTTACTACGGGATACCGGGCATCGGCATCCCGAGCGACGTCGGGTTCAACTACATCGAGCCGCCGGAGGATGGGGCCTTCATGCAGGCGGATGAGTACGACGCGCTGATCGACGATCCGACCGGGTTTCTCTACAACGTCTGGCTGCCGCGGGTCTCGACCGAGGTGAGCCGCATCGGCGAAGGCTCGAGTTATCGCAACAACCTCTCGTGCGTGAAGGGCGCGATGGCGATGTTGAGCTACTTCTACGCGTTCGGGCCGCAGATTGCGCGGTTGCGCTCCGAGTGCGGCACGGTGTCGGCCATCGCGGGCATCTTCAAGGCGCCGTTCGACATCATTGCCGACAAGCTGCGCGGGTACGTGGGTTTGACGATGGACATGCAGACGCAGCCGGACAAGGTGCTGCGGGCCTGCGAGGCGTTGATGCCGCACCTGTGCCACGTGGGCCTGACCACGGCCGATCCCAACAAGCTCGTGCCCATCGGCTACTGGATGCATCGCGGCTGCGTGCCGTTCATCAACCCGCGGCAGTTCGAGTCGCACTACTGGCCCACGCTCCGGCCCATCATCGAGGAATTCTGGAAGCACGGCCACCAAACCCTCTTCTACGCCGAGGGCAATTGGAACTATCACCTCGGGCGCATCGCCGAATTGCCCGAGCGCAGCATCGTGTATCACGTGGACCGTGACGACGTCTTCGACGTGCGCCGCAAGCTGGGCCACAAGTTTTGTCTCAGCGGCGGCGTCCCGAATGTCATGCTCAGTTACGGCACGCCGGACGAAGTGCGCGCGTTCTGCAAACGCGTCATCGACGAGGTGGCCCGCGAGGGCGGCTACATCATGGACGCCAGCGCGATCATGCAGGACGATACCAGCATCGAGAACCTCAAGGCGTTGACCGAGTTCACACGCCAGTACGGCGTGTATTCGTCCCCGTCGGGGAAGTTGAGCACGACGCCGCCTGCCGAGGCGCCCGCCTGCGCCGCCGAGCGCGAGCGGTTGGCCGGCCTGGCGGGCCGCCCGCAGCCGCGAGTCCGCCCGGGTGTCTGCTACCCCTGGGAGGAGAAGGCGAAGACCCTGCCGCCCATCAGCGGCGACGGGGAGTTGGTGCGCAAGATATGGGAGGACATCGACGCGCTGGGGAACATGTATATCTGGCAGTTGCTGCTGAGTTTCTAGGCCCGCGCAGAGGATTCAGAAGGGGATTGCAGCTCCGCTGAGGAGGCTCGCCCTCGCCGTGGCGGCCGATCGGTGCCGGACTACGGCGGGCCAAGGCCGCCTTCGTTTGTGGCTTCCCAGGCTGCCAACGCGTGGTAGAATCCCGCCACACACTCCACATTATGAAGACTTGGACCCGACGAACATTCACCAAAACCATCGCCGCCGCGAGCGCGGGCGCCGCCGCCAGCCAACTGCGCGTCCTGGGCGCCAACGAACGCGTGCGCGTGGGCTTGATCGGGCTGGGCAACCGCGGCGACCAGGTGCTCGACGCGTTTCTAAAGCAACCGGACGCCGAAGTGGCGGCCATCTGCGACTTGTCGCAGACCTACCTGGATTTCGCGGCGAAGAAGATTGGCACGCAGCCGAAGCCGTTCAAGGACTACCGCCGCTTGCTCGAGTTGAAGGACCTCGATGCCGTGGCCATCTGCACGCCGGACCATTGGCACACGCTGCAAGCTGTCCACGCGTGTCAAGCCGAAAAGGACGTGTACGTCGAGAAGCCGCTGTCGCTGCGCGTGGCCGAGGGCCGCCGGATCGTCGAAGCCGTGCGGCGGCATCGGCGGGTGAGCCAGGTCGGGATTCAACGGCGGTCCTCGGCGTTCTGCCGGGAAGCCGCCGAGTTAGTGCGTTCGGGCGCGCTGGGCAAGATCACGGTGGCGCGCGCGTTCCACATCCAGAACGAGTGGCCCAAGGGGATCGGGAATCCGCCCAACGAGAATCCCCCGCCGGATTTCGATTGGGATGCCTGGCTGGGGCCGGCGCCCAAGCTGCCGTACAACAAGAACCGGGCTTTCTATCGTTTCCGCTGGTTCTACGATTACTCGGGGGGCCAGATCACGAATTTCGGCGTGCATTACCTGGATTTCATTCAATGGGCGCTTGGGCACGAGGCCCCGCTGGCGGTCACGGCGATGGGGGGCAAGTACGCGCTCGAGGACAACCGCGAAATCCCGGATACAATCGAAGTGTTGTGGGAATACCCCGGTGGAACGCTGGTCACGTTCTCGCAGTTCAACGCGACGGCGGCCCCGGCCGGGTTGCGGGGAGGCGAGATCGAGTTCCGCGGCACCAAGGGGACGCTCTATCTCCAGGGCAGCGGCTACGAGGTCGTGCCCGATGCGCTCACGCCCAACGAATTTCCCGCGCGCAACCCGGCCGACCGGCATTACGAAAGCCAATGGCGCGTGGGCGAAAAGACCGTCATCGAGCCGCGCAAAGGCAGGGGTGACGCCGACACGGCGCACCACGCTCGGAATTTCCTTGACTGCGTCAAGAGCCGCCAGCCGTGCCACTGCGACATCGAGACCGGCCATCGGAGCACTTCGGCGACGTTGATCGCCAATATCGCCCACCAGACCAGGCGCCACCTCGAGTGGGACGCCCGGCAGGAACGCTTCACCAATCAGCCGGAGGCGAACCAACGGCTCAGCTACACCTATCGTCCTCCCTATACGCTGCCTGAGGCCTGAGGCGTCGCGGGCCGGCGCGGCTACTGGAAGCTCAGCTCCTGGCGGATGCCGAACTTCTCCATGCGCTTGCGCAGAGTGGCGCGCGTGATGCCGAGCAGTTTGGCGGCCTGGACCTGGTTGCCGCGGGTCTCTTTGAGCGCGTGGATGACCAGCTCGCGCTCGAGTGCCGGCAGCACTTTGAGCGTCGGGTCGCGGCGCGCCCATTGGAACAGGGCGCCTGCCAGGCTGGGCATGTCGGCGGCCGCGGCGGAGAGCGCCGGGGCGCCGGCGGCCGGATTGGCTGGGGCCGTCCGGCCGGGAGCGGAGGCCGCGCCACTGAGCTCGGGCGGCAGGTCCGCCAGCAGCACGGCGTCGCCCTTGGCCATGACGGTGGCGCGGTGGATGACGTTCTCGAGCTCACGCACGTTGCCCGGCCAATGATGGCGTTCCAGGGCCGCCAGTGCGTCCGGGGCAATCGACTTGGGCGGGTGTTTCTGACTCGAGGCGATCTTCTTGAGGAAACAGTCCGCCAGCAGGCGGATGTCGCCGCGCCGTTCGCGCAGGGCCGGGAGGTGGATGCGCACGACGTTCAAGCGGTAGAAAAGGTCCTCGCGAAAGCGCCGCTCGGCGACGGCCTGTTCGAGCGGTTGGTTCGTGGCGGCGATCACGCGCACGTCCACCGTGACCGTTTCGTTGCCCCCGACGCGTTCGAAAGCGCCCGCCTGCAGGACGCGGAGCATCTTGGTCTGTGTGGGCAGGCTCATGTCGCCGATCTCATCCAAGAAGATGGTGCCCTGGTGGCACTGCTCGAACTTGCCAACGCGCTGGGCATTGGCCCCCGTGAAGGCGCCCCGCTCATGGCCGAAAAGTTCGCTCTCGAGGAGGCTCTCGGGGATGGCGGCGCAGTTGATGGCCACAAACGGCTGCGCGGCGCGGCGGCTGTGATGGTAGATGGCGCGGGCCACGAGTTCCTTGCCGGTGCCGCTTTCGCCGGTGATCAAGGCGGTGGCGTCGGAGGCGGCGAGCTGGCCGATCAGCTTGAAAACGTTCTGCATCGGCTCGCTGCGGCCCACGATGCCGGCTTCATAGTCCTCGCGGTCGAGTAGCGGCTGGTAGGAGACCACGCGCCGCATGTCGCGCGCCGCTTTGAGCGCGCCGAAGATGACCTGCTTGAGCTTGGGCACGTCGAAGGGCTTGAGCAGGTAATCGTACGCCCCCAGCTTCATGGCCTCGATCGCGGTTTGGGTCGTGCCATACGCGGTGGTCATGATGACCGGCAGTTTGGCGTCCGCCTGCCGGATGCGCCGCAGCGTTTCCATGCCGCTGATGCCGCCCATGCGCACGTCCATCAGGACGAGGTCCGGCTTGAACCTCGGGATGAGTTTCAGTCCCTCCTCGCCACTCGAAGCGGTGGCCAACTCGATCTCGGGCGAATCGAACGTTCGCCGAAACGAGTAGAGCATATCCTGATCGTCATCGATGAGCAGCAGCTTGTCCATGATGGGTTGGCGCGGGTCCGGCTTAAGGCAACCGTGGGCCCGGGCCGCGTGAACATAGCGCACCGACGAGAGTTTGCACTGCCTTTTTCGAGCCCTTGTTCGAGCGCTGTCGGCGGGCTGGGGCTATCCCGGAGGCTTGGTGGCGGGGGGGGCCGCGGCCAAGGTCCGGCGCACCCATTCCCGCGCCTGGTCGGCGGTGCGCAGTTCGTCCTGGAGCTGCCGCTCGCGCACGGCGGCCAGCAGCGCGCCCAGCGCCGGGCCGGGCTCCAGCCCCAGGGCCAGCAGGTCGTCGCCGGTCAGCAACGGCGGGCGCAGCGCGGGCTGCCGGGATAATTCATCCGCCTGCGCGACGAGAAAGTCGTGCTCCTCGAGGCGTCCGTTCGAGCCGAGGCAATCGAGCCGGTGCAGCGCCAGTTCGAGCGGGAACGTGGGACGCATCAAGAGCCGCCGCAGCGTGGCCTTGCGCATCTGGCGCACGTCCTTGAACTGCATGTGCTGCCGGACCAGCGCGACGATTTCCTCGATCTGCCGGCGCGGGAACCGGAGCCGCTCCAACACGTCACGTGCCATGACGGCCCCGGCCTTCTCATGGCCATAGAAATGGATCGCGCCGCTCGCCGGGTCCCGGGTGGCGGTGGCGGGCTTGCCCACATCGTGCAGCAAGACCCCCCAGACCAGGCTGGGCTGGGCGTCCGGCGGCAGCAGGCCCAGCATCGCCCGCACATGCTCATAAACGGCGCCTTCCGGGTGGAACTCGGGCGATTGGGCGCACCCCACGAACGCGGCGACCTCGGGCAGGACCGGCGCGAGAAGCCCGCTCTCGAGCAGCAGGTCCAGGCCGCGCGCGGCATGCGGCGGGCTGAAGAGCTTGAGCAACTCGTCGCGAACGCGTTCGGCGCTCACCAACCTGATCTTCTCCGCCTGGGCGCGCAGGGCCGCGAGCGTGGCGGGCTCGATCTGGAAGTCGAGTTGTGCCGCCAGGCGCGCCGCCCGCAACAGCCGCAAGTGATCCTCGCCGAATCGGGCCAGCGGATCGCCGATCGTGCGGATCAGGCACGAGCGCAGGTCGGCCTGTCCGCCCACCCAATCGTGCAGCGTGTCCCGCACCGGATCATAGAAGAGGCCGTTAACAGTGAAATCACGACGGCTGGCGTCGGCGCGCGCATCCGCGAAAGTCACCCGGCTGGGGCGGCGTCCGTCCTCGTAATCTGCCTCCGCGCGGAACGTGGCCACTTGGAACTCGATACCCTCCTCGAGGACGAGGATCACCCCGAACTTGCGTCCGACGGGCAGCGTGCGTTGGAAGCGCGCCTCGATTTGCTCGGGACGGGCGTTAGTAGCTACGTCGTAGTCCTCCGGCTCGCGCCCGAGCAGAACGTCGCGCACGCAGCCGCCGACCCAGAACGCGGCGAAGCCCGCCTCCTGCAGCCGGGAGGCGATGCCGCGCGCCAGGGCGCGCTTGTGGGATGTCGAGGTCGCTGTCACGTCCGGTACGGTCACGACGCCCACCTGAGCGGGGGGGGGCAACCCGTCAACCGGTCACGGGAGGGCCTGGTCCTGATCCGCCGCCGGGGCCTCCGCGGCGATCACTTCGCCCAGATGGTGCCGCTGCTTGAAGGTAACATACACCACGCCGCCGACAAGGCTCCAAACCAGGCTCCCGGCGTAGGCCAGCAGCGAGAGCGACAAGGCCTGCGTCGAGCCGACGCTGATCTCCGGCACCGCCAACATCCACACGTAAAGGTTCTCCCGCACCCCCAGGCCGCTGGGGGTGATGGGCAGAGCGGAGATGCAGATGACTACGGGCACGATCACGAACAACGCCACCGGGCTGATGGCGAGCCCCAACCCGCGAGCGAGGGACCAGACCTGGAGCACGCAGAAGGCGTTCAGAATCATGGATAGGCCCAGCGCCTGGAGCAGGCAGCCCGGAGCCGCGCCGAAGCGGCGACACGCCTCGCGGGAGCGCTCGAGGATGTCGCTTCGGGGCAGCCGCCGCAGCCAATCCCGCGCGCGGGGCCAGCCACGCGAGAGGCCTCCCCAAAACGAGAGCCCAGCCAGCAGCCCGCCTCCAGCCAGCATGAGCAGGATCAGCAGGGCCAGCGCCGCCAGCCGCCGATGCGCCGCCAGCAGCGCGAGGTTGGGCGCCATCATGATCGTCGCGAACAACAGCATCGAGATCAGCCCGATCAACCGGTCCACAAACACCGTCACCACCGCCTCGGTCTTGAGATGATGCGTCTCGCGCGCCGCGTAATAGGCCTTCATCAAGTCGCCCCCGGTCGAGCCGAGGAGGAAGGAGTTGAAGAAATGGGCCACGAGCGAGATCTCGAGGGCGCGGCCCAGGGGCAGATCGATCCCCTGCACTTGCAGGACCCGGCGCCAGCGCAGCATGCCCAGCAGAATCGTCGAGCCCATGAACACCAGCGAGACCGCTCCCGCGCCGGGCTGGATGAGGCTGAGCTTGCGCCAGAGTTCGGCGGGGCCGTGGGCCCAGCCAACCCGCCACTGTTCGCCGCGGTCCAGGGCCGGCCAGGAACGGCCCTGGGCCTGCCAGGCGAGGCGTCCTTCCTCAAGGAAGATCGAGTGGAAGACCCAGGCCAGCAGCACGGCGCAGAGCCCCACCCGCCACACCACAGGCAACCTATGCCGGCGGGCTTTCACTCCGGGCCCCAGGCCGCCTGCAAATAGGCCACTCCGGCCAGGAGTTCCCCGACGGGAATCGTCGGGCTCATCTCGAATACCTTGATGTGCTCGGGTTTGACGAACGGTTTGAGGGCCAGAAAATCCACCGTCCCTTTGCCCGGCGGCCGGTGGTCGGTGGCCGGGAATTCGACATCGTGAATGTGGAACCCGGCCAACTCTGGCGCCATGGTCTCAAGGTGCATCACATGCTGGATGAACCCGAGATTCTCCTTGATCTGCGCGTGGCCGGTATCGTGCCAGTAGCGCACGGTCGGTCCCGAGAACTCGCGGAACAACATGGGGAAATCCCCCTCGAGGGGGATTTCCTCGAGGGCCTCGCGGTTCTCGATGCCCAGCAGCAGCCCGCGCATGGCGGCCTGTTCCTCGATGCGCCGCAATAGGTCGTAAGCGAACTGCACGTGCTTCTCCTTCCTGGCCTCGCGCTTGGCATCGGCCTCGCGGCAGAGCTTGTCGTACTTGGGGGAGTCCTTCTGGCCCTCCTCGGCCAGGGCCTCGATGCGGTCCGAGTACTTCTTGCCCCAGAAATCGCGCACCTCGATCTCGCCCATGTGGAGCACCACCAGGCGCGCGTTGAGGCGCTGGGCCGTCTCGAGCGTCTTGAGCGTGTGCCGGTAGGCGTTCTCGCGCTCGCGCTCGTCCGTGGCCGTGAACTTGAAAACGTTCGGCGCCGCGTGCACCAGGCCGATGGGCAAGGGACAGAAATTGTGCAGCGTCGTAATCTTGATCTCCCCCGCCTCGACGGCCTCGATGATCCCGGGCAGCAGGCTCAGCCGAATGCCGTGACTCAGTTCCGCGTACTCGAAACCGAGGTCGCGGATTTCGTGCAGCATCTCCCGGCCATCGGTGTGCCGGCTGGAGTTCCAACAACTGGACAGGGAATACATAAAAAGAGGCCGAGCGAGTCCCTCGAAGGACACCGCACTCGACCCCAGGAAACCGGAATCAACCCGGCACGCCGGACTACAGGTCCGCGTAGCGGGCGCTCAACATCGCGGAGAACCGCGCCACCTTGAGCTTGCGCCGGCGCTTCTCGCTCGGCTTCTCGAAATGCCGGTGGTTGCGCACTTCTTTCAAGGTGCCTTCACGGTCCACTCTCTTCTTCAAGCGCCGGAGCGCTTTTTCGACGGATTCGCCTTTTTTAAGTCTGATCTCAGTCAATATCTATTCACTTCCTCTCCACGACCCGGACGACGGCCATCCCCGTACCCTCCCCCGATCCAAAGGGTCAAGGACGCAGAGGGTAGAAGCACCGGTTAGAGGGTGTCAACTCGCAAAAATGGGCAAACGGGCCGAACAGGCAGTCGGCGGCGCGGTTTCGTTACATTCGATGCTTCGTCGAGGAATTTCGTAACCGAAACCGGCGGGGCGCGTTTTAGCGTTTAAGATGTGTTTTGCCGTGAACGGGTGCTGCTCCAGCGCGACCTCAAACACTGAACCACCGCGTCGGCGCGCCACCGTCAAAGTGCAGGCGGGAGGACGCACCCTCACGCAGTACGCCGACGGGAAGTCCGGCTATTTTGAGCACTCGCCGCTGCCCCTCTACTTTGGCCTGGGGGAGGCTACGAAGGTCGATCGGGTTGAAGTGGTCTGGCCCGCTGGCGGCCGGCAGACGCTCACCAAGGACCTTCCTGTAAACGCCCTGTTGACGGTTACCGAAGCGCGCCAGTAGCCGGTCATGCCGGCGTTGGAGTGGCGGAGAGAGGGAGATTCGAACTCCCGGTGCTGTTTAGGCACTCGCGCTCTCCAGGCGCGCGCATTAAACCACTCTGCCATCTCTCCGCAGAGCCTGCCTGAACCGTGTCCGAACTGGGCCGGTTCCGCAATGTTTTTCAAGTCTTTGTGATCTTTGCGTTCTCTGAGGTTGATCCTCCGTCCATGCAAACCTGTGGCGCTGCAACCCCTCGCGGGGTAGGTGGGTAGGTTGCGCTAGTCACCCAGGGTGGCTCGTTCCTCGCGACCCCGGGCTTCAAGATGGGCTCCCCTCGGGATGCCCTTCGCTTCGCGCTGGTCACCCAGGGTGGCTCGTTCCTCGCGACCCCGGGCTTCAAGATGGGCTCCCTTCGGGATGCCCTCGTGGTCCTGGCGATGGTGGCGGGATGCGGCAGGCCCGAAGCAACGTCTTTGGCGGGGCAGCA
>Ga0233425_10005766_pt1 | contig 19184 bp, 19 predicted proteins | sample Watercolumn_Towu_2_FD_181712 | JGI IMG/M metagenome (GOLD analysis project Ga0233425, IMG submission 181712) | Freshwater microbial communities from Lake Towuti, South Sulawesi, Indonesia - Watercolumn_Towuti2014_140_MG | ecosystem: Environmental > Aquatic > Freshwater > Lake | place... | reverse complement strand
GCAAAGATTAGGGGAAGACTCGCGTGCAATTGTGGGGCGATTGTACTCGTGTGCGCGGGGAAAGTCAAAGCAGGCGTAACTTGTAGAGTCCATTAAGGTTGTACCCTCAACAGTCCAGCGATAAGCGTACCTCCTGTCTGGGGGATCGTGCTATAGTTTTTTCCAAGAGAACATAATTGTCTCGAGGAGAGAACTATGACCCCCAATTGTTCTTTAACCGTCGCACAGCGCGAAACGATCTTTCGCGAGAAACTGCTGGGGCAGTCACTCCAAGCGATTACCCACGACCAACACTGTTCTGAAAGTTGCGCGCGCAAGTGGTGGCGCATCGGTCGTGACCAGGGCTTGGATGGTTTGCGTCGTCCCAGACACGCGCGCGCGGCACCGGGCGTGTTGAGTTCATTCGAGCCAATCGTGGCAGAGCGTGTCCTGGTTTTGAAACGCCAACACCCCAAACGCGGCGCGACGCGCATTCTGCATGACTTGGGTGCAGAGCCGGCTTTGCTCGGCTACGCCTTGCCCAAGCGGAGTAGTCTTGCGGTATTCTTTCATCAAGTTTGTCCGGCATTATTGCAAGCGCGTCATCGCCAACCCGCCCCGCCACCGCGCGCTCGGTGCGTCCATGAACTTTGGCAACTGGATGGCAAAGAGCATGTCGTGCTTCAAGACAGGACGATTGCGACCGTCTTGGATGTGCGCGAGCCCGTGGCGTGCGTGTTCTTGGGCAGTTTTGCCCATGCGGTTCAAACGGCCACACACTGGCGTAAGCTCACCTTGCGCGAAACACAAAGTGATTTACGTGCGGTATTTACCGCGTTCGGATTGCCGCGGGGCATCCAGACGGATCGCGAAAATGTGTATGGGCGTACAGCGCGCGAAGCATTTCCCACCCGCTTTACCTTGTGGTTAGTGGACTTGGGTGTTGAGCATCAGTTTGGCAGACCGAACCAACCGACCGCTCAACCCCAGGTTGAGCGCGGGCATCGCACGTTATTTGATTGGATGGCACAACCAACCCCAGTTGGATGGTCAAGGCATGGACGAACATTGGTAGTGGTAGATTCTCCAATGATATGGTAAGTGAATGTCAATACAAGTTGCCAATCAACTTGTGTATCTCCAGTAAAGCGGTCACCAGTTTCTGTTCATTGCCGTAAAAGCGGATTGAAGGCGCGGGAATGGAAATCGCCGCCAAACGTCCCCCCGGTCTTTGAATGGCTACCCCCACCGCACAAATACCAAGTGTGTGTTCTTCCCGATCAAATGCGACCAGCTCGGTGCGGATCTGTTCAATCTCTTCCAAGAGTCGCGCGCGATCGGTGATCGTACGCTGAGTGAAAGACGGTAGCTCTTGCGGTAGGATGCGTTCGATTTGTTCACGCGGTATTGCGGCAAGCATTGCCTTGCCATTCGCCGTGCAATACAGCGGAAAAGTCATTCCGATACCAGAGACGGCACGCAAACGATGGGGCGCGGCAACTTGATCCACGAACAATAACTGTTCCCCGCTTAGTACGGCAAGGTCTATGGTCTCATCTACCGCAAGATAAAGTTGCTCGAGGAAGGGGCGTAGTTCTCGGCGCAGATCGCTATCAACTGCGGCGGCTAGGGATACTAGTCCAAGACCGAGCCGGATATGTCCATTGGATGGATTGAGATCGATCAGTCGTTCAGATTCTAATGCACTGATAATCCGGTGTACCGTTGAACGCGGTAGTTTTACTTCCTTGGCAAGTTGCGATGGGTTTAATCCTTCAGGATGTTCTCTCAATACGCGGAGAATGTTTCCCACCCTGAAAATTACTTGGATGCCTCCAGTTTCTCGATCCTCTTTCCTGTCCTCGTTGGTCGCTTGATTTTTCTTCATCTTTTCAATGCTCCATTCTGGGTATTTATCTCAATTTAAGATTGAGGTGCACTCTTATTATACCACAATATGGTACATATTTCCGCATTGTGGAAAAAAACTATTGACAACGTTGAATTTGTATGCTAAAATGCACTTGTTCCATAATACGGACGTGCGTACCGTATTGCGGAATAATATCTCGGAAGGAGCAGTCTGATGAAGGTCTTGTCCTCCGATCTCCAATTCTATGATCTTAGCCATCCGTGGGGTCATAACGCGCCGCTTTGGCCCTACTTCCCCGATGTCAAGATCGAACGATTTCACTATCACGCCAAGTCTGGCGTCCTCTCTCAGCAAATCACGACTTTTATGCACTGCACTACTCACACTGACGCGCCGGCTCATGTTATCGAAGGCGCTCCTTTTATGGACGAGGTACCGCTTTCCAAATTTTTTGGCACGGCGGTCATTGTATCCATTCCCAAGGGCAAGTGGGAAAAGATTATGCCCGAAGACTTGGAAAAGGCAAAACCAGAAATTCAGCCCGGCGATATTGTTATCATCAATTCCGGGTGGCATCGTTATTATGGTGATAACCGCACCTACTTTGCCTACTCCCCAGGTTTGTACAAAGAGGCAGGCGAATGGCTGGTTGCTAAAGGAGTCAAAGGTGTGGGTGTGGATATGCAGGCACTCGATCATCCATTGGGAACTGCTATCGGACCTCACGGTTCTGGTCCACTGATTCCGGCAGTCAATCGCGAATATGAAGAATCGGTTGGTCGGCCGGTAAAACAAGATTTTCCTGAATGGGAACCGTGCCATCAGTTATTGCTGGGCAATGGCATTGTGGGTTTTGAAAATGTGGGTGGTGACATTGACGCGGTAACCGGCAAACGCGTAACTCTCGCGGCGTTTCCGTGGCGCTGGGTCAAGGGTGACGGTTGCATCGTGCGAATGGTTGCCATCGTTGATCCAACAGGCGATTATCGAATTGAACGGGGGCTAGGATGAAGATTACACGATTGAACGAGGCGGTTCAATATACACCGCCCAAACACACCGGCGTATTCAGCATGCATTTGCAACATCGCACGTTGGGTAGTGAATCGCCTTACTGGGTTGGCTGTTCATATTATTTGCCGGGCGCAAAGGCGGATTGGGATGCCTCGCCGTTGCACAAAGTTTATATCGTCCTCGAAGGTGAATTGACAGTTGCCTTTGAGGGACAAGACCACAAACTCAAACCGATGGACTCGATCTGGATCGGACCGAACGAGAATCGCCAGGTTCGGAATGACACCAATCAAGTGGTTACGATGCTCGTCGTAATGCCCTACCCGCCACAATGAGGTCAAGCAATGGCTACCACTTTATCATCGCTCTTTGATATTACCGACAAGGTCGCGTTGATCACCGGCGCGTCCGGCGGGTTAGGGCAAGCCGCGGCAAAAGGACTCGCGCAGTTCGGGGCAAAGGTGATGCTGACCGGACGCGACCACGCGAAACTCGATCCAGTCCGCGCCGCGATCCAAGCCAATGCTGGGATCGCCGCGTGCGTCGCCGGCAACCCGGATGATCCTGCCGATGTGCAACGGATCGTCGCAACCACCGTTCAACAATTTGGCGGCATTGACATTTTGATCACCGCCGCCGGGATGAACAAACCCAAGCCGATTGTAGAACAAGCGCTGGCAGATTGGCAAGCCGTGATGGACGCGAATGTCAAAGCGACGTATCTCGCCTGCCATGAGGTGGGCAAGGTGATGCTCGCGCAAAAACGCGGCGGCAAAGTGATCCTGGTTTCGTCCACGCGCGGTAAATTGGGGATGGCAAATTATTCCGCGTACTGTCCCTCCAAAGGCGCGATTGATTCGTTGACGCAAGCGTTAGCGTGCGAGTGGGGACCTGCCGGAATCAACGTCAATGCGATTGCGCCGACGGTGTTTCGCACGGCGTTGACGCAATGGATGTTTGACGATCAAGCCGTCTATAAAAAATTTCTCGCGCGGATTCCCATCGGGCGGCTTGCCGAGCCGGAAGATTTTACCGGCGCGCTTGTTTTTCTTTCGTCGCGCGCATCCGACTTTATGACGGGCGCGATTCTCTACCTCGACGGCGGTTACACCGCCGGATAACTAGTACTATCCATTGCAATGTTTGCACAAAAAGCAAAGCTATTTGATCTACGAAGGACACAAAGGAACACGAAGATTTTTTAGATTCCCTTCGTGGTCTTCGTGGATCAATCCCAGTTTGATTTCGGCTTGTCCGAGTTAGGTCATTCCGATGGAAACGATTGCAGTCATTGGCGCGGGATTGATGGGACACGGCATCGCGCAAATTTTTGCGACCCAGGGTCACACCGTTTGGGTGCAAGACAGTGTGGCGGACGCGCGCGCGTCCGTCGTGGCGCGGGTGCAATCGAATCTGATGCGAATGTCCGAGTCCGCGCTGATCGACGCGGCAAAGATCCCGGCAATTCTCGCGCGCATCCAGATTACGGACGATCTCGCGACCGCGTGCGCGCGCGCCGACATTGTGATCGAAGCCGTCAACGAAAACCTCGCCCTCAAACAAACCTTGTTCGCCGAGTTGGATCGGATTTGCCCGGCGCAAACGATTCTGTGTAGCAACACGTCGGTTATGAGCATCACCCAGATCGGCGCGCGCGCGGCGCGACGCGATCGTATCCTCGGCACGCATTTTTGGAATCCTCCGCATCTCATTCCGTTGGTCGAAGTGGTTCGCACTGAACTGACCGCGCCGGCGTACGCGGACGCGATCTATAATCTCCTGGCGCGCGCGGGCAAAACGCCGGTGCATGTTCGAAAGGATGTGCCGGGATTTATCGCGAATCGGATGCAACATGCTTTGTGGCGCGAAGCCTTCGCGCTCGTTGACGAAGGCATCTGCGACGCGGCAACGGTTGACATCGCGGTTCGCAATAGTTTTGGGTTGCGTCTGCCCGTGCTGGGGCCAGTCGCGAACGCAGACCTGGTTGGACTCGATCTAACCTGCGCCATTCACGATTACCTGCTTCCCCACCTCAACGTCTCCTCTACCCCTTCGGCAACTCTGCGCGCACGCGTTGAACAACGCCAACTCGGTTTCAAATCCGGTCAAGGTTTTCTCGCGTGGACGCAGGAGACGATTGCCGCGACGCGCGAACAGCTCACGACTCATTTGCTCACCTGGCTTGCTAAACGCGCGTGATCGCGCGGATTCATTTTTGAATGGAGGAGGCGTATGTAACGATCAACCCATTTGCAGATTTGACGATTCGAAATTTCGACAATGGACAAGGAGAAGGAGGATTCAATGAACAATCAAAAATCATTGATCGCGCGTGTGTGCATCCTGGGATTGATCGGATTTGGATTGCTGAGCGCGATCACGGCTTGCAGTACACCCACACCGACCCCCGCGCCAACTCCCGCGCCGAAACCAACCAGCGCGCCCCAGCCCGTGGCAGAAAAGACGATCAAGATCGGTCTCGTCACCTGGCTCGGTTGGCCCCTGGGTTTGGAGATGCAAAAAGGCGTCGAGATGATGGCGGAAGTGACGAACAAAAAAGGCGGCTTGGAGATTGGCGGCGAAAAGTATAAAATCCAGGTCGTGGTGTATGATTCCAAAAGTACGCCCGAAACCGGACGCGCCGCGGTGGAGCGCATGCTCGATCAGGACAAGGTGCAATTTATTTTAGGCGATGAGACGGCGGAAACCTGGTCGGCGCTCACCGAAGCGAAAAAAGTTGTTGCGATCGTGCAAACGCCAACCCCGGGAATTTTGAATCCCAAGAACAAGTACATTTTCCAGGGCACGGTCGTCAATTCGCAATTCCAACAAACCATCGGTTGGTTGCTCAGCAACAACTCTAATTTCAAAACGGTTATGAGCGCGCACCCCGACGATCAGATCGGACATATCTCTTCCGATCAGATCAAACAATTATGCACGGCGTTCGGAGTCAAATATGTAGACGCGGCATTTTATCCGCGCGGCACGACCGACCTGAGCGCGATCGGCACCAAAGTCAAAAGCGTGAATCCGGATCTATTCCTGGCAACTGCCGGTGGACCCGGCTCGGATGGCGGCGCACTCAAAGCCGCGCGCCAAGTGGGGTACAAGGGCCAAATCTTTCACCCCGCGGTGGTGCCGTTCGATCTGATCAAATTGTTCGTCCCGGCTCAAGATTTGGAAGGATTTGTCAGCGGCGCGGACGCGCTGGAAATGAGCAAGACCTCGCCCGCCGCGAAAGAATATCTGGATGCCTACGTTGCCAAGTACGGCACCAAAGATATTCCTGATTTGACCGGCGCAAATACGTGGTATATTCTGGTCGCGGCATTGCAAAAAGCCGGTAGCACTGATCCCGATAAAGTTGCCGCCGCGATTGGCAGTGGACTCAAGTACGAAAGCGCGTCAGGATCGGGTATGATGATCGCGCGGCCGGATCTCGGCAATGAGCGAACCGTAGATACCATCGTTGCGCTCTCCCTGAAAAAAGTCGAGAACGGCAAGGTCAGTCCCTTGGCGACAATGACTCTCGACCAGGCATACCAACTGCTCAAAAAAGCGTACGGGTGGAAATAGTTTAGCATCGCACAAAAGGTGCGCGTCTGCGACGCGCACCTAATTTCAATCACCAGCCAAACTCTGCTTAATTTTACGCGCACATCATGTTGACCCTAATTCTCCAACTTTTGCTCGACGGAATGGCGTCCGGTTTGGTCTATGTGATCCTTGCCGCCGGACTCGTGCTAATCCTCAGCGTCCCCAGAATTTTTTTAATCGCGTACGGTCAGTTTTATATGATCGGCGCGTATGTTGTTTGGGGCGCGACCGTTCTGCTCGAGTTGCCCTACCTGGTGTCATTGTTGCTCGCCACGCTCATCACCGCGCTGTTGAGTATGACGAGTTACTGGCTGATCTTTCGCCACATTCATGCCGGCGAAAAAAATTTTCTCGCGATGATCGTCGCGGCGATGGGGTTGATGTTGATCCTGGGGCAAGCCGGCTTGCTCGCCTTTGGAACATCCTCGCGCGGAATGCCGGCAATCTTTACCGGCGTGCTTAGCGGCGCGGATCTCAGCATCTCGGTCGAAAAAGTCGTGATTATGTCGGCGAGTGTCGCGGTCACGATCGTTTTGTTTTTGCTGTACGAAAAAACCAAAATCGGCAGAGCGATGCGCGCGGTCGCGTGCAATCCCGAAGCCGCGTCCTTGCAAGGCATTGATGTTACTGCCCTTTATCTCGTAACGATGGGCGTCAGCGGCGCGCTGGCTGGCTTTGCCGGCGGGATGATTGCGCCCGCCTATGGTATCAATCCCGAAATGGGCAACCATGTGATTCTCACCGTGTTGCTGGTGGTGATGCTCGGTGGAATGAATAGTCTGGTTGGCGCGGTCGTCGGCGGAATCATTTTCGGTATTACCTTGAGTCTGGGACAGTATTTCGTTCCCGATTTGGCGCAAATTATTCTCTTCACAGCGATTGGCGTGATCATTTTGATCCGACCGGCGGGATTGCTGGGCTCGGGAGTGAGTGTGGATGTCTAAGCGCACATTCGCGGAGCCAACCAAACCGATCGCGCTCGGACTGGGTGTGATCATTCTGATCGGACTGCCGTTGCTGATCACGAGCAATTATTATTTGCATCTTCTCATCGTCGCCGGAATGAACGCGGTGTTGGCGATGACGTTTGTCCTGATGCTCAGAACCGGTTTGGTCAGTATGAGCATCGCCGCGTTTTGGGGCGTCGGCGCGTATACGGCAACCTTGCTCACCATGAAATGGGGCGCGTCATTTTGGCTCGCGTTGCCGCTCGCGGCAATCGTCGCCGCAATCCTGGCTTTGGCGATTGGCGCATTGCTGGTTCGCAACGCGGCATTTAGTTTTCTGATCCTCACCGCCGTTCTCGCGTTATTGACCGTTTTCGTTTTCGGAAACTTGAAATGGTTGGGCGGCTTTATCGGCATTGATCGTATTCCGCCGCCCGATCCAATCCTGCTCCCGTTCCTCCCGCCAATTCCGTTCGACTCCAAACCGGCGTTTTATTACCTGATGTTGTTTTTGTTGGGATTGGCAGTGATCTTTTATCGCGCGTTGTACAATTCCTGGGCTGGGCGCGCGTGGATGGCGATTGGATTGAATCCGCGCTTGGCGGAATCATTCGGCGTAAATGTTTTCCGGTACAGATTATTGTCTTTCGTCATCGCGGCTGGCACGGCAGGAATGATGGGCGGTTTTTACGCGCACTATATCGGGGCGATCAATCCGTACGCGTTCAACATTTTCAAAACAATCAACGTGCATATTTTCGCGATTATGGGCGGCGTGCAATTTCCATTGCTCGGTCCTTTGCTCGGATCGTTCGTGATGACGCTTGTGCCGGAACTCTTGCGCGTGGCAAAGGAAATCGAACCGATCATTTTGGGGCTGTGGTATATTTTACTGATGCTCTTTTTGCCGAATGGATTGTTGAGTCTGCTCCAGCGCGCCGGCAAGAGGAGCGATTGATGTTGCACGTACGCGGTTTGCACAAACGTTTTGGCGGACTCGTCGCGTTGAACGGCGTTGATCTGGATGTTCAACCGGGTGAAATTCTCGGCGTGATCGGGCCCAATGGCGCGGGCAAGTCCACGCTCCTCAATGTGATCAGCGGATTTCATCCGGCGAGCGCGGGCAAAACTCGATTGCAAAACCAGGACATTACGCGTTTGCCCGCGCACGAAATCGCGCGCTTGGGTATCGGGCGCACGTTTCAAGCCGCGACGCTGTTCCCCGGTCTCTCGGTTTTGGATCACGTTTTCATCGGTTGTCATTTGGATTATCGCACCCCGGTCTGGCAACGGGTTCTGCGCCTGCCCGCCGCGCGGCGCGAAGAAAATGTGTTGCGGCAATGGGCGGAACAAACCATTGAGTTTATGGGCTTGGGCGCGCTGAAAAACGAATGGGCAAGCAACCTGCCGCACGGACATCAACGCGTGCTGGGAGTTTGCATCGCGCTCGCGACGCGCCCCAAACTGTTATTGCTCGATGAGCCAATGACCGGGATGAACCCGACCGAGATTCAAACGATGACCGGCTTGGTGCGTCAAATTCGCGCGCGCGGGATTACGATTGTGATGGTCGAGCATAATATGAAAGCCGTGATGGATCTGTGTGACCGCATCGTCGTGTTGAATTTTGGATCGGTGATCGCCGAAGGTTTGCCCAGCGCGATTCAACAAAATGACCGGGTGATTGATGCGTACTTGGGCAAAGAGGATGCGGGCGGCAATGTTGCTTAAACTTTGCAACGTGGACGTTCACTATGGTCGCGCGGCGGCATTGCATCAGATCAATCTCGCGATCGCGCCGGGTTCCATCGTTGCCATTGTCGGCGCGAATGGCGCGGGCAAGACCACTATTCTCCGCGCGATTTCCGGTTTGAAAAAAATCACGACCGGCGAAATTTGGTTTCAAGATACGCGCATTGACCATCTGCCGCCGCATCGCATTGTCGGGCTTGGCATCGCGCACATTCCCGAAGGCAGAATGGTTTTTACGCCAATGACCGTCGAAGATAATTTGCGCGCCGGCGCATTTTTACAACGCGATGAATCCCAGGTCGCGCGCGCCCTCGAATCAATGTACGCGCACTTTCCAATTTTGAAAGACAAACGCAAACAGCTCGCCGGCAATCTTTCGGGCGGACAACAACAAATGGTGGCGGTGGCGCGCGCGTTAATGGCGCGCCCCCAACTCGTGTTGATGGACGAACCGAGTGTCGGACTCGCGCCCAAGTTGGTCGCCGAAGTCGGGCGTATGATCCACGAGATCAATCAGCGCGGCATTAGCGTGATCCTGGTTGAACAAAACGCGCGGATGGCGCTCAAACTCGCGCATTACGCGTACGTGCTTCAAGTGGGCGCGATCATTCTTGAGGGCGAGGCGCGCCAGATCGCGGAAGATGAACGCGTCAAAAAAGCATATCTCGGCGAATAGCCGATTTCGATTGGAGGGATGGATGGCAAACGATCCAGGATACGGCGCGGGACGCCAGGTGCGTGTCATTGATCATGGTCGCGTCGAATTGACGTGCGCGCACGACGTGCCGGGAGTTACGCCGCAAATGATCCTGTGGTATTTCACGCATCGCACCAAAGACCGTTACCAGGTCTGGCATCCCGCGCATCAAGATTTCAAAGTAATTTATCAATCGCCGCGCGGGCATATCGGCTCGATCTATTACATCAAAGAACAATTTGAAAATGGGCCCTTGCTCGAAACCAAATTGTTGGTGGTCGAGGCGAGCGACCAGGTCTTTGCGGAAAAAAACGTGAGTTGGAATTCGCCCGGCTCGATCACGCATCGTTTCGCGCCGATTCCCGGCGGCACGCATGTTTCCAGTCGCGGCGTCCTGGGAAGCGATCTGCCGCTGGTGGGCGATCTGTGGAATTTTTGGCGACACCGCTTTGAACTCACCCCGCCTGCGCTCAAGGGCATTTTCGCGCATATGGACGAAGAGTTTCAAAACTTTTCCAAATTTCTGCCCGCGATGTATAACGCGCGCACGGAGAAAGATTGAGAACAACCAATGACCGATAAACTAATCATCACCGCCGCATTGACCGGCGCGATCACGATTCCGACGCAAACACCTCACTTGCCTTTTACGCCCGAGCATTTGATCGCCGATGCGCTGGCGTGCCGCAACGCGGGCGCGGCGAGTGTGCATTTGCACGCGCGGAATCCGCACGACGGCAGACCCTCTTCCGATCCAGATTTGTTTGCGCCGGTTCTGGCGGGGATTAAAAATAGCACAAGCGATGTCATTATCAACATCACCACCGGCGGCGGAATGGGGATGACACCCCAGGATCGTTTGCGCGCGATTCCACGTTATCAACCCGAACTCGCATCGTTCAACCTGGGCAGTATGAATTTTTCCATTCATCCGGTGGCGCGGCATTATCAGGCGAATGACTATCGCTTTGATTGGGAACAAGCGTATGCCGAAGGCACCAAGGATTTTATTTTTCGCAACACGTTTGGCGATATGCAAGTGTTTAGCGAAACGATGCGGCAATTCAATGTGCGCCCCGAATTTGAAGCGTATGAGGTCGGGCATTTGTACAATCTGCGCTATCTGATGAAAGCCGGTCTCGCCACACCGCCTTTTTGGATTCAATTCGTCCTGGGAGTGTTGGGCGGACTCGGCGCGTCGCCGGAAGATTTGTTGATGATGAAACAAACCGCGGATCGTTTGCTCGGTGCGGAAAATTATCGCTGGTCGGTGATCGGCGTGGGGTATCCGCACGAATTTAATATGGCGGCGATGGCGATTATGCTGGGCGGGCATGTGCGCGTGGGACTCGAAGACAATATCTATCAGCGTCGGGGCGAACTCGCGACGAACGCGCAATTGGTCGAAAAAGTTGTGCGGCTCGCGCGCGAATTGGATCGTGAGATTGCGACGCCAGCGGACGCGCGCGCAATGTTAAATCTCAAAGGAGGAGCGAATGGCTGATCAACTGAGCACCGCGCTGGCGGACTTGGATGAAGTAGCGGTTTTGAATCTAGTGCAGGCGCAGTTAGATGCCGGAGTTGATCCACTTGCCATTCTCACCAGTTGCCGCGAGGGAATGGTGTTGGTGGGCAAACGTTTTGAAACCGGCGAATATTTTATTTCCGATCTGGTGATGGCAGGCGCGATATTCAAACAAGCAACGGCATTGCTTGGCTCGCGCCTAAAACTGGATGGTAGCGGCACGAACGGCGTCGTCGTGATCGGCACGGTCAAGGGCGACATTCATGACATTGGCAAAGACCTGGTTGTGGGGTTGTTGCGCGCGGCGAATTATGACGTGCGCGATCTAGGTGTGGATGTGCCGCCGCAAAAATTTGTGGACGTGGTGAAAGAGACCGGCGCGACCGTGGTCGGTTTGTCCGGCTTGTTGACCATTTCGTTCGAGGCGATGAAACAAACGATTGCGGCATTGCGCGCGGCGGAATTGCCCGCGCCGGTCAAAGTGATGATCGGCGGCGGCTCGGTAACCGATTTGGTGCGCGCCCACGTTGGCGCGGACGCGTTCGGACGCGATGCGCCCCAAGCCGTCGTGTTGTGCAATCAATGGATCAAGGATTAAATCGAATGAGTAACCAGACCTTGTATCAAGAACGCTTGACGCGAATTAAACACGCGATCAATTTGGAACCGGTGGATCGCATCCCGGTGGTTTATATGGGTTCGGCGTTTTCGCCGCGCTATATGGGAATGTCCATCGCGAAGTATTGCGCCGACCCGGACGCGGCAATGGATGTAACGCTTGCCGCGATGCAACGCTTAGGCGATCTCGATGGGTGTAATCTCATCCCCGCGGGACGCATCACCGTAATTCTCACCGGGCAATGGTTGTCGCGCATCGCCGTTCCCGGGCGCGATCTGCCGGCAGACAGTTTGTGGCAAGTGCAAGAAGCCGAAATGATGACGGTCGAAGATTATGATACGATCATCAACCAGGGCTGGCGCGCGTTCGAAGCGAGTTTTATGCCGCGCGTGATTGATATGGCAGAAGTGCGCGCGAACGATAAATGGCTGATGGCGAACCTGGCGGGAGTGTACCAGCGTTTTCGCGATAATGGTTTTGTGCCCATCAGCGGTGGCGGCACGACGATGCCGTTTGAATTTCTCTGCGGCGCGCGTTCGATGCCGCGCTTTTATCAAGACTTGTATCGCATCCCGAACAAGGTTAAAGCCGCGATGGATGTGATGATGCCGGATATGATCCAAATGGGGCTGGGCGGCGCGCGACTTTCCGGCGCGCCGGGAACCTGGGTCGGCGGTTGGCGATCCGCAAGCGCATTGCTTGCGCCCAAACTGTGGGACAAGTTCGTTTTTCCGTACTTGCATCAAATCGTTACCGCGCTCTCCGACAACCAGGTGCTCTCCGTTTTGCATTTCGATCAAAATTGGGATCGCGACCTGGCGCGGTTGCGCGAATTGCCCGCGAAAAAATGTATCCTCAATTTGGATAGTTTGACCGACGTGCGTAAAGCGAAAGAAATTCTGGGGGATCGGATGGCGATTATGGGCGACGTGCCCTCCTCGCTGTTTGCGATGGGCGCGCCCGATGACATCGCCAACTATGTGCGCGATTTGGCGCGCGATGTGGGTCCCACCGGGTTGATTCTTTGTCCGGGTTGCGACGCGCCGATCAACACGAAACCGGAAAATATGGAGACATTCGTCGCCGCCGCGCACACGTACGGCGTGGTCGCGTAAAGAGGAACCGGCGTGATGAAGATCATTGGCGAAAAAATCAACGGCACGCGAAACCAGGTTCGCCAAGCCATCGCCGCGCGTGACCTGGTTTTTATTCAGCAATTGGCGCAGCGCCAAGCCCAAGCCGACGCGAGTTGGCTGGATGTCAACGCGGGCACCGCGCCAGCGCAAGAACCCGACGACCTGGTTTGGCTCGTACAAACCGTGCAAGCGGTCGTGGACACTCCATTGTGCCTCGATAGCGCGAACCCAGCCGCGTTGCGCGCGGCGCTTGCCCAAGTCCGCCATCCGCCAATGATCAATTCGATCAGCGGCGAACCGGCGCGCCTGAATGACATTTTGCCGCTGGTTCAAGAATCGGGGTGTGCCGTGATCGCGTTGGCGATGGATGAGCGCGGAATTCCCAACGACACCCCAGGTCGCTTGGCGGTGATTCGAAAAATGATCGACGCGACCCGGCGCGCGAACATCGCGGACGAACGCCTTTATGTGGATCCGCTGGCGATGGCATTGTCCGCGCAAACCGACAGCGCGCAAGTCGCGCTCGCCACGATCCGCGCGGTGCGCGCGGAATTTCCAGTCGTGCATCTTTCCGCCGGGTTGAGCAACATTTCATTTGGCTTGCCGGCGCGCACACTGATCAACCAAGCATTCCTTACCCTCGCGCTGGATGCCGGACTCGATACGGCGATCCTCGATCCGCTCGATCACGATTTAAAGCGGATGTTGCTGGCGGCGCAAGTCGTGTTGGGACAGGATCGGTATTGTCGCAACTATACGCGCGCCTATCGCGCGGGTTTATTGGAACGCTAACCAAGAGCAATATCTTCGCCAATTTCAAAGTGTGCAATTTTTTCCCCACTGATGCAAAAAAACACGGATATTTTTAGTTCATCCGTGTTCCTTTGTATCAGTGGGAAGACGCCGAATGGCGTGGCGAAGGTACTGAAGAGGAGAAACATTTATGGATTCGATCAATTACACGCGCTTGGCTCCGCCGGCGGGCGCGCGCATTGCCGTCGTTGGCGGCGCGGGCGGAATGGGACGCTCGTTGGTCAACGCATCGCTCGCACAAGGTTTGCGCGTCGCGGTGTTGGATTTACCGGCATCGCTCGCGCGCCACGCGCCGCCGTCCGATTGTTTGGTGACGCCGCTCGATGCGACCAACGAATCCCAGGTGCGCGACGCGTACGCGCAAATCGCCGTTGCGTGGGGCGCGCTCGATCATGTCGTCAACCTGGTTGGCTTTGCGCGCGATCGTTATTCAGTCAAAGATACGCCGGTGCAAGTCTGGGACGAAGTAGTGACCGGCAATTTGAAAAGCATTTTCCTTTCCTGTCGCACGGCGTTGCCCTTGTTGCGAAATGGGACGGGCGCGAGCATCGTCAACATTGCGTCGGGTCTCGCGACGCGTTCGATGCCGGGATTTGGTCCGTACAGTTCCGCCAAAGCCGGCGTCCTGGCATTGACGCGCACGCTCGCGCTTGAAAACGCGCCGCACATTCGCGTCAACTCGGTCGCGCCGAACGCGGTGGACACGGCGTTTCTGCGCGGCGGCACCGGGCGCATCGAAAATGAAAATCAACCGCCGACGCATCTCGACGTGGACGCGTATGTGCGAAACATTCCCCTGGGACGCCTCGCGCAACCGGAAGATATTATCGGACCGATTTTGTTTTTGCTGGGCGACGCCGCGCGCTATATGACCGGGCAAACGCTCTACGTGAACGGCGGAATGTTGATGCAATGAACTCGCCCGCCTGCCTCCGCGATTTTCTCGCGTTGCTCGAACGCGAGCATCCCGATCAAATCATGCATATTCGCGCGCCGGTGGATCCGGCAAATTTCGATGTGACGGCGGCGCTCAAGCATCTTGAACTGCGTCGCCAATTTCCGGTCGTGGTTTTTGATCGCCCGCTCAATTTGCTGGGTGAGCCAAGCGAATTTCCGGTGGTGATGAATCTCTACGCGACGCGGGAACGGTGCGCGCTCGCGCTCGGTTTGCGCCGGGAAGATGCGTGGATGCCGTTGAGTCTGGAATACGCGCGGCGCGAGGCGCAACGACTGCAACCGGAAATCGTGGATGTGAAATCCGCGCCGGTGAAAGAGGTGGTTCGCATCGGCGACGCGGTTGATCTGCGTCGCTTGCCCATCGTGCGCCAGCACGAAATGGATGGCGGTCCGTACATTGACATGACCTCCGCAATGCGCGACCCGGATTCGGGCGCGTACAACATCGCGTTTCTGCGAAATATGTACAAAGGTCCGCGCAAGCTGGGTTTACACATGTCGCCGCGACACAACTGGCAAATTCAGCGCAAGCACGAAGAGCAAAATCGTCCCACGCCGGTCGCGATCGTCGTGAGCCATCATCCGGCGTTTTACATTGGCGCGCTCAACGTCGCGTCCTTTGGCAGTGACGATTACGCGCTGATCGGCTCGATGTTCCAACGTCCCCTGCGCCTCGTGCCGTCCGCGACGCTCGGTGATGATTTTTTAATTCCTGCCGATGCGGACATTGTGTTGGAAGGTTTTGTTCTGCCGCATGTGCGCGAGGTCGAAGGACCGTTCGGAGAATTTCCCGGCACGTATGGACCGCAACGCGTGCGTTGGGTCGTCGAGATCAACGCGATTCAGCATCGGCGCGACGCGATCTATCAAGCCGTTTTTTCCGGGCATCCCGATACCTGGGTGCTGGGTTCGTTTCCGAAAGAAGGCAGTTTGTTCAACGCGATCAAGGGTGTGGTGCCGACGGTCCAAGCCGTGCATCTGCCGCAATCGGGCGTCGGACGGTTTCACTGCTACATTTCGATTGACAAAAAAGTGAACGGCGAATCCAAGCAAGCCGCGCTGATCGCGCTCGGTCATTGCGATTTCGTCAAGCATGTGATTGTCGTGGACGCGGATGTGGATGTCTATCGCGAAGAAGAGGTGTTGTGGGCGCTGGCAACGCGCGTCCAAGCGGATGAGGATGTAGACATCATCAAAAACGTCAAAGGCAATACGCTCGATCCATCACAACGCGATGACATTATGGGCGCGAAAATGATCATTGACGCGACCAAACCGCTCAACCGTCCTTTTGAAGCGCGCATTCAAATTCCCGCCGAGGCAATGCGGCGCGTGGAACTGGCGAACTGGATCCCTGCCGCGCGCGTGGAGTAAGTTCAAATGCCAAAAATTTTTTGGATCACCTGCCCCAATTGCCTGCGCCGATTTTATTGTCACCAGGGCGAACTGCGCTACACGGATTGGAAATTGCGCTGTCCTTTTTGCGCGTCCGAGTTCGAGCGCGAAACCAGCCCGCGCATCGAGGATGAATCGGGAACCCAGCCGGGCAAAAAATATCCAGTCCCGGCATCACCCGCGTCGAACGTTCAAAAATAATTGCCGCGCCGAAAACAATTCAAATTTGATTTTTGGCGCGGTTGGAGGAGACCTATGCGAATAGATAGTTTTTGTCACATTTTGCCAAAGCCCTACTTTGACCGGTTGTTGCTGGAGCAATCGCCCGCCGCCGCGTATATGCAAAAGCGCGTCCGCGAAATTCCGTGTATGTACGATATGGACGAACGCTTTCGCATTATGGATCGCTTTGCGCCGTACTGCCAGGTCTTGACGCTGGCTTCACCGCCGATTGAAGCGCTTGCGGGATCCGATCGCACGCCCGACTTGGCGCGCCTCGCGAATGACTCGATGGCGGAGCTGGTCGCGCGATATCCGGATCGGTTTCCAGCTTTTGTCGCGTCCCTCCCGATGAACGCGCCGGACGCCGCGCTGACTGAACTCGTACGCGCCGTGGATCAACTCGGCGCGCGCGGCGTGCAGATGTTTACGAATGTCAGCGGCAAGCCGTTGGATCGTTCCGAATTTGCGCCGCTCTTTGCGGCGATGGCACAACGCGATCTGCCGGTCTGGCTTCATCCCGCGCGCACGGCGACCTTTCCCGATTACGCCGATGAAGCTACCTCGCAATTTGAATTATGGTGGGTCTTTGGATGGCCCTACGAAACGAGCGTCGCTATGGCGCGCCTGGTTTTTGCCGGTCTTTTTGATCGCTATCCCAACCTTAAAATTATCACGCATCACGGCGGCGGAATGGTGCCGCATTTTTCGGGGCGCATCGGACCGGGATTGGATCAACTCGGCAAGCGCACGCCGGCGGGCGAAGGGATGGGAAGCACGCAACACACTTTGCAACGACGTCCGTTCGACTATTTCAAAATGTTTTACGCGGATGTCGCGTTGTTCGGCTCGGTGCATGCGACGCGTTGCGCGCTCGAATTTTTTGGCGCGGAGCATATGCTCTTTGCGTCGGATATGCCGTTCGACCCGGAAGGCGGACCCGGTTATATTCGCGAGACCATTGCCGTGCTGGATGCGTTGCAACTCGATCCAACCACGCGCACCGCGATTGATGCCGGCAACGCGCGACGATTGTTGCGGCTGTGAGTCATATGAAAATAATGATCGTCAATTTGCGAACCGCCGAGATTACGCAACGTCCGCTGAATGATCCTCTGGTGGGAGGACGGTTGTTGAGCGATCAACTCGTGAGCGAGCTGGTCAATCCGCGATGCGATCCGTTGAGCGCGGAGAACGCGCTCACATTTTGTTGCGGTCCCCTGGCGGGACTGCGCGTCTCGACCGGCGGACGCTTGTCGGTTGGCGCAAAAAGTCCGCTCACGCGCGGCATCAAAGAAGCGAACGCGGGCGGGATGGCGGGCGATAGTATGGCGGCGCTCGGTTATCGCGCCCTGGTTTTTACAAACCGCGCCCCCACGCCAACGATTTTCATTCTCGACGAAAATGGTTATCGCTTTGCCGACGCGAGTCGCTATCGCGGGATGGACAATGAAGAATTGCGTGAAGCAATCAATCATGATTTCGGACGCGATTATTGTAACATCAGCATTGGCGTCCCTGGCGAACGAATGATGCGCGCGGCAGGCGTCGTGGTCAGTGATGCGCGCGATCAACCCTTTCGCGTTGCCGCGCGCGGCGGTCTCGGCGCGGTGATGGGAAGCAAAAATCTCAAAGCGATTCTGCTTCGCAAATCGGATGTGACCGCGCCGGCATCCATCAAAGATGCGATGGTGCGTTTTCATCGCGCCGTGGCGAGCAATGACCGGGTTCAGGTTCTGCGCGAGTACGGGACTGCCAGTATGACGATGACGATGCACGCGCTCGGTGGATTGCCGGTGCGAAATTTTAGCCGGGGCGCGCTCGACGATCCCGAAGCGATCAACGGCGACGCGTTGCGCGATCTCACACTCGCGCGCGGCGGCGTCGGCACGCCGACCGAAGAGTGTATGCGCGGATGTGTGATTCGCTGTAGCAATGTTTTTCCAACGCCCGATGGAAAACTTGCCGCCGCGCCGGTTGAGTTTGAAACGATCGCGCTCTGCGGCATCAACCTGGGCTTGAATGATTTCGACGCGATCGCGCGTATAAATCGTCTCTGCAATGATCTCGGACTCGACACGATTGAAGTCGGCGCGGCGCTGGGCGTGATGATGCAAGCCGACGATCCCACTCTGCCGCGTTTCGGCGACGCGCAACGCGCGGCGGAGATCGTGGCAGAGATTCGCGCTGGGGGACGCTTGGGAAATTTGATCGGCAATGGCGTGGTCGCAACGGCAAAGGCATTGGGCGTCCAACGCGTGCCCGCTGTGAAAGGGCAAGCGATGAGCGCGTACGATCCACGCGCGGTCAAAGGCACCGGCGTTACGTATGCCACTTCACCGCAAGGCGCGGATCACACGGCGGGGTTGACCGTGTTCGCGCAAGTGGATCATCGCGATCCTACAATCGCAGTGGCAATGTCACGCGCGTCGCAGATTCAGCGCGCCGCGTTCGATGCGCTCGGCTTGTGCACTTTTAATCTCGGCGCGACGCACGGGCAGATTCACATCGTTTTGGATATGTTGCGCCAACACTATGGTGTCGCGTTGGAAAATAATTGGTTGAATCAGTGGGGGCGCGCCGTGATTGATCTCGAACTTGCGTTCAATCGCGCGGCGGGCTTGACGCTGGCGGATGATCGTTTGCCGGAATTTTTCA